>Ga0307488_10000205_pt1 | contig 45203 bp, 42 predicted proteins | sample SB02metaG_FD_202248 | JGI IMG/M metagenome (GOLD analysis project Ga0307488, IMG submission 202248) | Sea-ice brine microbial communities from Beaufort Sea near Barrow, Alaska, United States - SB 0.2 | ecosystem: Environmental > Aquatic > Marine > Coastal | place: USA: Alaska | collected... | reverse complement strand
TCACACGTTCAACGCAGTCTAAGTCAGCAATGGTTCGCGCTACTCGCATTGTGCGATGATAGGCACGCATCGACAAATTCATACTCTGCATCGCCTTACTCAAAAATAAGCTTTCGGTTTCACTCAAAGGACAATACTGCTCAATCTCCTTACCATTTAGGTTTTTGTTCAACTTACCTTGGCGCTCTAACTGGCGCTGTTGTGCTGCGATTACCCGACGTTTCACAATTTCGCTCGTTTCTATTTCATTATTAACTAATCGCGCGGCAATGGGACCCCTCTGGTTGTTACTCGATTGTTCTGAGTGCGGGCTATTAACATGAGTACTGGCGCGTCGTAAATTAACATCGTGGCGGTCAGCAGAGGAGTCGAGTTCCGAATTGGTGGCCAATTTAATTAGGTGAATATTACGCCCTGTAATCTTTCGCGAAACCTCGACGACAGGGTTGCTTTGGTGCTTTATTTTTAGCGCTTTGCTCAAGTCAATTTTGGGTACATTAACTTGCAGATCGATACGGTCGAGAAAAGGACCAGAAATTCTATTCAAATACCTAAGTACTTGATCGGGGTTGGCGCGTTGGTCATCTATATCGCCTGTTGGACTTGGATTCATTGCGCAGACCAATTGAAAATCAGCGGGATAAACGACTTTTTGCGCTGCACGTGAAATGTTAATTTCGCCGGTTTCCATCGGCTCGCGCAATACATCTAGTATGTGTCTGCCAAACTCAGGTAACTCGTCTAAAAATAAAACGCCTTTATGTGCTAGTGAAATTTCTCCGGGCTTTGGATAGCTGCCGCCGCCCACAAGTGCAATAGCTGAACAGGTATGATGTGGTTGTCTAAATGCCCGATGACGCCAAGTAGATGGGCAAATTCTATCACCCGAAATTGAACGAATGGAGGCTGACGTCAAAGCGGATTCCTCATCCAGCTCTGGCATAATAGACAGTAATCTATTGGCTAACATGCTTTTACCGGTGCCTGCTGGTCCAAAGAACAAGATGTTGTGAGCTCCCGCAGCTGCAATTTCTAACGCCCGCTTGGCGTGCTGTTGCTCAACAATTTCAGACATGTCGCCATAGGTAGAGGGTGTCACTTTTGCCTTCGTAGTTATGTGAGACGCTATTTTACGTTTGTTACTTAGATGCAAGTAGACCTCAGTGAGTGAATTGGCCGCGATAATTTGTGCTGAACTAACCAGGCTCGCTTCATCACCATTACTTTTTGGTAGCACCAATTGCCGGTTTGATTTGGAAGCTGCAAACGCCATTGGCAAGGCACCTTGTATTGGGCGTAGGTTCCCTGACAATGCTAACTCACCGACAAATTCGTATTGAGTTAAATTGACTCTTTTGAGTTGCTCACTAGCGGCGATAATACCAATAGCGATGGCTAAGTCAAAGCGACTGCCCCCTTTCGGCAGGTCCGCTGGTGCCATATTCACCGTGATTCTTTTTGACGGGAATTCAAAATCAGAATTAATGATAGCGCTGCGCACTCGGTCTCGCGATTCTTTTACCGTGGTCTCAGGCAATCCCACTAAGTTAAACGCGGGTAATCCATTCGATAAATGTACCTCAATTGTCACTAGGGGGGCTTCAACACCTAAATTTGCGCGAGTGTAAACGATAGATAAAGACATGCGTTAAATCCTATTGATTTTAATTGCCATAGCGTATTTGATGGACGTACTAAAAACAGCTGTCCTTTGTGGGAGTATTTTCAAGAAGTGCTTGCGAAGCAATATGAATTGAGGCACATTGAGAGCGTGACGACAATATGAATCAAGACTTTTCAAGCATCTTCGCAACTTCGACATGCACAAGAAATGTGTAATGCAGATGGTTGAGCGAGGGAGCAGTGTATTCTCAGAATCCACAAAACCCTCAATTGAAGAGGGTTTTTTCGTTTTTAACGCCCTTATTTTTTAACTGTTACCTTGCCTTAGGTCCACAAATAAGCTTGCAAAAGTGATGGATTGAGTAGGTTAGCAAACAACATACAAGTTTTAACGCATAGAGGTCGAACTTGGCTTTGATAAAAAATGACAAGTTAGCAGCACCGCAAAAGCCACTGTGCGAGAGCAATCAAAATTGGATTAATAATGTCGTCAAGTAACGTAAATATGAATAACGCAGGTTCAAGTGCTCCAATAGTCACGGGTGAAATGTCGCCATATCAATATTTAACTAAAATATTGTGCGCTCCAGTCTATGAAGCGGCTATAAATTCAGATCTAGATTACCTCGCTAGCCTATCCATGGAGCTTAAAAACAAAGTCTATTTAAAGCGGGAGGACCAACAGCCGGTCAAATCGTTCAAAATTCGTGGAGCGTATAACTGTATTCGCCAACTCAGTGACGAACAAAAAGCGGCTGGAATTGTTGCTGCTTCAGCTGGTAATCATGCGCAAGGTGTTGCTTACGCTGCAAAAAAGTTAAATATTAAAGCAACCATTATAATGCCCGAGACGACTCCCGATATTAAAGTTGAGGCGGTAAAACGTTTTGGCGGCAACAATGTCACGGTAGTGCAGTCGGGCACGAGTTTTGATCAGGCTAGTGACCTAGCTAAAAAGCTATGTGCTGAAAATGGTTTTTCCATGATCCCACCTTTTGATCATCCGGATGTTATTGCAGGACAGGGAACTATAGCGAAGGAAATGCTTGAGCAAAACCCCAATCTGGAATACATATTTGTGGCGGTCGGTGGTGGGGGTTTGGCCGCTGGAATTGCTATTTACATAAAACAGTTACGCCCTGATATTAAAATTATTGGTGTGGAGTCAGTTGAGTCTGCCTGTTTAATCGCGGCGATGGAAAAGGGCGCTCCGGTTACTTTACCTGCCGTCGGGATTTTTGCAGACGGTGTCGCGGTAAAAACTATTGGTAGCGAAACATTTAGATTATGCCAAGAATATTTAGATGATGTAATTACCGTAACCAATGATGAAATTTGTACCGCAATTAAAGATATTTTTGATGATACGCGGGTTATTGCTGAACCCGCAGGCGCTTTATCGGTAGCAGGTATTCGCAAATACACCAAGCAATATAAGCTCCAAGGTGCGGTGATTGGCGGTGTTTTGTGCGGTGCGAACATTAATTTCCATACACTACGATATGTATCGGAACGCTGTGAATTAGGCGAGCAAAAAGAAGCTGTTTTTGCCGTGAAAATTCCCGAAGCAAAAGGCTCCTTTAAGGCTTTCTGTGCAATATTAGGCGGTATAACAATAACCGAATTCAATTATCGCTACGCAAAAAGTGACGACGCACATATTTTTGTTGGCGTTAAGTTAAAGCGCGGCATGACAGAGCTCCAAGCACTGTTAAAGCGACTAAATAAAAATGGCTATGACTGTTTCGATATGTCGGATAACGAGTTGGCAAAGCTACACGTTAGACATATGGTCGGTGGTAAGCCTCAAGAGCCTATTAACGAACATATATTCTCTTTTGCCTTCCCTGAATATCCCGGTGCGTTAATGCACTTTTTAACAAAATTAGGTGAGCAGTGGAACATTACTCTGTTTCACTATCGCAATCATGGTGCGGCTGAAGGTTTAGTTTTAGCTGGTTTTGATATTGATGACAACAAGCGAGCATTATTTGACTTGCACGTGAGCGAACTCGGTTTTGATATGCATGAACATCGAGATAATCCTGCGTATCGATTATTTTTATCAGGGCAGAATTAATCTGCCCTTTATGTTAGATTTTTTCTAAATGCTGAGCTATTTCAGGCCAAACCAATTCCATTATCGCTTTTTTTAGCGCCAAGCTGTCTTCTGAAAACTCTAACGTTCCGCTGTCGAGGGTGTTTAGCAATTTGTTTTCGCGCAGTGCATTCACAAACGAGCCCAGTACATTTTTATCATAGAACTCAGGGGAGCTCATACCATAGAGGGTGGAAAGACGCTCGGCAATAAGACAGCTTTGCTTCTCTAAATGTGACCGGGCGATCGTTTTTTCTTTTTCTAATACTCTTAAGACTACAGCATAGCGTTGCCATGTTTCTTGCATCGCGCGACTCAATAACCAAGCAGAATGGAAACCGTCGTCACTCGACGAAGGAGGTGATAAAAAGTCACCGTTTTGCATCAACAACCCCTGCTCTTGCATTTGCGCAATAAGCGCTTCGGCTTGCTCAAGCGCCTCCGCCAGCGAGTAATGCAAAAAGAATTCGCGTTTCAACAAAGGATAGAGCTTGGTAACCATGTCAATGACTACTGACTTCTCCGTTTTCTTGTGATTAAAAATCACAGCCATGATCAAACTAGGTAAGGCGAAGACGTGCAAAATATTGTTTCGGTAGTACGTCAGTAATGCCGCATTACCTTCTTTGGCGGCCACTAATTTTCCGTATTGGTCTGTCGACTGCTCGAATCGATTGAGTGCCAATGTTGTTTGCACCATCGCTTCAGCGTCTTCTTCTGGTAGCGTAAAGTCAACACTAAAAGGGACTTTTGACAATAATGCCAAATAATCTTTGAGCGCTCTGGTCAGTTCTGACTCACTCATAATGTGAGTTTTAGATGACAGCAAGCACAACGCAACCAACGCAGTCCCGTTCAAAGCCGCTGCTCGGTTAATTCGGGTCATAATGACATCAGCAAGTTTGTTCACCGCAGGTGTTAACCAAGCCGGTTTCTTATCTGGATCATCCGGCGTTGTTTCGCGCCAATTTTCTACGTTCTTGTCCAAGAACTGATTAATTTGTAATGGCTCGCCAAAGTTAACGAAACCATGACCATAGTTCTTGAGTTTGCGAATAGCGGAAAATACCTGAGTTGGTGACTCTTTTTTCTTGGTCTTCCCTTTGAGCTCTTTCTGGTAGCTTTTTACTTCCATCACATGCTCGTAACCTATGTAAACCGGCACAATAGAGACAGGGCGGTTAATTCCTTTAAGCGCTGCTTGCAGAGTCATTGCTAACATACCGGTTTTCGGAGGAAGCAAACGGCCCGTTCTTGAGCGTCCGCCCTCAGGGTAATACTTAACTGAATATCCTTTGTTGAATAGTAGCTCTAAGTATTCTCTAAAGGTCGCGGTGTAGAGTTTATTACCCGCAAAACTGCGGCGAAGAAAAAATGCACCACAGCGCCTGAATATTTTACCGACTGGCCAAAAGTTAAGATTTATACCTGCTGCAATATGTGGTGTTACCAAACCTTCGTGGTGAATAACGTAAGTTAACAACAGGTAATCCATGTGCGAGCGATGACAAGGCACGTAAATTATTTCATGGCCATTTTGGGCAAGCTCACGCACTCGATAAGCATGGCCGACATGTATACCGTTATATATTTTATTCCAAATGCGCCCCAATATGCGTTCGCTTATTCGAATTAGACCAACGCGATAGTCCGCGGCAATTTCATCGATATACCCTATGGCCAGTTTTTTAGCCTCTTGAGCATTAATGTTTTTTTGGCGCATGGTGTCAGTCATAGCTCGTTTAACTGAATCGGAGCCTAACAAAGAATTATATAATGTTGAACGTTCTAAGAGTGTTGGGCCATTCAATACTTGGCGTTTACGTTGAAAGTGAGTTCTCGCTACTCGTACTAATTTTTGGGATATTCTCTGGTTGGAACCATGTAGTTGCCCCATCTGTTTTGTCGATACTGCTTTACTGTAACTGACCACATTGTCACGCCCTAAAAATATAACAATGAGGAGTTTTCTTAACCAACTAGGAGATGCTCTGTCCGCTAAAAGCTGAGCGAAGCCTGAGGACTTTCTACTGGCCGATCTGCCCCAAGATATAAAAACAGGGACAACTTGCAAATCAAGTTCAGGGTTTTCACGATGCAAATGAAACATGTTGGTAAAAACGTCTTCAATTGCGGTCTTCTTAACTTTTCGTGACAGTAAGCTTTGAGGTCGAGTTAAAAAGTAGCAACGTTTGTGTTCTTCTCCCAAGAACTCGATTGATGTTGTGGGATCAGGCAGGCCTAAACCTGCAGCCGACTTCTGCAAAGCAACTAAATCAGTGATGGACTCTGTTTGAATCAAGTATAAGAGCGGTTTCTTTTTATCTATACCTAATTCAGCTTCGATATTCGCGGGAACGCTGTTAACCGAAATGAGCCAACGAATAGGCAAAGTAACTATTTTACGAAAAAATGCGCGTGCGCCACTCATGAAGTCTTCCTGATAAAAATCAATACGTCATAATAATAATAACATGACAGTTGAACATTGCTTTAGTTCGTTTATATACAAATCATGATTCTATGTATTATTTTTTGTTCTAGAGTTGTTTTTAAACAAATAGTGATTTGATCGTTGCCATTTACCTTTTCCTGTATATACTTACGACTAACTGTATAGAAAAACAGGCTGTTTATGCGTCCACTAACTCCCAGGCAACAAGAAGTACTCGACCTTATTAAGAGCACTATGATCGATTCGGGCATGCCGCCCACTCGTGCTGAAATAGCGCGTCATTTAGGTTTTAAGTCGGCTAATGCCGCAGAAGAACATTTAAAAGCGCTCGCTAAGAAAGGAGTGATTGATATTATTCCAGGCACGTCGCGTGGTATTAGGTTGAACTGTGCTTTGGACGATGAGGCGGAAGAAGGTTTGCCGCTGATTGGTCGTGTTGCTGCCGGTGAACCGATATTGGCAACCGAACACGTCGAATGTCATTACAAAATTGACCCTAATTTATTCAAGCCTAACGCCGATTTTTTGCTCAGAGTCGAGGGAATGAGTATGAAAGATATCGGTATCATGGATGGCGATATTCTCGCCGTGCACCGCACAACTGACGTGCACAACGGTCAAGTGGTTGTAGCCCGAGTAGATGACGACGTTACCGTAAAGCGTTTTGAAAAACGTGGTAGCCAAGTGCTATTGCATGCAGAAAACGAAGCGTTCTCGCCTATCAAAGTTGATTTAGCGTCGCAGCCCTTTAATATTGAAGGTATTGCTGTAGGGGTTATTCGAAATTCAAATTGGATGTAACATCGGATTAAATTAGCGCTACAAAAATAAAAAAGCCGTTGTATAACAATATACAACGGCTTTTTTCGTTTAAAGTCGATGGCTAATTTACCAATTCCAGCTGTTTTAATTAACTCCGCATTGGCAATTGGCTAATTTTCTTGTCCATAAATCTGTTTAGTTAAGTAATCAATACACTTAAATTAGACCAAAGAGTAAAAAAGCGTAAATGTAACGCTTAAAAATTAATCGCTATTAAGATATTCCATCTAATTTCAAGAAAACTCTAGACTATGAAGGCTCTTTGTTTAATCATTACACGCTGATTTACATAAAAATAACAAACTAAACGAAATCTTCACATTGGTTGATAAAAACTAACAGCCTGACGAAGAAGATTGGAGAGGAGTATCAGAGTGAATCGAATATCCACATTGCTTATTGGCGTAATGTTAGCGTTTAGCAATTCAGCTATAGCAACAAGCGCCGCAGAGCGTTCAGACCTCAACATGCGGCCCGGTGTCAGCGACATCAGTTTGGAAGTCTATGACTTGCATATGTTGATGTTTTGGATCTGCGTAGCTATCGGTGTTTTAGTGTTTAGTGTTATGTTTTATTCGATGGTAATGCATCGTAAATCTACCGGCGCGAAACCAGCTAATTTTCATGAAAACGTCAAAGTAGAAATACTGTGGACTGTCATTCCCTTTGTCATTCTTATTGCTATGGCATGGCCAGCAGCTACAACCCTGATAGCGATGGAGGATACCAGTGAGGCTGAGGTTACAATATTGGTGACCGGCTCGCAGTGGAAATGGCATTATAAATACCAAGACAACCCCGATGTCGAATTCTTTTCTCTGCTAGCAACTCAGCAAGAGCAAATTAATAACAAATTCACCAAAGGTGAAAACTATCTATTAGAAGTAGACCGTCCTTTAGTGATCCCAACCGGCAAAAAAGTCAGGTTCTTGATTACCTCCGATGACGTTATTCATTCATGGTGGGTTCCTGACTTTGCAATTAAAAAAGACGCTAACCCTGGTTTTATTAATGAAGCTTGGACGAACGTAAATGAACCGGGTATCTATCGTGGTCAGTGTGCTGAATTATGTGGCAAAGACCATGGGTTTATGCCGATCGTCGTGATTGCAAAAGGACCAGCTGAATATAGTACATGGTTACAAGAGCAAGAGACCGCCGCGATAAGAGCAAACGAAGAAGAACAACGCTTGCTTGCCATGAACATGAGTATGGAAGACTTAATGACGCAGGGTAAGAAAGTGTATGACACTGCTTGTGTTGCTTGCCACCAAGCAAATGGGGGCGGCTTACCGCCGATGTTCCCAGCCCTGAAAGGCAGTAAAATTGCGATGGAAAAACAAAATATCCCCGTTCATATCGACTACATCATTAACGGGAAAAATAACATGCCAGCGTTTGGCAAGCAGTTAACTATGTCTGAAATAGCCGCTGTGGTTACTTATGAGCGAAATGCTTGGGGTAACAATACAGGTGATATTGTACAAGCCAAAGATGTTAATTTAGTGATTAACGGTAAATAGGAGGTCATCAAAATGAGCACAGAAACCGTAAACGACGCACATGATTCGGACGATGGCCACAACGCCCATCATGAACATCATATTCCAAAGGGCATCTTGAGATGGCTTTTCACCACGAACCACAAAGACATTGGTACTCTCTATCTTTGGTTTGCCTTCATCATGTTTTTGATTGGTGGTGCAATGGCCATGGTCATTCGTGCAGAATTATTTCAACCAGGTTTACAAATAGTTGACCCACATTTCTTCAACCAGATGACCACGGTACACGGCTTGATCATGGTCTTTGGTGCGGTTATGCCAGCCTTTACAGGCTTAGCCAACTGGCTAGTTCCTATGATGATTGGCGCGCCAGATATGGCATTACCGCGTATGAACAACTGGAGCTTTTGGATCCTTCCATTTGCTTTTTTAATATTGCTTTCTTCACTATTTATGGATGGCGGCGGCCCAGCCTTTGGTTGGACTTTCTATGCGCCTCTATCAACTCAATACAGTGGCGATAGCACGGCTTTATTTGTGTTTTCAGTGCACATAATGGGTATCTCATCTATCATGGGCGCAATCAATGTGGTTGTAACCATACTCAATATGCGTGCGCCAGGTATGACTTACATGAAGATGCCTTTGTTTGTGTGGACGTGGTTGATTACTGCATTCTTGTTGATTGCTGTCATGCCGGTGCTCGCGGGCGCCGTAACAATGGTCCTTACCGATAAATTCTTTGGCACTAGCTTCTTTGATGCTGCCGGTGGAGGTGACCCCGTCATGTTCCAGCATATTTTCTGGTTCTTTGGTCATCCTGAAGTTTATATAATGATATTGCCTGCTTTTGGTATTATTTCTGCGATTGTCCCTACCTTCTCGCGTAAGAAGCTATTTGGTTACGCCTCTATGGTATATGCGACATCATCCATTGCGCTGTTGTCATTCATTGTTTGGGCGCATCACATGTTTACCACTGGTATGCCGGTGGCCGCAGAAATGTTCTTTATGTTTGCCACCATGCTGATTTCAGTACCAACGGGTGTGAAGATCTTCAACTGGGTCGCAACAATGTGGCGTGGATCGTTGTCATTTGAAGTGCCTATGATGTTTGCAATCGCCTTTATCGTTTTGTTTACGATTGGTGGTCTGTCGGGATTGATGCTTGCGATTACGCCAGCTGACTTCCAGTACCACGATACGTATTTTGTGGTTGCTCACTTCCATTACGTACTGGTAACTGGAGCCGTGTTCTCCATCATGGCTGCTGTTTATTACTGGTTACCCAAGTGGACTGGTAAAATGTTCGACACCACATTAGGAAAATGGCATTTCTGGTGTTCACTTATCTCGGTTAACGTTTTGTTTTTCCCGATGCATTTTGTAGGACTAGCAGGCATGCCTCGTCGTATTCCTGACTATGCATTGCAATTTGCTGATATCAATAAATGGGTCAGCATCGGTGGATTCGCATTTGGCTTGTCTCAATTAATCTTCCTCGTGTTAATTATAAAAGCGTGCAGAAAGATTGGCGAACCAGTATCTGACCAAGTTTGGGAAGGTGCCGAAGGCTTAGAGTGGGAAATTCCTTCACCTGCGCCTTACCATACATTTACAACGCCACCGTTTATTAAATAGCCAAGGATAGTGTAGGTATGTCTGAACAGCCTGAATCTAAACATGCAACTGACAAATCTAATGTTGCTCTCGAAAGTGAGGGTGCATCGGATGTTCAGATACCGAAAACGCGCGCTCAGATGGCGGCTGAAAATGCCAAAACGGCAAAAAAACTCGTGTTTGTGGTTATCGGTATGTTGGGGTTCAGTTTTGCGTTAGTTCCTTTGTATGATGTTTTTTGTGACCTTACGGGAATTAATGGAAAACCGTCAAACGAAGCGGCTGTTTACGAATCGGTTGTCATAGATGAGTCTAGGTCAGTAAAAGTTGAATTTATTACGCGTACGCATTCCGGTATGGCTTGGGAATTTGAGGCACGGACTGCAAATATAAGACTACATCCAGGACAAATGGGTGAAGTTGAGTTTTATGTTCGAAACCCAACTGACCATGACATTATCGCACAAGCTATACCCTCAATATCACCCGGAACGGCAGCTTTGTATGTCAATAAAACAGAGTGTTTTTGCTTCAAACATCAACCGTTAAAGGCGGGGGAAGAAGCATTAATGCCAATGAAGTTTTATGTTGACCCACAACTTCCAAAAGACATTACGGTTTTAACATTGCAGTACACGCTATATGACATATCCGCAACGGTACAACCCGCTGCTGTCGTTGCCATGAACAATAGCTAATGGAGAATAAAATGGCTCAAGAACAATACGAAAAATATTATGTACCCGAACAAAGCATCTGGCCAATAATTGGTGCGGTAGCATTGTTTTTAATCGCAGTTGGAGCTGGCAATTTTGTCATCGAAACTACCCGAGATAAAAGCGGTTATGGCTTTTACATCCTCATGGCAGGTTTTGCCTTACTGCTAGTTATGCTCGTGGGCTGGTTTAAAAACCAAATCGATGAATCAATGAGCGGACTTTACAGTGCCCAATTAAGCCGTTCATATAGACAAGGTATGGCATGGTTCATATTCTCTGAAGTCATGTTCTTCGCTTGTTTCTTCGGTGCTTTGTTTTATGCCCGAACAATTAGTATTCCATGGTTGGGTGGTGCATCTAATAATGCGAGTACTAACGACGTTTTGTGGAATGGTTTCCAAGCTACTTGGCCATTGTTAACAACGCCTGCTGATGCAATAACAACAGGAGAGGCTTCAACCCAAGCGATGCCTTGGACTGGACTTCCGCTTTATAACACAGCCTTGTTACTAGCCTCGTCAGTCACACTGCATTACGCACATGTTGGTTTGGAGCAAGTAAAAAGAAAGCAACTAATGTGGTTACTTGGTGCCACTATCGTATTAGGCAGTATTTTTGTCGTATTGCAAGTACAAGAATATATCCACGCCTATGTTGATTTAGGTTTGAGGCTTGATTCTGGTGTTTATGGTAATACATTCTTTCTGCTAACCGGTTTCCACGGGATGCATGTTACGTTAGGAACGATCATACTTATTGTGTTGTTCTTAAGATGTTGGAAGGGCCACTTTACGCCCAAAGAACACTTTGCGTTTCAAGCCGGCAGTTGGTACTGGCACTTTGTTGATGTTGTTTGGGTGATGTTATTCTTCTTTGTCTATATTTTGTAAAATAAACAAAAAGGCCATTTCAAACGAGATGGCCTTTGCAGTTGCGATTAGGGTGTATTTATTGGCCTTAAATAATAGGCTTGAGTTATTACCCTAAACTAATAGGGTTTTGGGTTGGGTTGGATGATACCGGTTGCCAACGCAATTAGGATAAGCCCAATAATGAGTGCGGAGGCAAGCACACGTCGGCCGATATACTTACTCATGTTTTTCTCTTGATCATTTTTTAGCATGCTTACCATTGCTTGAAAGAGACTGAATATCATAAAAATGAGTAGCCCACCAATTGCCAATTTTACGTATAACACTTGCACACTTCCTATATATTAGTTCACTCTATTATAGAGTTTAAAAGGATTTTGAAAGGTCATTATAAGAATATGTGGATTCGAAAACTTCCTATACTACCTACCATAATCACTTTATTGTGTGTTGTCATTATGTTTGGTCTGGGTATTTGGCAATTAGAACGAAAAGTGCAAAAAGACACTCGTCTGGCGCAAATTAGCGAGCGTCAATCGAATAGGCCTTATAAGCTTTCCGAACTATTGACTGAGCACACAGCAAGCAATAACAGTGATGTCGATATTCAGGACTTCCCAGTGAGTTTTGCTGGGACAGCTCAAATGGACAGTTTGTTTTTTATCGACAACAGGATAGTGTCAGGTAGGATCGGATATGAACTAGTGGTGCCAATAATAACGATGGGTGGTGATATTGTACTTGTTAATTTTGGTTGGCTAAGGGGCAGTGGTATACGCGGTCAACTGCCTGAATTGAGCGCTGAGGTAAGGGCTTTATTTAGCAATCAATCCCGTGATTTTACTGGTGTTGTGAGTTACCCATCATTAAACAGAATGGTATCTGAAACTAATATAGCGTTTGGTCAGTTTCCAGCCTTGCTACAACAAATAGACGTGGCACAAATTCATCCGCATTTAAGTGCGATGGGTTTTTTACAGTCAGGAAAGCTTTTTCCCTTTGTGGTCAACTTAGCACCTGAACCGAATTCAGAGTTTGTACGCAATTGGCAACCTGTCGTGATGAGTCCTGAGAAACACTTAGGTTATGCGGTGCAATGGTTTGGCCTAGGTATCGCAGCACTGACCATTTACCTCCTCAGTTTGATGAAGCTATTTAAAACTAAAAATAATAAAGAGAATAAAGAGAATTAACATGCAACAAAAATCAAAAAAAATCACCGCTGTGGCGCTTATCCTTGTTTTTACCCTTCCAGTCATACTTGCAAAACTTGCATTGGAAAACGAATGGTTCAATAAAGGCGCGACTAATAAAGGACAATTGTTAAACCCGATTATTGAAGCAGGATCGCTGTTTATCATCGAAGGTGAGGAGCCACATTGGCGTTTAGCCTATATAATTCCTGATCTTTGTGATGCGGCTTGTGAAAACGCCATCTTTAGCATTAGCCAAGTTCGTACCGCGGTTGGCCGCAAGATGGACAGAGTAGATGCTGTCTTTGTTGTGACTGAAAATAGTGACGTAAAAGCGGTAAAAAACCTAGAAATAACTAATTTTGGTAAATTGTTAAAAACGGACCTAAATAATGTTAATAATTTGTTTAAACAAACCGGTAATAATGGTATTTTCTTAGTTGATACATTGGGTAATGTGGTACTCAAATTTGACACCACACTCGAACGTGAACAGGCAATTATGGATAGTCGCGATATTTTAGCCGACCTTCGAAAATTATTAAAATTGTCTCGGATCGGTTAGAACAGGATATACGAATAATAAAGAAGTTGGTGCTCCCAGGTATATTGTTAGCACTATTAGTCACTGTCCTCCTCACTTAGACAATGTATCGGAAGTATTAACATGGCTGAGTTTACTGTATTCAATTTTTTAAGGAGAAGCGCATGAGTCAACAAGCTATTGCTTCCAAAGCTATTCGCGGTCAAGCCACATGGCGTGACTATTATGAAATGACCAAACCTCGTGTTGTGATGTTGTTATTGCTTACAGCGTTGGTCGGTATGTGTCTTGCTACCCAAACCTGGATTGACCCGCAAGTATTGGTTTTTGGTATGTTAGGTATTGGTTTACTCTCCTCTTCAGCCGCCGTCATTAATCATGTTGTTGATCATAAAATTGACAGTCTAATGGCTCGAACGTTCAATCGTCCTGTTGCAACCGGTAAAGTTTCGCCCAAACGAGCTGTAATTTTTGCTTTCGTTTTAGGTGCAATCGGTTTTGTGTCCTTGGCATTGTTCGTCAATATGCTAACCGCATGGTTAACGTTAGCTAGCCTTGTTGGTTATGCGTTTATTTACACTTCCTATCTAAAGCGAGCGACACCACAAAACATTGTCATTGGTGGTTTGGCAGGCGCAGCACCTCCACTCTTGGGTTGGACTGCGGTAACGGGCGATATTCATGCTCATGCCCTGTTATTGGTCTTAATTGTATTTACCTGGACACCTCCGCATTTTTGGGCTTTAGCTATTCATCGTGAAAAAGATTATGCCAAAGCGAAGATACCCATGTTACCTGTGACCCACGGTATTGATTTTACCAAAACCTGTGTGTTGTTATATACGGTCTTACTGTGCCTAGTTTGCTTCCTTCCTTATTTGGTCGATATGAGTGGGTTAATTTACCTTATTGGCTCTACCATTTTGAATGCTGGATTCATGTATTACGCTATAAAGTTGAAGTATAAACCAACTGAAACAACGGCTATGGATACGTTCAAATTTTCCATACTGCATCTCATGATTTTATTTGTAGTATTGCTCGCTGACCACTACATTCCTTTATAAATTATCCTGGTATATTATGGTCTATGTAAATAGGCCTTTATGTATTTCCTGAATGGGAGTTTGTCGATATGAATCAAAATAAATGGGTAGGTATTGCTGCGGTCGTTTCTTTAATCCTTGGGATTTATTTAGCGATTACCATTGCACCACCTGACAGTATGAAAAAACCACTCAGCGAACAAACTAAGCATATGAGTTGGTATCCCCAAGCGCGCGCCTTAAATGACTTTGTTCTCACAAATCATAATAACCAAGCAATGACCAATGCTGACCTTAACGGAAAATGGACCCTGGCATTTGTAGGGTACACATTTTGTCCAGATATTTGCCCTGTCACACTCGCAGAAATAAGCAAAATTTATCCAGAACTAGCGCAACAAGCTTCAACTGCACCCTTACAAATTTGGTTTTTGTCTGTTGATCCAAGACGAGATACAACGGAGCGGTTAAACGAATATATCAATTATTTCAACAAAGATTTTATTGCTAGCACGGGGCCTCATGATCAGTTATTCCCGCTGGTGCGCAGTATGGGTATGATGTACGCTATGAGCGATGATATGAGTAATCCAAATTATCTAGTCGATCACAGTGCTTCAATTGTTGTCATTAATCCTGGTGGAAATGTAGTTGGGCGATTCAAGCCAAAGCAGGAACTCGGTCAACTCTCAATTAGTGATATGCAAGAACTGAAGGAAGATGTTCCAATACTTCTTAAACAAGGTTAAAGGAGCTTTTTAAGTGGACATTCAGCGTGGTCAATTGTTGCAGTCTGCAGCTATCGCGGAGCTGATATTCGCCTCTGAGCCTACATTACTTAGTTTTTTATTCGGTGGCGAGATTCAATCTAAAGCCTATTTAACGCAAGCTTGCAAACAACCCCATGGCCAGTTTAGTGCTAACTATCACTGGGTTGCATCGCAAAAAAATAGCCAAGTAAAAGGGATATGTGCCTCATGGCTGTGCGTTATGCCGACTGCATTTCAACAAGGGACGATTTCTTCTTTAATAGCGTTTCTAGAGCCACACCAAATCATTCATCTTCTTGCCTACAAAGAAGCCGTTGACCAATGCTTTCCTCCGCCAACGCCTTATCAAATTTGTATTGGCCATGTGTCGATTGCATCAAGTAGTTGGCGCAAAGGTGTCGCTAGCGAGCTTATTTCGCATGTTATACAGGATGCGAGGGAAAATAAGAAGCGTGAGCTTATACTAGATGTTGATATAGTTAACAATGATGCGGTTCAGTGCTACTTGAAGGCGGGTTTCGTTGAAATAAAGCAAACCAGATTCGAAGCAACGCAACAAACATTCGCTAGAATGCTATTGCGTATTTAGTGACATACCTCCGCGCATCATATTACTACCGGTTTAATCAAGATACGTCCCATCAGGTTTGGGGGTAAAAAATGGAATTGAATACCAATAAAATCTATCGCTTTCTTTCACACTTGGGGCTGTGCAATTTACTCTCGCTCGGCCAGAGTTGAATGGGCTCTTGATATTGATACTAAACCCTTTTGCAGTTTGTGTTATTGGCAATGAATCTGCACCAAAAAAACAGCCAATGCGATTAAATCTAATATCATCTAATAAAACATCAATCTGCACTTCACCAATGATCTCTTCTACTCCCATTACATAACGATGTGGCCTTACTGCAGTCACTGGCATTGCCAAACTGTTGATTTTGGTACGCAATGTATCAAGGTTGGCGTAACGTCCTGCCGCTGGATAACGAGGTAGCGATTGCATATCACTGAATACGCCTACGCCACCGGAATGTTGCCCTAAACCTATATAGCCCATTTCTTTTAACATCGCTTTGAGGCTGAGGTCGAACTCGCCAAAAGGATATGCTAGCCATTTTTTTGAATAACCCAGTTGTGTGCTCAATGTCTCTTCTGCCATATTAATATTTTGCTTGACCCGCGCCAACCAATTTACCTTGTGTTCATTTGGGTATCTGTCGAGTAGATGCAAGTGATCAAGCGTATGATTTGCAAAAGTGACACCCTCTTTACTCATCGTTTTTACCTCTTTCCAGGATAATTGAGAATTCAAAAAGTCGATCTGAGCAGGATTAATAAAAATGGTATATTCAAACCCATACTTCCTCATAATTGGGTGTCCGTTCTCCAATATATTTTTAAAGCCATCATCAAATGTAATAACCACTGCACGCTCAGGAAGTGAGGTAATGTTATTGAGCCCATCCAATGCGGCTTCTAATGAAATAACATTATGATACTCGGCCAAGTAAGCCATATGCTTCTCAAACTCCTCTGGCGAGACTGACGTGCTTCTTGGCGTCTGCGTACTGACATGATGATACATTAGAATAACGAAGCTATTTTGAGTGCTGCGTTCTTTAAGGTTAACCTCTTTTGTAGTGATAAGGCCTTGCTTTCCTTGTGCTAAGACTGCAAATGATTTCTTCGATTCCTCGATAACTGGCTCTGGCATGTTTATTTGAGAGGCATAAGTTGAAAAGCCAAGGCCCAGAATAATAATTGCCCCAAGCGCTACTTGCGGCGTTTTGTATTTGCTCAAAAAAGCGTTAATCATTGCTCGCTCCGGTTAATGGCGTTAGTCTTATATACTATCCTGAAATCATTAAGCATATCGTAAAAGGTAACTAAAAGCATGGTGCAACAAACAGAGTACAGCGGACGGAAACCGCATGTTTGGCACTTGTTTTTCTTAGCTATCCCTCTCATTTTGGCAAATATTACGACACCCTTATTGGGGTTGGTCGACACTGCTATTTTAGGCCATATGGATGCGACGCACTATCTGGCAGGAGCATCTATAGGTACGCTCATTTTAACCCAACTGTATTGGATTTGCGGTTTTTTAAAGATGTCTACCACTGGGTTAAGTGCTCAAGCAGGTCGCAGTAATGTTGAAGTTCTGCAACAAGAAAGGCGTACAAAAGTACTTGTGCAAGGTGTCTCCTTTGGAATAGTGCTGGGTTTATTTTTTATATTACTACAATCGCCCATTTTGAATGCCGGTTTGTATTTTGCACAATCCTCACAACTGCTATCCGAAAGCACACAAGCCTACTTTAATGTTCGAATATGGGGTGCGCCAGCAGCTCTTGCCAACATGGCCTTAGTAGGGTGGTTAATCGGTCAGCAAAAAACTAAAACAGTGTTAGTACTTCAGCTAGCGGTTAATGTTATCAACATTATCTTTAGTCTTTTGTTTGTCTTTGTATTTGATTGGGGTGTTAAGGGGGTTGCCGCGGCAACCGTTATGGCTGAATATGCACTTCTGGGGTTCTCTCTGTTGGCGACTAAGAGCCTAATTAATCTAACGTTATTCAAATCGAGTTGGTTAAAATGGCTCTCACTGAAGCCTTTATTGACTCTTAATTCTGATATCTTATTGCGCAACTTGGCGTTGCAACTCACTCTGGCATTCATTGTTTTTAAAGGCGCGGCCATGGGAGCACAAGTTGCAGCAACTAACGCAATATTAATGCAGTTTTTCGCGCTGATCGCTCTCGGGTTGGATGGTGTTGCGAATGCAGTTGAAGCCCTAGTTGGCGAAGAAAAAGGCAAAAAAAATCAAACTGCCTTGGCGTATCATGTCAAAGTCGGCTTGCTCTGGTCTAGCCTGTTTGCGGTCGTGTATGCGTTTGTTTTTTGGCAATTTGGTAGCCAAATTATTCAGTTACTGACCAACCAAACTGCTTTGCAAAACGAAGCATCAAACTATCTAGGTCTCATGATCCTGTTGCCGCTTGTTGCGCACTGGTGTTTTCTATTTGACGGCGTATTCGTGGGGTTAAGCAAGGGTAAAGCAATGCGCGACTCCATGATACTTAGCGCTGTATTTGGGTTTTTCTTAACTTGGTGGTTTGTTGTCGACATGGGCAATGCTGGTCTGTGGGTCGCACTACTCAGCTTTCTTGCATTTAGAGGCGCTATTTTAGGTGCTTGGTATGTATTTTTGATGAACAAACCACAACAGCGTATTTTTAATAATGATGTTGGTTAATATGTTTTAGCTCAAAAGCACATATCGGTGCAAATTAATGTTTGAAATTCAAAAAACCATTTCAAACGCGTTTTTGAGCAGGTTTGCATTTGAAGCCGCCTCTCGAGCCAATTCACCGAATAGGGGCTTACTGCTATTACCGCCAGTTCAATCAACCTTGCTAATCACCCCATCAGGCTGGCCTTCGTTATAAGCAGTTGCATTGCAAACTTTAATATGATTGCACCAACCTGCTATGTGCAATGGCGTTTTCTGGCGCCCCCATTGCTAGTGGGGAACTAATTACTAGCTTAATTAGTCTGATTAACGCTAATATTAATTTCAATTAGCTAGCACTTTACATTAATGTGTCTAGTCGATATATTTTTTTGATCTTAGCTTGCGATTCCCAAAAACAATTTTAGGCTAGTCACTAACCCCTGTAAGGATACATAATGAGACTTAAATTAACGATAGTAGTTGTTAGCCTGCTTGCCTTAAGTGCATGTAGCTCACTGTTTAATCCCAATGGTAATAAAAAGACAGTATCCAGCAGCCTTATGGATTTCTTATATCCAAACGAAGACAGTCGCACCGAGCATTCCGCTGAAATCCCCGTTCTTTCATTACCGGTTAAGGTGGGACTCGCTTTTGTTCCTTCAAAAAATTGGGCGCAAAATGGTATCAATAGAGCCAGCCAAGTCGAATTACTTGAGAAAGTAAAACAAGCATTCTTGCAATATGACTACATTGATAAAATTGAAATTATTCCAAGCGACTATTTACAGGGGGGAGAAGGCTTTACCACCCTAGAACAAGTGTCTCGACTTTATGATGTAGACGTTGTGGCGCTTGTTTCATATGACCAAGTCACTCAGTCTCTGGAAAAGAAAGGTGCATTACTATATTGGACTATTGTTGGCATGTACCTGATACCGGCAAATGATAACTCGGTTCAAACCTTCGTGGATACTGCGGTTTTTGATGTAAAAAGCCGAAAAATGTTATTCAGAGCTCCAGGCATCAATAAACTATCAGAAAGCTCCACCGCTATTAAAATCGACGCTGTATTAGCAGAAAAATCGATGGAAGGGTATGCACTAGCCGTAGCCGACATGAGTAAAAATCTTGATACCGAGCTAGCAAATTTTAGAACTCGTGTGAAAGAGGATAAAGTCGCAAAGGTTGAACGCCGAGACGGTTACAGCGGTGGAAGTGTAATGTGGTTGACTTTACTAGCGTTGGGGACGTCGATAGCGCTGAGACGACAAAGTAGGTGAGGTATAATTAGTAAATTCATAGTCACTAAGCACTAGGAATTTGTTCATAATGGCCATATCGTTAGTTGAAGTGGCCACTTGTTTTATTTCCGAGTGATTTTGTTAGGATTTTATTGCTTATTTCGCAATCCAGTTTTACTCGGCAACAGTCTGCAAATAAGTATTTGTAAATAACCAACAACTGAGATAATCGTTCCGCAGAATAGGAACACTAACGCGATAATTTTTGATGGGTCACTGTAGCTATGCACAGCAGCGTCTGAAAGGCCGAAGTAGGCCAACGCTAAGTCTGAATACCACAAAGCAACACCGACCATAAAAATGGCAAAACCTTTTATGAAGCGCTGCCAATGTCGAAGCGGTTCGTGGGTTATTTTATCTATCCAACTATTCATTTAGCATGCGCCTCACTCTCCTATAAGCAACAACTTCACTAACCATAGCAGATTAATGAAGTCTTTTGCGTATAGCTACTAATATCTATTATGATTAGTAGTAAGAATGCTCACCCGCTTCATGTTCAGTAGCGTCTTTCACAGCCAATATTTCACCTTCAAACTCAACTAACATCTGCTTTTCAATACCGTTCTTTAATGTCACGTCGACCTGAGAGCAACCATTGCAGCCACCGCCAAATTGCAAGACAGCAGTCTTGTTTTCAGTTATTTCAATCAAAACTACTTTCCCGCCGTGACTTGCAAGACCGGGATTAACATCTGTTTCGATCATATAATTAACGCGTTCAACCAAGCTTGCATCATCACTTAACTTCTTGGCTTTCGCATTTGGTGCTTTAAGCGTTAACTGTGAGCCCATTTGGTCGGTAACAAAATCAATTTCTGCTTCTTCCAAATATGGTGCACTTTCTTTATCAACAACAGCATTAAAGCCATTAAACGGAAGCGTAACATCTGTTTCTTCTACGGCATCTGCCGGGCAATATGACACGCCACATTCAGCTGTTGAGGTACCTGGATTTACCACAAATACTCGAATGTTTGTGCCTTCACCTTGTTGCGATAAAAGTTTACCAAAGTGAGTTTGTGCTGATTCCGATATATTGATCATAATGACCTCCCCAAGTGAAATTAATTTATGACCACCATAATAGCAAAATTACCTGAGTAAAACAGTCGGGTATTAGTATTTTTACAACTATTTTATAAAAAATCGGTTTATCGATTAACAAATAGTGAGGTTTTAAGGATTGGAGTTGGTTTTTAATGGTAACAATTGGTTGTTAAGGTTGCTATTAAGGTTTTAAATATAAGTGTAGGCTTTTAAGTATTGCGATATAGGGTAAGATGCGTACGCCTTGAATCTTCAATGCGCCCTTGTCATAAGAATAAAATAAGACAGCACATAAAGGAATCTATATGTTTAATCCGCAATATTTTATAAGTCGATGCTCATTGGCAACAATTTCTCTAATGTTTTGCATGTTGTTTGCGGCTCCTAGTTTCGCAAAAGATAGCGACCTTGATTACCTTCCCAAGGATCAAAATTACGACAGTAGTATACCATTACCTGCCGACGTTCTTGGCTACCCAGTAGGCACTTGGCATGTGCGCCATGACCAACTAGTTAATTATATGTATGCATTAGCTGAAGCATCTGACAGGGTCACAATCAAGGAGATTGGCCGCACTCACGAGCATCGTCCTTTGTTATTGCTAACCATTACGAGTCCGTCCAATCATTCGAATATTGATCAGCTGCGTACAGAACATGTGGCTAGAATTGATGCTGGCAAATCAGCTCCTGCTGACGCTCCTTTAATCATAAATATGGGTTATAGCGTACATGGCAATGAACCGTCGGGTGCCAATGCGTCAATGTTGGTGGCATACCACCTTGCTGCATCGAACGGGCCTGAGGTTCAGAATCTGTTAAATGCAAATATTATTTTACTCGACCCGTCGTTAAATCCAGATGGCTTGTCTCGTTTCGCACAATGGGCTAACTCACACAAAGGTAATACCTTAGTGAGCGACAAATTGCACAGAGAACATAGAGAGCACTGGCCATCAGGCAGAACAAACCATTACTGGTTTGACTTAAACCGTGATTGGTTATTACTTACTCACCCAGAGAGTCGCGCACGTATTGCTGAATTTCATCAATGGCGGCCGCATGTATTGACCGATTTCCACGAAATGGGAACTGACAGTACTTACTTTTTTCAACCCGGTATTTCTTCTCGTAAAAACCCTTGGACGCCAGACACAAATGTAACGTTAACAGCCGCTTTAGGCGATTTCCACGCGCAAGCATTAGACGATCAAAAGCAGCTCTATTTCACCCAAGAAAGCTTTGATGATTTTTACTATGGAAAAGGCTCTACCTATCCAGATGCGCATGGCAGCATTGGTATTTTGTTTGAACAGGCAAGCAGTCGTGGCCATCTGCAGGACTCTATTAACGGTGTATTAAGCTTCCCTGATACGATTCAGAATCAAGTCACAATATCGTTGTCGACGTTTGCAGGCTCAATGGCCAACAAGAGTGCTATTTTGGCTTATCAAAAGCAGTTTTACATTGATACGAAAAAATTAATCAACGATGACAAAATCAATGCTTTTATTATTCAAGGTAACTTAGACCAAAGCAGATTTGAACGTGTTCAAGAAATTCTGTCTTCTCATCAAATCGATTTCTCTATCGTGGCAAAAAACGCGAAGGTCAATGGTTTAGAATTACAAGCAGGTAATGCGCTAGTTGTGCCTGTTGACCAAGCTCAATATCGTCTCATTCGTTCATTGTTTTCTGAACGCCAGCGCTTTACGGATAACACTTTTTATGACGTTTCAAATTGGAATTTACCTTTAGCATTTAATCTGAATTATTCTTCGCTTAGCAAATCAGAGATGCGTAAATTGTCTACAGAAAAGTCGACGGAACGCAAAATGGCACAAACAACGCTCACCGCAAATGTGTATGCATATGCATTCGAGTGGCACGATTATAAAGCGCCGGCGCTGTTGCAGTATTTATTAAGCAATGAGGTTCAAGTAAGAGTTGCTGGTGCCGATTTTACCGCTCAAGTTACCGCTACGGGATCAACAACGTCGAGAGATTTCGCCAAAGGCGCCATTGTCATTCCAATGGCCCTGCAACAGCCAACTAACTTGCTTGATATATTGTCGACCCAAGCGAAAAAGCTCAACATTAATTTATATAATGTTGCTTCAGGACTAACATCAAAAGGGATCGACTTAGGCAGCAGGCAATTCGCTCCTGTCACCTTGCCAAAAGTATTATTAATTGGCGGGAAGGGAACGTCGCAATATGAAGTCGGCGAAATTTGGCATTATTTTGATACTCGTTTAGGTTTGCCAGCAACCTTACTGGATTTGTCTGACTTGAACGATAGAGATATTTCTGAGTATACGCATATTGTGTTTGCTTCAGGTACTTACACCTCGGTCAATGACGACACCGCCGCAGGTATAAAAGAGTGGGTGAAAAAAGGCGGCACCCTGATTGGCCAAAAATCAGCAGTTCGTTGGTTCAGTACGAAAAAATGGATTGATAATGAGGTCATAGCAAACAGCAAAGTAGATGAAGCGTTCAGTACTGAGGGACTTGGTTTTGGTGACAAAGACGCGCTGGCCGCTAAAAAACTGATCGCGGGTTCGGTTTACCGTGCTGACGTTGATCTTAGTCATCCGCTTATGTTTGGTTATGAAGATAATGATTTACCTCTATTTAAAACCACAAATATGGTAATGAAACCATCAAATGACCCTTTCAATGAAGTTGCTACTTATCAAGGAAAGCCACTCGTAGCCGGATACACTGCTGATGAGCTACAAAAGCTAATTGGCAAAACATCCGCAATTGTTGCTAAGCCTGTTGGTAAAGGAGTTGTAATAGGCTTCGTTGACAACATTCACTTCCGTGGCTACTGGGACGGTACCAGCAAATTAATGGCAAACAGCTTGTACATGTCACCATTAATTAAATAAATTATAAAGCTGACAGTGAGCATAAGCATCCTGGGTACGACATGTTATGTTTCGTAATCAGGATGCTTTTTTAATTCAATAAGGTAATAGCCATAGCCCATACAGAAATTTTTACCGTGGGATTAAGTATTTTTATAGCTCGGCAAACGGCATTAATAGTAACGCCGGTGCTAATGACATCGTCTATTATCGCAATATGGCTTACGTTCAAAATCAAGTCACATTTAAACGCATTTTCGACATTTGTAATGCGCTGTTGTTTATTTAACTCTGTTTGTGCCAAGGTATGTTTAACTCTTTGAACAATGGCTTTGTTAGGGATATGAGTGGCTTGACTCAACCAATCACACAACAACTGAGCTTGATTATATTGTCGTTGCCAATAACGTTTATTTGATAGAGGTACTGGTACTAGGAGTTGTGGAATATCTTTTGCTTTAGCATTATTGCGCGCACAGCCAGATGAGTTGTGTGGTTTTGCCAGAGATAGAGTGAGATTTGTTGGGTCTATACAAGGTGCGAATACGAAGCGCATAAACATCATAGCTAATACTCTTGCTGCAATTGGTTTATGAGCAAATTTCATGTTTAAAACTAGTTTGTTTATAGGCCAAACATAATTATCCATTGCATATAAATGATCATAATTTGGAGTGTCTAAATTTTTTAATACCTGGGGATTGCGTAGCAAATCCTGGGCACCTATAACACTTTGTCCGAAGCCTCTTTCAACCAATGTATCAATACAATAGTGGCATACCATATGAGCACAATGCTGATGACACAAGTAACAATGTTGATGACTAAATGCTGATTTTATTGGTGTCTTAAACTGCGCGGCGCAGCAGGCTAAAAATACCTGCATAAAGGCTCTCAGCCGTGTTAGCCTCTTTATCAATATTTTATACGCTCGACTATTTATCATTCAAATTACTATCCACATTATCAGCCATACTTTAAAAATTCGTTCTAATGGATAAAGACTAACATGCTCATAACCCCAAGTAGCCTGACCAAAAATACAGATGTTAATATCGGATTTATACATGGTTGGGGGATGAATTCAGGCGCATTTACGCAACTCATTAAGATACTGCAAACCCAATTAAAAGAACGTAGTACAAACGCTTATCTAACTTTCAATTGCTATACCATAAGCTTACCTGGGCATGGTGAAAAGCATGAGCTTGTTCCTAGCCCTTATGATTTAGCCGGTATTGCAAATTCTATTAATCCAGAAGTTAAGGAAAATACGATATTAATTGGATGGTCTTTAGGGGGCATGCTTGCTCAATATTTAGCGAGTAAAAAACATCCGAATTTGATTGGACTATTGACGATTGCGACAACACCTAAGTTTCAAATGGCGGATGAATGGCCGGGTATTAAGCCTGACGTATTGGCTATGTTTATGCAGCAATTAAAGCAAAATCATCATAAAACATTATCTCGTTTCTTAGCCATTCAAATGATGGGTGTCGAAAATGCTAAAGCGATAATGAAAGAAATTACGACTGCCATTAATATTTACCCCGCGCCTAATATAATTGCGTTGTCCCATGGGCTAAAAATTCTGCAAGAGGCAGATATTAGACAGGGCATCAAAGATATCAAAATTCCTACTCTAAGGACGTATGGAAGACTAGATAGTCTAGTACCTTATCAGGCCATTAATCACATTCAACACCTTCAGCCAACTAGTCGTCATTTGATATTTAAACACGCTTCTCACGCTCCTTTCTTAACCAATGCGGATGAATTTTCCAAGCACATAGTCGACTTTATTCATGATGTTTGTAATTCTATTTATTAATTTATGAATTAAATTAAAATAATTACTAAAGAATTTTAGAGTGCTGCCGATAACTAGGTTACGGTAGGGTATAATGATTTTTTTGGGTCTCAGCTTTACACTCATATATCTCGATATGCAGGATATGGACACCTGCCATGGTTAGCAAAGAGGTTGTAATAAATGACAAATGGTATTGATACTGGTAATTCATCGAGTGCTTTTTACGCTGGCGTTCAAGGTTATAATCAGGGGGTTGAGCAAGTTAGGCAAGCGACTGTTGATTTGTCTTCAGCGAATAATCCAAATCGTGAAAATCCAATAAATATTAACCAAAGTGCGGTGGAATTAATCTCCGGAAACTTGCAAGCAGAAGCATCAGCTAAAGTGATCAAAACTGCGGATGGAATGCTCGGAACCATTATTGATACCTTCGCTTAAGGCACCATTACGTTTTATATTAAGATGAGAGTACAGAGAAACAAATGAATATTGTAACAGTCATCCCGAATAGCTTTGGCTATCCTACCAATAGTGTAGGAACGGATGCTGTGCGTCGCGATAATGTATTGCGTGAAGCAATTCCTTCGGTCACACAAGGCGAAAGAAGCGCCGCAGAAAGAGGGCTTGCTAGCGATGGAGAGCGCAATAGTCAAGCTGCGAATCAGGCAAATTTATTCCAAAATCCTACCTATGAGCGCCCAACAGTTAGCCAGGCCTTTGCAAACAACTTAAATGGCGAAGCTAATAAAGATAATGCGGATCAAGAAAGTGCAGGGAAAGAAAATGCGGAGTCGAAGCAAGAACAACAAAACGACGACAAGAAAGTCGACGACAAAGAAGTTCGTGGTTTAAGAGAACGAGATCGTGAAGTACGCATGCACGAGCAGGCCCATTCCGCAGTTGGTGGTCAGTATGCCGGGGCGCCATCATACGAATACGAATCGGGTCCAGACGGGAAACGCTATGCCGTTGGTGGCGAAGTTTCGATGGATGTATCAGCCGAGAAAACCCCAGCAGATACAATCCGTAAAATGCAACAAGTTAAGGCTGCCGCATTAGCACCTGCAGAGCCTTCAGGGCAAGATTATAAAGTGGCCGCTGATGCTACACAGAAAGAACAATCGGCTCGCAGTGAGCTAGCTAAAGAGCAAGCAGCAGATGTATCACCAAATGCCTCTCCCCAAACCGACGTGTCGATGGCTGGAATTGACGCCGGAAGACAAGTATTGCAAGCGGATTTAGAATTGAATGAACAGGCACAGCGAACGGCTGTGGTGGTAAGCGGTTTTTATGCAGGCGTTTTTGCACAATCACAAAGCAGCTTGAATTTCACAGTATAATTACCGACAGCTTTATTGTGTTTAACAAAGGGCTGAAGCTGATAAACGATTGCGTTATTCGTGCTCAGACCACTGAATATCCTGATAGTCAAACCCGGCCGTTAACGTGGGTTTCACCACTTCAAAGTACGGTGATAAATCAAAATCTCTTGGTGTAAAATGACTGAAATGGCGTTTCGCTAAAAGTTGTTCGTCATTGAGTCTGACGACCTTCTTTAGGTTTATTTGCACCGTTTCTTTTTCATCATTGTTTTGTTTAATAACGTTGCTAGCACTGCCCTCGTTATTTAAGTCGGTTTGCATTAAGTCTTCATATTCGTCAATTTGCATAGGCAAGATAGGATAGCGAATGGACTGAAATGCTTGAGCAATTAATGTTGAACAAATCGCTTTGGTCGGATCTCCACTACCGAAGGCCAGCATACCGCGCCGAAAACGCTGAGGAACAGGCGGCGTTGGTAATAGATAACGCATTAAATCAAAGATATTTTTGGTGTCGTATTGATGCCCGATCCTTTCTGTGACGAAGCTCAATAACGCTGCTGTATCTTCTATAGTTAAATTAACGGGGCGACAAATTCGCAAGTTAAAGCCGTCATATTTGTTCAATGGTACTGTAATGACACCTTCCACTAAATCAGCTTCTAAAATAGGATTTAGGCCAGGTTGCTCGCCAATAAATATGCAAACGTGTGACCAAGTAGATTGAGTGAGATACTTTATGGCTGAGCTAATACGATTGTTGCCTTCAACCAGAATGAGATCACCTACCCGAAGATTGGCTTGGAGTTGGTCTGTACTTAACAATGAAAATGTTTGGTAATACGCAGTGGGTTTGCTTAAAAACTTAGCTAAGCCATCGCCTATGTAGGACATCACTGCGGCCATTGCTATTTTTTCGCTTTATTGAATGCATCGGCAAACGCATTGCCCATCGCCGCGTTTCCAGCGCTTTGCTTAGCTGCCGGTTTCTGACTGCGTGCAGTTGCATTGTTTTGCGGCTTTGGTTTAGCTGCACGTTCAGGCCTGCCTTTAGGTGCGTTATTTGAATCTGTGGGGGTGTCATCCATGCGCATCGATAACGAAATTCGCTTACGCGCGACATCGACTTCCATCACCTTTACTTTTACGACATCACCCGTTTTTACGACTTCACGAGGATCGCTAATATAGGTATTTGTCATTGACGAAATGTGAACTAAACCATCTTGGTGAACGCCGATATCAACGAATGCGCCAAAATTTGCCACATTACTGACAACGCCTTCTAAGATCATTCCTTCCTTGAGGTCTTTCATAGTTTCGACCCCTTCTTTAAAGCTAGCCGTCTTAAACTCAGGTCGTGGGTCACGTCCAGGTTTATCTAACTCTTTTAAGATGTCTTTAAGGGTTGGTAAACCAAATTCTTCAGTTACAAATTCTTCCGGTTTAAGTTGCGCTAATAGCTCAGTATTACCGACCATATCATTTACAGCAACGTTTGCCTTAGCTGCAATGATATCGATTAATGTATAAGCCTCTGGGTGAACTGACGAAGCGTCCAGCGCATTCTTACCATTCATTACTCTGAGAAAACCAGCCGCTTGCTCGTAAGCTTTAGGGCCTAATCTTTCGACTTTCTTCAGTGCTTTACGATCTGCAAAAGCACCGTTGGCATCACGGAACATGACAATGTTATTGGCTAAGGTTTTGTTTAAGCCAGACACATGCGACAACAATGCAGGGCTTGCTGTATTTAAGTCGACGCCCACGGCATTTACGCAATCCTCAATGACGGTGTCCAACGATTTACCCAGCTGACTCTGGCTTACGTCATGTTGATATTGACCAACACCAATAGCTTTGGGTTCAATTTTCACTAGTTCGGCTAATGGGTCTTGAAGTCGACGTGCAATTGACACTGCGCCGCGCAGTGATACATCCATACCTGGTAATTCGTTTGAGGCGAGTTCTGAGGCGGAGTAAACCGACGCGCCTGCTTCACTGATCACAATGCGCTGTACTTTTAATTCGGGTTCAGCTTTCATCATTTCGCCAACTAACTTGTCAGTTTCACGAGAGCCGGTGCCATTACCGATACTGATCAAATCTACTTTATGTTGTTTGCATAAAGTAGAGAGGGTGCGTTTTGACTTCTCCCATTGGTTTTGCGGTGCATGAGGGAAAAAAGTAGTGGTATGAATGACCTTGCCCGTTGCATCAACAATCGCGAGTTTCACTCCGGTACGAATGCCTGGATCCAAACCCATAGTGACTTTTGGTCCTGCTGGTGCAGCCATTAAGAGGTCATTAAGATTTTTCGCAAATACCTGTATTGCTTCAGCTTCTGCTTGCTCTCGCAATGTGCCGAAAAGTTCAGTCTGCATATGTAAGAGGATTTTAACTTTCCATGTCCACTGAACAACTGAAGTTAACCATTTATCTCGTGCAGAATCGGTCAAACGTAAATTCAGAGATTGCTCTATTAGCTCTTCACCATGCGACCTCCGCGCGCCCTCCTCTTGTTGAGGATCGGCATCGATATTAATTTGAAGTATACCTTCGTTACGACCTCTAAACATAGCTAGAGCACGGTGTGATGGGATTTTCGCGTACTTTTCAGTATAGTCAAAGTAGTCTTTATACTTTTGTCCTTCAGTTTCCTTCCCTGGGGCAACAGCGCTTTTCACATGTGCATTACGAGTGAGATATTGACGAACGCTTTGCAGTAAATCTGCATTTTCAGAAAAGCGCTCCATCAAAATAAATTTTGCACCATCTAACGCTGCTTTACTGTCTGCAATATTATGTTCGATATTAATATATCGTTCTGCGAGAGTTTCAGGTTGGGCGTCTGCATTGGTATAAAGGTGATCGGCAAGTGGCTCTAAACCGGCTTCAATTGCAATCTGGCCTTTGGTTCGTCGACGTGGTTTATAGGGTAAATATAAGTCTTCAAGGGTGGTTTTATTGTCAGCGGCAAGTAATTTTACCTTTAAACCTTCTTCCAATTTACCTTGTTCATTAATGGATTTCAAAATGACCTTACGACGTGCTTCTAAGTCACGCAGATAGCCTAAGCGCTGTTCTAAGTTACGCAGTTGAGTATCATCCAAACCTTGGGTAACCTCTTTACGGTAACGAGCGATAAACGGCACTGTAGCGCCTTCATCTAATAAAGCCACTGCGGCTTGAATTTGTTTTGGCGTCGCGTTTAGCTCGGAAGCAATTTTCTCGATGATCATGAACAACTCAATAATTGAAATAGAGGATTTGATTGAATAAGGCGCTCTGCATAGTTTTTGTCACCTGCACTTTTATACATTTTTTTGCAATAACTGATACTGCAATTAATAACTCAGCGAAAATTGCTTTTGCAATAAACAGCATAGAGGCTTAATGTTTATGCTGTTGATTATAGCATTCAGTGATAGCGGTGAAAGTACTTTATGCATTAATATACAGGAATTGAGATTCACCCTCGTCTACTTTGGATAACTGCTTGAAAACTAAACTAATCACACGCGAAGGTTACACAAAGCTAAAAGATGAGCACGACCATTTGTGGTATACCAAACGACCAGAAATTACGAAAATAGTCACTTGGGCGGCAGGTTTAGGGGATCGCTCAGAAAATGCCGACTACACCTTTAATAAACGAGTGCTGCGGCAAATTGACCGGCGAGTCAGGTTTTTGCGAAAGCTGTTGCCTGAATTATCGATTGTCGATTACCGCCCAGAGCAAGCGGGCAAAGTATTTTTTGGGGCCTGGGTCGAAATAGAAAACCATTCTGGCGACACAAAGCGGTTCAGAATAGTTGGGCCTGAAGAAATTTACGGCGATGTTAAAGACTATATCTCAATTGACTCTCCCATGGCCAGAGCCCTGCTTAAAAAAGAAGTGGATGATGTCTTTATGGTCAAAACACCCAGTGGGGCAAGTGAATGGTATGTCAATTCGATTAAGTATCAGGAGAATTGACGCTTTATCTCGGCTTTTAGGAATAATCGCGCTAGCATCAGTCAGTATTTAATAATTAGGCTACTGCAACCAAATGTTCAACAAATTGTTTATATTAGTGATAAAAGGTTTACTCACAATCCTTCCTTTCGTGATCACGATTTATCTATTGACGTGGTTCACCAATACTACTGAAACCTTACTTTCACCATTGATACCTGAGGCTTATTATTTTCCCGGGCTAGGCATTGGCTTGGCGCTTCTAGTGTTAGCTGTTATCGGTATTATCGTGAATTTATATGTTGTTCGGCTTGTTATTGAAAAGGCCAACACGTTATTTGATCGAGTCCCTTTGATAAAAACGGTGTTCGGAGCCATCAAAGATGCCGTCGATTTATTTCAAATTAAAAAAGACCAAAACACTAAAAAAGCGGTCTCTGTTCAGGTATCTGAAGGCATCAGTTTAATTGGTTTTATTACTGGTGATTCGATCGCTGAAGTGTTGTATCCAGGACAAAATAAGACCGCGGTTTATATTCCCTTCAGTTACCAAATTGGCGGTTATACATTATATTTGGATGCTGACAAAATAACCGAACTGTCAATTGATGTAGAAACCGCAATGCGTATCGCCGTTACGGGTGGAAACTCGATTAAATCAACTAAACCTTCAGCCAAAGACTAGTCAACTATAAATTACGGAGTTGTGACCTGTTTTTTATGGCTCTTGATCGTCTATTCACCACATTTACTGTAACAGCTAGGCTTTCTTGGGCAAACCGCACCTCGAGCGCATATGAGGCGGGCGTCACTTTCAATACCTCTTTCAACCCAGTTGATATTTAATATTCGGGCGACGCTAGTGAGCTGTGATTTTATACTGCTAGGGATTGCCGATGAGCCACCGCCCTGCACGCAGGCTTGCTTAAGGTCCTCAGCAATAGAGGCCGAATCGCCGCCTTGAGCGTCAATTGCGGGGTTTAAGTCGATACCCGTGCATAACACATGATTGTTGTCTGACATATCTGTGACATTGATCGATTCACAACAATAAATTCTGGGCTCGTCGCCCACGTTCAATATAGAAATTTGCGCACTACTGCCTTTAACCGGATTATTGATCATGCGAAATACCGCCCAGTGTTGGCAAGGGTCTTCTACTTCTCGCATATTTCCCCATGGCAATGGAATACCGTTTCCACGATAGACTGCTTTGAGCTTGCCTGGAGCGTAGGCATCAAAATAATGCCAATGGCGATAGGAAGAAACCGCCGTCATCCTGCGCATAGCAACAGAAGCTGACACCCCAACTTGTTCGTGCGTTTTGATTTCGTAACCTTGACGATCGAGTAATTGCCTAAAAGGGACTTTCGGACAAAGCAATGCGCCTGCAAAAAAGCTAGATTCGAAGTCACGCCATGCATGTAAAATATCTTGAGCGTCGAGAGTTGAGGATTGTTTTAGTTGGCTACCATCCTCTGAAAAAGTATTGTTGGGGTTTAAACCCGTCAACAAAACACTTTTTAGTCCATCTCTATTATGTAGAACACTATGTCCGATGTGTACTGCAAGATCGTATTTTAAGCGGTTAGTAAATGACTTCAATATTTGATTAATGTATATCGTGCCAGGGGAGTCAAAAAAACTCGTGACTAAACTATTTCCGCTGGTAGACGATATGACGCCGATCTCTTTTGCTATTGCGGCCGGTAGTTTTTTGAACCACTTTATCACCAAGCCTTGTTGTTTGACGATTTCAAGTAAATCGTCAACACTTAACGGCATCCGCTTCAAACCGACCTCTTCAGCCGCTCGCTCCAGATCGGGAAAATGATTTTGATGATGCTCTTGATGCGCGCGAATAAGCAAATGTGCAAATTGTCGCCCACTGGTGCCGGTTTGAGACAGCATTTCAGGGATCGCAATTTGCAGTATTTCATTTGAAAACAAAAAGCTAGGTTCCAACGCAATACCACTAATGCCGCCGCGACTCCCTTTTATCGGCGTAATCGCTTTTTCTTCGGGTACATCGTCTAAAAACCAATCCATCGGCTTCTGAAAAACAGATGCAATAACCGTTAACATATCCTCACTCGGTACGCGTTTACCGCGCTCTATCATTGATAGATAAGATACCGATGGTGCGATTTCCGCGTTTACCCTAATGCAACGAGCAGACAAGTCTTCCATTGTTAGGTTGTTGCGCTTTCGCAAGTTACGTATTTTAGTGCCCATTAAATGGGACTTTCGACTCAATGACTTTGTATTTTTCATTTTTTACACTTCATATACTTTTGTAAAATTTACAGTGTGTAATTTTAATTGTGAAATTATCTAAAAAATTACTCTATGATAAGTACCAAGTCAAGTAAATACTCATTTCAAGCATTACTTGTTTTCATCATAGACCAACAGGTCTGGATTACGCGCTTAAAACTAGAGGAATTGAATATGAACATGCCGGCTTTGAAATACAGTCAAATTCATCAGGGCTTTTACACTTTTATTAACGAAGATGTATTGCCAGCCAGCGGCGCTGCGGTCAATGTCTTCTGGGAAGCGATTGAAACACTAATTGCCGATTATTCAAGTCAGCCTGATGCGTATATAAACGACGAACAAAATTATCCGTTAGCTGCAAATACAAAAATTGCACCTGCTATAGACCGCCAGCAGCTTATTCAAGCTGTTAACAGTCAATGGACCAGTTTCTTCGAAGCGGATGGCGCTGAAGCAAATATTCAAGACGACTCAAAAGAATACTTGGATAAGCACTTTGCTTTGGAGTCAGGCTCACATTCAAATGTTAAAAATTACGTAGTCTATTACCATCATTTACTGGCATTTTTAGAAGATGGTAGTCAATCGGGTTTGGCTAATCCTAGCCAATTTGTGGCGCTGTGCGGGCATAAATGTGCACCAGATTCGGTTGTATTAAAGCAGTCACCAATGAGTTTGCACACCGAAATTTTGTTTGATCAGAAGGGTCAACGTGGCTCAAATGACAATGCGGGCATTCAAGACATTTTGGTTGAAACTAACGATACTATTGTTATTGACTTTAACGCCGTGCAAATCGATGGTGAAAGTAAAATTCAAGCTTATAGAAATCTACAATCCTTTTTACGTGGTGATTTGAAAACATACACTATTGTCCGCGGGCAGCAAACTACATGCAGAATGAACAACGACAACACGTTTACTGACTTAAATGGTGATGACTACTGCATCGCTAACCAGCCTCCGATTCAGATACGTTGTGCTAATCAGTCCTTGGTAACCGAGTTATTAATAGATAGTAAAGGTACATTAGCACCTCAAATTATTGTGGATGCGGTGATAGCGAGTCTCATGATCCGCAGGGCGCAGTTGAGTGCTGGGCAAAGTAGGACAGCGACATTATTGCTTGAGCATGGTCGTTTTACGTCAGAAATGATGCAGCGCATTGATAATATAGTTGCTTTATAGGAAACCCTAAAAACCCGATAACTGAGGCATAGGGGCAAAAAAGAGGGCAAAAAAGACAGGCCTAATTTATGTCAGGTCTGCCTTTTTCTACTCGTATGTGCTCGACCTAGTCAGCTAAATTTCAGTTCCATCATGCTGACTAGCTAAGTCATCAAGATCAGAGCATGTGTAATCAAATTTACCCACTTCATATTCATACGATACTGTTACTGAATTTGAGGCTTTAAAAAGTTTAGCCCTTACATCCGCCTTCGACCAGTGCTTTAGTTCGTTTAAAAAACGATTCGCAATTGATGCTGAGGAAAATTGATATCGCATTTCATTGAGCATGGAGTAAAGCTTACTTATAGATTAACGAGCTGACCATCTTCGTCATTTTTGGTATTGAGTCAAGCAAAGATGAAAGTGAATAGTGAGGAAGTACTGAAATTACTAAAATAAGTCCGATAGTACCTCCGCTTTATTGAATCATAGCGAATACAACCTGTTAATATTTCTCATTATTTTACGTCCCAGTTGCTGAGTGAGTTTATACTATGTCTAAGATCAATATCGGTCAGAGGGTTGTCCGATATTGTTTTCACATTGTAAGTGAAGAATGCTATTTATTATTTACTGCACACGAGTTCAAAAAAATTATTTAAACAAAACATAACGTTATATATTTTAATAACTGTATCCTTATCGTCACACGGAGATTAGTTTTAAAAAATATATAGTAAAGAATAGTGTTACTTATTTTATTGCTTTATTTAGTTCACTAAATCATTTGTAAAAAATATATAAAATATAACTATTAAACAATAAGTTAATTTAAACGTAGGGCTTATTGATATTCAATTTCTTTCGAAAGTCAGGACTAAAAAGCAACTTAGATGGTCAACATTCACACAGTTAAATTGAACTAAAAGCGAAATTTGTAAACTAAAGTATAGAGTTATTCGTATTATAAAATATACAATGGATTGGTTGTTATTGTTCTTTTAATAGTGATTAATACTCATTGGCGAAAAAGATGAATTATAACAAGGGGCAAGGAACCGGCAAATAGTGAAATAGGGCGCATATTTATGATCGCCATTAACGAGGTACAATATTAATGCACATACAGCATAGAGACAGAGATCATATGCAGCAAGTTCCAATGGGGCGGCAGATGGTATTGTTTATTGGATTTGTAACATTCATTACCGGTTTATTTAGCTTCGGTTATGCTTTATTGGCTTGGATTCTTTTGCCGTTTTCTAGCAACGTACTGCTTATCGCTTGCGTTGGCCTAGTTGCTGCTTATGTTGGCAGAAAAGCGTTAAGGCGTGGGAGGCTAGAAATAACCCTCTAAAGCACACTTATGGTGAAATTAAAGGGTTCCTTTTGAGTAAGCGACCAATGTGATGAGTCCCTCAATTCTATTTTTATAAACTGCTAAAATTCTTGCCCACTACAACCTATTTTCGCGCATTGGACAAGATGCGTTGACTAGTTAGTCGCGGCTTCAGGCTCTATAACTTCAAGTAGTTCTACTTCAAAAATAAGCGTAGAGTTAGGTGTAATTTTACCTGTCGCACGTTCTCCATATGCCATCTCTGATGGAATTGTGAAACGGTATTTTGACCCCACTTGCATAAGCTGAACGCCTTCAGTCCAACCCACAATTACTCTGTCTAGTGGAAAGGTAGCTGGTTCGCCACGACTATAAGACGAATCAAATTCAGTTCCGTCTAGCAGAGTACCTTTGTAATGTACTTTTACTGTTGTCTTAGGCGACGCTGGGCTTTCGCCATCGCCTTGTGTAATTACTTCGTATTGAAGACCAGAGGCAGTAGTTGTAACCCCCTCTTTTTCAGCATTTTCAGTTAAATAAGCTAAACCTTCTGAAATATTAATAACAGAAGCATTAATGGCTTTCTCTTCTTGCTTAGCTTTTAATACTGCATCAGCAGCACCGCTAAATTCCTGCAATTCAATTACAGTATACTTAGCTGTGTCAGCTAAACCGTCTTTAAAACCAGCCATTAAGGCCGCTTCGTCATATTCGATGCCAAGATCTTTTTGCTGTGCGAGTCTATTCTGAGCAAACAAACCCATACTTGCACCTAATGCATAAGAATGATTTTCTTTCTCTGTGTTGTAAACACTTTCTTTTGCGTCCATCTCTGCAGCGATAACTTCCGTTGCAGTTGAAGTTTCAGTGGTGGCTGTTTTGTCAGTCGTTTCTTGCTTTTGACATGCAGTCAAAACCAGTGCTGACAACACTGCTAGAGCTAATGTAGCCTTTTTCATTCTATTTTCTCCATAATCAGCGGTATGCTGTTAGTTGCTATTCAATATATACTACGCTAATAATAAACGTGTGAAACTAAAAGCGAAACCCATTTTTAGATGAATAAGACAGTCTTTTTACCCTTTTGTTCCCTTTTTGTGCTTTTTTGCTCAGGTTGCTCCATTCCTGAAACTAAACCTGATGCTAAATCATCTATTTCAGAAAGCGGCGTGTATGCCGCGGATATCAGTAATTCAGGTGATTTCGTGGTTGTTTCGAGAGTTAATGCGGACATTTCAGTATGGTCACGGACACAAAAGAAAACCTTATTTAGCTGGCGACATCAAGAGAAAGGTCGCAATATTGTATCTAATATCCATATTTCAGCTGACGAAACTCATGTAGTAACTGCAGACAGCGAAAATTTTGCATTGTGGAATACGGCTAGCGGAGACCCCATTGGTTTTTGGCGCATAGATGAATCTTCTATTCGTGATATTGCTGTTAGCAACCAAGGCCGAGGAATTTTGGTGGGTAAGGCGAATGGCAATGTTATGTTTTTTGAACCGGGTACCGGCCGCAGCCTCGAATTTTTAGGACATGAAGAAAAAGTAAATAGCGTGGACATTTCACCTAATGGCAAATACGCACTAACGGGTAGTAATGATTATAAGGCATATTTATGGAGCACCGAGAGTGGTCAGATTATTCACGTTTTTAATCATGCCAATCGAGTTACCAAAGTTGTTATCGATGATCAGGCGCGATTCTTGTTTACCTCCGATAGCCAAAACGATAGTCAAATTTGGGACGCGCAAACAGGAAAGGCCATTAGCCAATTGCACTTTATCGAACGACAATGGGTTTTTACGAGTGCAAAATTTTCTAATGATGGGAAGTACTTACTAACAGGTTCGCCGGCTAAAAGATTGGCATTGTGGGATGTGAATACTGGAAATGTGGTTAAGGAATGGCGAGTTGCACCTTCAAATGGGCCAGCACCGCAATCCGCTGTTGTTTACGGAATTGGTTTTCTCGGTGATGAGGTTGTGTCGATTTCGAGCAGTGGTAACCTTGAGCAATGGGCTTATAAATAGTAATAACAAATAGACTGAATGAGAGTATAAAGTGACGGATAGAAAAGTAACAAACACAGCAGAAGACAGCATTGAGCAAATGAAAGCAGCAATTGAAAAACTTGAATTTAAAATAGCTTATCAAGAAGATAATTTTGAGCAGCTTAATGAAATAGTCACCAATCAACAGTATACAATTGATCGCCAAACTCATCTTCTAACGGGTTTAGTAGATAAAATTAAAACGATGCAAGTTGCAGATACTGACACCGAACAAGGTGATGACTTACCACCACATTATTGAGTACTAACTTCAATTCCTGACATATTTGTGCGCTTTCCATTGGCTCCTTTCAATAGCTTGTCCCTCATTGTTTGAGAGATGGCTATTTTTGTAAAGCTTGCGATATCTAACATCACATAGACGATTTCGGCAGATGCTATTGCTTGCTTAGTCAGCCAATCAATCATCGTGATTTGTAAGCTGAACGAGGTATTGCCGACAAGGCTGACGTGCACGGATAAACACAGTATATCGTCAAATTTAGCCGAACTTTGCCAGCTGATGTTTAAATTCACAACCTGATTATCGAGTCCTTCACTTATCAAATTTTGATAACCGCCGACTACCTCACGCATAAATTCCGTCGCTGCTAAGTCAGCATAATCAGCATAACGTGCATTGAATACAACCTCTTGAGCATCACACTCTGAATAACGCACTCGCAATAGTAATTCAAAAGGTGGCGAGCTATTGATGTCCATATTATTGTTTTTCCTCATTAGTGGATTGAGTATTTTGGTGGTGAGTAGCGTCTATATATTGCTCGTCCATCTGCCATGCATCACCAATGATAGGGTCGTCGGCTTCCGTTTGATTTTCCCATTCGTAAGTTTTCCTCGTTGGTTTGGGATCGAGAGAATGCCACAAAAAAGCTGATAGGACTCCAGCAATCGCGCCAAAGAGATGATATTCGAATGATATACCTTCATCTCTCGGGAAAATAGTCATTGTCATGCCGCCATACAAAAAGAATGCGGTCATCATAATTGCAACCGACCGTTTGTCACGGCGGAAAATACTGACCACTAATAAGTAAAAGAACACACCATGTGTTAATCCGCTTGCGCCAATATGATAACTTTCGCGGCCAAATATCCAGACACCAAGACCAGACAGTAGCCATACTGTTGCTAAAACTCGCCACCGACTTTTGGGATAGCCATACAGTAATAACGTACCTAATATAAGCATAGGGAGCGTGTTATTAAATATATGCTCAAGAGAACCATGAATTAGTGGCGCGGTTAATATTCCCAACAAACCATGCATTTTTTGCGGGTAAACACCCAGCCAAGAAAAGTCGATGTGAAAGATAAATTCAGACGATTTGATGCACCAGACAATACCTACTGCGAAGGCAGTTGTCAGTATGCTATTTTTTAGGAATGTTTTTTTCATCTACTCTATTTGAGGGTGGATGCTAAAATAGCAAGTTGTAACCTTTGCGCTATATAAGTTGATACCACGATCACCGTACTTAGCGTTTTCTGGCAAGAAAAATGGTGTGTTTACTCCCTTTTCCCTTGCGAGCTCTGGCGATCCTAGTACTCACTTCATATCCCGCTTTTTTTAAGCGCGTAGTAAATAAATAGTCTGGTCCTGCTGACCATATTGCTAGCATGCCTTTAGGTCGCAGCACTTTATAAATATCTTGCAGGCCTTCTAAAGAATATATCCAGTTATTGTCAGAATGCGTTAAACCCTCCGGTCCATTATCGACATCCAACAAGATCGCATCAAATGTAGGCTGATGAGTTGTAAGTAATTCTCTAACATCCCCTATATGGATTTTTGTACGCGGATCATGCAGTGGATCATTGGCGCACTTGCCCAATGGGCCCCTATTCCATTCAACAACCTCAGGAATTAATTCTGCTACCGTCACTTGAGACTTGTTACTGACCATCCGAAGGGCTTCTGATAGCGTGAATCCCATACCCAAGCCGCCGACCAATACGTGCGCAGTAGCTGTCGACGTTATGTGCGCACAACCCATCTGAGAAAGCTCTTTTTCTGAATTATAAACGCGACTGTTCATCAATTCACCACGGATACCTGACAGACGAATAGAAAACTCTGCATCACGCTGAGAAAAAGTTAAGACGCCGCCATTATTTGGAATTTGTGCTTTGCCTAGTTGAACCCATGGGATCATAATATGCCTTATTAAACTACTGGATTATCTGAAATGACGAACGCTTTAGGATTTCCTACTCAGGACAACTGCCTCTAACCAGCAATCGTGTATCCAGTTCTAAATGCTCAGGCTTGGATTTACTTTTTATTGAGTTGAGTAACAATGTCGCAGCAATGCGCCCTTTCTCGATACTTTGCTGATTTATTGTGGTTAAGCTTGGTTCACTTCTTGACGATTCTGGAATGTCATCAAAGCCTGTGATTTGGACATCTTGCGGCACTCGTAAGCCCAGTTCTTTGGCTACTTTAATAGCGGATAAAGCAATGACGTCACTCATGCAAAGGAGTATATTAGGCTGTTGCAATGTCATTAATGCTTCACGAGCAGCTATTTCAGCATAATAATGGTTATTGGTTGGAATATGCCACACCTTGTCGGCGTGTAAAGCAATATTGTGAGCTGCCCCGGCCTCGACATAACCAGAAAGTCGATTATGCGATACTTGTAATTTAAGATTGAAATCGTCGTTGGTTAGGCGACATACTCTTGGCATATCTATTAACTTTAACCCCAATATAGACACCTTTAATGAGTTGTCTTTTATTTTGAGTAAATTTAGGCTCAGTGAATTGCTGAAAGCATGATTGGCGATTTTGTAGGCACTAGATTGGTCGTCAATATTGACTGAGTGCAGTTCTTCATGACTGTAATCAACTACTACAATGGGCTTACCAACGTGCTGTATTTGCTCGAGTATTTTTTTAGGAATAGCGCCGTAAATAATTAAACCATCAGGCAACGATTCTGCGCTTCTTTGCTCTACCGATTGAACAACACTCGATAGCAATAAAAGCTGCTTACCATTCTCAAATAACACTTCTGCTATGCCTTCCAATAATTGGCTAGCTACAGGATCTGAGAATGTGTAACTGAGCGAATCAGAAAATATGACGCCAATAATACCTGACGCTCCCATTCGCATCGATCTGGCAGCAAGGCTTGGACCATAATAGCCAAGCCTAGCTGATTCTGCCAAAATGCGCTCTCGTGTTTTGGCAGACAACTGGTCGGGTCGATTAAATGCATTTGAAACGCTTGCTGTAGACACCCCAAGACTCAATGCAACTTGAGTCAACTTTAACTTTTTAGTCATTATGGTGGGCCTTCATCCTGTGTATTTGTCCGGTTTTCATCCAGCTTATAATTGAATCAACTATTTGCAGTGCAAATGGGTAAACCTCATATTCCTAAGGTTTAAAAACGCCAATTACACTTTCAGATGCACGTGTTGCAGAAGCAACTTTTGGATCGGTTTGAGTTTCTTTGTAGTCACATCTAACACACGCCAATTTTTCAACATTATTTTCGAAATATAACATCAATGAATCGATCTTTTTGCATGACGGGCAAGTTGCACCAGCAATGAATCTTTTACGGTTTTTGTTACTCATAAATCCTGTCTAGTAATAGCTTGTTTGCCGTATTATACGCACTTGTCTGGGTAACGGTGTAAAAAGTTCCTAATTTAACTTGGCGCCAAGTCATATGAATGCAAATGATAGGCAAACAACGATAGCCCCTTTTTTTTATTCTTTGGACCTAGAGTGTTGAATGTTATCCTAAGCAAACAGGTATCCCTGCATAATTCGTTAAGAAGCTATAACTAACACATGATTCAAATACAAAATTTGTCGCTACAACGCGGTATCAAAGAACTAATTAAACAAGCCAATGTTGAAATCTATCCAGGCCACAAAGCGGCTGTTATAGGTCCCAATGGCTGCGGAAAATCGACTCTATTTGGGTTGCTTCGCGGTGAAATACAACCAGATTTGGGAGAATGCTTGGTACCTAAAGGCTGGCACATTGTGTCGGTTGCACAAGAAACACCAGGTACCGATCGTTCTGCAATAGACTATGCGATTGATGGTGATGCAAGATTACGCCAATTACAGGCAGACTTAGTTAAAGCAGAAATTGCACATGACGGTGACAAAATAGGTCATCTACATGATTTGCTCGCACAGACTGGGGCTTATGATGTTGAGGCTAGAGCGGCTACTATTCTGTCTGGATTAGGCTTTAAAAACGAACAACTATCTTTGCCTGTTAGCAGTTTTTCAGGTGGTTGGAGAATGCGTTTAAACTTGGCTCAGGCCTTGTTATGTGATTCTGATTTGCTATTGTTGGATGAGCCGACTAACCATCTTGACTTAGATGCCGTGATTTGGCTAGAAACATGGATCCAGCGATACAAAGGCACGCTACTACTTATTTCGCACGACAAATCATTTATAGATGCTTGTGTAAATAACATTGTTAGTTTTGAACAACAAAACCTCATCAGCTACTCCGGAAACTATTCAAGTTATGAGCATCAACGCGCGGAGCGTATGCGATTGCAGGCTAGCGAGTATGAAAAGCAAGAGCGTAAAAAAGCACACTTAAACTCTTTTATTACTCGTTTTAAGGCAAAAGCAAGCAAAGCAAAACAAGCCCAAAGCCGCGTAAAACAACTCGAAAAGATGCAGGATATCTTGCCCGTACACCAAGCATCTGGATTTCAGTTTTCATTTAAGCCACCTGAAAAATTGCCTAACCCTCTCGTGCGAATGGAGGAAGTGCAGGTGGGTTATGCTGACAATATCATTCTTAAGCAAGTGAAAATGAATTTGGTGCCCGGCAGCCGTATCGGTCTGTTGGGTAAAAACGGCGCAGGTAAGTCGACGTTTATCAAATTATTAGCTGAGGAGCTGCCACCGTTGTGCGGCGAATATGCTACCTCTGCTGGCTTAACTATCGGTTATTTTGCTCAGCATCAGGTTGAGTTATTGCACTTAGAAAGTTCAGCCTTCGACCATGTTTTTAGATTAGATAAAACCCAAACGGAGCAACAAATTAGAGATTACTTAGGTGGTTTTGGGTTTCATGGTAATGAAGCATTAAAAGCAGTTGCACCGATGTCAGGTGGCGAAAAAGCGAGGCTCGTATTAGCTCTTGTTGTGTTTCAAAAACCAAATTTATTGTTACTTGATGAACCAACTAACCACTTAGATATGGAAATGCGTCATGCGCTAACCTTTGCTTTGCAAGCTTTTGAAGGAGCAATGGTACTGGTGTCGCATGACAGGTTTTTATTATCAACCGTATGTGATGAATTTTATCTGGTTGATGCAGGCGGTGTGAACGTATTTGACGGTGATCTGGACGATTATAAAAAATGGTTGTTTAGTACTGCGAGCAACAGCAAAACTGCAGATAAACTTAGCGCTGCCCCGGTGCTTAGTGCCGGGACATCGCTAGAGCAAAATTCAGACACTACAGCGCAAAAAATTGGTAGTGATGTCGATAAGAAAACACGCAAGCGAATGGAAGCCCAATTTCGTCAATCAACCAAAAAGTGGCGTGACATGATTAGCCTCGAAGAGAAGCGAATGGACGCGAATAATCAACAATTAGCGAAGCTAGAAATGGAATTAAGTGACACCAGTTTGTATGATGCAGAAAACAAAAAAAGACTTAATCAAGTATTAAGTGCACAAGCAAGTTGTAAAGCCGAATTAGAAGAAATTGAGATGCTATGGCTTGAAGCGCAAGAACAATTAGAAGCAGCTTGCGCAGACTTTGAAGCAAGTTTGTAGACTAATTAAATATGTAATACTCTTGCCGTATTTATTACAAAACATATGCCAGTAATGAAACCAAGCCTATCGGCTTTTATTTTATAAAGTGAATCTGCAAACTATACAAATTTATTGATGTTAGTAACGAAATAATTGGGCAAAAAAAACGAACCAGTAGCATTGCTGTTCAAAATCATAATATAGCTGGGCAACAACAGTTTATCAGGGTATTAGTGAAGCATGTTTAAGAGTAAATTCGGTAAGGTAGTATCATCCACGTTTAATGCGCCTAGTTGGGCTCGCAATGCGCATGTACAAACTATTTGGCCTCGGTATATGATTAAAAAGCCTGAATTGAATACAGCTAATGAACGCATTAGTACTCCTGATGGCGATTTTCTCGATATAGCTTGGTGTATGCCGGATAATATACTGACAAAAAACGCCAAAGGGGTCGTCGTTATATTTCACGGTCTTGAAGGCTCGGTCAATTCGCATTATGCAAGACACCTTATAAATCGTTTGAAGGATGACGGTTTTATTGTAGCCCTAATGCATTTTAGAGGCTGCAGTCATGAATTAAATATGACACCCCGGGCTTACCACTCAGGTGAGACCGCCGATCCTATGCAAACTATATTGCATGTTAAGAAGCGTTATCCCGCTTTGCCTATATTCGCAATTGGCTATTCTTTAGGCGGCAACATGTTATTGAAACTATTGAGTGAAACCGCAGGGCAAAAAATAATTTGTGCTGCAATCGCTGTTTCAGCACCGCTTCTATTAGCTGAATGTGCACTTCGCATGCAACGTGGGTTTTCGCGCTTGTATCAGTATTACTTACTCAACAGCATGAAAGACAATTTGTTAGCAAAAATGCAGCGTTTAGATATGCAGAGCGTGTTAAATATTAATGAAAGTAAAGTTAAAACCTTGTCTACTTTTAGAGAGTTCGATCAGGATGTCACTTCACGATTACATGGGTTTGACGGTGCCGACGATTACTATGCCCATTGCAGTGCAATGCCGATGCTTAAATATATCACTACGAATACGCTAGTGTTGCATTCCAAAGATGACCCATTTATGACTGAAGCAGTTGTGCCAAATGATAACCAGCTATCTAATACGGTTGCTTACGAGTTAAGCGAACGCGGTGGACATGTTGGATTTTTACATGGCACTCCGTTTAGCCCTAAGCTTTGGTTACAAGAGCGCATATCTCAATTTTTGGAAGAACAACATCAACGGATTTTAGCTACCGAAACAACCAAGAAAACGGGAATTAACGCATGATCATACCCTTCGACTCGATTGATAATGAAACATTACAAAGTTTGGTTGAAAGTTTCGTTTTGCGCGAGGGCACAGACTATGGTGAAGTAGAGATTAGTATGCAGGAAAAAGTTGACCAGATTATCGAGCAACTGAGGTTAGGCGATATCGTCATTGAATATTCAGAAGAACATGAAAGTGTGACTATTATTGCAAAGCCATAAGGTCTTAAAATCAACTATAAGCGTAGTACTTTAGCTATATATTGTTATTTAAACCTATAATTTTTTGGAATATTGATTGTCACAACTTCCCGTCACTACCATCGCGCTAATTGCGGTTTGCGCAGGTTACCTTATCGCACCGATGGGCATGGCTGCTGTGAATGTCGCTATTCCTGTTTTGGCTGAAGATTTGCAAGCAAATGCAATAAAAGTGTCTTGGTTACCAACATTATATATTTTAGCCAACG
>Ga0307488_10000204_pt1 | contig 45379 bp, 43 predicted proteins | sample SB02metaG_FD_202248 | JGI IMG/M metagenome (GOLD analysis project Ga0307488, IMG submission 202248) | Sea-ice brine microbial communities from Beaufort Sea near Barrow, Alaska, United States - SB 0.2 | ecosystem: Environmental > Aquatic > Marine > Coastal | place: USA: Alaska | collected... | reverse complement strand
AGTAACCGCATCTGCACATATTTTTTGTGGATCGCGAATATTGGTCAAAGATGCGACATAGCCAAGTTTATTGATCCCCATCCAGGTGCCACCTGCTTGTAAATCTTTGCCAGCAATAATGCCATGCTCAGGATCCCAAATGTGTGACTCGGATGTGCCTCGATTGAAGAATTCGTCACGATTAGCCGCAATAATCAACGGGTAATCCTTATGCTGATTAACAGCTACAAACAAAATACACATATACCCTCTGCGAAGCCCTTAAGCTATGCGTTTATTTAATTTTTAGCTTATCAACTTGGGTAAACAAGCTGTTGGCGCGATCAATGAATATATCTGTCTGTGACGCAGACGTTATATTGTAGTTGGGTGGCAATAGTATTGGGTTGTAGCTCGGTCGAGGACTAAATTCATCTATGTTTAAAAAACCCAAAGCATAAATAGGTGCTAGTATGATGAAGGTCATCGCACATACGATAATATTGCGTCTATGGTTGGTTTGATGAAATGCAATAAATAGGCTCAACCAGATAAAGCTAGAAACAAGGATCGCAAATATAACTAACTCAATCCATGTAAACCATGACCCCGGATGGATATTAAATATGGCAATCTTCTGCAATAAAATTAGCCCATTGGCGAGTAACACAACTAACCATGTTAGACAGAATTGGCTAACAATATGACTTTCTTTTTTGACAACTTTGGCCAAGATTGCAAAACTTAATGGCCATAGACAAAAAACCGCCAATTGCCCTAGCTCAGAGGGAAGTGCTTTAATAAAACTAAACTCTTGTACACTCCCCAAGTATCTAGATAATAATAAAAAACTCAAACAAGCAAAGGATAAACTAATTGCTAAAAAGCTTTGGTTTAACCAGCTGAGGTTCTCTTCCAGTTCGCTTAAAGGTATCGCCTCTGCTAAAGGCACTTTAGTGTCTATTATTCTTAAGCGCGTGCGACCAATCTTTATGACGTCGTGTGAGTTAAGCGTGGCTTGCCTGACAAATTTATTGTTCACTTTGATGCCATTGGTTGACTGACAGTCATTGACCATTAGTTTGCCCGATTCTGGGTCAATGGCGACCAACATGTGACTAGGACAAACATAAGGGTCGTCTAAACGTAAGTCATTATTAAAATCTCGCCCGACGCACACATAGTCTTGTTCAAATTTATAATGTTTAAGTGGGATGTTTTTTCGAGAAAGCAGTTCTAAAACTATTGCCATACTATTGTGTCCATAAATTTCTGAGTGAATACCAAAGCAGACTCTTTGCTAACGCCAGACAGCGTGTAATGGCTAATCAAACCTTGTTGGCTATGATCAAGTGTGGCTGCAACAAAAAGCACATCATAGAGTTGCTCGAATTCTTTGTAAGCCCTTAAACACAGTACTGTTTTATTAGTCACACCATTGATGTTGGTGACTTTATCTTGTTGGCAACGAAAATTAGTGACATCGGTTTTAGTCGCATTGTTGCCAGCACCCGCACCTGTGATGCTTTGTGAATAGAAATTATAGAAACGGTGCTCACCCAAAGTTTTACCATCTAACCATTCAAACTCAATTTCAAGTCCGCCAGTGCGTAACCCACGGTGCAAATATATTTGTTCATCTAACTGACAACGGTTTTCTACCGACAAATATAACGCCTCCTTATCGCTGGCATTAGAGCCACCCCAGCATGAGATAAAGTCGGTTATCTTCGATGGGATCATCGCATCGCCTAATTCACTTGTTTCCCAAGTCTGGTTATTTAATAAGGAAAAAAGTCTATTCTGATTCGCTAATAATTGTGTTTGTATACGAGGCTTAAACTGTTCACTTTTTAACACTTGTGCATCTTGGCTTTTTAACAATGCCTGAATTTTTTCCAATGGAATCAGGAAGCCAATTTGATTACCTGCTGTTGCTACATTGACCCCCATCACTTCACCAAGCTTATTGACCACTGGCCCACCACTCATTCCTGGGTTAATGGAACCGGTAAAATGGATACGTTGGTAAAAACTACTTTTCTTCAATCCATTAAATGTACCTGGCACCACTATCATGCCTAAATCATGGGGATTACCTAGAGAATAAATATCACTGCCTTGCAATGGGAGAGACTGTGCAATAGGGAAAGCACTTTCTTGTTCGGACAGCACCACTTTTCTAACTAAGGCTAAGTCATTGATTACATCTATATCGACAAGTTGCAGTTGTCCCTGGGAACCATCATGGGCCAAATATTCAATTCTGAATTTATCCGGGTTATACACATATTCAGAGACTACATGATAATTTGTGACTACATTACCTGATGTATCGATCTGAAAACCGGAGCCAATAGATGATTTATTACCAGACTCTAGTTCTATTATTTTGATTTGATACAGGGCGGTATGATGCTGCCCAAATAGGTTTTGGGCAGTTTGTTGACTATGTGCAAGCGAACAGAACATAGAAAATACAATTAGTAAAATTCTCAAGGTGATTGATCCAGTGACAATTAAGATTAGTGGAGCCAACTTGTCGGGCTACCTTAGGGGGCTAGCATAATCATTCAGATAGTTAACATTTTGTTTACACTCGACAAAATGGCTTACATGAGCGATCATTTATCTAGTTTAAATTGCACAAGCCAATAATGAAATGCTTGATAGTGTAAATACGCCTATTCTTTGCAAACAAGTTCCCAGAATAGGCAATAAATTTAGTCAACAGCTGGGTACAACGGTATTAAAAATATTGGGATGGTCTTACAACGGCACTTTCCCTTGTTGTTCAAAGATGATCCTTGCGGTTGCGCCGCATACTTCTAACTGGGACTTTGTGCTGGGAATAGCGGTGGCATTTAACTTGCGTCTAAAAATTTCTTTTTTTGGCAAACACAGTATTTTTATTCCCCCTTTTGACCGTCTTTTGCGTCGATTGGGTGGTATTCCTATTGAGCGTAGTTCAACACATGGTTGGGTTGATGGCATGGCAGATAAGATGCGTGAAGCTGAAAGTATGGTGTTGTGCCTTGCTCCAGAAGGTACACGCAGTCCGATATCCCCTTGGAAAACCGGTTTTCTACATATTGCCTACAAAGCCAAGGTTCCGGTGTTTTTGGTAGCATTTGATTATAAAAAAAAGCTTATCGAGTTTGGTCCCTTGCACAAGATAAGCGACAATACCCAATATGAAATGAATAGGATTTATCTGCACTTCAAACATGCGCAAGGTAAGTATCCTGAAAAGATGCTCACTAAAGTTGTCCCCCCTGTGGAGAGAGAGATTGAAAAATAAAGGTTTTACTACCCGTTTGGTGCACGCAGACAGGTTGTTGAATACACCTGAAAATGGTGCCATACATCAAGCCACTAATAACTCAGTGTTGTTTGAGTATAAAGATGCTCAAGGTTTAGTGGATGTGTTTCAAGGTAAAAAAGCAGGGCATGTGTATTCTCGCTCGTCTTCAGGCTCCAATGCTGCGTTACAAAATATTCTGACTCATTTAGAGGGGGGAATAGGCGCGATAACCTTTGCAACGGGCATGGCGGCCATCACCGCTACTATGTTGAGCTTGTTCAAAACCGGCGATCATCTGATTGTGAGTCATTTTTTGTTTGGTAATACCCGTAGTTTTGCCGAAACCTTACTATCTTTAGGCATTGAGTTAAGTTTTGTTGATGTGACAGATGTTCAGAAAGTAAAAGCGGCTTTTAAACATAATACCAAAGGGGTTTACTTAGAAACGATTGCCAATCCGGTTACCCAAGTGGCAGATTTATGGGCAATTGGCCAATTATGTAAGTCTAAAAAAGTACTTTTTTTAGTAGACAATACTATGACGCCAGCGAATATTTTTGACGCTAATTCAGTTTTGGCATCATTAACTATTAGTTCTTTAACCAAATATATTGCAGGCCATGGCAACGTCTTAGGTGGCGCAGTAGTCGACACCGGATTGTTTGATTGGGGTGGCTTCGATAACATTCTCCCTATTTACCGTGGCCCAGATAAAACCCAATGGGGGCTCACTCAAATTCGTAAAAGAGGCCTTAGAGATATGGGTGGGACGTTATCACCAGACTCCGCTCATGCTATTTCAATTGGCTTAGAGACCCTAGTACTGCGCACTGAAAAAGTCTGTGAAAATGCGATGCGTTTGGCTTCTTATCTGCATAATCATGACAAAGTCTCAGCGGTGTATTATCCTGGCTTAGCGGGTCATCCTCAGCACTATTTAGCCAGAGAATATTTTCAAGGTTACGGTGGGATATTGAGTGTAGATTTAGTGGATGCTATCGACCCCATTCAATTTTTAAATACATTAAACTTAGTGATCTGCGCCACGCATTTAGGTGATACACGCACTTTAGCCTTGCCCGTTGCTTCTACCATCTATTTCGAGAGTAGTGCCAAAGAAAGACAAGAAATGGGGGTGAATGACAATATGATCAGAATGTCGATTGGTATTGAAGATATAGACGATATAGTCGCAGATTTTCAACAGGCATTTGCGAAGTTTTAGTAGCCACTTCCAACTTGCACCTGGCTACAAAGCGAGAAGACAAGAGTAAAAAAATGTAAACCACAGAGGAAAAAGAAGGCACTGGGTATCGACTGCCGAGGTTTGAAAAAACCTATATGTCTTGCCCCTGTGTAACGTTAGCGCTCCTTTTCCTCTGTGGTGAATTGCTTTTATCTTTTGGTTGCTGGTGACCGATAACAAGGCTTGAAGCTCGGAGTTTAAGCTAGCTCAAAACTCGTGGTGATTTCAACATTCCCAGTCAGCATTAACATCACTGAACAATATTTTTCAGCCGATAATTGTACGGCTCTGGCGACATTCTTTTCAGTCAAGCTTTGACCTTTGACAATGTAGTGAGCATGAATTGAAGTGAAAACCCGTGGTGCCTCTTCTGCTCTTGTTGCATCAAGTTGACACACACAATCGTCCACTTGTTTTCTGGACTTTTTAAGGATATCCACCACATCGATAGACGAACAGACCCCCACAGATAGCAATACTGACTCCATTGGGGTCATTGTTTCGCCATTACCGTCCAATTCCAAGGTATGGCCTGTCTCTGTTTTGCATGTAAATCGCAGATCATGTTCCCAACTAACCGTTGCTTTCATAGTTTCTCTACTTCTTAACGAAGGTGATTTTAGTTTTGTCTAATAAAATGCGTTTTTGTCTAAACAAATTGCCAAGCGCTTTTTTATACACATTTTTGCTGACTTTAAAACGTTTTGAAATCTCATCTGGTGGGCTCTTATCGGTTAACGTCGACAGGCCATCATGAGCTATTAAGTCTTCCATTATTTGTTCTTCTAGGGTGTTGCGGGCAGTAGGATCATGAAACTGAAAGCATAAATCAATTTTGCCGTCTTCTCGAATACGTTTGATATAGGCTTTTAAAGAATGACCAATTTTTATGGGTTGGAACACTTCGTCTCTAAATATTAAGCCAAGGTGTGAGCCATTGATAATGGCTTTATAGCCCATGTCTGTCTGCCCACATATCAATACTTCAACTTCTTGCTTAGCCTCGAAGGTGCCGCCTTCTTCACTCGACTCTTCATATAAGAAATCTTTGAGTTTGGTGGATGCTGCAAGGCGGCCCGTTTCTTCATCACAGAATACATAGACGACGTAAGATACGCCTTCAGACATCGGGTAATCTTGTTCACTAAATGGCACCAATAAGTCTTTTTCTAATCCCCAATCTACAAACACACCCACCTTAGTGATACTGACGACTTTTAAATAGGCACAATGATCGACAAACACCTTAGGACGTTTGATAGTGGCAATAAGTCGATCATCGCTATCATGATAAATAAACGCATTCACCCTATCCCCTAGCTTACAGCCCAAGGGCGCATTTTTAGTAGGGAGTAGAATTTGTCCTTTATCGCCTGCGTCTAGGTAGAATCCAAAGGGCACTTCATTGACGACTTCTAGATTGTTAAACTTTCCAACTTGGGCCATATTTGCTGATTATCTATAACGAAATTATAGAGATATTATAACTGACCAATAGGTTAAGAAATATAAAAACAATGTATATATTACTAAATTGATCACTTTATTCATGGCATAATTGTCTTACATCTATTCATTTTTTACATGGTGCTTTATGGCAGACGCTATCAATATTGTATTTTTAGACGGGCAGTTTTTGCCTATGTCTGAAGCCAAAATATCGCCTATGGATCGCGGGTTTTTATTTGGTGATGGTATTTATGAAGTGGTGCCATCCTACAATACTAAGTTAGTGGGGTTTGGCTTACATATTCAGCGTATGCAAAATGGCCTTGATGCTATTGGTATACACTTACATATGGGGGTGGATGATTGGCGCGATATCGCTCAAAATTTAATTGAAAAAAATGGTAAGGGTAATCTTGGTTTATATTTTCATGTTAGCCGTGGTGCCGATATGAAACGATTTCATGCTTTCCCTGCGAATATCCAAGCTACAGTGTTTGCTTATGCCTTCACAATCCCCGCGGCACCTATAGCTGATAAGCTAAAGGTCAAACAATATAGCGTCACCAGTACTGAAGATTTACGCTGGAAACGCTGCCAGATTAAATCTACCTCATTATTAGGCAATGTGATGCATTTCCAACAAGGCCAAAAAGCGGGCGTCGATGAAACCATTTTATATAACCAGCGAGGCGAGTTAACAGAAGCCAGCGCTTGTAATGTATTTATTGTTAAGAATGAAGTGGTGATAACGCCACCTCTAGACAATCAATTACTGCCCGGTATCACGCGTAATATGTTGTTAGATATTTTACGTAAAGATGGCACCTTACAAGTACAAGAAAGAGTGATAAGCATGAGCGAAGTTCATGCAGCGGATGAGCTATGGTTAACTAGCTCCAGCAAAGAAATTGCACCTGTAGTTGAGCTAGACGGACAACCGGTTGGCAATGGCACAGTGGGCGATATTTGGCAACTTGCGCAATACCTGTATTCTGCGAATAAACATAATTATTAAACTCATTCTCCTAACAATAGCTGGATTTTAAATTACCCCTATGTCTCGACCTGCCAAAATTATTATTGATTTAGCCGCTATTCAGGCAAATTGCCGCTTGGCTCAAACTCTCGCGCCCCATTCTAAAACAGTGGCCGTGGTAAAGGCCGATGCTTACGGACATGGCGCTGTTGAGGTGACCAAAGCATTAGAGCCACAAGTTGAAATGTTCACTGTGTCTTGTCTTGAAGAAGCGTTAGTCTTACGAGAAAACGGTTTAAAAAAACCGATCTTATTGCTAGAGGGGTGTTTTGATATAAGCGAAGTAAAGATTGCCCTAGACAATCAATGTGAACTCGTTGTGCATAGCCATTTACAACTAGAACAACTGCTTAATACCAGACTTGAAACACCGCTAAATATTTGGTTGAAAATCGATACAGGTATGCACCGATTAGGGTTTTTGCCACAGGAGGTTGAATCTATATATGCCAAGTTGGCTGGGTCATCAAACGTGAATAAAATCGTTTTGATGACACACTTTGCCCATGCTGATGATGTGGACGGCGCGCACACCGCTATGCAAATTAGTCGATTTAAAACCTGTATTGCTGCCATTGTTGTCAATGCCAATCAAAAAGCGACACTGAGTATGGCTAACTCTGCCGCCTTATTAGCTTGGCATCAAACCAGAGTGGATTGGAATCGACCGGGGATCATGTTGTATGGTTTGAGTCCTTTTGATAAACCTATCGATGCAGCCACTGCGCTTATCCCTGCCATGCACTTTGAGTCACAAGTGATAGCCTTGCGGGAGATTTTAACTGGGGAGTCTGTGGGTTATGGTTGCACATGGACAGCACAAAGGCCCTCTGTTATTGCCACCATTGCAGTGGGTTATGGCGATGGTTATCCCCGCAGCGCAAAATCAGGTACACCCGTACTTATAAATGGGTATCGGGCACCACTGGTGGGCAGGGTATCGATGGATCTCATCTCGGTAGATGTTACTGATCTAGCCAATGTCAATATTGGCGATAGCGCCATATTATGGGGTAAAGACTTATCCGTAAACGAAGTGGCTAGTTGGGCGGATACTATTGGTTATGAGCTAGTCACGCGCATGCCTAGACGTGTGACTAGGCATTTTGTTAAGTAACCAGAGTCCAGGTTAACTAAGCTTGTATTAGTGAATGATAATTGACAAAAATTAACACTCAGCCACCAACACTGCTCTTAGCGGAGCAGGATAACCTTCAATGGTTTTGCTGTAATCGTTGGGGTCAAGAAAGTCCACCAAGGATTGGCTGTGCATCCATTCGGTTGCCCTTTGTTCTTCTAATGACGTGGGCGCTACATCCACTACACGGATATTTTTAAAACCGACTTTTCGCATCCAAACAGTTAATGCGGCGGTGCTCGGTAAATACCATACATTGCGCATCTGTGCATAGCGCTCACCAGGCATAAATACCGTTTGTTCATCACCTTCTACCACTAAGGTTTCAAGGACTAATTCTCCGCCTTTACGGAGTTGATTTTTTAACTGGTATAAAAAGTCTATGGGGCTGCGTCTGTGATATAACACGCCCATGGAAAATACTGTGTCAAAAGCCTTGAGTTCTGGTAATTGTTCCACACCTACAGGTAATAAGTGAATGCGTAGGTCAGGATTGAAGTGTTTAATGGCTTGGAATTGCATTAAAAAAAGTTGCGATGGATCAGCCCCTACTACCATTTTGGCCTGTTCACCTAACATGCGCCACATATGATAACCACTGCCACAGCCTACATCTAATACATAGCGATCTTTAAGGGGCTGAATGTGTGGTTGCACTCTGTCCCATTTCCAGTCAGAGCGCCACTCGGTATCGATATGAATACCTTGGATATGAAACGGTCCTTTGCGCCAAGGCATAAATTGCTTCAGCAGGCCCACTATTTGCTTTTGAGTATATTCATCGATATCACCTGAATGACCAAACTGAACCTTGTCTTGCAGGTTAATAGAAGAGGGTGAGAGGGTAGGCAGTTTGTTTAGCAATTTTACCCATTTCGTAAAATCACCGTGTAGTTGTTCTTTTTGCCAAATAGCAATTTGGGCCGGCAGTACTTCTAACCAATGACTTAAAGGTGAATCCGCGATCTGTTTATAAAAATCATTGAACCAATTAACAGCCAAGTGGCCTCCTATATTAAAATCAGCTTCGAACTTCGAGCCGTGAACTTCTAGTTTGAAGCAGAAAAAATCAAAACTAGCACCATTTTCAATCAAGTGACGCAGTTTTTTATTGACAGTAAACTTACCTTGCAAAAATTATGCGCGAAGCTTTTAGCCTTTTATCGCCACCATGGACGCAAAGTTAAAACAGGTAAACCAGCGCACCACATCGATAAAACCCACTTGTGTTAACCTGTCTTTATGCTGTTCAAAGGTTTCTGTGCGCATGACATCTTCTAATGCCGTGCGTTTTTGACTTATTTCTAATTCACTATAACCGTTTCTGCGCTTAAATTCGTGGTGTAGGTCAATCACTAAATCATTACCTTGTTCACTGTCATGACTGAGTTTTTCAGATAACAATAAAACACCACCTGAATTTAATCCGTCATAGATTTTATGCATAATTTCGATACGTTGTTCTGGTGGAATAAATTGCAAAGTAAAATTCATCACGACACAAGATGCATTTGTAATATCAATGTTTTGTATATCATCACAAATAACACTGATAGGTGTCGTCGCTTTATAGGCCTGTACATGTAACTCACAGCGTTGTGCCATGGCAGGTGAATTATCAATGGCTAGAATGTGGCAGTTCTCGCTTTGTATATATTTGCTAGCGGCTAAGCTGACAGCCCCTAATGAGCAACCTAAATCGTATATATGACTTTGTGCTTGTGCATACCTAGCGCATATCTGACCTATAGTATCCACTATTGTGCTGTATCCAGGGACCGAGCGTTGGATCATGTCGGGAAAGACTTCCGCCACAGATTGGTCAAATCGAAATTCACCGACTTGTTGTGGTTGAGAATAAAGGGTGTCTTTAACGTCTTGCATAATGGCGTGTTGACCTCAATAATAATAATCCGCAATTCTACCTGTGCAATCTCATCCAAGCAATTTCCTTTGCTTCCAATCTGTTATTCATACCAATCCGAATCATTGCTGGTGTGCAAAGGTCAAAAGGCTTAAGTCAAGAGGTAAGATATGGGTAAGAGAAAATAATACCCAGGATGTCATCCAAGATCGTGATAAACTAAAAGTATCGGTTAAGTGAACCCCAGACATGAAAAGTTCCAAGGGTAGTTGATTGGTTAATCAAAATGGGCTTAATAAATAGTCTATTATTTTAAAAAAAGTGAAATCTAGCTCATGAATTAAGTATAAGTACGGATTATATCTTCATTAGTTGAGACTAAAGTATAATTCTTCTATAAAATAATATAAACGGGTTGATTTCAATGGCGAAGTTTTTAATAGCAGATGATCATCCTCTTATCAGAGAAGCATTGATATTGGCGCTGCGGCCATTGTTTGAGAATATCGAGATTATACAATCTGATGGCTTAGACTCAACACTAAAGGCTTTGCAGCAACATTCAGATTTTGATTTAATTCTATTAGATTTGAATATGCCTGGTTGTGATAATTTTTATGGTTTGATCCGTGTCACTCAAGATTTTCCACAGATACCTGTAGCCGTTATCTCAGCAAGTGACTCAGTTGAAGTCGTCTCTAAAGTCATGAGCCTCGGAGCCAAGGGGTTTATACCCAAAGCGACCGCCACTCAAATCATCGCTTATGCTTTGAAAGAAATAATGCATGGCAATAATTGGTTACCAGAGGGCATGCAATCGAGAATTGAACATCTGGCACCCATTATTGATGTGGCAAGACTAATAGGTGAATTGACACCTAAACAATTCCAAGTATTAAAATTATTGCAAAAAGGTCTACTTAATAAACAGATCGCTTTTAATTTACATATTACAGAGGCGACAGTCAAAGCCCACATCAGTCGGGTTTTCAGACAGCTCAATGTTCATACTCGTACGCAAGCTGTATTGCTGTTTAAAAATTTGGATATTGTTGAGTAGTTACCCTGTGATCTCGCCAGACTTACCTTTAACTGATTTACATCGACACCTCGATGGTAATATTCGGCCGTCAACCATTTGGCAGCTTGCTCAAGAATTTTCTATTCCACTGCAGCAGCAAAATGTAGAAGAGCTTATCCAAACAATACAAGTCCACGTTAAAACGACCGACCTGTTGGCTTTTTTGCAGAAAATGGAACTGGGTGTTTCAGTGTTAGCCTCAGAACAAGCCTGTTATAGAGTGGCATATGAAAATGTCGAAGATGCCAAGCGGGCAGGCCTCACTTATGCAGAACTGCGCTTCTCGCCCGTTTTTATGGCACATGCCCATCATCTACCCATTGATCACGTTGTTGATGCTGTGGTCGCTGGCTGCAAAGCAGGCAGTAAAGCATACGGTGTACCCGTTAATCTCATTGGCATATTGAGTCGCAGTTACGGTGAAGCAACCTGCCATCAAGAACTGCAGGCATTACTGAGAGCTAAAGACGATATAGTGGCGCTAGATTTGGCAGGTGACGAGAAAGGCTTTCCAGCCATCAGATTTAAACAACATTTTAAATTAGCCAGAGATGCGGGTTGGCATATCACTGTGCACGCCGGTGAAGCAGACGGGCCACAGAGTATTTGGCAAGCAATGGATGCGTTAGGCGCAACGCGTATTGGTCATAGTGTGGCGGCACGTGAAGACGCGCGGTTAATGGACTTTATGGCAAACAACAACATCAGTATAGAGTGTTGTTTGACCTCCAATTTTCAGACTGGCGCTTGTACTGATATGGCTCATCATCCCATTAAAACCTTTATCGAAAGAGGCATAGTAGTGACCTTGAATACCGACGACCCTGGTGTGTCGGGGATTGAGATTGCTGATGAGTATAAGTTAGCAAGGGAGGTTGTGGGGTTGACTACTGAGCAGCTTGCTCAGATACAGTTGAATGGGGTGGAGGTGGCGTTTGCGTCTGAGAGTCTCAAGGCTGAGCTATTGGCTCCACGTCGTTGATTTTTTTAAGAGTAGTTAAAACTCTTTTTCTATTAAAGATTATGCTCTAGCGAGCACTGTCATCCATGACAGTTTTCTCACAGAATCCCTTCTGTGCGACTCACTTTTTGTCTACAGCCACAAAAAGTAAGCAAAAAAGGCCGCTCGCCGGTTATGTTCTTCAACCAATTATTTATGAGATTTATCCCCTTTGTGCGCAAACAGGTTCAACCACTTTGAATTAGTCAATCACACGTCCATGATGATCGGCACCCAATCTCGACTTCCTTGTCGAGCTATTCAACTGGGCGAAGCTGTGCTTCTAAAAAATCCAGTGGAACCCTACGAAATTTCATAAATAATTGGCGAACATAGATGCGAGGGTAGGACAAAAGCAAAAGAATAAATAATCGGCTTCGCCAATTTTCTTTGCTGGCTCCGCCTCTGAGATTTACGTAATGTATGGATTTAATTGTTATTTTACTGTTTTGTTACGATGGGTGTCTCAATAAGCTTTGGTCATTAACTTAGTTTAAATCAAGCACAGTCTATATGATGCACTCAAACACAGTTCATTCCATCTGAGCGACTTCCAATGGAAATAAAACATCAAGGTATTTCTGAGAAAAATGCCCCAAAACAACTGAAATAACTATTATCCATACGACACTCATCCCAAAAATAACCCAACATATAATGGCGGTGCTTACGCCAAAAACGGCCGCATTAAAAAGCTGATACTTACTACTCAACTGCAAGTCCTTCGCACAATAAGGGCATCGTACGGTAGGTTCACGTAAAAGATTACAACGAAACCTGAGACTCAGCTCGTTATTACAGCTGGGACATGGTCTATTTAACATCGATCTCTCCTACTGCAAATTGGCTCGAAAACTATAATTTAAATTGACTACGACCCCACTATCCCACTATCCGGATATTTATCCAGCACGACCAATAGTATATTCCGACCCTATTATTTTTCAATTTTATATATTATTCGTGGGGATACGTCGGACCCTGCCCCTTTCATCGTAAAGATAACATTGCTCTCTTTTTTATTTCAAAGGCTCTGGTTATTAGCTCATAGTTTCATCGAATCTATCTAAAACCCCCTTAATTCCTATTGATAAAACTTAGCTCAATTATTGTGCCGAGCACTACAAGCATAATGACCACAATTATATGAATATCAAACTTATATGCTGCAATAGCCAGCAGAATACAAGCAATACTGCCTACAGTATGCGCATCGATTTTTTTATTATTTTTCATAAGATTTAAGAGGCAAGAAACGCGCGTTAATAATTTTGAAGATAATTGAATATATAACCATCACAACTACAAAGAATAAGCCGAGTCCCCCAAATGAGGAGGTAAAACAGACTAGCACTAAACACAAAAATATTAGTGGTACAGCGACCACAAATAAAAAACTAGTTTCAATCAAATTGTTACAATTTGTACATATCGCACCCTGTGGTGAGCATAGTGAATTAATTGAGATAGACTTCCGATGGCAGACCGGACATATCCTGTTGCTTGAATGCATAGTGAAACCTCTAAAATAAGGAAATAGCGAGGAAAATTTAATCTCCTCGCTAGGATAGTTATGGTTTTCCGTAATATTCGGCTGCAGAATAAACGGCATAAAGAGCAAAAGCTCTTTGGATAACATAACCTCCCAAGCTCCGAACTGCGGTTCCTGTTGCAATTGCATACGCTGCAGCCAGAATTGGCAAAATACCACCATTCACATTTTGTACTTCATTTACTGTTAATTCACGCATTGTTATACTCCGTTTGTCCAACATTTTGTTGGATTAGTAAATTGCTCGTCTCTAAATTAGGACGAGCGGTTTAAGGTTGACTTGGCAATGCCCTTCAAAGTAAGGCCAGGTCAACCGCTCTATTTCTGTACAGTTAAATATTTTACCTACTCAACTAAACAGAAAATTCTTTTATCGCCTGTTGTAAAAACCTCAATTAGCACCCATTGTGACTTTGACTGTTGTGGCATCTCTACTGCTTTTCAAAACAAGTTGCCCTTCTTCTAAGAGGTAGACATTGTTGGCCTTGTTAATCGTTTCTTGCCTGTGGGCTACCATGATACGGGTCATATTTAACTGCAGTATCTGCTCACTTATTCTAGCTTCATTACTGGCATCCAAATGACTGGTCGCTTCATCCATAAATAAGATGGCTGGCTCTTTGTATAAGGCTCTTGTCAGCAATAAACGTTGTAGTTGTCCGCCGGACAGGCTTGAACCCATATCTCCCACCAGAGCGTTGTAGCCCATGGTCATCTTGGCGATATCCTGATGAATAGAAGCAATTTGTGCACAACGCTCTACTTTTAAGTAGTTGGGCTCGGGGTCAAAAAAACTGATATTGTCGGCAATAGATCCTGCCAACAATGTATCGTTTTGCATCACCGCAGAGATGAGCTTGCGATAGTTTTTCAGGCCAAGGTGGGTGATGTCTTGCCCGTCGAGTAATATTCGACCGGATGTGGGGCTTAATAAACCGAGCATTAACTTCATTAGGGTGCTTTTACCGCAACCTGACTCTCCAGTGATGGCAATGCAGTCTCCCGCGTCTATGCTCAAATTCAGCTTCTCAATGATATTTGGCTGCTCATCGTCATAACTAAAACACAGATTTTCCAACCTTAATTGCCCTAGAGGCGCTGTGTTCAATGCATTGCCTTCCCGGTTTTTTTCTTGCTCATGGAGTGCAATGTCGGCAATACGGTCAAGGTGTAGGCGCATCATCTTAAATTGAATAAGTTGCTCGATTAAATTGGCGAAACGGCTGGTGAGCTGATTTTTATAGGCAATAAAGGCCAGTACCATGCCCACTGTTAAGGCATTTTGCATCACCAGCATGGCCGCCAAATAAATAACAATGACATTTTCTAGGCCAAACAATAATTGGTTCGCGGCAGAAAAACTGATGTTGAGTTTGCCGAGGCGAATATCAGCGTTAATCACTTCTGCATAACGATTCTGCCATATGCCCTGACGCTGAGATTCATTGCCGAACAATTTGATACTTTGCATACCGCGGATGTTTTCTAAGAAGCTACTTTGTTCTTTTGCCTCACTCTGAATTGCCTCTTCAGAGGCCTGATGCAAGGGCCGGTAAAGCGCCAACCTCAATATGCAGTACAAAGCCACTGCCAGCAGCACCACTAAGGTTAATTTTGCGCTGTAAATAAACATCATGGTTAATACTGTCAGCGCCATAACGCCATCAACCAGCGTTTCTACCAGTCCGGTGGTCAGGCGTTCACGAATATGCCCTAATGAGCCAAAACGTGAGACCACATCGCCAATATGCCGACTCTCAAAATATTGCATGGGCAGGCGCAGTAAATGATGCAGGAGGTTTACCCCCATTTGCATGTTCAGCAGGCTGGATAGGCGCAGCACCAACCAGCTTCTGGCACCGCTGGTCACCACACTAATAATCACCAGCAAGGCAAAGCCCATGGCTAGCACTGACAATAAGGGTTGATCCTGACTGATCAGTACTTCGTCTACCACCCACTGCATGTAGTATGGCGTAGCCAAAGAGAATAGCTGTAACAAAATGGACAAGGCAAACAGTTTCAATAGGGCGGACTTTAAGCCGGTCATTTTGCTCCACAACTGTGACCAGCCCATAGACTGCTGTTCGCGTTGTTTGACAAAATTATTGGTGGGACGTAGCTCCAAGGCAATGCCGGTAAAATGTTCAGCGAATTCACTCAAGCTAAGGGTGCGTTTACCCATAGCCGGGTCGTTAATACTGGCGCTTTTGCTGGTGATTTTGGTTAGTACCACGAAGTGATTCATGTCCCAATGTAAGACACACGGAAGGCTAAGTTTACTGATGTCTTCCATGGGGCATTGTAATGCACGACTAGACAAGCCCAAACTGTCCCCGACATCAATCAATTGTTGCAGATTCATGCCTTTTAAATTGGCTGAAAATCGCTTGCGCATGGCGGCCATGTCAAGCTTATGACCGTAATAAGAGGCAACCATGGCCATCGAAGCTAGGCCACATTCTGCAATTTCAGCTTGTAAAATAAGGGGGACCCGTTTGGCGCCAGAAAATTCCAATAAGTCTACGGGCTTGCTAGTTTGGCTTATTGCGGTCATTAGCCAACCCTTCCCTGCAAGCTATAAATTGGATCGAGCAACCAGTCAAGTAAAGAACGACTATCGAGAATAATATCCGCTTCAAACAACATACCGCTCTTAAGAGGAAAGCTTTGCCCGTAACCCTCAATAGTTTGCTGACTTAACTTGCTACGCACTCGATATACAGGCTCTTGCAGTTGAATGGGTATGCTGCCCGTTGCTTGAGTGATAAGCGCTTGGTCAATCCTGACGATTTGACTTTGCATTAAACCAAAACGTTGATGAGGAAAGGCTTCGAAACGTAACCTCGCCACATCCCCCATTTTAACAAAACCGGCTGAACGGGTGGGTAACATCAACTCGGCCACCAATTCACTGCCTTGTGGCAACAGACTCATCAGTAAAGTATGATTGCTAACCGCTTGACCTTCATCCACCTGAATAGCTGTAATAGTGCCGTTGTGCGTCGCGTTGATAATGAGTTTGTGACTGTTTTCAAGCTGGGACAAGCGGCGACTCAGATCTGATTGTTGTTGGGCAATTTCTGTTCTGACAGCGCCATATCTGTCGACCAGGGTGGTAAGTTCATGGGCCAATTGCTGAATTTCGTTCTTTTGCTGCAAACTACTGCGCACTAAGGATTCGAGATCTTGTCTGGCGATCAGATGCTTTTCCTGTTGCTGCTGCAGTTCCAGTTCAGAAATATAGCCTTCATGGTGTAATTTTTGGTATTGACTTTGCTGGGCCACCAACAGTGCAATCTTTTCGCTCTGTAGGGTTTGCTGGCGCTGTAATCCTGCAAGTGACTCTGTCAACATGCCCTTGCGTTGGCTAAGGCGCAAAAACTCTTCGTTTTGCAGTCTTTTTTGTTGTTGCAGTTTTTCGTCCAACAACTGACTTTGCTTGCTTAGTTCGGTCGTCAGCTTGTCACTGAGTTCTTCACCTGAATTGAGAATTTGCGCACTGACAATAGCAGCCAAAGGTTGACCGGCTTTGACCTGACTACCTTCCTGTACAAACAATTGCGCAATCACCCCATCACGATTGGTGTAAGTACTGATTAAACCAGTGTCGGGTTTTAGATAACCTAATACGGTTTCTTTGCGGGCGTAGTTAGAAAAACACAGAAAAAGAATGATGCTTGCCACAACTGCGCTTAGAGAGAGAGTTATGAGGCTGAGAGAAAGTGGTTGGGCGAGCGATATACTGCCAAACAATCTTTGATTTTGTGCGTCTAATGCTTGTTTGCGAAAAAGTTCTGACATACGACTAAATCCATTTAACTGCGCAGGTACGTTGGGGATCACGTTTTAGTTGGAAAATATTCTGCCCATTTATAAATATATGGCAAGCCTAGTTTATTACCCCCATACAGTTTCATACTAAAATCGAGTAAAATATCATATTTTTCAAATGCTTGAATCGGATAATTTATTTCCAAATAATTTTTAGTGTACATAAATAGCACAACGTTTTGTGCGTATTTCGTACAAACTTATGTTTTGAAAATTAAATCTGTAGTGTAAATAAAATACCTTAACTGCAAAATGTAACAAAGTTTGGTTGTGCAATTTAATCAAAATACATTAGGGCAAATTGATTTTCAGAATAGTACCCATAACATTGGTAATTTATTCATAAAATTACTCCCCTATCGGCTATCGCCGATAGCCATCTTAGGTGGCGCCGCCACTGCTTTCCGCATTTAAGTTTCAGCACAAAAAGACTTATTTTAGGGGCAAATGGCATGGATGCCATTTGAGTAGAAGTTGGAGGGACACATTTGGAACGACGCTAAAATAAGTCTTTTTGTGCGGTTAAGAACTTTTGTAGCGAGCGGCATTTTCTGGTTACTCTTTTTTGCTGTTGAAAAAGAGTATCTGGCTCGAAAGGATTCGAGACAAAAGCCATCATGGATGATGGCGCGCAGCGTGCTTTTAGTTGTTCTAAAAAAAATCGCTATGATTGCACTTGTTCAGTCTTTTTACACTTTCTAGCGTCTCTAACCATATATGTTCCACCTTGACCTAGTTTTAGTTCAAACAGATCAACTTCTTTAAACAAACTGCTTAAATTCCTAAAACCGTAATTTCTGCAATCAAATGAGGTTCTGTTCGATATGTTTGAACCGACAGGGCCGAGGGCTGCCCAGCCTTCGTCGTCTTCGGTGGCTTCAATCGCTTGGCGTAGAAGATTCACAAGTTTTGTATCGGATTTTAGATTTTTGGGTTTAGGCTCTTTTTCAGCTTCTTGTGTTTCGGGTTCATCGAGGAAGAGAAATTTTGAACAGGCATTGACGAAAGGTGAGGGGGTCTTTCGTTCGCCAAAGCCTAGCACTACTTTTCCTTCGGCTAAGGCTCTTGTCACCATAGGCGTGAAGTCGCTGTCAGATGAAATAAAGCACATCACATCGATATTTTTGGTGTACATGATGTCCATGGCGTCAATCACCATAGCGATATCAGAAGCGTTTTTACCTTTGGTTAAGTCGTATTGCTGAATAGGTTGGATTGCATGTTCGTGAAGTAACTCTTCCCATCCTTTAAGTGTGGGGGATTTCCAGTTGCCATAAGCTTTGCGGATTGTCACTGAGCCGTATTTTGCTACTTCACTCAGCACCTTTTCGAATTTACTCGCGGGGGCATTATCAGCATCGATAAATAACGCTATTTTTTGTTTTACTTCATCCATTTGAAATTCGTACTTCCTTTGAATCGAAAATTAACATCACTATTCGGATTGAAAATTTACCCTGCAGGTTGTGACTAAATAAGTACAGTGTTTAAAGTTTAACCTAGTATGCGAAGCACATGTTTTAGCGGCGAAGCCGTGCTTTTTCGCATGTAAAGTTTCAGCATAAAATGGCTTATTCTTGGGGCAAATGACAAGCGGTCGCCCTGCGGGATGCCATTTGAGTGGTGTACATCGTTTATATTTGTCACTGGCACATCCATGATGATATGCACCCAAGCTCGAGTTCTCGACAATTGCTCCTGCATTGTTCTACTTTCCGCCTTCCACGGCGGTCGCTTGTCGAGCTGTTCAACTGGGCAAAGCCGTGCTTCTAAAAAATCCAGATGACCCCCTAAAATAAGTCTTTTTGTGCGGTTAAGAACTTTGGTAGCGAGCGGCATTTTACAAAGTACATCCTTATACTTTGCCTTTCGGGCCATCTTGCAGATGTTCAAAATGGTTCCCGACCATTTTGTCTGGATACTCTCTTTTGTTGTTGACCCTATTTATGGGATAAATATGGAACAGCTTTAGCTGGCCTAAAAGGTATCTGGCTCGAAAGGATTCGTGACAAAAACCATTAGTGTGAGTAGGTAACTAAACTACCATAAGTCGTTATTGCCAACTTTTTTCTGATACCCTAGGCTATGTTAATAATTGTCGTAAACGGGCTAAGCTCCGCCGCGACGCCATGGTCGGCTTGTCCTTGCGATACTAGAATTAGGAATGGAATATGGGTGCGCGTGAGGGAATTTCATGAGTAAAATGTTGTCCGGGGTTTGGCCCCTTTTGCTTGGCATTATGCTCATCATGCTGGGAAACGGCATGCATTTCACCCTGATCGGCCTGCGTGGTGGGATCGAGGGGTTTACGGCCGCAGAACTGGCTATTGTCACGTCCAGTTACTTTATGGGCTTCTTGTCTGGTGCCCGCATTTCCCCGCTGATGATCCGCCGGGTGGGGCATGTGCGCGTTTTTGCGGCACTGGGCAGCTTCATGTCGGCGGGGCTCATTTCTTTTCCTCTTCTGGCTGACCCATGGTCCTGGACGATACTTCGCTTGCTCGTGGGTTTCTGTATGTCAGGTATCTACGTTACCGCCGAGAGTTGGCTCAATGCGGCGGCTACCAATGAGACCCGCGGCAAAGTGTTGTCGGCCTACATGCTTGCGCAAACGCTTGGCATCATCGGTGCGCAGGGACTTTTGACGCTGGGCGATGCAGCGACCTCGGTGCTTTTCATCGTTGCCTCTATTCTTGTATCGATCTCCTTTGCGCCCATCCTCTTGACTGCGACGCATGTCCCAGTGGTCGAAATGGCGCGGCCTATGCCATTGCGCGACCTTTTCTCGGGCTCACCACTTGGCACTGTGGGAATATTCCTTCTGGGCAGCATTTACGCTACTCAATCGGGCATGGGTGTGGTCTTTGGCACGCAGATTGGGCTGACTGCAACCCACATCGCGTTGTTTGTCGCGATGCTGTTTGCCGGGGCCCTTTTGTTGCAATACCCCATCGGCTGGCTGTCTGACCGCATGGATCGGCGCAAACTAATATTTGGGGCGGCCACAGTCGGCGCCATATCCTGTATTGTGGGCTGGAACACCGGCGGAGTTCTGTGGCCCTTAATGCTAGCCGCTTTTTTTGCCGGCGGCGTCACGACCCCGCTTTATGCCCTGTTTTTGGCTCATACCAACGACTCTCTGTCAGCCGAAGATATGCCGGCTGCCTCCGGGGGGCTTGTTTTTACCTTCGGACTTGGTGCTATCACAGGCCCGCTGTTAACCGGCTGGGCGATGGAGGGTTTTGGCCCGTTCGCGTTCTGGCCGGCGCTTGGAGCGACCTTCGTCAGCATTGCGCTTTATGCACTGTATCGCATGACGCAGCGCTCTCCGGTTCCTGTCAGTGAAACCGAGAGTTACCTCGGCGTAGTCCCAACCTCATCCCCCGTGGCTGTCGAAGCGGCAGGGGTTTGGGCGGTTGAACATGCAGAGGCGGAACGCGAAGCCGAGGCAGATGCTGAGACAGACACCGAAGCTGATCGCGACCGCTGACTATCAGCAGCCTAAACCAGATACGCGCATTATGCGCAATAACCTTCTAGCATCGCAGGTATGGAATCAATAGCTGTTTTATGTGGCTATCTCCATAGTCTGCAGTTGTTATAGTGTTAGGCATTATCCCGATGATCTTGGGCACGCCCCGCGGGTCGTCTAGATTGTTACGCGGTAACCGAGTGCCGATCATCATAGACGTCTGAGTGACTACTTTGAAGTGTTTGCACTAGGTGAAATCGACTATGGGCAATCTACTAAATTCACCTAATAATTGGTAAACATACATTGGTGGGTAGGTCAAAAGCACAAGCTTAGGCTGCGCCGATTTTAATCATAGGTGGCTCCGCCAGTGCTGTTTCCGCCTTTAAAGTTTCATTTGGCTAAGAACTTTAGACGCGGCGGCATTTTACAAATTACGTCCTGCGTGCCGTCCGCTGTACTTTGCCCTTCGGGCCATCTTGCAGATGTTCAAAATGGTTCCCGACCATTTTGTCTGAATACTCTTTTTTGCTGTTGAGCATACTTACAGGATAAATATGGAACAGCTTTAGCTGGCCTGAAAAATAAAGTGCATGGGGTAGCTGCGCTGGACGCAGTCTATAAAAAGAGTAACTGGCTCGAAAGGATCCAAGTCAGACACCATCAGCGGACGGGACGATGGCGGCAAGTGTGCTTCTTGCTTTTAATAAATAAAAAGCCCTGATTAACAGGGCTTTAAAATAATACTCACGCAGTCTTGGCTACTCGTGGTTTTCTTTTAGATTTTTCTATTTCAACCGTTTGTACTAGTTCACTATGCATGAAATCGTCAACATTAATAGTACGTAATCGGCCGAGTTCAGTTTCTCTTAGGAGCGCCGCCTGTTCTTCGGTTATCACGCCCAACTCAAGTCCTTTATCAGCCACCTTATCTAACTCGGTAAAAGGCAAATATTGTTTAGCGGCTTTGCATACTTTGTTATAAATAGGCTCGGCGGCGATAACGTTTTCGAGGGTTTGTTCTAAATCTCCCATTAAACTGCCCTCTTCACGGGATAAGTATTGCCCTGCACCTAAACGACTACGGGCTTCACTTGGCGTCTGTAACAATCTGGCGATTTTATGCTCTAATTGATCCGAAGGGCGCTTATATTTTTTACCAAATGGCATAATAATTAATTTGAGTGCTTTACCCATTATCATAGAAGGGAAGTTGTCGAGTAACTCCTCTAAAGCCACTTCTAACTTATGTAAACTGTCTTGCATCGCCCAGTGCATCAGAGGTAAATCGTCAGCTTTGCGACCTTCATCATCAAAACGTTTCAACACACATGAAGTGAGATACAAATAACTTAATACATCACCTAAACGAGCCGATATGCGCTCACGACGTTTTAATTCACCGCCCAATACTGCCATGGCAACATCAGATAGAAAGGCCATATTAGAACTGTAACGTTGCATCGAACGATAATAGCCCGCCGTTTCATCATTAAAAGGAGCCTGAGCAAAACGCGCGCCTGTTAATGAAAACCATAAACTGCGGAACAAGTTACTGATAGCAAACCCAATATGACCAAATACTGCTTGGTCAAATTGTTCTAAACTTTCGTCAGCATCAGGGTTGTTGGCAGCGAGCAACTCTGTCAACACATAAGGGTGACAGCGCATTGCACCTTGTCCATAGATCATCATATTACGTGTGAGAATGTTGGCACCCTCTACCGTTATAGCGATAGGCGCGCCTTGATATGCGCGGCCTAAATAGTTGTTTTGCCCAAGCATAATACCTTTACCACCATGGACATCCATGGCGTCATTGACTACCTGACGCATTTTTTCTGTTAAATGGTATTTGCAGATAGCGGATATAACGGAAGGCTTTTCACCCAAATCGACACCTTTGGTTGAAAAGGATGTGACTGCATCCATAAGGTAGGCATTGCCACCTATACGTCCTAACATCTCTTCAATACCTTCCATTTTACCCACAGGCATTTTGAATTGACGACGAATACGCGCATAAGCGCCAGTGGCTAAAGCGATACTTTTTGCCCCTCCTGCGGAGGTTGAAGGTAAGGTAATGACTCGGCCAACTGACAAGCATTCTACCAACATACGCCAGCCTTGGCCGACCATTTTGGTACCACCGATAATGTAATCTAAAGGGACAAAAATATCCTGACCTCTGATTGGCCCATTTTGGAAGGGGACATTGAGTGGGAAATGACGGTTGCCTATTTCCATACCTGCAGTGTCTCTTGGTAATAGGGCACAGGTAATACCCAATTCTTTTTCATCACCTAATAATCCATCTGGATCATACATTTTGAAGGCTAAGCCAATGACAGTAGCAACTGGGGCTAAGGTAATATAACGTTTATCGAATGTCAGGCGCATGCCGAGAATTTCTTCACCCTTCCATTGTCCTTTGCATACTATGCCGCTGTCAGGCAGAGAGCCTGCATCTGAGCCTGCTTCTGGGCCAGTGAGTGCAAAACAGGGGATGTCATTACCGACTGCTAATCTGGGTAAATAATGGTTTTTTTGCTCTTCAGTTCCATAGTGCTGAAGTAACTCACCAGGCCCTAATGAATTAGGTACACCGACTGTGGTGGATAAAACGGCACTCACACTGGATAGCTTTTGGAGTACACGAGATTGGCAATAAGCAGAAAAATCTAAGCCACCGAATTCTTTCTTGATGATCATAGCGAAAAATTTATTGTCTTTTAAGAATTGCCACACTTCTGCAGACAGATCTGCATTTTTATGAGTCACTTCCCAGTCATCACACATTTTACACACTGCTTCTACAGGACCGTCTAAAAATGCTTGTTCTTCAGCTGTCAGTCGAGCTTGAGGAATATTATGCAGTGTTTGCCAGTTTGGGTTACCGCTAAATATCTCGCCATCCCACCAAACTGTACCTGCATCAATAGCATCTTTTTCTGTGCTCGACATTTCAGGCATGATGTTTTTGTAGAATCTTAGGATAGGTTTACTGATGTATTGTTTACGTACAGACTCAATATTAAGGGGCAGGGCTACAATTAAGAAGATTATCCAACTGATTTCATCTATCACCCCCAGAATACTGCCAAGTACAAACAGGCAAAAAGTGGCGACAGTTGCGTTAAACAATTTCATTCTAAAATAGCTGACTGCACCTAGTGTCGCTATCACATATAAAAACCAAATGAGGATTTGCATAAATGCTCCAATAAATAGAGGTCAGACCAGACTTTAACAGTATATTTTAGCCATGTAAAAATCAAGTTTAAGTATCAGTTAGTCCCTTTTATTTGGATGGATATTTCAAATGTTACTGCATAAGTTAAAATGATAACATGACAACATAAGTATAGATGAGTTGTTGGTGGGGTTAGTTTTTTGTTTCTAATGTGGTGTTTTGTGACTTGAAATATTTTAAACGTATTTCACCTTGTTCATCACCATCTTTGAATTGTTTTAACTTAACTAATTGATAATTTAGCTGGGGTGAAAACCAAGCTATTGTTTCTCTTGATGAATTTTTTCGTAGAATTTTAACCTCGATGCCTTCGATCATTCCGAATGGTAAGTCGAGTTGTTCTTTGCCTACTACTTTTAACTCATAATGACGCAGCTGCCCTCTATTATTAATAATGTCATAAACAAATTTACGTTTACCAGAAGCCAATTTTAATTGCACATCCAAGCGATAAAGTTGGTTGTCTAATTGACCTAACCATTCTATGGGTTGCGCTTGATTGATAGTGACCTTTGATTTTTCAGCATCAAAACGAATTTTGGTGCTTTTATTCGAACCTGTTCCACTGCGGCTGTAAGCATAAGTGTGGGGATGTAACTGCTTATCTTCAAATGAAAAAAAACTGGTCTCAGAACGAATGTCGGATAAAAAGAAGGCTGAGACTTTAGAGTAGTAATCTAATCTATATAGATTATCTTCATCGGCTTTTAGGCTCAGCCTGGCTTTACCTAAACTTCGACCAAATCGGTAGACTATGTATTGTGCCTCGAAACCTACTAACTGCTCAACTTCGCCATAAGCAGGTTTATTTGTGCCAAAAGTCAGGCCTAAAAGTAAGGTGATGGATAATAACGTAAGCCATTTACTCAATTGCATAACCCTCATCAGCCAATATTTGGTTGTCTAATACTGCTTTGTTATTGATCATTTTAAGCCTATCTTCACAAAACCATTTAATCACAAGGGGGTACATTTGACGTTCTTGTTGTTGAACGCGATCCGCTAATTCTTGTGCATCTTGTTGTTCAAATACAGGCACTTTAGACTGCAACACAACCGGCCCACCATCTAACTCTGGTGTCACAAAGTGTACCGATGCGCCATGTTCTTCATCTCCAGCATCAATTGCTCTTTGGTGTGTGTTTAATCCCTTATACTTGGGCAACAAAGACGGATGAATGTTCAACATTTTACCTAGATAATGTTCTACAAAACCTGAAGTAAGAATACGCATAAACCCAGCTAATATAATGAGATCCGGAGTGAACTCGTTGATACAACGCACCATGTGAGCATCATATTCTTCTCTGCTAGCAAAACTTTTGTGATCGATATAAATTGCCGGGATACCAGCGTTTTCAGCGCGTGTTAACCCATATGCTGTTGCTTGGTTTGCGATAACCGCTGAAATCTTAGCATTAATTTTTAACTGAGAAATGTCATCGATGATCGCTTGTAAGTTAGAACCATTACCTGAAACCAATACAACTATGGACTTTTGCGGCTTTTGCGCCTCTTGCTCAGTCACTTAATTTATCTCAACCTGTTGCTCGGCGTCACTATTTTCTATATAGCCAATCTGCCATGCGTTTTCGCCAAGCTTGTTTAAAATATCAATCGCTTGGGCAGCTTTATCATTAGGTAGCGCAATCATCAACCCTACCCCACAGTTGAAGGTACGGTACATTTCATGGGTCGTCACATTACCTTTTTCTTGTAACCAATTAAAAATGGCTGGCCATTGCCAACTCGTTCCATCGATCACCGCTTTGGTTCCCTGTGGTAACACTCTTGGAATATTTTCCCAAAATCCACCACCAGTAATATGGGATATAGCGTTAACGTGTATTTGTTCTAGCAATGACAATACGTTCTTGACATAAATGCGAGTAGGTTCAAGTAAATGTTCGGATAAGGCTTTGCCTTCTAGTATTTCACTGGTATCACTACCGGACACTTCCAAAATTTTACGAATCAAGGAATAACCATTGGAATGAGGACCAGAAGAGGCGAGGGCGATCAGCGCATCTCCGTGTGCAACTCGTGAGCCATCAATCACATCAGCTGCTTCGACAACACCTACGCAAAATCCAGCCACATCGTAATCTTCACCATGGTACATACCCGGCATTTCAGCCGTTTCACCGCCTATAAGTGCGCAGCCAGATAATTCGCAACCTTTTCCAATACCTGTTACCACTTCTGCTGCAGTCTCTATATTTAATTTTCCGGTGGCATAGTAGTCGAGGAAAAACAAAGGTTCTGCACCTTGGACTATTAGGTCATTAACACACATTGCGACCAAATCTATGCCAATACCAGAGTGTTGCTTTAAGTCCATTGCCAATCTTAGTTTGGTACCTACACCATCGGTGCCTGATACGAGTAGTGGTTTTTTATATTTTTCTGGTAATGAGCACAGAGCGCCAAAACCACCCAAACCACCTCTGACTTCAGGCCTGTGAGTTTTTTTCGCAACCGATTTAATTCTTTCGACTAGTTGATTGCCTGCATCAATATCAACCCCAGCGTCTTTATAACTTAGTGATGAATTATTGTCGCTCACGTATTTTCCTCAGTATGACCGCAAAAAAGAGCAAATATTTTAGCAGCTTGCACAGGTAATACCAACGACAGATATACTCAAATAACGTTGAATTTTCATTTTAAGGTGGTTTGAGTATATTGTTTGATAAACAATTGATGAATTTTGTTCTCAAATAAAAGACAATACTCTACAGAAATATGTTTTGAGGAGAGTTGGCCCTGATGCCAATAAAAACACACCCTGTATTATGGGCTTTTTTGCTCATGTGGATAGTAAGCTGGCATAGCGTAAATGCAGCGGTTATTGATGATTTGTACGATGCTAAGATCCCCGTAGATAATCAGTCAGAACAAACACAAAATAATGCTTTTAGTCTCGCCCTTAAACAAGTACTCATTAAAGTACGAGGTAACAACGACTTATTGACTAACCAAAAAATTAAAAATGCTATCACTAGGGCGACACGTTTTGTCAGATCCTATAGTTATGATAAGCAAGAATCACAACTTTATTTGGTAATAAGCTTTGATCCCCAGCGAGTGGAGAATGTGATCCGTAACGCTGGCTTTCCGGTTTGGGACAAAAGACGCCCAGACTCATTGATTTGGTTGGCTATCAAGTCGTCTGATGATTCAGATAGACACATTGCTAGGCCAACAGAGTATGCAGAGCTGTATCAACAATTACGTTTACGGGCTGCTCAAAGAGGCATTAATTTGATGTTTCCTGTGTGGGATCTTGATGATATACAACGTTTGAGGGTATATGACATATGGGGTGCGTTTAGTACTCAAATATCTCAAGCTAGTGAACGTTATTCCGTCCCATCCGTGCTTTCAGCGAGAATTTACCTCAGTGAAAATCAATCATCTGATGTCGTTCAAAACGCTGCGACAGCGAATCCAAAGTCCGCTCTAAAATGGTCAGCTGACTGGACCATGATAGAGGGAGGCGGCTTATTGGCAGGGCAAGTACAAGGTAATAACCCATTAATGATTGCAGAGGGTTTGATAGATGCTTTAGCTGACCAGTTATCCTTGAAATATGCGATTGATCTGGCGCAAATTGATCGGGCAGACACTAAGGTTAAAATTGTTGTTAACAATATTGACTCCATTGCTCACTATAGCCTGGCTTTGAGCTCCCTAGAAAATATGAGTATTGTCAATGGTGCCACTTTGATTCAACAGCAAGGTCCGCGTGCAACCTTTGAATTGGATTTGCTAGGTGACATTGACGATTTAACCAACGCTCTGAGCTTAGATAACAAAATGAGACCCGTTGTAGATGATTTTGGTCAGCCTATATCGGGTTTGGAGTTCTTTTGGGTCAAGTAAACAGTCAACTTTCATTGCCGATCGGCCTAAAGGACAGCGAATCATTTGCCAGCTTTATCTCTGGTCAAAATGCCCAAGCATGCAGCCATCTAAACGAGCTATTCAGTCAACTTGAAAATAAAAAGCTGAATAATTGGCTGACATATTTGTTTTCTGACTCTGGTTTGGGTAAAAGTCACTTGTTGTATGCAACTTGCCAACAAGCTGAATTAGCGGGTGAGACCTGTATATATTTAAGCTTTAATGAAAAACAACATCTGACCCCAGATGTGCTGTTAGGCCTTGAATCTTATCGTTTAATTTGTCTCGACGACATTGAAAAATTGCAGGGTGAACCTGTTTGGCAAATTGCTGTATTTGATTTGATCAACAGGGTGAAAGAACAGAATAATAGTTGCTTAGTCATTACAGGTGATCAACCTCCTCAACAGTTATCCCTAGAGCTACCTGATCTCATATCTAGACTGTCTTGGGGCACTAATTTTCAACTCTATTCGTTGACCGACGAGCAGCGACAGAAGGCGTTGATAGTGAAAGCCCAACATAGAGGGTTAAATATGTCGAAAGATGTCGCTAAATATTTGGTAAATCATTGGCAGCGAGATATGCCAGCTTTGATTGCATCTTTAGATATTCTTGATGAACAATCACTGCAACAGCAGCGAAAACTCACGATACCCTTTGTAAAATCTATTTTGGCTCTTTAGTTTTTAGGCCTTCAAACGCTTGTTTTTCTTCTAACAGTTCTTCTTTTAATTTACGTATGCCTAAGCCAAGTTCACGCCCTCTGACACGCGCATAATAGCTGCAACCGGTGAATAATAGCGTACATAATATTATTTCAACTAGGGCATATAACCTCTCCCCCTCAACAGCATATACAGCGGTCAGGCCATGCAACAAATAATACATGACAATAAAATTAGTCCATGCATAAGTATAAGGTTTACCTTCTATTAGCCCTTTAACCGGTAATAAAATGGGCAATACCCAAAACAATAAAGTGAACAAAGTTGAGGTGGTTTTATCTATGGTTAAGACAAAATGCCAGACCACTAACCAAATGATCAAAAGTAAATAGCTAGTTAAGGTTAATCGTCGAAAAAAAGTGCTGTTAAATGTCATGTTGCTTATCTCGTATACAGGTTACTAATTTCGCTTTAAGCGTAGTTGCCCAGTTTTGCCGCTAGTACAGCAAGCCTTCTGCCTTGTTCGATACACAATGTTTGTTCTTCATTAGTGAGTTTGATTTTGTTGTCGCCTTGCGCCAGATGTGTGACGCCATATGGGCTGCCGCCAGACAATGTGGTGTGTAATTCTGGGTTGGAGTAGGGCAATCCACATAATAGCATACCGTGGTGAAACAAGGGGATCATCATAGTAAGCAAGGTAGTCTCTTGCCCGCCATGCATACTGGATGTGGAGGTGAAAACACAAGCCGGTTTATTTTCTAACGTGCCTGCTAACCATTGAGCGCTGGTGTCATCTAAAAAGTATTTTAGAGGTGCTGCCATATTACCAAAACGCGTGGGGCTGCCAAGTGCCAATGCACAACAATCATCTAAGTCTTGTTTTACCACATAAGGATCGCCTGAACTGGGTACTGAATTCTGAATGTGGGTGAAGTTATTGCTCACTTCAGGAACACAGCGAAGGCGTGCCTCGAGGCCCGATTTTTCAACGCCTAATGCTATGCTGTTAGCCATAGCTTGAGTCGCACCATGGCGGCTATAATACAAAATCAGTACTACTTGACTCATAAAATATCCAAAATAGATTCAGGGGGACGGCCAATGGCAGCTTTGCCATTGAACACAACTACAGGTCGTTCGATGAGTTTTGGCGAAACAAGCATTGCGTTAATCAGAGTGTCTTCAGTTAAGGTTAGATCGGCTAAATTTTGTTGTTTGTAAGCATCTTCGCCTTTTCTGATTAATTGCCTCGCCGAAGAAAAGCCTAATTGCTTAACAATAAGCTGCAATGTTTGTGCACTGATTGGCGTTTTTAAATATTCAATAATGTGTGGCTCAATTCCCAAATCATGGAGTATTTTTAGAGTTTGGCGGCTTTTCGAACATCTAGGATTATGTAATATTTTAACTTCAGACATAAATTTATTTTCGCTTCGAATGATATAGCGTATTGATACGTAGTATTCTACATTTAATTGTTTAGGTTACGAGAGTAACCCATATTTAGGACACTATTATTTTGAAAAAAATTGTCATTATATTGACTGCGTCTTTAGCTTTGTTGTTAGGCTTGTGGACGAAGCAAAATTTAAGAGTGGATTTTACTTCACTTGATGGACAGGAACATCGTTGGAATCATTCACAAGGAAACTGGACAGTCGTTAATTACTTTGCCGAATGGTGCGCGCCATGTTTGCGAGAAATACCCGAGTTAAACCATTTCTATCAACAACATAATGATGATGTCAATATGTTTGCGATAAGTTTTGATCCCTTGAACAATGAGCAACTTTTGGCACTGCAACAAAAATATAATATTCAGTTTCCTATTATAGACAAACTTAATTCAATGCCATGGAACCGGCCACCTAATGCCTTGCCGACCACTTATATTCTTGATGCCAATGGCAAAGTACAAACACAGTTGAAAGGCGAACAAAGTGCGGAAAAATTAATAGACACTATTAATGTATTAAAGGGTTTGTAATCGGTCTTGGGCGCTTCTAAATTGTTCAATTCTGGCTCTTATCCTTTGTTTTTCAATTTCACGTTGATCAGCGTAATTATAGGCGGTATGTAACTCATCTATTGCTCTTGGATAGGCCGCCACTAAGGCATACACCTCAGCTTTTACTTGGTGCATCTCTAGCTTTTGCTCGCTATGACGATAAGCATCTGAAAGTAGATCGTAGGCCAACATATTTTCTGTATTAATGAGTAAATAATCTTTTAAAAGTGATATTGCTCTGTCAAAATCTTCTGATTTGATTAACACATTGGCCAAGTTTAAGGTCAATACTCGGTTGAAAGGTGCATGAACAATTTGTGCTGATAATCTGTCAATCGCTTTTTGATGTTGATTCATTTCTATAGCAATATCGGTATAGGTATCTAAATAAAATAAGTTATCGGGATTTTTTTCCAACAACACATCTATTAACTTTAATGCGGGTTCAAGTTGTTCGTTAGCTAAATAAGATAAAACTAAACCATATTCTGCTGCTTGTTTAAAAACATAACTTTGTTTTTGCAATATATCAGAAAAATATTCAATATTACGCTTAGGGTTGGCATAGTAGCGAGCTAATATTCTCGTCTTAGCTAAGTGAAAATTGATGCTTTCAGGAATTTCCTGTGGTCGAAAAGATGCTGCTCGTGTTCGCGCATCGGCAACCCGTGATTCAGGTAAAGGGTGAGTCAGTAAAAATGCGAGAGGAGTTGATTTAAGACGGTTTTTTTCAGCCAATATACCAAAGAAACTGCTTGCACCATTAGGATCAAATCCTGCTCTAGCTAATATACCTATGCCAACTCTGTCCGCCTCTTTTTCATTTTGTCTCGTGTAGTTGATTGAAGATTGTGCCGAGGCTGCATTACTAACAGAAAGCGCCGCCATGCCTGCTTCTGGATTCACTGCTGCTAATAATATGCTACCCAACAAACTGGCAATTTGCAAAGGTGAGGATTTTTGTCTAGCGTCAATACTACGTGCAATATGTCTTTGTGTAACATGACTGACTTCATGAGCCAACACAGAAGCTAATTCAGATTCGTTTCTGGCATTAAAAATAAGCCCTGTGTGAATACCGATATGCCCGCCAAAAAAAGCGAATGCATTGATGTCTGGACTATTAATAATAAAAAACTTGTAAGGAAATTTTACGTTGTCCGCTTGAGCAACCAAACGATTACCAATGTCTTGAATATATTCATCTAACAATGGATCGTTAATAATAGGTGCTTGACCCCGTAATTGACGCATAAGGGCGTCGCCAATTAATACTTCTTTATCTAAGCTGATTGCGCTGGATGCCACCACGCCTATTTCGGGTAAGTCATTTTTTTTATTCACAGCGCTAACAGACATAGTGCCTAATAAACATATACTCAAGGCAGAAAAAACGATGTTAGCAATAGGTTTTATCATAGATTACGTCTAATTTAAGTGTGTCTACATTATATGACAGTATTAATAATTAAATACTTGCGTTTGTTATGGATCAACTACTCGCCAAATAGTTCAATTCCACCTAATATATTAAGCTAGTTTTAGTTCTTTTAATTGTTGCTCAACAGATAAAAATATCTCATGGATTGACTGTCCACTATTTTCAACAACCTGTAATGATGTGGTCAGTAGGTCTATCAATTGCTCTACTAATATATGGGCATATTTAAGTAATTCCATATCTGCCTCATCTCCACAATGGATTGTTATGGCGATAAAGTCTTTTAATGTGGGAATACTCAGTAGCGGTCCTATGCTAGATGGATTGAATTCTTTGAAGGGTGAATCGGCATCAAAAGCTTTAATCAGCGCTTGTGGTTCGTTGTTAATAATAGGAAAACAATGCAAATCAAATGCGTATTGGGTCAAGTTTCTTTTCAATGCTATCGGCGGTTTTCCTTGCTTACAATTGGCTAAATGCCAGTTTTTTTTATTCAGTAAGTATGTAATATTATTATCAAAACCATCGGTAAATGTGCCTTCTAATTCGAATAGTTTACTCGCTACTATTTGAAAATGATTCGAAACCTCTCCTAAATTGAGGGATTTTTTCAGTTGCATGATAGCTTTAATGTTGCAAAAACGACATCTCCAATCTAATTGCAAAAACAGCCTCTCTTTATTTATATAATCTAAGTTAAGTTGTATTTTATCAAGCAAGGGTTGTGCAATAATGCCTGTATAATATAAATGACCACTATCACCAATAATCTACAGATTGATGTTGCTTAATAATATACAAGGACACTAGATGTTAAACGTTTTTGAACGCTGGTATAAGCGAAAATTTTCTGATCCCGACTCAATGATGCTGTTATTGCTGTTACTTATCAGTTCATTATTACTGGCTGTTTGGGGCGGAATTTTAATGCCTGTTATAGTGGCCGCTGTCATTGCATATTTGCTAGATTGGCCAGTCGTAAAACTGTCTAAGTTAGGTTTATCTCGCACATATACTACCGTGTTGGTGTTATTTGGTTTTATCAGTGTATCAATTTTAACCTTCGTGGGTCTAGTACCTGTTGTTGCCCAGCAAAGTATTAATTTGATCAAAGAAATGCCGCAGATATGGGATAAAGGACAGGTGTGGTTATTAAGGTTGCCCGACACCTATCCAGATCTTGTACGGCTCACACAAATACAGGATGTGTTGGACGGCATAAATGAAAAAGTGGTGGTATTGGCAGAACAATTATTGTCTGCGTCATTTAGTTCTCTGGGTGGGTTTGGTGCGCTATTGATTTACATGATTTTAGTGCCGCTAATGGTGTTTTTTATGGTGAAAGATAAAGAAATGTTGGTATCTAATATTTCTTCTTTATTACCCAGCGAACGTCGGCTGATCAAACAAGTGGGCACTGAAATGAACCTGCAAATTGCTAACTATATTCGTGGTAAAGTCATAGAAATTGTTATTGTTGGCACTGTGTCGGCAGTGACTTTTGCGTTTATGGACCTACGTTATGCACTGTTACTGGGAGTATTAGTGGGCCTCTCAGTACTTATACCTTATATAGGCGCTGCTTTTGTGACAATCCCTGTGGCCATAGTTGCCTTGTTTCAATGGGGTGTAACACCTGAATTTTGGTACTTGATGGTTGCTTACGGCATTATTCAAGCCTTAGATGGTAACGCATTAGTACCCATATTATTCTCAGAAGCCGTGAGTTTACATCCTGTGTATATTATTATCGCGGTGTTGTTTTTTGGCGGTTTGTGGGGGTTTTGGGGCGTGTTCTTCGCTATTCCTTTGGCTACGCTAGTTAAGGCCGTTGCCAATGCATGGTCAAGTCCAAAAGAGACAGCGACTGAAGTTTAGTACGTCTTGGGTAGTCACTTTCATTGGCAGCGTCAAGTTTGAGCCGAATTTTTATAAACGGCTCTGACTTTTATTGTTCTCTATTTTGTAGATATGCCAATACTACCTCATGGTGATCTTTGGTTTTGAATTTATCAAATACATGTTCTATTTTGCCATTTTCATTAATTAAAAATGTAATACGATGAATACCGTCGTATTCTTTACCCATAAACTTTTTTAGACCCCAGACACCAAATGCGTTTGCTAATGCATGATCTTCATCCGACAATAGGGTGAAATTGAGGTTTTCTTTTTCTATAAATTTCGGCAACCTTTTAACTGCATCAGGGCTTACACCCAACACTTCAACGTTCAACTCAGCCAATGATGTTTGGCTATCCCGTAACCCCTGTGCTTGTATTGTACAACCTTGTGTCATGGCCTTTGGATAAAAATAAAGCAATACTTTTTTACCCATATAGTCGCTTAATGACACCGTTTGGTTATCTTGATCCGGTAGAGAAAATGGCGGAGCAATATCGCCGGCTTTGAGTTTTTGCATAAAAAATGACCTTAAATAATGAATGAAAAAGGGTTATACGGATTGGTATTAATGATTTTGTTTAATTGAAGCCTCTAAATTCAATGGTTGTAATAGTGCTTGGAGAGCATGTTCAATTTTTTCAACTTCGAGATCATGTGGAATAGAAATGACCATTTTACACTTCATGTGATTGTCGCTGGCAGAATCGTTTTCATTTTTATCCAAAAATTTTAGTCTAAAAGCACTGACGGAGATATTATGTTGTTTGAAAAAGTCGGTAATTTGGTCAATTAGACCAGGTGTGCTTTCGCCATGTATGATCACATCCGCTAGGTGTTCTAGGTTTTGTTTACAATGTTTTTTAGTGCGTTTCATCATAGACAATAAATTGTGCTTCTGACAAGTTTGTGGCAATAAACATTCGGCTTGGGTAATAGCACTTTGACTGCCTTCGATGATCATAGTGAGAGAAAAATCTTGTCCATAAACAGCTTGGCGACTATCTAAAATATTGCATCCCACCCCAGAAACTGTGTCTGCTAATTTGCTTAACACACCAAATTGGTCTGAACCTAATATGGTAATGATTAATTGTTGCGTCATTTTTAACCAATTCGTTGCTTTCAAATTTGCTATAACATACATGATTGTAGGTGGGTTGATCCAGTTTCAATTCTAATCCATCAAATGGGCTATTCAATGCTTGTTTTTAGTAGGCCAGATCTTTACCATTAGGCGCTAATTTTGGGGAGAGCATATGTTTACTGGCAGCTTTGTGGCGCTAATTACGCCAATGTATGATAACGGTCAAATAGATTATCCGTCATTAAAGACGCTCGTTGATTTTCATATTCAAAATGGGTCTCATGGCATAGTGTCTGTTGGTACTACTGGGGAGTCTGCGACTTTACCCTTTTGTGAACATATAGAAGTGGTAAAGCGCACTGTCGAATATGCTCAGGGGAAAATACCTATCATCGCTGGGAGCGGAGCCAACTCTACCTCAGAAGCGATTTCTTTGAGTGAACAAATGTCAAATACTGGCATTAATGGATTTTTAAGTGTTGTGCCTTATTATAATAAGCCACAACAAAAAGGCATGGTTGCGCACTTTACTGCCATTGCAGATGCGACTGACTTACCCGTATTGTTATACAATGTGCCTAGCCGCACTGTCACTGACATGTTGCCAGAGACAGTGGCAGAGTTAGCGGCTCATCCTAAGATTGTCGGTTTAAAAGATGCCACAGGTGACATAGCACGTTTAAAGGCCACACAGAAACTTGTTTCAGATGATTTTGTGTTACTAAGCGGTGATGACCTAACGAGTTGTGAGTTTCTTGCAAACGGTGGCCATGGGGTGATTTCTGTCACCGCTAATATTGTGCCTAAACAAATGGCTGATATGTGCAATGCTGCTTTGGTAAAGGATTTCCAGTTGGCAGAAAAAATAGACAAACAAATTGCCGGCTTACATAGGGCTTTGTTTGTCGAACCGAATCCTGTGTTACCTAAATGGGCTTTACACAAAATGGGGCTGACTAATTCAGCTTTTTTACGATTACCTTTAGTTGAATCGGAACTAGCTAGCCAAAATTATATCGAACAAGTCATGCGCAGTTCTGGCGTATTATCCTAAGGAGATAGCATGACCTATAAACTTCAACTAATTGGTGTAATAACAGCCACACTGTTAACTGCCTGTAGTTCATTAGAAGAAAGACAAATAGCCAGTGGTTCATTTGATTATGTCAAAGAGCATCCTGGTCAAAAAATAAACATTCCAGATGAAGTGGACTCACCTAATTTTGATGACGCCTATAAACTCCCAGAATTAGGTGAAAATGCACCGAAAAATGCTATGGGCAAAAATTTGAGTGTGATGTCGCCTTCATTGGTATTAGCTTTGGTGGCAGGCTCTCATATAGAAGAAGGCTCCAAAAATGCAATTGTCTGGTTTGATCAGGTTGATGATAGTTTACCTCTAGATAATGCCGTTTGGAATTCTCTGATTCGATTTTTAGAAACCGAGGGTATCGGCGTTGAGATATTTGACAAAGACAACCAGCGTTTGATCACAGACTGGATGGTGATAGACGAAAGTGAAGACACTAAATGGTATAGCTGGTCAAAATCAGAACGTACTGTCGGTCAACGCTTCGAATTTACCTTAGATAAAAAACCTCATGGTAGAACCGCAGGCCTTAGCGTAGAACTGGTTGATTATAAGGAAAAACTGGACGCTCAAAGCACAGAGATAACCAAAGCTAGAGATAAAAGACGTAACGAAGTCGACGTTCTCAATAGAGTTGTGAAGAACTATGAATTTGAAACAAAAGTAGCTAACGTTAAACGTTTTCGTCAAATCCGTGAAGGTTTGCAGATGGACTTAGGATTTGATGGTGATGGTGAGCCTGCTTTTGTCGTCGCAGCCGACTACGAAATCACTTGGCCCAGATTGTTACTTGTATTAAGAAAATTAGGCTTTGATGTAAAAGATTATGATAAGTCTAACGGCTTATTGTTTGTTAAATACAATGGTGCTGAACAGGGGTGGTGGAGCAATATTTGGTCTACTGACAAAAATGATATGAAGTTAGACACTGAAGAGTATCGTATCAAAGTCGTCGCTGTAGGCAAAAAAACATCTGTTACATTATTAGACGATGAGAACAATCCATTCCCCGTCAATAAATTAACAGATTTGTACCCCACATTTTCAAAAACCATGTCGAGTGATGATCTAGATATATAAAATATTTACCTCTGGTTGTTAACGCAGCCAGATGTTCTTTTCAATATCAAGCATCATTAAAAGCGTTGTATATGCTTCACATTAAGGAGTTGGCATAGTATGTCGATTGCGGATTCAATTTTATCGGTTAACAATGATCTGCCTATTCGTACCGAATTACCCGTGCATAGTGGTAAGGTGCGTTCTGTTTATTGGTTAACTAAGCAAGACAGTCGCCGTTTAATTGAAGAAAAAGCCTATCCAGTACCCAATGATACCCTACTAGCCATTATGGTTATTAGCGATCGTATTTCTGCCTTTGATTGTATTTGGCATGGTGAAAACGGCATGTTAGGTGTGCCCGGTAAAGGGGCTGCTTTGAATGCCATTTCTAATCACTGGTTCACGTTATTTAAGCAACAAGGCTTAGCAGACAGTCATATACTCGATATTCCCCACCCTTTTGTATGGATAGTTCAAAAAGCACAACCTGTGATGATTGAAGCCATTTGTCGTCAATATATTACAGGTTCAATGTGGCGTGCTTATGACAAAGGTGAAAGAGTCTTTTGTGGTATCCAGCTTGAAGAAGGTCTTAAACAAGATTGCAAATTAGCTAACTTACTCATGACTCCCTCCACTAAAGGGATTTTAAAGGGTATCCCTAATGTGCCTGAAGCTGATGATGTGAATATCACCCGTCAGAATATCCTCGATAACTATCCCGCGTTTAACTTTGAAAAACGCAGTGATGTTTCTGTGTATGAAAAACTATTATCAGAAGGCTTTTCACTGATTAGTCAGGCTTTGTCTGAGTTGGGGCAAGTATTTGTTGATACTAAATTTGAGTTTGGTTATGTCAAAGGCCTAAATGGCAATAGCAAATTGATTTACATGGACGAAGTCGGCACCCCAGATTCATCAAGAATTTGGGATGCACAGCACTACCAACAGGGCACAGTAGTAGAAAACTCCAAAGAAGAATTTCGTCAATTATTGCTAAATCATTTCCCTGATCCTGATATTTTGCTAAACAAACAACGTATGCCGGAGCGCCAAGCATTGGCCGAAGACAATGCGCTACCTGTTGAGATATTGATGCAGGTTTCTAAGACTTATATTACTATCGCAAAAAAAATAACGGGTAAACCTATGGTGTTAAGCGATAATCCTAAAGCTGAAATCATTCAGATTTTGCAGGATAATTATCAATTAGTTGACTAGTTACTTATTGATAATGTTTTGCCTAGCGCGGCCTCTGGCTAGCCTAGCTCTATTTCAATGTTACTAATTGGAATACAGCAACAAGGTAATATTTCATCATCATCTATAAAGGCGAGTGGATCTGAAGTGTATTCTACTTCTCCGCAAATGAGCTTACTTCTACAAGCGCCACAGAAACCTTCACGGCAGTGGTATTGAATTTCAATTTTATGCTGTTCAATGGTTTCTAGCAGGGTATTGTTGGCTAGGTGTTGGACAGTTTTATGATCTTTTATGACCACCATAAAACTATCGTTGTTTTTACTCATCTGCTTTACCCTAGAATCTGCGGTTGAACAGGCGTTGAGGGGCAGGAAAAAATCCTTGGGTCAAAGCATAGATTGCCATAAGTGGTTGTTCCCCTTATAAAAATCATAAAGCAGTTCAAGCGGTATTTAACCAGTCTCAGCGTCTGAAGCGCTCTCCCTTCTGAGGCGGGCCACAAAATAACGTTTAATTTTATATAGATAACATTTTCAAACGTCACTTCTAGTGGTTAACCGCGGTGTCTAGAGTTATAAATCAAAGTCACCAAAATCTTCAGCATTGACTTCTGAATCAATTTGGCCAACTAGATAAGAGCTTATCTCAGACTCTTGTGGTGCCACTTGAACGTTGTCAGAACTTAAATAGTTGTTCATCCAAGGCAGTGGGTTGTTTTTTATGTCAAAGGGCTGGCCTAAGCCTATGGCCGACATACGATGATTAGCAATAAATTCAACGTATTGACATAGGATTTCTTTATTTAGTCCAATCATGGAGCCATTTTGAAACAAATATGCAGCCCATTCTTTTTCTTGCTCTACGGCATGAAGGAATATCTGAGTGGCTTGTTCTTTACATTCCTCAGCGATTTCAGCCATTTCCGGATCATCTTTGCCTTTAGCCCACAGATTCAACACATGTTGTGTAGAGGTGAGGTGTAAGTTTTCATCACGGGCAATCAAACGAATAATTTTTGAATTGCCTTCCATCAATTCACGCTCTGCAAAGGCAAAGGTACATGCAAAAGACACATAAAAACGTATGGCTTCTAAGGCATTGACTGAGTTCATACACAGATAAAGTTTTTTCTTAAGCTCACGCATTGTAATGACATGCGTCTCACCTTTAATGGTGTGTGTACCTTCGCCTAAGGTTTGCCACAATTGGGTGTCAAAAATGAGATCATCGTAATATTTAGATATATCTGCCGCGCGTTTTTTGATTTCTTCATTTTCAACTATATCGTTAAAAATGCTACTGGGATCACCAAACAGATTACGTAAAATATGGGTATATGAGCGTGAGTGAATGGTTTCAAAAAATGACCATGTTTCTACCCACGTCTCTAATTCGGGAATAGAAATAATGGGCAAAAAAGCAATATTAGGACTTCTGCCCTGAATTGAATCAAGCAAGGTTTGATATTTCAGGTTAGAAATAAATATATGCTTTTCTGAGTCACTTAATTTTTGAAAATCGACTCTGTCTTTACTTACATCAACTTCTTCAGGACGCCAAAAGAAGCTAATTTGTTTTTCAATCAACTTCTCAAAAATTGGATGTTTTTGTTGGTCATAACGCGCCACGTTGACTGGATTGCCAAAAAACATCGGCTCAGTCAGCGGGTTATTATTTATTTGATTAAAAGTTGTATATTTCATTAATTATTGTTGCCATTAAGAATTCAAACCACTCAGAAAAAGCTGCCTAGGCAGCTTACTGAAATTTATATTTTACAAGCGCCACCTGCGCAATCGTCATCTTCTTCTATTACCACTTCTTTTGGCACAAACTTTTGGCTAGAGAGCTCTTGTTGAGTCGGGTCGTCTGCGCCATCACGAGTATTATGGTAATACAGGGTTTTAATCCCCAATTTGTAAGTGGTCAACAAGTCTTGAAGTAATAACTTCATAGGTACTTTGCCACCTTCATACTTATTGGGGTCGTAACTGGTGTTAGCAGAAATGGTTTGATCAACAAATTTTTGCATAATACCAGCCAATTGTAAGTAACCATCGTTTGATGGCAAATCCCATAACAACTCGTATTTATCTTTGAGTCTTTCGTATTCAGGCACCACTTGTTTTAACACGCCATCTTTACTGGACTTTATACTGATATGACCGCGAGGAGGTTCAATTCCATTTGTCGCATTTGATATTTGCGACGATGTTTCAGAGGGCATCAAGGCCGACAATGTACTGTTACGTAAACCATATTGTTTAATGTCAGATCTGAGTGAGTCCCAGTCACAATGCAGTGGTTCGTCACAAACCTTATCAAGGTCCTTTTTATAGGTGTCAGTTGGCATTAAGCCTTGGAAATAAGTGGTTTCGTTGAATTTAGGACAAGCCCCTTTTTCTTTGGCCAAATTACAAGACGCCTGCATCAAGTGATATTGCATGGCTTCGAAGGTTCTATGCACTAGGCCATTAGCGCTACCATCTGAATATTTAACACCATTTTTGGCCAGATAATAAGCAAAGTTAATCACACCTATTCCCAATGTACGACGACCCATAGTGGCGTTTAGCGCAGCAGGAACCGGGTAGTCTTGGTAATCAAGTAGATTATCGAGTGCACGTACCGCTAAATCAGACAGCTCTGCAAACTCATCTACACTTTCGATCGCACCCAAATTAAATGCTGACAAGGTACATAAGGCTATTTCTCCGTTCTCATCATTCACATGTTGAAGAGGTTTAGTGGGTAAGGCTATTTCTAAACACAAATTGCTTTGACGAACCGGAGCCAATTTAGGATTGAATGGGCTGTGAGTGTTACAATGATCGACATTCTGCAAATAAATGCGGCCAGTACTCGCTCGCTCTTGCATAAATAAGCTAAATAATTCAATGGCTTTTATATGTTTTTTACGAATGCTTTCATCTTTTTCGTACTGCACATATAAACGTTCGAATTCATCTTGGTCAGCAAAGAAGGCATCGTAAAGACCTGGCGTGTCTGACGGGCTGAATAAGGTAATGTGCTGATCTTTGATCAAGCGGGTGTACATCAACTTATTGAATTGCACACCGTAATCTAAATGACGTACACGGTTTTCTTCCACCCCCCGGTTATTTTTTAAAACCAATAGTGATTCGACTTCTAAATGCCATAAGGGATAAAATAAGGTTGCTGCACCACCACGCACACCACCCTGTGAACAGCTTTTCACTGCTGTTTGGAAATGTTTATAAAAAGGAATACAACCTGTATGGAAAGCTTCGCCGCCACGGATGGGGCTACCTAATGCACGAATACGCCCTGCATTGACACCAATGCCTGCACGTTGGCTAACATATTTAACTATGGCGCTGGCTGTGGCATTTATTGAGTCTAGACTGTCACCGGCTTCAATTAATACACAGGAACTAAATTGACGAGTAGGGGTTCTAACACCTGCCATAATAGGCGTGGGCAACGAAATTTTAAACTTAGACGTTGCATCATAAAAACGTTTGATGTAATCCATGCGGGTGTCTTTTTCATAGTTAGCAAACAAACAAGCCGCTACTAGTATATATAAGAACTGTGCACTTTCATAAATTTCGCCAGTAACACGGTTTTGAACTAAGTACTTACCTTCAAGTTGTTTCACTGCTGCATAACTGAAATTCATATCACGCCAATGATCAAGGTATTCATCCATTTCATCGAATTCTGCGGCGCTGTAATCTTGCAATAGATGCTGATCGTACTTACCTTTATCAACCATACTTGTCACGTGGTCTTTTAAAACAGGTGGTTCAAAACGACCATAGGCTTTCTTACGTAAATGAAATATGGCTAATCGCGCGGCTAAATATTGATAATCTGGGCAATCTGTCGAAATAAGATCGGCAGCAGAACGGATCAGTGTTTCGTGGATATCAGCAGTTTTAATACCATCGTAGAACTGAATGTGTGCTTTTATTTCTACTTGTGAAACGGAAACGTTATTTAATCCTTTCGCTGCCCATGCGATTACTTTATGGATTTTCTCCAAATCAATAATCTCACGTTCGCCAGTACGTTTGGTGACATATAAATTGTTATTCATGTTTTCAGCCGTTACTTTATTATCTTAAGTCGTATAGATGACTTTTAATTAGCGCGAAAAAGTGGCGTTAGGGTTGCTTACCCCTAAGCCTTTTAGTGTTTGTTAATTCGAACGTTTCTTTTTACAATTTTTAGATGTTCTTAATTTTTATGATTTTGTTGTGTTCTCATAATTAACAGAACACAAGATAATGAGGTTTTTGACGTAATGCAACCCAACATGTGGTGTTTTTGTGTGCGTTCTTGGTGCAGAAATAAAAAGGTTAGTAGTGACTCACCTAAAACCGCCTTTTGAGTTTCGGTTTTTGGGAATGCAAGAAGAAAATAACGATATTTTTTTAATTAAACTTTTTTAATGTAAAAAAACGATGGTTATTATTTATCGATATATAGGGGTAAAAATAGACAATAAGCACAAGATGTCGTGTTTTTCTATAAAATGGCGTCGTTTCTTTGGCTTAAAAATAATCTAATAATTCGCTAGGGCTATGAATACTAAGATCCGCATTCCAGCCGTTAGTTTGTTGTATATCCGAGATATAACCATATTGGGCAATCACACTATGCATATTGGCAGAATTAGCCGCTTGAATATCTCGCTCTGCATCTCCTACATACCAAGTATTTGGTGAAACCAGATCAAGTTTTGCTTCGGCATGTAACAAAGGCAATGGGTGAGGTTTTCTTTCGCTTAAAGTATCACCACTTATAATCACCCCACATTTTTGTAAAAGGGGAAATGAGGTGACTAATTGCAACGTTAAAAACTCAGGTTTATTAGTCACTATGCCCCATGGAATATTATGATGATTCAGTGCCAACAATAAGCTTTCAACACCCATAAAATACTTCGTTTCTACACAGATGTTGTTTTCGTAATAATCTAAAAATTGTTGACGTAAACTAGCAAAATCATAATTTTTTAGATCTTCCCCAAAACCTAATTCGAGCATTCCTTTGGCGCCATCAGAGGCAATATTACGATAAACGTCATAAGCTACATTTGGGCGTTCCAGCCCCATCAATATTTGATTTAACGCGTTTCCTAAGTCTCTGGCGGTATCTAGTAATGTGCCATCAAGGTCAAATAAAATTGCATTTGGTTTTTTTAACATTTACACATCACTATTTTGACAATGGATAATATAGTTGACGTCAACGTTTTGATTTGACAAATAATATTCTTGGCTGATAGGATTTATATGTAATCCAATCATCCTTTGCACTATTAGTTGTGTGCCATCTATCCACGATATTAATTCTGAGGGTTTAATAAACTTGTCGTGTTGGTGGGTGCCTTTAGGTACTAATCCCAGTACATATTCAGCGCCCACAATAGCCATCAAGTAAGACTTAATATTTCTGTTCAATGTAGAAAAAAATACATGGCCACCGGGCTTGACTAAGCGATGACATGCGTTGACCACAGAGCTAGGATCAGGCACATGCTCTAACATCTCCATACACGTGACCACATCAAACTGAGCTGGATGTTTATCAGCAAATTCTTCGGCGGTGGTCTGTTGATAATCTACCTTTAAACCAGATTCTAAACCGTGTAAACGGGCTATTTCTAGCGGTGCTTCACCCATATCAATGCCCGTAACTTGCGCACCATGCCCTGCCATGCTTTCTGCCAAAATACCTCCACCACATCCTACATCTAATACTTTTTTTTCTGATAAACCGTCACAGTGTTGTTGAATATAATCTGTTCTTAAAGGATTGATTTGATGCAAAGGTTTAAACTCACCAGCAAGATCCCACCATCTTGATGCTAGCTCAGAAAATTTTTGTATTTCGTTATGGTCGACATTTTGTTTATTTTGCATGTTTTACATTTGGCCTAATTATCATTTTCACTTAATCTATTGTTATCTTAATCTACTATCTGAGTAAATAAAATCGCAGATATATTAATTTTAAGCTGTTTGCATATTATAGGCGCGACTTCTGTCTATTCATTTTAACTCGTAAGTGATAGAATCAGGCGGTTGAAAATAAAGGTAAATTTAGGTGAAAACGTCAACCAAATTTTAAGTCCTAGCTTAAAATTGACCAAACGAATTTTACTTAATTAGTATTCTAATAATAACGACTAGGGACAAGGCTGTATATGACTGAACACGCCCATGAAATTCTTCCAATTAATATAGAAGAAGAACTTAAAAACTCTTATCTCGACTATGCGATGAGCGTTATTGTTGGCAGGGCGCTGCCTGATGTACGAGATGGCTTAAAGCCGGTTCACCGCCGCGTTTTGTTTGCTATGAACGAATTGAAAAACGATTTTAACAAACCTTATAAAAAATCTGCTCGCGTGGTCGGTGACGTAATTGGTAAATATCATCCTCATGGTGATTCGGCCGTATACGACACTATCGTTCGTATGGCACAGCCTTTTTCCCTTAGATATATGTTGGTCGATGGTCAAGGTAACTTTGGTTCGGTCGACGGTGATTCAGCCGCGGCTATGCGTTATACCGAAATACGTATGTCAAAAATCGCTCACGAATTATTGGCTGATTTAGAAAAAGAAACGGTTGATTTCGTGCCCAACTACGACGAATCAGAATATATTCCTAACGTTTTGCCAACCAGAGTACCTAATTTGTTGGTCAATGGTTCTTCAGGCATTGCGGTAGGTATGGCGACCAATATACCACCACATAACCTCACTGAAGTGGTTAATGGTTGTATCGCCATGGTTGATAATCC
>Ga0307488_10000203_pt1 | contig 45404 bp, 42 predicted proteins | sample SB02metaG_FD_202248 | JGI IMG/M metagenome (GOLD analysis project Ga0307488, IMG submission 202248) | Sea-ice brine microbial communities from Beaufort Sea near Barrow, Alaska, United States - SB 0.2 | ecosystem: Environmental > Aquatic > Marine > Coastal | place: USA: Alaska | collected... | reverse complement strand
TGGCGCAAACTGCACACTTTTTAATTGGCCCCGCAGCGAAGAATATTACAGGGCAAACTCTGATATTAGATGGTGGCTGGACAGCCAGGTAAACAAGTTTATAAATTTACGCTTGCAAGTCGCTGTCAATTGGGTAAAAGTTACAGCATAAAAGAACAATAATTATCTGAGAACAATTAATGAGTTATTTAACCGTTGGCTTGATTGGTAAAACAGACCATGAAGGCAGTCGGGTCAGCCTCAATGCACTTGTTACCGAATTAAAACAACGAAACTGCACTATTTTGGTCGAAGCACGCATAAAAGAAGAACTCGACGATCGTTCTTTGGAAATCTGTGACCTCGATACTATTGGTGAACGTGCAGAACTAGCGATTGTTGTTGGTGGTGACGGATATATGCTTGGTGCAGCGCGGGTTTTGGCTAAATATGACACTGATGTAGTTGGTGTCAATCGCGGAAACTTGGGGTTTCTTACAGACATTAATCCAGAAGACATTAGCCGCCAAATTGCGCATATATTTGAAGGTAATGTTTATCGAGAAGCTCGCTTCTTATTAGAAGCAAGCGTATTTAGAAACGATGAGCATCAAGATACCAATTCAGCAGTAAATGAAATAGTACTGCACCATGGAAAAGTAGCTCACATGATGGAGTTTGAGCTATATGTCGACGACCAGTTTGTTTTTAGTCAGCGCTCAGATGGATTAATTATAGCAACACCCACAGGGTCAACAGCTTATTCTTTATCCGGTGGCGGCCCTATTTTAATGCCGCAATTAGATGCCCTTACACTTGTTCCTATGTTTCCGCATACTTTAAGCAGTCGACCTATTGTTGTAGATGCAAATAGCGAAATAACCTTAAAAGTGTCGAATGTTAATACCGATAATCTACAAGTAAGTTGTGATAGCCACAGTGTAATTTCATTAATGCCCGGTGACGAAGTACGTATTCGCAAAAACCCCGATAAACTCCATTTGGTGCATCCACCAGACTACAACTATTTTAATGTATTGCGCACTAAACTCAATTGGGGCAGTAAACTCTACTAATGTTGCAACATATTGAGAGACTACAAAGGATAGCAACGGCAAGTGAACGTCTTGTTATCGGCCTGATGAGCGGTACCTCGCTTGATGGACTTGATATTGCTTTATGCAGAATATCAGGTCACGGTCGGTCGACAACGTTACAGTGTGAAAAATTCACTTCCGTTGCCTATACCAAAAAGCTCAAACATGCTGTCCAACAGGTATTTGCAAAGCAAAGTGTGTCCCTAGATTCACTTTGCTTGTTGAATGCTCAAATAGGTATTTTGCATGGCAATATGGTTAACCAAGCGTTAATTGACTGGAATATACCCAATAGCAGCATCGACTTGATTGCGAGTCATGGCCAAACTATCTATCATCGACCGTCATCGTTTCATCAAATCACAAACCAACCAAATAGTACATTACAGGTTGGTGATGGCGATCATATCGCAGCTCTCACCGGAATAATCACGCTCAGTGATTTTCGTCAAAAACACGTAGCACACGGAGGCGAAGGCGCACCTCTCGCAATTTACGGAGACTATTTATTGTTAAGCAGTGAGCATGAGCATCGCACACTATTGAATATAGGCGGCATTGCAAATATCACCTACCTGCCCTCTAACGCTTCGTTTGGTAATATCATCTGTTCGGATATTGGCCCTGGTAACACCATCATGGACGCACTTGCCAGAAAGCATAGCGACGATGATTTCGATAACGACGCTAATATAGCTATACAAGGACGTATAAACGTATCATTACTTACGCATCTATTACAGCATCCTTTTATTCAGTTACCCTGGCCTAAAACTACTGGGCCAGAAACCTTCAATCTTGATTGGTTCTCATGCCAATTAGAAATAATGGGTTTGCAAAATTTAAGTGTGCCCGATCGAATGGCTACATTGAACGCCTTCACCGCGCATTCTATTGCCAATACTATTAATCAGTTACCCGAATTATCAACGGTTTATGTAAGTGGTGGAGGTGCTCATAATCCACTTTTGATGGATACCATTTCTACCTTACTTGCTAGGCCTATATTTTTGACTAACGAGTTAGGTATTAATACAGATGCAAAAGAAGCTATCTTGTTTGCCATACTAGCAAATGAATGCGTCGCCGGCGACGAACATGCTTTTTTAAGCGACAAAACTAACCAACCCAATGTCAGTATGGGCAAGCTGTCATTTCCTTCCTGAGCTCGCTTGAGAATCGTGCTACTTACAAACAATAATTTAGACTTTTCATAAAAACTGATCTTTACACTGTTTGAAACACTGTATATATTACCAGTGTTAACACTTTTTGGTAGATTTAAGATGCTTGCTCATATTTCAGTTAAAAATTTTGCTGTTGTCAAACAAATAGGGATAGATGTCGCTCATGGTTTAACCGTCATTACAGGTGAAACAGGAGCGGGTAAATCTATTGCAATAGATGCATTAAGTTTGTGTCTCGGCGACCGTGCCGACGCCGCCTCCGTTAGAAAAGGAGCGGAAAAAGCAGAAGTTGTCGTGCATTTCGATATTAACAAAGTCCCGCTAGCAAAAGCATGGTTGGAAGAACATGAATTGCTTCAAGAAGACAATCCTAACGAATGTTTTATCAGACGACTAGTGAGTAATGAAGGCCGTTCAAAAGCATTTATAAACGGTGTTGCCGTTTCTTTAAATCAACTTAAGTCACTTGGCCAGTTTTTAGTCAGTATTCATGGGCAAAACGCTCACTACCAGCTATTAAAGCCAGATAACCAGCGTAAACTACTGGATAGTTTTGCAGGGCACAAGCCACTCTTGATCGACGTATCCGTCGCTTACGATTTATTAAAACAAAAGCAACAATTACTAAAACAATTAACTTCCGTTCAAAAACAACGAAACGATCGTAAAAATTTACTCGAATATCAAGTTCAAGAATTGGACGAGTACAGCATTGGCGAAGACGAGTTTTTGCAATTAGAACTCGAACATAAGCGCCTGAGCAATAGCCAAACATTGTTGGAGCAAGCTCAAATAAGTTTCTACCAATTATATGAGGCCGAGGACTTTAACGCACTTTCAGCAATACAGAGCAGTGTTGATAATTTATCTGAACTGCAGGAACATGATCCAACACTTAGTCCAATTGTAGACATGCTAACTGAAGCCGCTATTCAAATTGAAGAGGCGTCGCAGGAAATTCGCCAATATTGTGATCAGTTGGAGATCGATCCAATGAAATTACAACAGGTTGAACAACGATATTCTGAAGCAATGGACCTATCGAGAAAGCATCATGTTAAACCAGAAGAGCTATATACGATGCACATGCAACTAGCTGCAGAGTATGCAGAGCTGCTGAAAGACGAAAATAACTTGTCTACGCTAACTAAAGAATGTGAAAAACAACGCGAAGAGTACGAAACAGCTGCTCGTAAATTACATGAATCAAGAACAGAAAAAGCGAAGGCTCTAGCGAGTAAAATTGAGTCTCATGTAAAAGATATGAATATGCAGCATGCCAAAATTTTTATAGATGTTGAGTATGATGAGTCTTCTGCACCTAGTCCACAGGGAAAAGACAATGTATTAATTAAGGTAACGACCAACCCTGGTCAGCCTGCCGATGCGTTAGACAAGGTGGTATCTGGTGGTGAGCTATCAAGAATTGGTTTGGCAATCCAAGTTATTACATCGAGCGGGAATCAAGTGCCGACGATGATATTTGATGAAGTTGATACCGGCATTAGCGGACCAACAGCGTCTATTGTTGGTCGGTTATTGCGTAAACTTGGAGAAGCATCTCAAGTTGTATGTGTAACGCATTTGCCGCAAGTAGCTGCACATGGTCACAATCAACTGTTTGTTACCAAGCTGACCGACGGGGATACCACAGAGACTAAAATGTTAAGGTTAACTGATAATGACCGTGTAAACGAGATTGCACGACTGCTCGCTGGCGATAAATTAACCGATACTGCTATCGCAAATGCCAAAGACCTTTTAAAATTGTAAATAAGAACTAATTAAAAGTTGAATGGTCTGATATTAGTGGGTAGCATCTGTGCCTACGAACTTTGGCATCTGCCTTATAATATAAAAGTATTACTAATTCGGACTATTAAATGAAGTTAACACAACTACTGATTATCATCACGCTGATATTGGCGACCTCTGCTTGTAAGAATTGGATTTATCGAATTGATATACCTCAAGGTAATTATCTAGATGATAGAGACGTAAAAAAGCTCAGGATCAGTATGACAAAAGAGCAAGTAATATACGTGTTAGGACGTCCAGTTGTGGAAGATTCTTTTGATAAAAACACGTGGTATTATGTGTATGAAATGAAGCGCGGAATGGCCACCCGCGGAGATGATTTCAAAAAAGACCTTATCCTTAATTTCGAAGACGGAAAACTGGTAAAGGTTGAGGGTGATTTTGAGCTAGGTGAAGAGTTTGACACACCGTTAGACGCATAACTAACTGATTTTTAACTAAATTAGCGGCTAAATAGAACATATTTTAGTCGTTTCCTTTCGCCTTATAAAGTGCAATATCCGCTTGTTCAAGTCGCTTATCTTTTATAATCGTTGCCGGCATGTCTGCATGTCTGCATCATTCAGTGTCGTTTCGGTGCCAGTTGACAATTCAACACCTTGAAGTTGAATGTCGGTAGGCTTGTCTTGGCAAACCTTATCAATCTCCTTCTGCGCTGCATCGTAAATGACAACTTTTAAACTTTTCTTCGGTTAACCAACATGGAGAAGCATATTTCCGATTGCATACTGAGGTTAATATGGTCCCCGAGTTTGATAAGCAATCGTCACTATGTGCAGGGCCATATTTATCACTAATTCCTTTAGAATTATCAATATCTATAATGGCGAGGGATATCTCTTTATATTTTTTTTGCCTGCTGCATTAAATGTAGCGCTTTTTTTTCAATCCGGTAAGTCCGTCAGTGATTGAATCATCTTAACATTGTTGGATGATATTATAATTGTTTGTCAGTAGGCGCCATAAACAGGCGTTCATGACCAAACAGATGAGCAGTCATCTAATTATGTATTAAGCTGCTCTAATATTGCCAGAGCTTCTTCCTTTTGCTCATCATTGCCTTTCTTTACTACTTCGTCTAGGGCTTCAATAGCAGCTTCATTGTCTTCCATATCAATGTAAACTCGAGCCAAATCTAAATTGCTAGCTTGGTCTGCATCTATATCAACATCGATCTCAGCTCCATCGTTTAAAAACTTGTCTAATGACATATCTAAATCAAGGGCGAGTTCGTCATCAGTTGCAGGTGTAACGTTATCGCTCTCTTGCAGTAAGCTATCTACGTCAATATACTCTTTTGGATTATCAATTACCGACTCATCAAACAAGGCTGTCAAATCTAAATCTGGATTATCGAGTGTTTCCGTATCTCGTTCATTTAACTTATCGTCAAGAACGTCATCATCAACATCGCCATCGCCATCGCCATCATATAGTTTATCTATTTGAGCAGCGGTTTGTTCATCGGAAAGAGAACCCATTTCGGCGAGTAATGAATCAAAATCGGCTTCTTCAATCTCTCGCAAAACATCATCTTCTGAATATGTTTCACTGAGTTTATCTAACGCTTGACCAAGTTCGTTATCTATTGTCTCTTTATCATCTTCATCGAGCCAATCGTCAAGACCCGGTAAATCCAATAAATCTTCATCTGATTCAACAGAGACATTGTTCTGTTTAGAATCAATATCATCATCACCAACACTTGAGTGTTCTTGGGCATTGCCTTCAGAAAGACTCCCGCGGTCTGTTTCACTCTCTTCACCGGCAAAACTAGGGATGTCATCTAGTGCGAGACTGCTTTCTTTCATCGCCGTCGATGCATCTGATTCGTTCGATGCTAAATCTTGTATATCTAAATCAATATCATCTAATTCAATTTCGTCTAATGCTTCAGTTGAATCTAATTCATTAAGCATCTCATCAGATATATCATAAGACTCTTGATGCTGAGCTTGTTTGCTTTCTACTTCTGTCTCTGGCGCTTCAAGTGTATTGTAAGGAAGATTTTTGAGTTCATATAATTTTTCGATAGTCGTACTAGAATTGTTATCTAGCTCGATTCCAGATCCTACATTCTCATCTATTGTAAAGTCAGGTTCTGGATTAAGTGTAGATTCCAATGCTGTCTCATGCTCGGACTCAGCTTTTATTGCTGACAGATCAGCATTAAGACCATCATCAGCTAAATCGAAATCATCATCCTCAAGCTGATTATTAATTAAGTCGTTTAAACTATCATCTAGTACCGAATCAATGTCGATATCTTCTGGTTCTTCGTTATCATCTTCTGTCAATTCAACGTAAGGCGATTCACCTTCAAGCAAAACATCTTGGTTTAGCAAGACATCTTCTAGCTCATCAGTTAATTCTTCATGTTGTTCAAAGTCTATAGTCCCTGTTTGCAATTCATTTAAGCTGCTTTCTAAAACTGAATCGATGTCTAAATCATTAATTTCATCTGTAATAGGCTGGGTTAGTAGATCTTCAATCTCAGAGTCTACATCACCAGACAAATTAGCTCCCAACTCCGTAAGTAATTCTTCCGTTAGCGGACTATCGAGACCATCACTATCCAACGCATCATCGTCTTCAACATTCGCAATCGCGTCAGCTATATCGTCCTCAATCCCTTCGATAATTCCGTCAAATGGGCGAATAGATTTCTGTTGCTCAGGGCCTGCGGCGCCTTTGCTACTCGAATCAATATCATCATCTGTATCGAGGTCTAGGTCTAGGTCGTTATCCAGAGAATCATTGTTCGTAAGTTCTTCATAAAAATTTTCGGTTAATGTATTGAGTTCAATATTGCGTTCTGCAATTTCAGCTTCAATTTGCCCAATGAATTGATCATCTACTTCTCCCGCCTCGTTGCTTGAGACGCCTTTAGGCACGCCACCATCAAGCGTATTCTGTTCTAATAGGTCATCAATATCAATTTCAGACTGCTCGTCATCATCTTGTGCTGGTAATAAATCAGATTGGGTTAAGTTTTCTACAAATAAACTGTCTTCTTCAGACAATTCATCGCCTTCACTTAACTGCTTTATGGCATCAGCTTCAACTTGGCTAATATCAACACTCTGTTCATCAAGAATGCTATCAATATCAACTTCTTCAGGCTCAGTGTCCAAACCATCGAAATCATCTAGTTGGTCACTCGTATTATCGTCGCCATCAAGGTCAACGTTCTCGTCGCCTATATCGATACCATCGAATTCCGCATCAAGCATATCATCGTCAAGACTACGGTCGAGATTATCAAGATCTACAAGCGTATCGCTAAGATCATCGTCTAATGCCTTTTTGTCTTGCTGACCAGGCACCAGCAATTCATCATCGATGTCACTAAAATCATCCACGTTCAGTGCAACTTCATCGAACGAATCCTCCAAATCATCAGACAAAATATCGTCTAGTAACTCATCGTCAGAAATATCTTCTTTTTCCAATATCGCTAACAAATCATCAACATCATTTGGTGCTTTCTCATCTATTGAGACATCATCTGAGTCTTCTGTGCCATCATCGTCTTTTACTTTGGCATGTGTTGGTTTGCGCAGCATCATGATTGCGATTAATACGAACAGGGAGAAGAAAGCGACTGTGGTTGCGATAATAATAAAAATAGGTTTACTGATCAGGTTCCCAAACGAGTCATTTTCTTGTGCTTGTTCTTTCATTTTGGCCATAGCGACAAATTCACGTAATTCCTGTATTTGCGCCGCTTGGTCATCTAGTTTTGTCTGGAAATCTTCGGATAGTTCCGTTTTAAGAGCTATAAATTCTGCATCTTTTTTAGCTAATTCTTCGAGGACGAGCTTGTTCTCATCGACAATACTTTGGGTCGATTGTATTGACTCACCAAGCTGCGTTTTTAAATCATTTACAATATTTGTTTGTTGGCGTTTAAGCGAATTGATTTGCTGTTGGAATTGCTTTTGCGTTGCGTCTAATTCTTCTTTATTAACCAAAGGGACGTCTGGCTTCAGGTTCTCTATTTCTGCCTGACCGTTAGACGTTTCGTTAGCACTTTGTCCTTGGCGACCGGTTGATTCAGTGAATGCTCGGTCATCTTGCTCGGCTTTAACTCTAGCTCGTTGAGGATCAATTCTGGCTATATAGCGGTCAGTAGGAAGTTGCAGAGTTGTGCCATTGACCATCGTATTAAAGTTACGATTTACAAATCCCCTGGGATTGAGCTCATAAATAGCTAGCATCACCTGATAGACGGTGAACTCTTGATTTTTTCGATATTGACTGGAGATAGCCCACAACGTGTCCGATCTATCTATCGGCCCATAAACAACCCCTGAATAAACATCAGCGGCGTCACGAGGACCCTGTATTTGCGTACCCTGCGCTACTGCATTAGATGTTGCTGATAAATATAAAACAGCAACAACGATTGCACGAATGAATAATAATGACCACTTCATAGTAATTGTTTCGACTCTCCAATTTGGGGCTGGGTAAACCAATCGCATCACGTTACAACATACTGGCAGTAACTGACAAAACAGCTATTGTGCCGACAACATTATTGAATATTGTTATATCAACAATAGGTTATCGGCATGTAATCATATAAATTTATAGATAATCTCTAATCAATGTCTCAGCTATCTGCACACTGTTGGTCGCCGCACCTTTCCGAATGTTGTCCGAGACAACCCAAAGATTGATACCATGCGAATGCGAAATATCGTTTCTGACCCGACCTACATGCACTGAATCATTGCCACTAGCTGATGAAACCTGAGTTGGAAAATCTTCGGGTTTTTCATATAACGTGATGCCCGGAGCATTGCGTAACAACTCTTTCACTGCCTCAGCATCAATTTGTTGACGTGTTTCAATGTGTATTGCTTCGCCATGACCATAAAACACAGGAACACGCACAGCGGTAGCATTCACTAGAATACTATCATCACCCATGATTTTTTGAGTTTCCCACACCATCTTCATTTCTTCTTTGGTGTAGTCATTGTCCAAAAAAACATCAATTTGCGGGATCACGTTAAATGCAATTTGACGAGAAAAATCATCACCGGTGACGGCTTTTGCATTTAACAGCTCTGCCGTTTGTCTAGCTAATGCTTCCATTGCTGTCTTCCCTGCGCCAGAAACAGACTGATATGTACACACATTGATGCGGGCTATACCAACGGCATCGTGGATTGGCTTTAATGCAACCATCATTTGAATGGTAGAACAATTAGGGTTGGCAATAATATTGCGATTTCTAAAGTCAGCCAAAGCATGCGCATTAACTTCAGGTACAACGAGCGGAATGTCAGCTTCATAGCGAAAGTGAGAGGTATTGTCGATAACAACACAACCCGCTTCTGCAGCCACGGGCGCATACTTTGCGGAAACACTGCCTCCAGCGGAAAAGAAAGCAAATTGTACTTTAGACCAATCAAATCTATCGGCATTTAAAACCGTTATTTTTTCGCCTTTAAATTTAATAGTCGTACCCGCTGAACGCTCGCTAGCAAGCAGATAAAGTTTGTTGATTGGAAAATCACGTTCTTCCAATAGTTCCATCATTGTTTGGCCAACTAAGCCTGTTGCGCCTAAAATGGCAACGTCAAACGCTTGCGACATGAGTAAATATCTCCGAAATTAAATTATGGTTAGGTTAAATGACTATCGTTAGTTGGCTATTTTAAACCCTATTGACGCGGCTATTTGTGCCACGCTCTTGTTATTTTTTTTGCTTGTTGCATCTGCAGGAAGTTCAAGCTCCATAGCACTGAACTCTCGCCTCACTGGATAGTGTTTTCGAATGTCAGCAAACGCTTCTGATTTTGCCATGCGAGCACGAAAAATACCATCATCCTTTTTGATGTCGTACATATGCTTAACCGCTTTAAATAATTGATTAAAAAATGAAAGTGATGAATCGACGGATAGGTTATTTTCAAAAGCAGGTAAAAGACTCTCTAATTTAAGCACATTTTGTTTATTTAAATGATAACAAAAGGCATCATAAACCATCGATGTCCCTCTCGCTTTACCTTCCAAAGTATGGCCCGCAATATGCGCTGTTGCCAAACGTATATAAGGAATTAAGTCATGTTTAATCAATGGTTCGTTCTCCCAAACATCAAGCACAATATTAAGTTTTTTGCCTTTTTCAAAACAACTTAATAAGGCATCGTTATCAATTACTTCTCCCCGACAAGCATTAATAAGATATTGATTCTCGGATAACTTTGATAACTCATTACTCCCAAACATATGCAACGTAGGGAAGTCACCACTCTTTATGAGAGGTGTGTGTAAACAAATAATATCAGCTTGTATCGCTGTTTCAAAGTTAACAAATGATCGGTTTTTATCTGTTGCTTGCAACGGCGGATCGCATAAAACATAGTTAATGTTTAGGCCATTTAGAATACTGGCCAGGGCTAAACCTATATTTCCAGCACCTATAATAGCGACCTTTTTAGCAAAGGGATCGAATTTATCTTCATGCGCAAGCTGCAATATAGCGCTTATTACATATTCAGCTACCGCTGTCGCATTGCAACCACCTGCGGAGTACCATTTTATCTCACGTTGGTTCAGATAATCGATATCCAGATGATTAAAACCTGCTGTCGCAGTTGCCACAAATTGTAATTTGTTCGCCTTTTCTAATAATTCAGCATCCACTTTTGTTGTCGAACGCACAAATAATGCATCTATATCAACCAGCGATTCAGAAGTTAGGTCGCCTAATTCGAAGGATTTTGCCTCACCCAAGCTGTCAAAAAAAGCCGCGGCATAAGGCATTGCTAAATCATACAAAATTTTCAATTACTGTTCTCCATGCTGCCTGTGTTTACTGAAATAGTAGCTATGAGTAATGCACAGCTATTACCACTGGTATAAAAAAACCATTCAGTATTGAATGGTTTTTTATTCATTCTCTAGCTATCAGAGCAGGTTAGTAACGTTATTAAGCGTGATATTTTTTAAATACCAACGTAGCATTAGTGCCACCAAAACCAAAACTATTAGACATAACAAGGTCTAACTTTGCCTCTCTAGTTCGGGTAACAATATCCAACCCTTTCGCCGCTTCATCTAGGTTTTCAACGTTGATTGACGGCGCAATAAAGTCGTTTTCCATCATCAGCATACTATAGATAGCTTCGTTAACACCTGCGGCACCTAAAGCGTGTCCAGTGAGTGATTTCGTTGCACTCATCGGCGGACTATTTTCACCGAACAACGTCTGAATAGCTTCTAACTCTTTTACATCACCAACCGGTGTTGATGTACCATGAGTATTCAAATAATCTACAGGTTGCTCGATACCTTGCAGCGCTTGTTTCATGCATCGAACAGCACCCTCGCCTGATGGTGCAACCATATCATGTCCGTCAGACGTGGCACCGTAACCTACAATTTCAGCATATATTTTTGCGCCACGCGCTAATGCATGTTCTAACTCTTCAACGACGACCATTCCACCACCACCAGAGCTCACGAACCCATCGCGATCAGCGTCATATGTGCGTGATGCTTTTGTTGGATCATCATTATACTTAGTTGATAGCGCACCCATTGCATCAAACTGGCTAGAGAGTGCCCAATGCAATTCCTCGCCACCGCCAGCAAAAACCATGTCTTGCTTGCCTAGCTGAATCATCTCTAACGCATTACCGATACAATGTGCACTAGTTGCACACGCAGAAGAAATACTGTAGTTCACTCCTTTGATCTTAAACGGTGTCGCCAAACAGGCTGAAACCGTGCTTCCCATGCAACGAGTAACCATATACGGACCGATTCGCTTTACGCTTTTTTCACGTAAAATATCAGCTGATATCACTTGATTTTCAGATGATGCTCCACCAGAACCCGCAATAATACCGACTCGTTCATTCGAATATTGCTCTTCTGTTAATCCAGCATCTTCTATCGCTTGCTGCATCGCAATATAAGCATAGCTAGCTGCATCGCCCATAAAACGTAGCGCTTTACGGTCAATATGCTCAGACAACTCTATTTTAAGATCTCCCCAAACTTGGCTGCGTAGCCCCATATCTGCAAATTGTTGGGAAAAAGTAATTCCAGAACGACCTTCTCTTAATGAATCGGTCACTTCTTGTTTATTGTTGCCTATGCTTGATACGATGCCAAGGCCAGTAATCACTGCTCTTCTCATTTTTCACCTACTATATTATTTCGAATTCATTTTTATTTTTATACTGCGCGATGCTTATTTTTGTAAATCTACAACGAAAAAACACACGCATTTTGCTTGTTTACTAAAAAGTAATCATTCCGACTAGCCCTCAGCGTATTCGTCGCTTTGATCGCTATAGTAACGGTTTTAGTGATTAAAGTGGTTCGATATCTAAAAAATGTGACTATCGGTAGAATAATATCCAACAAACAAGATTGTTACAACCTTCACTAAAGTCTTGGAAACGATGCCAAAGTAACGTAATCGAGGCAGTGTAACCTGTTTAAGACGCGCCGTCTTTAGTGCATAAATACTGATGTAAGGTAAACGCCATGGCTGTGTCAGAATGTTTTCACATGGTATGCTAGCGTGACAATATCAAGGTATGAATCGAACTGCGGTCGATAGCACCAAACGAACATAAGTTTGCCTCTTTAAAACCGAATGTTAAATTACATTGTAACTAACAATACCACCCGCATTTTATTTGATGAGCGAGAAATTTTTTTTGAAAATATCCAATGCTAATATTTTTTTTAACGAAAAAGGTACGCCGGTTGCCACCGATTTCGATGATTTCTACTTTTGTAATCAAGGCGGTATCGAGGAAACTCAGTATGTGTTCATCGAAGGCAACCATCTTAGTGAGCGCTGGATTGGTTCTGCTCATCCTAACTTTAACATTGGTGAAACCGGTTTTGGAACGGGACTTAATTTCCTCGTGGCAGCAAGCGAGTTCCTAGAATTTAGGAAAAACAATCCAACATCGAAGTTAACTCAGCTATATTTTTTCAGCACAGAAAAATATCCATTAACGAAGTCAGATTTGACTCAAGCACTAGCCCTATGGCCACAGCTTTCGGCATTAAGTGAGTCTTTAGTTGAGCATTATCCAATGCCACTACCTGGCTTACATCGAATCCATCTATTCAATAATCAAGTGATTCTAGATTTATGGTTAGGCGACGCTACAGAGGGCTTAACTCATGCTCATTCGCATTCAGAAGGTCGCATAGATGCCTGGTTTTTAGATGGCTTCGCACCCAGAAAAAATGCAGCTATGTGGCAACCGGCTTTATTCGAACAAATTAAGCGGCTAAGCAGAGGTGAGGCAACTTTTGCAACATTTACGGCTGCCAGCAGTGTAAAAAAAGTGTTAAGAGACGCTGGCTTTGCGCTGCAAATACATAAAGGTTTTAACAAAAAACGCGAAATGCTATGTGGTGGCATCAGCGATGAAAAAAATGACCAATCTAAAACCAAACAAGCGCCAATATATCATCGCCATCTACCATCACTGACAACTCAATCTGCCAGCCAGCAACATATTGCAATAATTGGCGGTGGTATAGCTGCTGCCATATGTGCATTGAAACTCATCAGAGCAGGCAAAAAGGTGAGTTTATTTTGTGCAGACAAATCCTTAGCTGAAGGTGCTTCAGGAAATGAACAAGCCGGTTTTTACCCACAACTCAATGCTGAAGCCGGTATTGCAAGTCGAATTCATGCTCACAGCTTTTTATATGCTCGCCAATTTTACGACCAATTATTATTCGAAGGGTATTATTTTCAGCATCAGTGGTGCGGCGTTTTGCAGTTATGCTTCAATGAAAATGTAGCAACGCGTTATCAGAATATGATGCGTAATCAAACCTGGCCTCGCTCGCTCGTCGATTGGGTGGAGCCAGAACAGGCCTCATGCATTGCGAATATGCATATCCCGACCCCGAGTTTGCATTTGCCATTAGGCGGATGGTTATCGCCGCCAGATTTAGTGAATGCATGCATTACCGCTGCACATCAGGGCGATTTCAATCTTCATCTAAACCATCGACTCGTTAGTACGGTGCATATAAAAGAGCAGCGCCAAACGCAGCTCATATTTGAGCACGATGAAAGTAATGCTGAGCGCATTATTGATACTAAAGCTGATATCGTGGTGCTTGCTTGCGGCGCAGAGTCACACCTATTAACCGGAGTAGATTTACCATTTCGCATGACCCGCGGACAAGTGGAGCGTATTCCAACCAACACCAGTTTGTCAGGCCTGAGCACCGTTTTATGTCACAAAGGTTATATGACCCCAACACATAATGAGCATCACGCAATGGGCTCAACTTATGTCAAAAATGATTTGAATACTGACTATCGAGAAAGCGAAGCAGCGTTGAATTTGAATATGCACCAAGAAGCCTTAAATCAAGCTTCTTGGTCGGACAAGCTGGCGTTAAATGCGACCATCAGCGAGGATGATTCGAATCCTGCATTACGTGATAACGATTTACGCGGGAGAGCAGCCATTCGTTGTAGCCTGCCCGATCATTTACCGGTAGTTGGGGCTTTTCCGTTAATTGAAAAGCAAAAGATAGAACTAAGCGAACTTTACAAGGCAAAGGCCGATAGTTACTATCCAATTCCTTCTGTTCAGCCGAATGTTTACTTGCTAACTGGCTTAGGTTCCAGGGGCCTAACAACGGCCCCGTTAATGGCTGAAATACTGGTAAGCCAGTTATGTTCAGCACCATTGCCGCTCGACAATCGATTACTAGATGCGCTGAATCCTAATCGCTTTGTAGTGAGAGATTTAATCCGACGTCGATAATCGTGTTACATAGTCAGGGCGAAGACTTTGTGCAATAAAGTGGGGAATGAGCACTGATGCACTGGCAACCACTCGATTATTCTTAACTGAGATAATGCGCGCATTGATTTGAACCCCTTTTTGCTTGTCAATCATGGTACCTGACAGCATATGGTCCATTTTCATATCTTGCGCTAGTTCAAGTGAATCTCGCGAAAACACAAAATCACCGCGCTGCGTTACTTTTAACCCACTCGCCATCTTAAAATCAACGACTGCCAGTCCAAATTGCTGTATTTCAGATATAAAGTATTCAGCAAGTTGATTACCTAATATATTAGTTTGTTGTAAGCTTCTGTCCAAACGCACAAATGACGCAACTCCTATTAAGTCATTTTTATTCATTCCCGCACTATTGCGCAATAGTTGCATGGACAGTTGACCGGCATAATCTTGCAGTGATTTATGCGAGAAGCTCGGCCGAAATGAGGTTGAGGGAGCTTGCCATGGCTGCATATAATCAGCGTCCCCCAAATTTTCTGTTGCTCTATCATCCATAGATAGCTCGGTTGCGGTTGTATCATCTTTATAATTTTCGAGTGAAATACCGGAACGATCTCTGGATAGCATATCGTCATTTAATGCTATTTCTTCAGCTTCTTGAGCGCGCAATAGATCAGCGATAGTTTGTGGTGGTATATAACCCGCCATAAGCATTTTACTCACTGCACAACCATTTAAGAAAACAACACTGGCTGCTGCGATAATCAATTTTGTATTGAGACTCATGTTACTCACCCTTTATTAATCTAACGCCATCAACAATTTCAGTTACCTTACTTGATTCACTGGGTATTAAAGCGTCAACAACATAAAATGGAACAAACATCTGCGAACTTGCCACGATCACATTGGACTCCATGCCGAGCATTCTAGCGTTTATAATGTAACCGCCTTGATGTTTAGTCATTGTGCCAGTTAATACGTATTGAATTGGCGTTGCGCTATTTAGGTCAAGAAAGTCACGCGACATAACAAAATCACCGCTGTCAGTCACTCGAATAAATTGTGTCGCTTTAAACTCGACTACAGGCATTCTGAATTTATGAAATTCGTGAGTAAACGATTCGGCTATTTGATAACCCAATAAGTTAGTTTCTTTAAGGTCGCTGTCAATCAGTGAAAAATGTGTCACAGCCACTGGGGTTCGCTCTGTTACGTACTCCATGTTTGACACGAGGTCTTGGGCCATATTACGTACATAATCACCAATATTTTTGGCCAACGGACGACTTTTGTAAGCGCCATTAACGCTAGAATAAACAGTGGGTTTTACAATGGCACCAAACTCGTCAACACCGAGTTCCTTGCTCTCTTGCGCCACCAATGTGTTTTCTATCTCTTCGATATTAATAATGCCACTTGGCGTCTTCAGCGCAACACTATCGTGACTAGCATTACCGCTAGAAAGGTCCATATCTGGCAACACTGAACAACCTGACAAAGTCAAAAGTGCAATGGTAGTAATTAAAAGCTTCATAGTGCTGCTCCGTTAGATTGATTTCCAATTCTGTATAGTTTTCCGCCACGCGTAGTTACTTGCTCTGTTTCCCAAAAAATATCTCCGGGAAAGAATTTTGTTGCAGCAGCAACTACATCTTTACTTCTCGCATTGATTATTCTGGCATTCACTACCGCACCTTGTTGTTGCTCCGTTATTGTTCCGGTAATAAAGAAATCAACACGTTGCACTGCGGTTAGTTTATCGACATCACGAGACAAAATGCGGTCAGAATTTTCCGTAATGGTGATGCTATTTGCCGCTTTATAGTCCTGAGCAACAAATCCACGCTTCACGGCTTCAGTCATTAAGCCTTGCTCAAGCTGTTGGCCGAGTAACATAAGCGGGGCTTGGTTTTTGTGATTTGGTTTAAACGTGTCGACAGGCACAAAACCAGCTACCGCAAAGCGATAGCTGCGATCAGGTCTTAAAGTAGCAAAAAGCTCATTTGCCAATTGGTTTGTATGGTATTCAACGTTTCCAAGCGATGTTGGTCTTAGATTTTTGGCTTCTTGTGCAAGCGGTGGACTGCTCATTGAGCAGCCAGACAAACTTAGCAGCAACGATAGGCTTAACAAGCTGAGGATAAAAGCGGCATAAGGTGCAAATGAATTTTTCAAAACTATTTCTCACAAAGTGGCAAACTCTTGTATTTGCATGAAGGTTTGCAAGAAGAGTTCCACTTTGCAGAAATTTATTTTATCGTGAATAAAAAACTATAATCTGAACAGGCAATTAAACAACGCGGTGACCTGCTCAGCATCTTCAGAGCTAAGCTCGTTGTTCTCGAACGCTTTTTGTAATTGTGCATCAAGCGTCGCTTGTAAAGTCGAGATAGGATTAGCGTCGCCCTCTTCAATTAATTTTTCAACATTCGCAACCGCGACATCAAAATGACCATGTAAATAACTTGCTATGAACAACTCATGGTCACTGCCATCTGCGATGAATGAATCTAAATGTGCCTGCATTTTGTCGGCTTTTTCGATGAAAATCGAATCTTGACTCAAACCTTTCTCCTTTTTGTATTAACGGATATTGTGAGTAACTATATGTTTTCTATTAACGATTGTTCTTACTAAAACTTGCTGGAACTCATTACAATGAATACATTGCCTTGCATCAAGTAGCAAACGACAATCGTAAAGTATCTTTTGTTCTCTTAAACAGACCCAACTGAATATAAAACTAAGTCATGGTAACCAGTAATGACCGGAATTGGGCCTACTAGCATATCATCTAAATCAGCGTCGCCAGAGTCTGAAACTAAAGGTCTACCACCTAAAGTCTGTAATTTCGATTTTGTGGCAACGACTAAAATATTTGATTTGCCTACCATTTCAATTAAAGCCGGTGATAGTTGTTGATTGCCCCGCCCGAGAATATGACCTTGCCCACCAATAAGAGTGAGCACTACTTTAACTTGCTTATTTACGCAGAGTTCAAGCAGAGACGCCGCGGTAAGATCATTAGCTATCAATTGTTGTCCTCTGACTAAATCAACACCTAGTAACGTATTTGCAAGACCTATTTCCCGCATAATGCTGTCAACAGTAGAGCCTGAACCCATCACAAATAATGTATCCGGCTCATCGTCCATCAATTCAATAACATGTGCAGCTATATCTGAAAGCACAAGTTCATCTGACTCTTTACCACCCATCTTGACCGCTTGAATATAACTTAATTCTTCAGGCACGAGCATTTCACCATAATGTTTTGCTATGACTCGTCCGGCTCTAAATTCAGATTCGTCAATGTCTTTTACTTCGCCTGACATCAAACTCACCAGCTCGCCATGAATAACTTGTGCGACAACTTTACCTGCTGCTTTTGGCGTTATTGCATAAACACCGCTATGTATCTTGCAACCTGCAGGTACCCCTACAACTGGACATTGATTTTTAACAACTTCACAAATATTTCTTGCCGTTCCATCGCCTCCTGCAAACAAAATCAAATCTACTGCTTTTGCCATCAGCTCAATTGCCGCAGCCTTAGTATCCGTTGATTCAGTTTGTTGAGCTTGATGCTGATAAACAACAACATGATTAAAGCCCATTGATGAAAGAATATCTTCCCCCATTTCACCCGATGCCGTAAAAATGCAAACTTCGTTTTTGAACGGCAGTATGGCTTGTAAAGCAATCGCCATTTTTTTACCTGAAAGCTTTTCAGCGCCTTTCATTAAAGCCTGTTGGCGTATATTAGGACCATCACTCCCTTTTAAGGCGAGAGCTCCACCAATACCGGAATAGGGATTAATTATTAAGCCTAGTTTAAATAATCGTTTCAACCTTGCGCTCCATAGTCGGAATTGATCTGTTTGGAATTAAACGTTGTCAAAGCAGGCGTATTGTACAAATCATGTAGTGCATTTAAAAACACTTGAGTCCTTGGGTTGAAACCCGATTGAATCAACGTTGCTAATTGATTATCGACAGCTCGCTCGAATGTATCACTGGAGGTTTGTTCGTTTTGTAAATTATCTATACTCACTCTAAACCTAATGTCCGCAGCCAATGAAAAAGCATGTTCTATGGCTTGTGGTTTTACTTCTGCCGCTTCGAATTTTGCTTGCTGACTAGGATCACGGCCATCTGGATGATACCAATAAGCATAATCTACATGGCTTCTGCGCTCTTTGCCAGCTATGCACCAATGCGCTATTTCATGTAAGGCGCTAGAAAAGTAATCGTGCGTAAACACCACTCGATTATACTGACAATTATCACTGGCAGGCTCATATATAGGTTCCTCAGCGCCACCAACCAAAATCGTATTTTCTGTATTCGCGAAACAATAATTAAATAGCTTCACTAAATCTTCAGCTTGTTTAATAGTGCCGGACTTATTGGGAAATGGTAGAGTTTTCAAAAATACAGACTCGTTGAATTGACAGAATGTTCGTAAACGGATTTCTATTGTACTGTAAATCGAGTTAATCTGGGCATTCGTTTGAAATTTTTTGTGCAAAAATAGGAAGCAAAATTGAACAAACAGACACAACAGATACTGAATGTCAGCGATCAACGCTTACTCGCGTTGGCGTGGCAGAGAAACTTGCCGTTTGTCAGCACTTGGCGTATTCAAGAACAACACATCGATCATTATGAGCATGTCAACAATGTGGCGTACGTATCACAACTTGAAACCCTCGCTTGGCAACATTCCAATTATTTGGGATTAAGCATGCAGGAGTATAAACACCTCGACCGAGGTATGGTTATTCAGCAACATGTGTTGAATTATCAAGGTGCATTGCATCTGCATGACGAAATTGCCTGCGCTACGTGGATTGTGGCTTGTGACAACAAACTTAGATTGAGCCGCGAGTTTCAGTTTATTTCGCTACGGACTCAGAAAACAGTCTTTACAGCGAAAACCCATTTTGTCTGTGTCTCGCTTTCAACAGGAGCGCCCAAAAAAATGCCCAATGCGTTTGTAGAAATATACGGTAATGCTGCATCCACTCATCAACCGAGCTAATATATGTCAACTCACTCAAAGCAAGCAGTGTTACCTTTTATGCGTGTACAAATAAAAGTGGCAGATTATTTACATAATCTGCCACTTTTTGATAGTTACCTTGATAGTCTCACTGCCGCTACAATTGATATTGGCAGTAAGGTTAAATTTAGTCTGGACTAAGCTCAGATAGGAATTTATCTGTTAGTCGACGATATTAGTTGGTAAGTCTTGTCTAACTTGTTGCCAAATTTTGCCACTTTCAATACCGTACTTTCTTACCACTAAAATCACACGCTCAGCGTCATCATTCGCTAACACTTCAAGCAGTTGTTGGTAATACTCAGTCACTACGTCGCGGGCTGCTTGATGTGAGAAAAAATAGCTTCCAATGCGAGCGTAAAAACTTCTAAAACCATTCATCATCAGCACGTAAACAGGGTTATTGGAAGCGAATGCGAGATCATGATGCATTTGGTAGTCAAAATGTGCAAAAGACTTGCCGTCCTGTTCAACTTCTGAGTAGCGTGATATTATTTCTTTGCATTTTTCTGCATTTTGTTTGAAAGCAGCTCGCATAAATACAGCACTCAAGTTGGTGCGCGCAGATAATAAGTTATCAACTAATTGTGGGCGACCATCTTGGTCCAATCGCGCAAGAGTTTCTAATATATTTAGCCCGCAAGTTTCCCAATAATTGTTTACTTTCGTTGGCTTACCATGCTGAATGGTTAACCATCCATCTCTCGCTAAGCGCTGCAATACTTCACGCAATGTTGTTCGAGTAACACCAATTAACTCAGACAGTTCACGCTCGGCTGGTAAGATAGTCCCAGGAGAAAAACGACCACTCCAGATTGACTCAACAATATACTCTTCAGCAAACCCAGCTGGACTTTGAGATTTATAAATCATGGTTACTACAAACAACATTCTATTAACAGTGTGACAGATTGTAACAAATTGCTTTAACAAGGGAAGTATTAATCTATCAACAAATATGTTGTAACAACGCTACACCCCTCCTATATTTCCGATTTTAAGGTCTAAAAAGGTCATTATAAAAATTTTACAGCCTCCGAGTGAAATAACTAGGCTAAAATTTCGGGCAACGTGAAAGATACATAATTAAAAAAAGGACACACCTGTAGTCAATAGTAGTTATTTTTAATAGAGACTAGGTTCTTTCTTCTATTTTCTATATAATCTTCATTAACGTAAGTGGGTAATGATTAATACGTTGCCTAACCCTGTGCGAATGAAGTCATTGATATTTGGCATCGTACGATAACCCTTAAAGAGTCAAGTAGCTAAATGAAACCATATGCAAGCATTGTTGAACTAATTGAGTCATTGGAGTTGGAAATACAGTCAATTACAGATACAATCAAAACATTAAAGCAAGAACCTAAAAGCTTCAATGAGCAGATTATTTTTAAATATATTGATACTGCAAGCACGGGAAAGACCAAAGATTTTGTAAGATCGTTAGACGTGAAATCTGAACGCGGTTCATTATTTTCATCGGGTGACGTAAGTAAATTGATAAAAGACGGCGCTGAAGATATTTCGCCAGACCTACTCGTCATTGCGAGAAAGGTGGTTAATATTAAAAAGAAAAACAGCAAAAACCGTTAATTGTTATTATACTGGAAAAACGTTTAGTAATATATTATACTAACCGTATGGTTACTTAGGTAATCAAAATAGATTTAAAGTCTGACTTTGTGATGGTGATAGCGAGTCAGAATTATATTTTTCACTTAAGACAAAGAGAGCAATATGAGTAAAGGTACAGTTAAGTGGTTCAATGCAGATAAAGGTTTCGGTTTTATTACTCCAGAAGACGGTAGTAAAGACTTGTTCGTTCATCATTCAGAAATTCAGTCTGGCGGCGATTACGCTACATTGAATGACGGTCAAGCAGTTGAGTTTGAAGTTGGACAAGGTCAAAAAGGCCCATGTGCAAATAAAGTTGTTGCTGTCTAAACGATAGTACACAAATAGGTAGCTGGAAGTGTTTAACTTCCGGCTATCAAATCCCCTACCACCCCCCAGTAAATACCTACCAAAGTGATGTGACTGTCCCGTCAGCTCGAAAAAAAACCCGCAAGTTATCACTACTTTCAGCCAAAACACCAACATCTTAGACTTAATATTACTAATCGATTAAAAGTACCGCACTGCGGTCAAAATTTTGCAATCGCAAACGCAATAGCAGAATGAAAATCACTATCGCAGAAGCTGTTTACATTACTGATATTGCAGCAGCACTTAAATAAGGTGCGGTTACTCGGGACCAATTTGATATTCTAGCGGTTGCAATAAATACCAGCACTAACACCAAGCATTGCCACTCCGAACGGGCAAGCACATTTTTATTTTTGTTAACCTATGCCATTTTCCCTTTGTTACGTTTATCATATGGTTGACTAGGTTACATGGCATTTTATACAATAGTGTTTACAATTGTCGGTTTGGGAGCAGCCTATTTTGGACTTTTGGACATTACTGAGTGGTGGTATCAGCAACACTTAATTGAACATTACAGTGCACCTGAAATTCCCGACAACGGTCTTAGTTTCGATAACTGACTTTATTAATGCTTACAATCTGAGTGTCGCAAATTAACATGAAATAAGGGAACAATTTAATGTTTTATGATATCCAACAATGGTCACATTCCCGAGCAGCATGGCAAGTCTTATTTTTGTCTGCAATCTCGCTTTTAGCTGCTGCTCTCTATTTTCAGCATGTTCAAGGATTACAGCCCTGTATAATGTGTATTTACCAGCGCACTGCTGTCATCGGTATATTGATTGCAGGTTTTATCCCATTAGCTCACAACTCATTTTTTACGAGACTAATTGGTTTTGCGGTATGGGGCACGGCATCGGTGCAAGGCTTCTTAGTTTCGACTGAACACAAAGACATTCTGTTTGGAGAAAACTCATTTTTAGTGCCATGTATTATAGAGCCTAACTTCCCCAGCTCTATGCCTCTACACCAATGGTTCCCGAATTTATTTGGAGCTCCAGGAGATTGTTATGAGAATACATGGCAGTTTTTCAGTTTGGGCATGGCTGAATGGATGCAAGTGATTTTTGCTATTTATACTGCAGTCTTTGCTTTTATGTTTATTTTGCAATTTGTTTCATTTTCTAATAACAAAACTATTAGACAAAAAAAGATCTAATCTAAGTCCGCCAATGGCCAAGTCACTATGTTATCTTCAAAAGATTGCATATCGACTTCGTTTTCATTCACCGTTCGACCGCGAGTAGACACACCTAGTTCATGCATCTTGGCTTTTTTACCTTTATTTAGTAAAGGATGCCAAGAAGCTAAACCACGGCCTTCATGCATTCTTCGATAACTACAGGACTTAGGCATGTAAAATATGTCCTTTAGATTATCCTTTGTTAGTGTGACGCAATGCGGCACTAACTCGCTTCGTCTATCATATTGAGTACATTCACATTTTTTTGTGTGCAAGAATTGGCAGACAATGTTGGTAAAAAAGACTTCTTCTCCTTCGCTACCGACAGCTGTTGGCATCGCTTCTTGTTCGCTGATATCACCAGCGTCATCATCATCCATAAATTTATGCAGACAGCACTTTGCACAACCATCACAAATCGCTTCCCATTGTGCTTTGTTCATTTCTTCCAACTGCGTAGTTAGCCAAAATTCTGAATCCATCAATGCTTTCGTGTAAGGTGTTTTTCTCATTGGCTGATTACTCTTGTTGATATCGATAAATGGCCTTCCAATACAGCCCTGACGTTGTCATCTACATGCATAGGGCCAACGCCTTTAGGTGTGCCTGTCAATATCACATCCCCGGGTAGTAACGTGAAATGTTGTGAAATTTCAGCAATTAGCTGCAACATTGGCGTTAGCATTAGTGTTGTGTCGCCGCTTTGAACTAATTGCTCATTTATGTGCAGCTGAAACGTAAAATGGTCATTCTTAGACAGTGAATTGACCAACACGAAAGGTGACAGTGGGCAACTACCGTCAAATGCCTTAGCACGCTCCCACGGTTGTCCTAATTGCTTTAATCGATGTTGTTCATCTCTTAGGGTTAAATCCAACCCTAAGCCTATTCCAGAAACCCCTTTAGACGCCCGCTCTGAGTCTACTTTAGTCATCTTAGTACCAATCAATAAAGCAACTTCAAGCTCATTATGACACGCCCCCATATTAGTGGGGATTGCCAAAAGCTCGCGCAGATCAACTAAAGCAGTAGATGGTTTCATAAACAGTAGTGGTATTTCACTCACTTGATTGCTCATTTCCTGAATATGATCCATGTAGTTTCTACCTACACAAACCACTTTCCCCAAAGGCAATCGAATAGCGTGACCATGTTCATCAGTATGTTGATACGACCCTACATAAGAAGATTGACTTGCCGACATATTAACTCCCTTTTCGGATCCTATCAGCTAAATAACCAACAGAGACACCGAAATAAAGAGAGCGATTCCATCGCATTAAGGTATGAAAATTGTTGTATACAAGATAGATACGACCACTAGCGTCATCCGGTAAAATCAATGAGGCCCTGACGTTGACGGTTGGTAAAGCGGTACCATCAAACTTTGTTACACCCAAGTTACTCCACGCTAGCATTACTTGCATCTTGTCTTTTGCTAAGCCCGCGTATGTATTTAGTGTATTTATATCAAAACTGTCGCTCAATTTAACTTGTCGCCCCCAAGTCTGTTGGTGGTTCCAACCTTCTTTGGCGAGAAAATTTGCAATCGAGGAAAATACGTCTTCAGGTGTCGACCAGATATCTTTTTTACCGTCACCATTTCCATCCACGGCATAGGACAGGAATGAGGTTGGCATAAACTGACTTTGCCCCATCGCACCAGCCCAAGACCCTGTAAAGTCATCAATTGCCACATGCCCTTCAGATAATATTGTTAATGCAGCAAAAAACTGTCTTTTAAACAAAGTCTCTCGACGACCATCAAAGGCTAAGGACACCAAAGATGAGAGCACTGGATGATCGCCTTGTATTCGTCCAAAGTTACTTTCGTTACCCCATAAAGCGACAATAAAACGTTTGTTTACGCCGTATTTTTTCTCTACTTTATTGAGCAATTCAGCATGCTCTTGGATTTTTTCTACCGCCTGCATTACTTTCCAATCAGGCACTCTAGTGCTTAGATACTTATCTAAGGTTAGCTTAGTTTCAGGTTGGTTTTTATCTGCCTTAACTACTTTTTCACGCATTTTAATGGAAGCAAATGCAACGTCAAGCACCTCATCGGTAAAACCTTTATCTTCTGCTTCAGTTCGTAATTGCGCTAAATATTCCGCGAATTGAGAGTCTACGCTGCGCTTCTCTGCTGACATATCGCCTTGGGCAAACAATGAAGTAGACAAAAACATTAGTATTGAGAATATGAGCATACTGATAATTTTGGTTTTTTGAGTAATACGTAACTCAAAAATAAATAATGACATAATCAATTCCTTTAGAATTTCTTATCCGGTTGCTCGTCCAGCCCCTGTGAGCGGCGATGTTGAGAAAGTAGACTCTCTTCTGTTGGCGGTATTTGTAAATAATAGCCCTTTCCCTTTAGATTTTCAGTCAACTTCTCAATGCTAATATTAGCGATCTTACGAGGTTTATGTAAAGGCACAAGCATCACGAATTTAGGCACCCCGAAAGTCTCAAGTAACATTTTAGGTACTTCTGAAAAGTCATCCCTTTTGTTAATATATAGATAAGTATCTGCTTTTTTACGAGATTTATAAACTGCGCAGAGCATTAAATTCTCCCCCTTTAGCGTTAAATAAACGGGTAAGTTCTTGTGCAAAAATATGTCTACGCCAGCCACTCACTATATCAGGCTGCAGTTGAACCGAATCTAATTCGTCGATTTCAAACCAGCACCATTTTAGCCATTGGTTGAGCTGTTTTTTCGAAGCAAGAACTTCCACTCTCGTAGCATGCTTTTCTGCTAACACTTCGCAAACGACCTTAAGCACAGCTAATGCTTTTTTATAATCATTAAAATCGGTTAAACGCTGCACTTTCGAAGGACAATCTTCTGGGGCCGTATTAAGCGCGTTTTGCACTAGTTCTAGTAATTTATCAGTATGTATTCGTGCTTCTTTTGGTGTAATTGACTCCAATTGGAATAACTGAACCTTATTCTCAGGAAGTTTAGTGGCGACTTCAAGCATGCCTTGCTCACGCAGCACAAAGTTAATTGCCATGTCACGTTTTTGTGCCTGCTGTAAACGCCAACTTGCTATTTCTTTTAATGCTTGACGTGATTGTGCACCAATTTTCCAATTATTTTTGAGCGATAAGTAAGCTAAATCACTCGGTATTTCTGCGCGTTTTTTTGATGACAAAAAAGCCGACTCTGCAAAAACCCAATCTGTCTGACCAACTTTTTCTACTTGCTCAGCGAGTTGCCGATAAACAGGTAATAAATAGAATACATCTGCCGCAGCATATTTTAGTTGCTCAGCTGATAATGGGCGAGCAATCCAATCTGTTCTAGACTCGCCCTTATCAACGTGCACATTCAACATATGCTCAACTAAATTGGCATACCCGAGGGATTGGCCCATATCGAGCAGATTAGCAGCAAACTGAGAATCAAAAAGTGGCGTAGGAGTTACCTTTAAGTTAAACCATAATGCGTCCAAGTCTTCAGAACATGAGTGCAACACCTTTATAATTGATGGATTGACCAATATTTCGTTAAAAACTGATAAATCATCCAATGCAACAGGATCAATTAAACCTAGGTGCTCGCCATCATAAACTTGGATAAGACCAAGTTGAGGCACGAGTGTTCTAGTGCGCACAAACTCCGTATCAATTGCTAAGGCATCTGCATGGGCAATGCGCGCGCAGTAGTCCGTTAATGCTTCAGGCGTATCTATATATTCAAAATTCATCTAGTCTCGCAGTTCTCGACGTAATATTTTACCAACATTAGATTTGGGTAAATCATCTCTAAATTCGATAATTTTAGGAACTTTATAACCCGTCAGTAACGACTTACAATGTTCAATAATCTGTTGTTCTGTGACATTATTATGTTTTTTCACAACAAATAACTTTACAACCTCACCAGATACTTCATGGGGAATACCAATTGCTGCAGCCTCAAGCACACCTTCATGCATCGCTGCGATCTCTTCAATCTCATTTGGAAAAACATTAAAACCTGAGACTAAAATCATATCTTTTTTGCGGTCGACGATATAAAAAAAACCTTCATCATCCATCTTCGCAATATCGCCAGTTGCCAACCAACCATCTTTCATAATTTCTTCAGTCGCTTCAGGACGATTTAAGTAGCCCAACATAACCTGCGGACCTTTCACATATAACTCACCTGCTTCTCCATGTGCGACTTCGTTACCATCATCATCGACTAGTTTTATATCGGTAGACGGCACAGGTAAACCAATTGAACCTTTGTACGCTTTGATGTTAGTCGGATTTACGGTTACCACAGGAGAACACTCTGTAAGTCCATAACCTTCCAATAAAATAGTACCTGTTACTTTTTCCCATTTTTCGGCTACTCCACGTTGCACAGCCATGCCGCCGCCCAGTCCAAATTTAAAATTGGAAAAATCAAGTTCGGCGAATCCAGGTGTATTTAACAGACCATTAAATAAGGTATTAACACCAGTGATAACAGCGAAGGGGTATTTATTTAACTCGCTAACAAATCCTTTCATATCGCGAGGATTGGTTATCAATAAGTTGGGACAACCATATTTTAAAAACGTCAAACAATTACTCGTTAACGCAAATATATGATAAAGCGGTAATGCAGTAACTACTAAATCTTTGCCAACCTTTACGGAAGCTTCGAGCGTACCCGATACCTGTTCTAAATTTGCCACCATATTCCTGTGCGTCAGCATCGCCCCTTTTGAGACACCAGTTGTCCCGCCTGTGTATTGTAGAAAGGCTATATCAGAGGGTAAAACTTTAGGGCGGGAATACGTTTGATTTTCACCTATTGCCATTGCTTGTGAAAAGCGTCTTGCCTGAGGGAGGTTAAACTCAGGTACCATTTTCTTGATATATTTTACTGCAAAATTGATTAACCACCTTTTCGGAGCTGGCAACATATCAGCGAGCCTGGTTAATAACACTTCTTTTACTGACGTGTTGTCGATGACTTCAGCCAATGTGTGGGCAAAATTTTCAACAATAACGATGGTTTTAACATTTGCATCGATAAGTTGATGTTGCAGTTCTCGCGCCGTATACAAGGGGTTTACATTAACCACCGTCATACCTGCTCTCAATATGCCAAACAAAGCGATCGGATATTGCAGTAAGTTGGGCATCATTATCGCGACAGCATCACCTTTTTGCAGTCCTTGACTTTGCAGATACGCAGCAAATTGCATAGATAACACGTCTAAATCTTCGAACGTAATTTGATGTCCCATATTAATAAAGGCTGTTTGATTTGCGTATTCAGCAACAGAAGATTCAAATATTTCCAAGAGTGTTGACAAGCTATCAACATTTATCTCGGGCTGCATGGTTTTGTCGTAATGCTTTAACCAGACTTTTTCCACGTTTTGTCCTTTAAAATAATTATTGTGTGCGCCACGCTTTTGCGAAGTCTTATTTTTATTTAGATATCTGTTTAACCTAATTATGCCCTTTCGACCACAAACTCGGCTGATTAAGGCTATATAATTAAATCCACTTTACCCTCAATACTAAAGGATGATTGCGCAAAGATATACTTGAACAGGTATTCATCTGGTGAATACAAACAATATGGTTAATTAATCGCCATCTACGGTAGTTATTAACTGCAATGTTGGATAATAATTTCTGAAATTAAGCCGTCAGCTTCCATATGAACATGATGCCCACCTTCAACTATTGTTGACTTAGCGTCTTTAAATAATGCTTTTCGTTGTGCTATCAAGGTATTGACTTTACTAAAGCCCCTACTTCCTAAAACAAAATGAATCGGGCACTGAATGCCTTCCATTAAGTTTTCTGCTTGAGCTTGGGTCAATCTAAGTGACGATATAGTTCTCAATCGTTTATCTGTCGACCATTTAATAGCACCCGATTGGGCATCAATTGTAATGTTTCTTCGCAGTATAGTCATTGCATTTTCTGCACTGAGGTCACTAACTCTTTGGCGAGACTGCACAATTGATTCTAAATCCTTAGGGTGTTTAATGACTTTTTCATTGGTATCAATTCTACTTATAATTGCTTTTTTTAACTGCTCTATGCTGGTCGACTCCGTTTCTGTCAGCGGGCCCGCTGACTCGATACAGACAAACCTCCGAACAAATTCGGGGAAAATAGCGCAATACATGCTTGATATAATGCCTCCCAATGAGTGACCAACAATGGAGAATTCAGTCCATCCTTGAGCATGAACTAAACAATGTAAGTCATGCACATAATCCAATAGGTGATAATGCGCATCTGCGCTTCGATGTGATGATTTTCCATGCCCTGGCAAATCGATCGCAATGACATGAAAATCATCGAGTTGCTCAATTAGTTTAGTAAAGCTCGCCGCGTTATCTAACCAACCATGCACCATTAATAATAAAGGCTTGTTCGTTTGACCATTACTCAGTGCTGCGATCTTGCGGTTTGGGATCGTAAAAATCATTTCAGTGCCGTTCATTTATAAGACTCATCCCATTACGTAAAATTAAAATTGGCAGATAAAACAAAAGCGGCAATTGCCGCTTTATAACTATTGTGATGAAAACTCAAGAAAGTCAGAGGGCAACCCTTCTTATTTGGGATGCTCTTGTGTCTTACTTTTTAATCTATCGCTTTCGCCTGACCTTACGCGGTTACTCACGCCAGTCGTACCTGACCGACTTTTATTTGTTTGCACTCGGACGGTCGCTCTAGTATGGAAAAAGCCATAAGGTCTCCAGTAATCTCTTCGTATACCCATACCCCAGTAGGGTGACAGGTCAGAATAATAAAATCCAGACGTGTGATACTCTTCAGTCTCTTTCCACATATAATAACCGCTAGCTAACAATACCGGATAAATATAAGTTTGCTCTCCAATAATGCCCTCGGAAGGCTCTCCTAACTCACCTAAAAAAGTAATTAAACGGCCTTTCTCGAATACGAGTGGATCAATAAAGCCTGCCACTTGAACTTTAAATCGTCCAGCGCTATCAAGGTTTGTGCGCGGTTTGCCATAAGGATTACTAGGATATTGTAAGATTTCTACTTCTGAATACTCTTCTTTGTTCTCAACATTAACAATTTCACCGCCCCAGCGCGCCTTCACGCCCTGACCCGTTCCACTGCCGTTAATGATATTCTCAAATGGAATCAAATTTTCGTTGTCTGATACTTTTATTTGCTCGGGCACGACAGCGCATCCGCCTACCAGCAAGGTAAGCGCTGCGAAGGATGTTTTTAACAATGAATGCATCAATTTACTCCAAAATTCTCTCTGATATACGATTGAGTGGGTATTATTTACTTAACATATTCTTTATATTTCCTATCAAAGGACGTTATAACAATAAGATAGATAACTTAATAGAATCATTTTCTAACTGCGTTATAGAATACAAGCTGACACAATTAAAAATTAAAGCATATTCACTTTTTCTCTCTTTCTCATTTAAGTCGTCATTTATACGAACGCAGAACTAAATGGATTCTTTTATGATATCACCTTTATTCACCCACTAAGTGTCGGTAGACTTTGCCATGCATAATCAGGCATTTAGGAATGTAAACATTTAGTTCTTTTTTATCTTTTAGGCGTAAATATCTACGCCTAAAAGCTGTGTAATATCATCTCTTTTCTCTTGCGTTTCTATTGATTTGTAAATTGCTAACTCTTGGCGAATACGCAAGTTAGGATTGTCGTCATAGTTAGTTGACTGCTTGAAGGATTCCGCTCTTTGGAATACCTCCTCATTACCTGCAACTAATCTCTGTTGCTCAGCTTTTACAAAGCCTTTCTGCTCGGGCTCACTGGCTTGCTCAAGCAGAGCACGTTTAATAATTGGAGTTTGGGATGCATTGTCAATAGAGTCCTTCGCAATAAAAATTGCATTACTACTCTTGATGTTTGCCGTATCCATTTACTCTCCCATTAACGCCATAACCCTATGCATAACGTCAGATCATTCTTTACCTGGCAACTTTTTCCAAGTCACTTTGTCACGTAAATAAATAGGTGTGACATCATCAACACTGATCGTTTTACCATCTTTAAATGCTTGTTCGGCAATCGGCAGAATATACTCTGCAGAAGGATAAAGTACATTAATCGGAGCGGCATTTTGTAGCATTACAAACGCCTCACGGTGTGCTTCCCAGCCTGTTCCTGCTCTTCCATAGGCGTGATTATCATCGCTAATTTCTGCGAATTTTGCAACAGCTTCTGCTGGCGTCAAAACGGCTTCACTTTGGCGCTCTTTGACAATACCCCCGGCAACACCCTGTTGAACCTCAAAATGCCCAAAATACACTTCTTGCATTCTGGCATCGATCAACACTTTTGTGATCAGATGACCATGCTGCATATAATTTTGTTGAGCCATCGCTGCGAGTGTAGAAACCTCTATGACAGGTAAGTTTGCGCCAAGCGCTAAGCCTTGCACAACTCCTGTAGCAATTCGTACTCCAGTAAAACTACCGGGGCCTCTGCCATAAGCTAGTGCGTCTAAATCACCAATTTTAATGCCATGTTTAGTTAGCAATTTATCTATCATCGGCAATATACGCTGGCTGTGCTGTTGCGGACAAATTTCAAAAATCTTGTCTGTTATATCGTCGTTTAACAATGCGACCGAGCATGCTTCAGTCGCGGTATCTATCGCTAATATTTTCATTATTCAATCTTATTTAAAAAGGCGGCAACCGCATCCAAACTTCGCGTTCGTTTCATATTTGGCAAACTCGCAATAAACGTTTGGCCATATTGTTTTGTCACTAATCGGTTATCGCAAATAACCAATACTCCTCTATCAGTTTCATCACGAATAAGACGCCCAGCGCCTTGCTTTAACGTAATCACCGCTTGTGGAATTTGTATCTGCGCAAAAGCATTACCTCCCTGCTTCTTGCAATCCTCTATACGCGCCTGCAATAAGGGATCATCAGGTGATGCAAAAGGTAATTTATCAATCATAACACAGAGCAGATCATTGCCCTTAACATCGACACCTTCCCAGAATGCTCCGGTTCCAAACAGCACCGCATTTTGATTTTTAAGGTACTCTTCTAAGATCGCTTGTTTGGTTGTGCTACCTTGAACTAATATCGGATTATCTATCTTTTCTTGCACAAGTTCAGCCACTTCACGCATCATTGCGTGGCTGGTAAACAGAATAAATGCTCTACCTTTACTCGCCTCGATTAGACGACACGCGATATCCACTAAATTGTACTTAATTGCTCTATCGTTCGGTTCCGGTAAAAACCGTGGAATACATAACATCGCTTGATTTTGATAGTCAAAGGGACTGCCTAATGACAAGGTTTTTGCACTATAGAGGCCCATGTGATTTCGATAATGATCGAAGTTATCGTCCACCATTAAGGTTGCAGATGTAAATATCCAAGCGGCATTTTGTGCTTCCATTATTGCTGAAAACTTATCAGCAATGCTCAGCGGAGTAAGGTGCAGAACAATTTGTCTTGGAGTCGTTTCATACCATAAGCTCACACCGGTACGTTGAATATCAGTTACATGCCCCAGACATTGGCTAAATTCAGATACACGCTCAATCATCATGTCGAGATCTTTATCACGACCTTGTTGAATAGTAGCAATTGCAGATAATTGCTCAAGACTTTGTTTAATAATGGCTATTTGGTTAGCAATATCAGTTTGATCGAGCTTTTGAGCCCAATTGCCGCGGCTAGGATTGTGCGGAAATAACAAACGTAAATCGGCCATATGCATTTGGCACTTTTCCGCAATCTTAGCCAACTGGTCAGCATCTTTTAGCACCGACCTTGTTATCGCGATAATATCCTTGGTTAGGTCCTGAACTTGTCGACTCGAAAAGTTTTCACCGAAGTATTCACTGGCTATATCGGGCACTTGGTGTGCTTCATCAAAAATAACAACGTCAACATCCGGAATTAGCTCACCGAAACCGGTATCTTTTAGTGCTAAATCGGCAAAAAACAAATGATGGTTAACAACAATCACATCTGCTTCCATCGCATTTCTTCTCGCTTTTACTAAATAGCAGTCTTCATAACTCGGGCAATCTTTTCCTAAACAATTATCCACTGTAGACGTAACTATTGGCAGCACCTTAGCGTCTTCTTTAATGCTTTTTAATTCTCCAATATCACCGGTTGAGGTTGTACTCGCCCACTTTCTCACTAAACTAAATTCGTTTAGCACTTCTTTTTCAAGCAATACGTTGCCGCCACCATGCTGCGCAAGGCGATGTAAACAAAGATAATTAGCACGTCCCTTTAACAGTGCTGTTTTCCTCGTTTTATCTATGGCTTTTTTTACTGTGGGTAAGTCACGATGAAATAGTTGCTCTTGTAAATTTTTTGTCCCTGTAGACACAATAAATTTTTTCTTGGACAGGAGCGCTGGCGCTAAATAAGCAAAGGTTTTGCCCGTTCCAGTGCCGGCTTCAACAATCAATGAACCTCGTTCTTTGATTGTTGCGGCGACAGCGTTAGCCATTGTTGTTTGCGCTTCTCTAGGGGTAAATCCGGAGATAACTTCAGCCAAAGGACCAGGATTCGAGAAAAAGGACTCAATTTCAGACATTAATTTTTATTTTTTCCGGTGTGAGGGCAATTCAGATTTCGTATGACATTATGCCAAATAAGCGAATCAAGTTTTTAATTATTTTAAGTCAATTGCCGTAATTTATTGTTTAAGTGAAAAATAACAATCGACGACTGCACAATGACACATCTCATTATTTGATTCTATAGAACAATATGACCGTTCTTTAACGACACTTTTTGATAGATGCTTCTTTGTAAATAAATACCGTACTTCGTAATTGTTTGTCGGAATATTGCATAACTTTGCTATTAGATAGAACAGTAGTTTGTAATAAAAAGCGCCGACCTGTCAAAAACAGCGGAGCTTTTTACTATTAACAAACTTTTAAAAAGCGTTGGAAAGCGGGGGCTCCTATCTAAATAATACTTTTTCCTGTTTAAACCAATAGATGCAAAATGTGAGAAAACCACCTGCAATCACAGCGGTTGAGCCAAATATGGCAAACAATTGAACATAGTCCATGGTGCCTTTGACCAACTCTTTAATAGCCAGCGCCACGTTAGTCAGCGGCACCCAAGCCCAAATACCTTTTAGTTCAACACCAGGAAGCATTGCAAATATTACTGGAATAATGGTGACGAAAACAAGGGGGGTCATATAGCCCTGCGCTTCCTTAAATGAACGTGCGTAAATTGATAACGTGAGCAATACTGCTGCGAAAATAGCGACAACGGGTATCAACATCAAGAATACTAATAAGAAGTCGATCGCATCAATAGAAGCCATGAATGTGACTAACACCTCACCCGCCTCACCTTTGCTTAAAACTGCAGTCCATAAGGCGATACTCAAAACGGTAACGAGCGCTGATGTTACGCCCGCGAAAGCGATAGTAAAAAACTTACCAAGCACGATTTTTGTACGCTCGATTGGTGTGATAAGTAACGTTTCAAGGGTTCCTCGCTCTTTTTCACCTGCACCTAAATCACTAGCAGGTAACATCGCACCTTGTAAACAAAGCATAAAAATCAAATAAGGAATGAAACCACCAATTAACTCACCTTGGGTTTCGCGTTCATCAGCTACATTAATCGCTTCAACCTCAATCGGCGTTACCACGCTTATTTGCTGAGACTTAGATAACCCCAATGCTGAAAATGCAGTCGTTTGATACAATTCAGAGAGCTCATCGACAATTTCATTTAATTTATTTTCGACTACTTTCAAACCAGCTTGGTTGCGATAAAGCTTAAGCGTAATTTTACCTGAATCCAGAACCGTGCTGCTATAGTTTTCTGGTATCTCAATAACAAAATCAATATTACCTTTCTTGACATAAGCAACTATTTGTTCTTTTGTTTGCACTTCTGACGGTAATTTTTGCAATGAAAATTGTTCAATTTCATTTAGCTTACCCACAAACTCATCACTAAATTGGCCGCCAATGATGGCATAAGTACGTGTTTTTTCCACAGCGCCTTTGACTACGTTTGTGCCAACATATAGCGTTCCACCAATCAATAGTGGAAATAACAAAATAGGCAGGGCTATCATGAAGAATAAGGTTTTTCTATCCCTTAATAATTCTTTAATCTCTTTTTGAAATACCAACCACATAATAATAATCCCTATAGTTGTGTCATTTGATGTTTAGGCTTACCTATCGAGCGCAAGAAAGATTCGTGCAGAGAAACCTCATCTAGCGCCCTAAAAGCATCAAAGGTATCATTAAATACCGTTATACCTTGATCAATTACCGTTACCTTATCGCAAAGTTCAGATACTTCATCTAAATGGTGGGTAGAAAATATTACCGGGACATTGTCACGTTTCAAATCACGAATAAACCTCAATACCGTTTGTGTGGCCATTATATCTAAACCAGTAGTCGGTTCGTCCAAGATAACGACTTTGGGAGAATGAATAACTGAGCGTGCAATTGACGCTTTCTGTTTCATTCCTGTGGAATAGGTTTCGCTGCGCCGGTCTAAGAATGAATCCATATCTAAACGTTCTGATAATTCAGCAGTACGTTTAGTAATTTCAGTATTCGTCATCCCGTTTAACTTACCAAAATACGCGATGTTTTCACGCCCACTCAAACGTCCATATAGCCCGGTGCCTCCGGATAAAAAACCAATCTGTTTTCTAGCTTCAACCGGGTTTTTCAATATATCAAAACCGCCGATATTAATGCTACCGCTATCTGGTTGCAACGCAGTTGAAAGCATTCTTAAGGTTGTTGTTTTACCTGCTCCATTTGGACCTAACAAGCCTAATACTTGACCATTTTGGCAACTAAAGCTCACGTCTCTTACTGAATGAAAAAAGCGCCCTTGTAACCTTAAATCTTTTTTATCTTGGTCACTGAGTTTTTTAGGATTCTCTACTTTAAATTTCTTAGCGAGTTTGTTTATCTCAATCACACTAATATCCCTATTTTTTTAATGACTATCCAATTTCTATAAACTTAGGTTATGACATATCGCGCTCAATTACTAAGGCAATCGCTACTCTTTAATAAATTAAAATGTTTCAAATTGATTCTATTCTCTATTCGGCCTTGTTTTAGTTCGTAATAAACTGAATACTGGTTTACGCATACTTTACACCGCGAAAAATCAATTAAACGCCAAAACATAGGAAATAAAATGAGCGAAAAGAACTACGAAGTGACAAATCCAATACAAGCTTGTAATGATGTTTTTATGCGACCTTCCGACGTTTTTAAAGCATTGTCATTGAAAGAAAACTGGTCTTGGTTACCCTTTATTCTTGTGGTTGTGATTAGTTCATTACCAACCTACCTGTATTTTGACATGGTGGATTATAATTGGTACGTAGACACACAGATAGCAATGAGCATGCCAGATGCAAGCCCTGCAGAGCTTGAAAATATACGTCCAGCTTATGGCACAGGAAAAAGCACGGCTATGTTTACACTTATTGGAGCCCCATTATATCTTATTGTTGTGTCTGCGGTGTTAGGTCTATACTTCACTTTAGTCACTCGAAATGATGAAAAAAGTATTCACAGCTTTTTTGATTGGTACGGCGCTCAGTGGTGGTTCATGATGCCTACCCTTATAGCATCTGCAATCTCACTCGTACTTATTTTGATATTCATGGACCCTGGGTCACAAGTGTCTCAGTCTTTGCTGTCACCAACATCGTTAAGTTATTTGCTTTCAATTCCGACAAGTAGTAAGTGGTTTACTTTCATGTCGTATTTACGAATTGACGCAGTTTGGAGTATTTATTTAGGCGCTGTTTGTTTGCAGCAGTGGACCAACTTCAATCGCAACAAGTCTATTATTTTTTCCGCTGTTCCCACTTTAATCATTTTGACTATCGCTCTTTTATGGACCTTTAGCCAATAAGACTGCGTCTGTATTTTTAAAGTTAGTAGAAAAATGAATAAAATTAATCACTGCGTCCCTTTTTCTGACGTCTTGGCATGAAGTAATCCGTATTGGCATAAAATGCAGCTCCCTGCTCGGCATAATGCCAATGTGGCACCCCCAAAAGAGGCAAGGGATAAAATGGTTTGCTGACATGAAACGTTTTATTACGTTGTATATGGCGCAAAAGCAACGTATCCAAACAGCCCAATGACGTGTGTTCTTGCTGTACTATGCTTGTAGCGTTGTTTTGTAGCGTTCCCTTTGCCAGTGGTTGGTCATCAATTTGAATAAGTAACACTTTGCCAGTTAGACCAATAAATGGCACCAATAACATTTCCAGATTCGCATGACCAAATACGACCGGGAAAATTGTGTTATTCCATTCATCTTTTAGTTCGCAAAAAAGTGTTTTCCATTCTTGCATTTCGAATAAAATGTGAAGTCTTGCAAGCAATGGTGAGCCCTTTACAAATAAGACAACACCGCACTCGTCAAAATGTGTAATTTGGTTTCGAACCTGCGTTCTTGGATTCAAGCCATAAGTGTTTATTTCAGATATATGCAACCGATTAAGATAGTTTTTTGTTCGTGGGTATTGCAACCAAATGATGCCATTAAAAAAGTCATGCCAGCTCCCTATGCGAGTTGGAATGGTATGTTCTTCAAATATGATTTGTTCATAATATCTCGAATCACTAGGCATTGAATTTTGACAAACAAAGCGCTTAATCTGTGTATGTGCTTCCATATCAGTGGTAATACTATGTTGCATATTTTCGAGTAACTTGGCACCGAGCTCAGGAATATCAATCTGCGTAAAATCTTGCGATGGAAAAACTAAAGATAATGTTGATAGTGGGGGTCGCGAAAAGGGCGATAAATTGGAAAATTTCAATACAATCGTCTTATTGTTAGGAGTATGAGATACCACGTTGTTGTTATTGTGGCGCAAATTTTTATTATATTACTTAACAAATCTTGATTATGTAGCGCCATAAATATTTATTGTATTATACAACAAATCTTGATTATGTCGTGTGACAATACTATGGTCTACGAGAATGCATTGTAAAAGACATCAAATACTAATAATAACAAGGAACATAAATGAAACTTCAGAACCGCGCCCTTACTTTGGCACTGTCTGCCGGAATACTTGCCCTAGCTGTTACCGGTTGTTCAGACCCAAAATCCGAAGTACCAATAGTTGCAGATAATTTTGAGGCTGTCTATAACTCGATTAGCTCCGATACGCTTAAGCAACATACAAAAGTACTATCATCAGATGAGTTTGAAGGTCGCCTTCCAACCACTGTAGGTGAGCAGAAAACGTTAGATTACCTAACAGAAGAACTAACTAAAGTGGGCTTTGAACCGGGTAACGGAGACAGCTTTCTTCAAGAAGTTAGTTTGATGCAAATTACAGCTAAGCCAGACATGACACTCAAAATGGGTGAAAATACATTTAAGTATAAAGAAAATATGGTAGCGGGCTCGAAACGCGAAGTATCTGAAGTTAACCTAGTTGATTCCGATATCGTTTTTCTCGGCTATGGTGTAAACGCACCAGAATACAACTGGAATGACTATAAAGATGTCGATGTAAAAGGAAAAACTGTTATTATTTTGGTTAACGATCCAGGCTATGCAAGCCCTGATGGCGAGCTTTTTCAGGGGTCAACAATGACTTATTATGGCCGTTGGACCTATAAATATGAAGAAGCTAGCCGTCAAGGTGCTGAAGCCGTATTTATCGTTCACGAAACTGCTCCAGCCTCCTATGGTTGGTCTGTTGTCGCAAATAGCTGGAGTGGCCCGCAATATAGCTTAGTGACTCCAGACGCTGGTGCAAGCAGTGTTGCTGTTGAAGGCTGGATTTCACGCGAAGCTGCAGTAAAGATTTTTGCTGACGCAGGCTTGGATTTCGACGAACAAAAAGATTATGCGGCACAAGGCGCGTATTCCTTGCCATTGAATATGAAAGCATCGCTTGCGCTCAAAAATGATTTTGAAAAATCAAAAAGTCACAATGTCTTTGCAACGTTATCTGGCACAGAGAGATCTGATGAACATGTTATTTATACTTCTCATTGGGACCATTTGGGTAAAGATGAAAGCAAAGAAGGTGATCAAATATATAATGGCGCGCATGATAACGCGACCGGAACTGCGGCAATTCTCGCGATGGCTGAAGCCTTTGCTGAGCTGAATAATAAACCGAAGCGGTCGGTTAGTATGTTAATAGTAACCGCTGAGGAACAAGGTCTTTTGGGGTCAAAATACTATGCTGAAAATCCGATTGTCGCTCTTGATAAAACAGTCGCTAATATCAATATGGATGCAATGAATGTATTAGGCAGAACTAAGGATGTCGCCGTTGTTGGTATGGGTAAATCGGATCTTGAAGAAAACCTTAAGAAAGCAGTAACGCGTCAAGGTAGAGTATTAACTCAAGAAGACAATCCTGGAGCGGGTATTTATTATCGTTCTGATCACTTTAGTTTTGCCAAGGTTGGTGTTCCAGCACTTTACGCAAAGGGTGGTAGTGAGCCAATTGATGAAGCAACAGCAGAATATCGTAAGAGAACAAATTTGATTGTTCGCGGCTGCTACCATCAAGTTTGTGACCAGTTCCGTGAAAATTGGGACTTTGGTGGTGTTCAAGAAGACACTCAAATGTTATTTGAAGTAGGCTACGACATCGCCAACTCTGATGAATGGCCACAATGGTCGTCAGCCAGCGAGTTCCAACGCAAATAGCAAATAGCAAATAGGTTTTAGCGTATACACAAAATAGCCTCTTTTGAGGCTATTTTTTTAACGCCATTTGCTTGATCTTGCATGTAATCAGCTTGAGGCTTCATCGGAAATATCCGCATCGTTAAGAGATCGAATCAACTTGTTTATCTGCATCTGCACTGCAATATGAATTAAGAAATGCTCAATAATGTGTATAACAGCAACTAATTATCTATTTCACCCAGAAAACCCTTGCATTTTCTACTCAAAATGGCACATTCACAATTGAGGTAACATAAATAATAATAAACGCGAACATAAGTTCCACATACCTACCTTATTATCGACAGAAAACGATAACCCAATCTAATAACCTAGCAAGAAAAGGCGAAACAACCTATGTGTGGTATTTTCGGTATCCTTGATATCAAAACTGATGTGTCTGAGTTGCGCACGCAAGCACTCGAATTATCAAAACTATTACGCCATCGTGGCCCAGACTGGTCAGGCATTTGGCATAATGATAATGCAATTTTATGTCATGAAAGACTAGCAATTGTAGACGTCGACACGGGCGCCCAACCTCTAATCAGTAGCAATGGTAATCAGGTATTAGCCGTTAATGGTGAAATTTATAATCACAAAGATCTAGAGTCGAAGTTAACGACGCCATATGACTTTCAAACAAAATCAGATTGCGAAATCATTATTCCGCTTTACCAGCAAGAAGGCGTCGGTTTCATTGATAAATTAGAAGGTATGTTTTCTTTTGTTCTCTATGATCAAGAAAACAATACCTACCTCATTGCTCGTGATCATATGGGTATTATTCCACTTTATACAGGTTTTGATGAATTCGGTAACTTCTATGTTGCTTCAGAAATGAAAGCTCTCGTACCTGTTTGCAAAACGGTACAAGAATTCCCTCCTGGACATTACTTAAGCAGCACAGATGGCAAGCTTGTGAAATACTACGAGCGAGATTGGATGTCTTATGAGAATGTAAAAGACAACGAAACAAACCTAGACGATTTGAAAATTGCGTTCGAAAAAGCAGTTAAGTCTCACCTTATGTCAGATGTGCCATATGCAGTGCTGCTTTCCGGCGGTTTGGATTCATCATTAGTATCAGCTGTAGCAGCTAGGTATGTTGCTAAACGTGTTGAAGACGAAGACAAAAGCGATGCTTGGTGGCCTCGTTTGCACTCATTCGCCGTTGGCCTTGAAGGTGCACCTGATTTAATCGCGGCTAAGAAAGTAGCGAATATGATTGGTACCGTACATCACGAAGTTCACTTTACAATTCAAGAAGGCTTAGATGCTATTCGTGATGTTATTTATCACTTAGAAACTTACGATACAACGACTATTCGTGCGGCAACTCCAATGTATTTGATGACTAGAAAAATCAAAGCTATGGGCATCAAAATGGTATTGTCTGGCGAAGGGGCTGATGAAATATTTGGTGGTTATTTATATTTCCACAAAGCGCCAAATTCCAAAGAACTGCATGAAGAAACCGTGCGTAAACTTGATCGTCTGCATTTGTTTGATTGCGCTCGCGCTAACAAATCGACCTCTGCTTGGGGCGTTGAAGCTCGCGTACCTTTCCTAGACAAAAACTTCATGGACGTTGCTATGCGTCTAAACCCACAAGATAAAATGTGTGTTGGTGGCCGCATGGAAAAATGGATATTAAGAAAAGCATTTGATGACGATACGTATCTTCCTGCTGAAGTATTATGGCGTCAAAAAGAGCAATTTGGTGACGGCGTGGGTTATTCTTGGATTGACTCAATTCGTGAATTTGTGGCGCTGGATGTATCGGACCAAAAAATGGCAAGTGCGCAATTTCGCTTTCCAATCAATACGCCCGACACGAAAGAAGGTTATTACTACCGCACTATCTTTGAAGACTACTTCCCGCAAGAAAGTGCCGCTAAATGCGTACCAAGTGGTAAATCAATAGCATGTAGCACAGTAGAAGCACTTGAGTGGGATGAGAGCTTTAAAGCAGCGGCAGACCCATCAGGTCGCTCCATGAAGTCAATTCACAGTGGTGAGTTTACCGGTTAACGGTAAATTTCACGAATATAACATATAAAAAAGCGACGTTAATCAGTCGCTTTTTTTTTGCTTTCAAACTGACCCGGTGTGTACCAATACTTAGTCTCAAGCACAGGCGTCTTTAAAGGTAAAAGTGGATTATCTAACTCAAAATAGGTAATTTCATCTAATGCTAACAGCTCTAACATTTCACTGTGATGTGCATAAAATAATTGATCAAAACTGCCGTCTTCAATTGCTCTCTCCAAACCAACTTCCAACAAATGCGCTAGAGTTACATTGCGTTTATTCACGAAAAAATACATTGCAGCTCGATATTTTAACGCAATTCCCTCTTTCAATCTTATGTCTGGATCGGCTCCTTCCTGACGCAATTCTGACAATACTTCAATGACAGAACGAGGGTAAAAATCAGCTTGCTGACGCGACAATAAATTCTTTGCTTCGACATGGCCCTGCGCACCTAACACATTGAAACCGTTAGCCTGCAATATTTTGGTATCTGGCCAATCGATTCCCTGCACGGGAGAATAAACCAATAAGTCGGCTAAAGTGCTTACTACTTTATTATAAAATGGCTTATTTTTATGAGTCAACATCACTCGTAAACCAATCAAACCTTTCTCGATAGGTATACGAATAGGTAGCAAATCATCTTCGCGTTGACGGTCCGTCATACTCCAAACAACATTAACCTCAATATTCTCACGTAACTGTCGAAGGGCTTTGGATTGCTGTTTGATACGTTGAGACGGCACCATTCTGTATCGTACACCTGTTTTTTCCAGAGCTAACTTTAATAGTGCTTCGGGATACTTATGACCTTCATCGCCTTCATATAATGGGCCGGGATAAGTAACGACCCATGTTGCGGCGTTTGTAAATGCACAAAAAAATGACAGCGATAGCAGTAAAAATCCTGCGCCTACTCTGCTTCCCAATATTAATTTCAAGCGGGCTGAAAAAGCATGTTTATATATCATCTAAAATCACCATGATAATTTTGAGAGTTTGCTCAACATCATTTAAAAATTGATCGTCATCTATATATTTATCCATTGGTTCTCCAGTTGAGTTCATCAATCACTCTTGAAAATAGATTAGCTATTCTAAGCCAATAAACTTATGCATTTGTAATGAAAGACGCCAGTTTCGCGCTATACATGTTTTTACCGCTAAATCTGTAGCTCGCTTTTGCTGACTAATAGGCTGCAAATAAATGAGTGGCAGCACACTTTGATCCATTGTTGCTAGCAATAAATCTAGCTCATCTATGTGTTTTTGCATAGCAACGGGATGTTTTATTTCATTAGCTCTGGCTAATGCATCGTCGCGCATTTTATAGCCTCCTTGCATATTAATTTTTGGCGACACGGTCACCCATGTGTCTTTACTCGTCAGGATTTCAAATGTACCACTGGTTTCTATTTGGGTCGAATAGCCCTTACTATGGGCTACTTCAGTAAACCTAATTAAATCATACATACAAGGTTCACCGCCAGTTAGAACGATGTGTTTAGCCACATAGCCGTATTCATCAAATAGCTGAAATAAAGAATCTTCGGTTGCGGAAAACCACTGCGAAGACTCTTCACTTTCCTGCATTATTGACTTTGCCGTCGTTTCTTTTTCTAGGCTAATTTCCCAAGTGTGTTTTGTATCACACCACGAACAACCAACGGGACAGCCTTGAAGCCTTACGAAAATAGATGGCACTCCAGTAAACGAACCTTCACCTTGAAGTGATTCAAATACTTCGTTTACTTTTAAGTTTTTCACAATAACGACCTACTTCTTATTCAAATACAGTTGGGATTTTAGCAGGGATCGCTTAGAATCAGCACCGTTTTTTTAAAGGAGAATAACAAATGCCAACGAAAGTCGTCGTCATCTATTCAGGCGGTATGGATTCATATACCGTGCTAAACAAGGCCATGCAGCAGGGATATGATGTGCATGCAGTATCTTTCAACTATGGACAGAGGCATAGCAAAGAATTACTTTTCGCAAAGAAAGTTTGTGAACAACATAATATTGAGCACAAAATCGTTGATATTAGTTCAATAAAACAACTAATCGGTGGATCTGCTCTTACTGATGATATTGAGGTTCCCGAAGGGCATTACGAAGAGGATAGTATGAAAACGACTGTTGTTCCAAATCGCAACATGATTATGTTGTCTATGGCGGTTGGTTATGCGGTTTCTATACAAGCCGAAGCGGTGTATTTCGGAGCTCACTCTGGTGACCATGCAATTTATCCTGATTGTAGGACAGAGTTCGTTAGTGCTATGAATGACGTATGCAAAATTGCTAACTATCAATCTGTTGAAGTAAGAGCTCCCTATTTGGCCTCTAGCAAGATTGATATTCTGAAGGAAGGCCTGGCAATGAGATTAGACTATAAAGACACATGGACTTGCTATAACGGCCAGGAAAAAGCATGTGGTCGATGTGGTGCTTGTCAGGAAAGACTTGAAGCATTCTCTGAAAACAACACCGTCGATCCTATTCCGTATCAGGACTAAAAAAACCTCTGCTAGCGACATTCACTAACAGAGGTTTATGTTGTTTGGTACTTCCTAACCAATATTGAATCGGATTATTTCTGACTTTCAAATATGAAGTACTCTAACTCTTTAATACAATGTCTTAACACGGGATTAAGTCTTGTGTTTTTTCCATTCATTACGAATAATTCGTGACTGAATTCGAATAACGAACCCTTACAAATTGGCACAAGACCGGTTGCTGCACCCTGTTCTCTTGCAATATAGTCCGGTAGCAAACCAACATACTCTCCAGTCATAACCGCAGCCATGCATACGTCATATGAATCTGAGAATGTTTGGATAGCGAGTCTTTTCTCACCATTAATATAATTAACCGATGACAACCCAGTCATGCCTATAGCAGGGAAATCCTCAACTCTAACGTTGTCAGGTAGCGCATCGGCTTCGCGATATTTCGCTAATGGATGCGTAGGCGAGCAGTAAAGTCGCCCCTTGCAATGCACGCCCGTAGAATGGAAAGTAACTGACTCAGGCTTAACCATGTCGTATGTCGATAAAACTAAATGACATTCGCCTGAGAGCGCGACATGCTCAACCTCATTATATAAGCGGGTTTGAATGTTAACGTGAATATCATCAAACTTTTTCATCGTACTCTTAACCGCTTTACTCACCGCTAACTGCATCGATGTAGCTAAGCCGGCCATCAGCACAAGAGTGATATGACCACTATAATCATCATGCAAGCTTTTTAAATTGAATACAAAGTTATCAAAAGCATTAAAGATACGTTTAGTTTCTTGAAAAACAACTTCACCCTCCTTTGTCATCTGAAATCCACCACGTCCACGATGGCACAAAACAAGGTCTAACCTCTCTTCCAATTTTTTGATAGCAGCACTGATATTCGGCCGCTGCATTCTAAGAACAGGTTCTGCGGCTGTGAAACCGTTGCAGGACGCAACTGCGTAAAACACACGCAACAACTTGATATCAGATTCTTGTAACCGATTTAACATATATCCACCACTTTAGGTATATCTGTTTATACTAA
>Ga0307488_10000202_pt1 | contig 45580 bp, 32 predicted proteins | sample SB02metaG_FD_202248 | JGI IMG/M metagenome (GOLD analysis project Ga0307488, IMG submission 202248) | Sea-ice brine microbial communities from Beaufort Sea near Barrow, Alaska, United States - SB 0.2 | ecosystem: Environmental > Aquatic > Marine > Coastal | place: USA: Alaska | collected... | reverse complement strand
TGTGGTGACAGGTACGTGTGTGTCCACGGTGCCATGCAGAATGTCTTGTTGCCGTCTTTAGGTTTTATTCTTGTCATACTTGGCAAATAGTTCTTTCCATTCTGGGAACACGTCTAAAGTTTGCTCATTCCTCATTTTGTCGTATTTTTTTGTTTGTTGAATATGCAGATCTAAATGCTTTTGGTTGTCTCTTTCTAACATCCAGTTGATCGCAGATTCAAATCCCTTGGTTGCCCTTGTCAGTGGGTCTTTGCCTTTCAACCATCCCATGTGCGACTCGTATTTCTCCTTGACCTGCTGTTTATACTCTGGTGGTAGTATGTCAATTCTCTGCCATATCGGGTGTTGTAAAAGGTTAAAGTTCCAGTCCCCCGGTTTAACCAACCCTTGCTCCACCCAACTCTTATGGAAGTCAGTGACGTGCAAACTGTTAACAAGTCCTACTGTACTGGATACGTAAAAGTCTACCTGTGGGCAAACTTCCATCATTCTCTTTCTGTTTGCAATAATGTCTTTCCATATCGTGCCTTTACGCATTAATTCTCCACGTGGTCCTTCTGCATCAAGACTCGCACCAACAGAAACGGAATCAAATTTATTCCATAGTTCAAACACATCAATATCCTTAAACCTTGTCTTGCTAAAGTTTGTGTTGTATATTAATCTTACATGGTACATCTTACGCTTGTCTAATTCTTTCAATATCCTGTAATGCTCTTCCATTATGATGGGTTCACCACCTGCAAAGTAGAACTGTTCGGCATGATCAAATGATTCCAACATCTGCTCCCACATGTCATCTGTGCTTCTTCCCACCTTCATTATCTTGGCATGTGGTGGAGGACTGCCAGTTAGTTTCTTGTGTTCCTCATACCAATTTGAACTGAACCAAGTACCACAACTCCTGCAGGCCATGTTACACAGGTTTGAGAAACGTATGTCCCAGTACTTGATCATGAAATCTGCGTGACCATCTGGCAGTGTGTTGTGTACTAATGGAATATTATGTCCGAAGTGTTTGTTGGAACTTAGACGAAGTGAGAAAAATCCTGACTTCTCTTGATCGTAACATTTCACACACTCCCTGGATTTTTTGTTGTCCAACATCCTTAGTCGCAGTGCTTTCATCTTGTCACCGTTGAATACTTCTTTCAAACTCTGCTTGTTTAGATCGCCGACCGGGTAAGGATCAAACGAGAAACAACAGGGATATGCTCTGCCGTCTGGGTATGCATGAAGATGCATCCATGGTAGCATACAAAAGTTATCACTATCTATCAATAACTCCTTTTCTCTAGGAGTCATGTCTTTAATCTTTAATTTCTCAGGCTCTTTCGCCCCGTACTCATATGCCATTGTACCATTCTCCTATTATTGGAAAAGTCTTTGCAAAGTCTCTTCCTGAACGTTTGTCGTATTGACTGTAAAATGCTTTAAAGTCTTTTTGTAGTTTACTCTGTTCGGCCGCCCCTGCGTGTGGGGTCTTAACAACATCTAGATAGTCGATTAATCGCTGTGTTTGATTTATTTCCATGTGTTCTAAATGTTTCTTATTACTATTTAAAAACTTTACCAAGTCCCCTTTAAATTTATTTCTTAGGTCGTCGGGAAGTACAAGCGGTGATTGGAAGCTCGGAAACCTCAATATGTTCAATGTGAAGTTGACCTCTGGGCCATACACCTTACTTGCACTCTTAAACCATATCATCTTCTCTAACAGTTCAGGCAGTGACTCTAAACACAGTGCATTTATGGTACACATATTATGAATTGCACGTGGAACTTTATCCACCATCATGTGCAAGAAGTTAGAATGCCAATCTCCATACACTATTCCGTCTCTGATGTACTCTGCCTGTTCGAATGTTGCTTCACAACTGGTGTACAATTCAAAGTTATCAAACTTTTTTAATTTTGTTTTGAATCTATCAATAATGCTCTGCTTTGCACCTAGGTTAGAGTTTATTGCAATAGTCATATTAGGATTCATTTTATCACCCTGTGTTTCTATCCAATCCAACAGTCTCCACAAGTTGGGTGACATCATCGGTTCTCCACCTGTTATCCTCAGTTCGTCTAGACTCTTGTGTAAGTCTGTTTCCCACCATTTGTAGAATGCTTCAACGTATGGATTTGTCTCATCCTTCTTGTACGGTTCTGCACTTTCATGACTGTGTGTGAAATGATTACGTCCATCAGTTACCATGTCTGTGTATGGTCCTTGCCTTTTAATATTGTTTGCCCATGTAGAACTAAATGCAGGATTACAATATGTACAAGCAAAGTTACAGGTCCTATCAAATGCTATTTCTAATGTTTTAAGATTCCAGTCTGTGTTTGGATCTGCCTTGTGTGCTTCATCTAATGCTTCGTTTGTAAATATTTTTGATTTATACACTCTATCACTAATGTTATCTCTGTTGATATCTTCTATCTTCCAACAGTATTCACAACCTTTTGGTCTGTCTCCACACTGCATCTGTTTACGTTCTGCTTTCTTTTGTACTGTGTTGTGTATTGCACTTGGATTTGTTTTTATTGCTTCTAGATCAATCTTGTGCGGAAGTGGATGGTGACAACTTGTAGTCATACCACTGCCCAACCATATGGTTGCATTATACCACTTGGCTCCGCAGAAACTTGCACTCTTTGGATCTAGTATTTGTTTTTTATATTCTAAATCATCCATTTGCGTTTTTGCACTCCATCCAAAATTCTTCCATCTCAGGAAACGTGTTTAAAAATCTAGTTGTACGTCTTCGATCGTGTTCGTTAAAAAAAGCGTAAAAGTTCTTTTTTTGGTGCGTACTTGCGTCCGCGTTTTCTTTCCAGTATGCGAGATTGCGTTGCATTTTTTGAATCTCGAAGTCCTTGAATATGTGTAGTCCGTTTTCCTCTCCGGAATTGTTTTTCATGTACTCGATGTTGTCATCGTGTATGGCCTGGTATGACTCTGGTAGCAGTGTGATCTGTTGCCATGCGGGTTGTCGTAGCAGTGGCACGTCAAACCATACCCTCTGATAGGTCTTGCTATACTTCGTACGCAGTTCCAGTATCTTCTCCAACAGCTTGTCCATGCTTGTGATACTGAGATTGTTGTATGTGCATATGAACGTGATTGAATTACGCACTGGAATACGATCTAGGAATTCCTCAACATTGTCCATCATGTAGTTGAAGTCAAGTCCATTACGTATGTACTCTGCACGTTTGCCATATGCGTCAACTGAAACGAACTGCATCATGTGTTCAACTTTGCCTTCCATGCATATGTTAGACGCCATGTTGAAATACTTCTCCTTAAGTTTCTTGTCTGCCGGACACATGTTGCTGGTGACGTTCAAGTGTAGGTCCTGCTTGGGATGATCCATTATGTATTGGAACACCTTGTAAGTGTTTTTATCCATCATGGGTTCACCACCAGTCATACGGAAGTGCTTCAAATTCTTGTAAAGTGTTGGCCACCATTTCCAGAAAGCAGTCACATATGGGTTCTCCTCCCTGTTGGGTATGGGACGTCTCCTTCCCTGAAAGTGTTCCGGTGCATTATGGGGAGGGGTGGTGGGATATTGGCCATACCTTTCCACCTCCTTGCCCCACGTTGTCGAGAACTGTGGTGAACAATAACTGCACTTGAGGTTACAAGCGTTGTTGAAGTTCACTTCAACATATCTCGGCGTCCAACGTTCGTCCATTGGATTCTGTCTGATTGCATTAAAGTCCTGCATGGCCCATGGTTCACCTGATCTGTATTGCCTGTCTGACATCTCACCAGTGTCCTCCAGTTTCCAGCAGTACGAACAGCCGGTGGGCCTCTCGCCTTTGAGCATCTGTGATCTTTGTTTTAATTTTTCCTCAGTGTTGTGCAGTGCGGCAGGGTTTATTTTGACTGCCTCCGGGTCAATGTTATGCAGTGGCGGATGGTAGCAACTATTGGTCAGTCCTGTGGGCAGGTGCAATGACGTCTGATTCCACTTGGCAAGGCACATGCTTGGTGATACTTCTGCCAATTTGTCTTTGGCCTTTAATGCATCTTGTTTGTAATTACTTGTACTCACGATCTTGCACCCCCCTGTTCCTGTGTTGTGGCATAACGAATCTATAGAACCTGCTTGCCGCTTGTTCGAATTCAGCTATGGGCATATCCAACTGTTGCCGTAGACTATTGCCAAACATCTCAAGTTCACTGTCGATGTTGTTTGGTCTCACCATGTCACTGAAATGTTCTGCCAACTGATCTAAGTCACTGATATCAAATTTTTCATTCTGGCAGTCCACAACTGTGTAGTAACTGCCCATTCTCGCACCCAGCATGGCGTACTTGCCATTATCAACGTCAGCACCAACTGTGCACCAAGTTGAAAGTATGCGTAGGTTTGTTGGCCATATCTTATGGAATTCTCTGGGCGGTATTGGTTTACCTTTTTCCGTGCTCATCTTGACACCTTCTCTATAACCTGCCACGAACGCCTGTCGCGGTGACGTGTTTATGACTGTCGTTGAATAGCAGTTGTGTAGATTCTCGTGTGGCACACCCCAACAGAAGTCCAATCGGTTTTCATCTGTTACTGCGTTCTCGTGTGTCTTCATCTGCAGACAGGTATCTTTTGACCAACCTACAAGTCCGCCATTGCCATACACCAATCCATTCACATTGTTTTTTGCTCGCCATCTGTGTACTGCTTTTTTGTTTGTTTTTGACCAATCTAATGTCTGTAATAAAAATGTCTCATCGATGACGTTGTCACCGTCAACGCTGATGAAGAAATCTGTGTCCGCCAGTTCTGCCGCGGCCTTGTGTGCTGAATCAAATCCTTTTACACCGTCAACACGTTTTGCCCACGGCACCTTGTTCTTGAGGTCAGCCCAGTTCTGTTCCTTGTTTGGTTCTGCGTAACTGATGTACACAAAATCCAAATCACCTATTCTGATAATATCGCCCATGCGTATCCTTCATCGGCTGTTTTTTCAATCCAATACGGATCACCATCACAAAAATGTCCACCGATCTTGTGCTTTATTAACATGGTCGCCTTTGTGGGAGTTTTAACAATGGGTTTCCTTATGATTTTGCCATCTTCTAGTATGAATGCTTCCTCGCCTGCACTTTGTATTTCTAATTTCTTTTCGAGGCTAACCTCTATCACGTTGCCCTGTATGTTGACCTTGAATACTTTCTTTTCCTGAGGCTTTCTGTTGTTGAACGCTTCAACCAAAGCATTTAATTCTTCCGGTTTAAGATTATTAATTTTGTTTATAAGATCGCTCATTCATTTCTCCTATAAGTTCCTTGTTATGATAATGCACTATCCTGTGCTGTCTATATCCTCCCATGTAAAATTTGTTCTGTACGATCATGGGGTTCAAATAATTGTTATTTTCAAATTTTTTGCCTACTCCGTTGATATGCTTCTTGTTGTGCATAAACTTGAACCATTCATAATCTATTTTGTGCTGTTTCAAAGGATCTTGTATTTTATTTGCCAGTGCGTAGACAACATCTGTCGTTGGTTGTTCATCATGGCAGTTGACCAGCACAGTTTCTTTTACTACCTTCCAATTTTTTATTATTGTTTCGCATAGATCGTAAAACTGTTTTGCTTTTGTACTTCTCCTGAAGTAGTGCAACCCATTATAAACGTCAGGTAGATCGTTCCTCGAAAATAATTTTCTATAGAAACTTTTCTTTATCACATTATCTTTATAGTTCCTACAGTGATATGAAAAAACCTGATCATGTTGCCACAAATAATCCCACCACCAGTCGGTACTCTGTGTAAAAAGCATATCTGCTTCAAGTTTTATAGTATGGGTGAAAGGTGTCATTGCAAAAATCTTGTATTCGTTGTCAAGTTTCCATTCTTGATTAGCACTATCGTCGTGTTTAAGCACTTTCACAACATCAAATATTTCGTCATCGACTTTTGTGTCAGTGATCACACATACCTTATTGTATTTGTTCACCTCCTTTATGCTTCTTGCAAGTTCCCTGCTCAATTCTATATAATCTGTTGTTGAATTGTTAAGTGCAAACCATACATATCCCCTATCCATTACACCACTCCTTGTCCATTATGTGAACATCTTGGCCTGATGTGAAATTTACATCGTCGTTGTTCTTAAAGACTATACCATCATCGTCACTTTCTATGACATCCACAGTGTCGGCCAACATGGTCATCGGTGTTGGTATACGGCTTCCCAGGTTCAACTGGTGTAGTGCTATTGCAAAGGCATAATCATTTCTGTACGCAAGGTAACGTATCCTGTAAAGATGCCTGTAGTGAGGATAGTATTGTTGTATGTGTCTAATCATGTCAAAAACTAATTTAGTGTTTGCAGTTTTACGGAAAAGTGTCACAGTGGCCCATACCAGCGGCAGTGTTGAATCATCCTTGCCCTCTATCATGTCCTTGCCTGTGAGGTCATGCACCCGGTCATGCAACATTATGTCAAACTTGGTGTTTGCTAATTCTAACAATGTAGAAGAGAATACAAAATAGTCACAGTCCATCAGTATGGTTGTGTCGTAGGGCGAATGTTCATAGGCCAGGGCACGTTCCTTGTTGTACCATGCTGTATTCTTTCCCCTGTATGATCTTGTATTGGTGGTCTTGTTATCCACCAGCTTGTAATTTATAAAGCCCATGGGTTTAAATTTCTTGAACGTCTCTAGATTTGTGACCATAGTTATTTCTAGTTTAAGATATTTCCGGATCTGTGCCACACAACGTTCTGCGAGACGATGATAGTTTAGCTGGGGAGTGTCGAAACAGTACAGCAGTACGCCGGTTGTCATTATTTTCTCTTTGTTGCGAGATCTTGGTGTAGCTGTTGGTAAGAATTTAGTGTTTCCTGGTTTCTTTCTAATAATTTGTTCAGGAAATCATCCGGATCCTCGACATGACATGGATTGTCATTGACATCTAACACATAGAAATCTTTGTTTTGTGTTTTAAGTGTGCTCACTAGATTTATGGTGCTGGCGTCTGCTTTGAAAAGCCGTTCGTTGTAGGCCATCAGCTGTCGAGAGTGCATCTTCTCCAATGCATTTCTCTTGGCCTGTGCCACCTCGAAGTTTAGGTCTGAATGTTTTTTAATATTGCCAATATCCATAACTGTATTATACAGTTAATTATAGGCTGTGTCAACTTGGTAAAAAGTTTTTTGATTGTTACTATGCTGTGGCGTTACTTGTGATTGCGTGGGAGGCAATTCCGTACACAGTACCTAGCCCTTGTGCTGTCGTTGGGTTCACAGTGAACAAACCAAAGTCAGTCACACCAAGGAAGTTCTCGAACTGGTCAACACTTGCAGTGTTACCGTCTGTGAATTCACCATCACCTGAGTCCGCGTCAGTAAGTGTCATTTTCACTGTCATGGACACTGCCGATGCTACCGCGGCGTTCAACTTGAACTCACCTTTGAGTGTCATCGAAGTGTATGTTCCGTTAGCCTGTGTAAGTAGGAACACTGTCTGGTATGATGTCGTTCCGTCATAGAAACCTAATGCAAAACCGTCTGTGGTCAGTGTCTCACCTGAACCTCCTCTTGTAGATACCGCCGACTTGATGTCGAAGTTACCCATGGCCGCGATCAATTCATCAACTGAGTCGTCCTTGGAAGTTTTGGCACTTCCGCCGTTACCTGTTCTGGTAAGTTTGATTCTGACAGTACCACCTGCATTGAAAAAATATCTCATGTTGTTGTTGTTAGCAAACGTGACTGTCAATTCCACTGTGTGCGATCCTGCGAATCTTCCCGATGCCGCCGCACTTCGAAGTTCTGAACTTTCTGTGATTGCCGTGGCCGATACAGAACCACCCGCAACTGCTGTTGCCAGAGTAGCTAAATCTGTTGCCACTGCTGTTTTGATTGCAATAGTGTCACCTGTCGTTACCTGGCCCTTTGTTGTTGTTGATACGTTTGTGTGATTGGCTACGTTATCGATACCTGCAAACAAGGCGTTGAATTGCGCCGCAGTGATTGTTGCACCAGCGTCTACTGATGGTATCGCACCAAGTCCGAGACCGTAATTTAATGCTCCTACGTCCGCAAAGTGGTTGTATCCAAAAGGTGCACTACTGTTTGCCACAAATGCATTGAACTCGTTGTCTAATATTGATTCGCCTGCTACATATCCCATAATTCTATTTAACTCCTATAACACACTCAGTAAGTGTTGTTTCTTCATTATATTTATCTTTAATAAGGCGACCCAGGGTGTTGAAAGTGGTTGCTTCTCCTGGTCTGGCCGTACGTGCTGTTCCGTATCCTGCTGATACTACCCGATCACCTGCTAAACCTTGTCCTGCAATCCTGACTGGAACACGTCCCTTCAGTGCTATTGCTGGGTGCGTGTCGTTGTTGCCTGCCTCGGAATTCATCAAGTATGCCGGAGTATCGGATACAACCCCAAATACTGCATCGGACTTGTCTTCCATGCATTTAGTGATCTCTTCTTTTCCGCCTAATATAACTACCTCGCCAGTTTCCAAAGGTGTGTCTGTGGCATATCTTTCAGCCAAGTCAGCATATTGAGCCGCTGTGGAAGTCGCGTGTACCACGTTTGCCCTGATATCTACAAGAGTTGGTGCTGACATCTCAGTACCGCCCACATCCGTTGATTTGAATGCTGTCCAGGCACCGCCTGAATTGCCGTGTACTGTTGTTCCATCATCTGCAAATGTTTCGTCCCATACCCAGAATAAATCTTGTTCAGCGGCAGTGGATGAATTTCCTCTGTTCACTTTCAGTCCTGTGTAATTTGGCATTCCTGCATTGTTGGAAACATTTCTGTTTAATTCTATAATGTTGTCCTCTATCGAAAGTTTTGTTGTGTTCGTAATTACTTGGTCACCGTCAACTGTTAGGTTTCCTTTGATCCTCACATCACCACACGAAGGAAGTTCTAATCTACCTGTGCTTCCATCTAGCGTCATCAATGTTGTTGTTATCCCACCATCATTGACAGTGAAGATTATGTCTTTGTCTTGTGTTGTCTGTGCAATGGTCATGTTATCACTTGCTAAACTCATTGTCACATCTGAACCGGCACCTAAAATCAATCCAGTGTCATTCAAAACACTGAAAGAACTGTTTGTGGAATCGTTGGCATCTGATCTTAGATAGTTGACCGCCGCAACACCGCCTAACTTGTCAGAGTCAGTTGCTGTTCCTCTAAATTTTGCACTTGATACTGTTGATGACAGTTGTATACCCTGTGCTACTGCTGAGAAACCAGCCGCAACCAGCGCCGCTCCGTTTGTTTCTGATGAACTTGGTGTGAATGCAACATTTGATATTACACCTACTACTGCATCATTGGCTACTAATTTTAAGTAACTTTGATTAACACCTGCATTGTCTTCTCCAATTTCTGATACTACCTGTGTAACTCCTGATCCTGCAACCGATGTTGGTCCAATCAGTGTCCATGCTGACCCTGTGTACACATACAACTGTGTGTTACCAGTATCAAACCACATGTCACCTTGCACAGCGTTACTAGGTGCTGTTGCCGAATTGGCCGTTGATCCTACAGGTTTAAATTTTGTGCCTGTGTAAACGTTAAGTTGTTTATTTGTCTGGTCATACCAAAGCTGACCTGTAATTTTATTTGATGGTGCTGATGTGTTGTTAAAATTTTCTAATAGCTTAACAAGATTTTCATTTAATTTCTCACCAAATCCTGCATAACCTTTTCCGATCAGTGCAAGGTCGGTCGTGGCAGTGTCGATGGTTCCATCTGCAAGTGTGACCAATAAGGTCCCGAATGTGTTATTAATCTTGTATGCCATAACTTACTAGTTTGATGCGTTGTCTCTAACTTCTGTCAAGAAACTCACATCTCCTACTAACTTGATTAATATAGTTGCAAGTTCTGGTGTTAGCATAGCATCAATCTTTGCCTCTTCTTCAGCGGTCCAAGCCGACTCGTAATTTGCGTTAATGTAATCTGCTACTTCTTGTTTTGTTGCCATTTAAATGTCTCCTTATGCTTATTTATTATGCTTTTCAATCTGCTCATCGTCTGATATCCAGGTTAAATCCTTAGAATACGATCCGTCCAGGTCCCTCAGGAAAGTCTTCACGTTGCTCTCCGTAAGCACCATATCGTGGTATTTTGTGTATCTTTTGTGCAGTGCTGGTTCCTTCGTGGCTGTGTACACTAATTTTATATTTCTATCTTTTGCTAATTGCATTATACCGTCTATACACAATTTTAAGGATTTATGCACAATTTTAGAGTCTGCATACTTGTCTGTCACTATCCATTCCATAAACGCAAACTGTGTTCCTTCTCCTATATACAGTCCTCCTGCACACACAGGCTTTCCGTCCACTTCCACTATTATCCCGTCCGGTGGTAGACACTCTTTGGGTACTTTGCCAAACTCCCAATCATTCCACCACTTGACTAGTGTGTCATAGTCGGTGTCTCTGTTCCATAATCTATCTTGCATTTTTTTGCATCACTACTTTGTTCACATTAAAAGTTGATTCGAAACAGTATCGCACTGCTTCGGCCACTTCTTCTGCTTTTAACTTTGGTAGATTCTCCCATAGACCCTTTGTCATATCTGTGTCGACTACATCTGGACATATGTCATACACCGATAACGGTCTAGACAACAGCTCTTCCTGTAATTCGTTTATGTACTCTATAAGTTCTTTTTTTATTTCGCAGTACTGTACATACTTAAACTTTTCCCAAACTTTAAATTCATTGTAGTCAGGCTCCTCTTCCAAACCTGATGTGCTTGTTATGACTGCCACTTTCATCTTATCAAACGAATGTTGTCCGTAAATTCTTTTCAGTAGATGCAACTGTCCCCTGTCTGCGTGTGCGTTTAATACCACAAGGTCACAGCCTTCTATCTGTTCCATTATTTTTTCCTGTTCCGTTACAATGTCATAACCGTTGCTTCTACTGAGACCTATCACATTGTAATTTTTTGTTTCGTACAGATCAGATATGGCTTTACCTATACCTTTGGTGTGTCCGATTATAACGATTTTCTTATTTTTGTTTTCTTGATTCATACACATCCACTAGATTTTCCAACCCTTCAAAACATTCTGAATAGTGTTGGTAATATTCTTCAAACTTATCTTTAGTGTATAGTGATTCTTTGTAAAAGTCAATTAGTAATGTGGTTCTTTCATTAGGATTTTTGTTGAAACCATTGTGTACTTGGATATCCGGTTGGAATACAAACGCTTGTCCTGATTTCCATGTGTAAAGTTCCTGTTTTCTGCTTTTGAGGTCCATCACGTACATACCACTCTGATCTCCTCCCCCATCTTCTAAACACATTTGGTATCTCCACCCACCTTCGTTGTCTGTGTGATTACCAATTTTAGTATCGGGGCCGACTGTCATGATTGCCACGTTTGTTTTGTATGGAAATTTTCTTAGTATAGAGTACAGCATTGGATAATCATTAAAGGACTGGCCTTCATGATCTCCGGACTGTATACCTAAGGCCTGCCATTCACCGTTGACATAGTCACCTGACTTGTCATCAAAGTCTTCTGGTAGTCCTCTCACGCTGTCTGAGAAATCCTCAGGGTCTAAGAAAATTTTATTTGGTTGGGAGTCAAACTCGTGCTTGATATCTTGCCAGTGTTTTTCTAATTGTCTGAAACACTCGCCCTGTTGTCCATGGTAAAAACTTTTATCAAGCATTTAGTATATTAACATTTTTATCATGTATCTGTCTATCATGATCTTGCCAATTACTAAAAAATTGTTCGCCGTGGTTGACTAATTCTTGTTGTTCGCTTAACTCGAAGTAGTCAGTAAATTCGGTGTTGTTTATAATTATTCTTCTGTGCTGTGTTCCAAAAACATAAACTATGACTTCGTCATCACCTAATGACACACCTAGTCTACTGTCTTCGACTCTCGTCCACGCACCATCTTCTTTGACCATGTGCGTTCCAGATACTTGGATGCCGTTGTAATCGTACAAATTATCTATTAAGAATTTACCTGTTGCAAATACTTTTCCACCAACTGAAACTGTGTCTCCTATGTCCACTTGCTCTACCGGTTTCAACGAACCATCGTTCATTGAGATCATAGTTCCTGCTATAAAACAACCACCTCCGCCACCTGAACCACCTGTTCCTGATGTTGAGTTACCGTTCGAGTTTCCAAACCCTGCGGCTGTTTGTACAAAATTAACTCCTGAATTGAATAGTGCTCTCCATGTGCCCGATACATTTACGTATCCTGCTGTAATTTGTTTCCATTCTCCCGAAACTTTACTGTACATGTCATTAATGTCTGTCCATGTACCACTGAGCTTTGTGCTGGCCTGTACACCAATATTAAACACAAGAACTGCAAGTCCGTTCCCTGCCGAGCCGGCACTTCCTGCACTGCCTACTGCTACTCCCGAATCATAATATTGAACTCCACCTATTGATAGAGTAACAACACCTGGTGTAATACCCGATCCATTGCTACTTGATCCTCCTGATGGCACTAGGTTCGATCCTGCCGTTCCGCCGGTACCACCGTTGTCACCTGATCCACCATTTCCACCTGTACCGCCATCGGCTCCGCCACCACCAGCTCCGCCACCTGCTCCGTCTCCGGAGTGACCTGCTCCGTCCTCTCCCAGTGTGCCTGGGCTTTCCGATGTTGCTGAATTTGTTGCGATTCCTGCCGTTCCATTTGAACCTAGACCTGCTCCAGCACCACCACCGCCGCCACCGGCTATTGCTACTGCCGAACCATCAACGAATAATGTTGTGGCTCCGCCGCCACCTCCGCCTGATCCTGAATATGGTCTTGGACCGGCGTTACCACCGTCTCCACCTGAAAAATCTGTTTTGCCTTTTCCATTATCACCACCAGAGGCACCTCCGCCCGATGAGCCTCCTGCTCCACCGCCGCCTACTACTATTTCGAGAGTGTCGCCTATGTTGGATGATAATGAGTAAGCTGTTTTAGCCACGTAGTGTCCTGCCGAGCCCGAACCACCTGGGCCACCTGCATCTGATCCACCTCCTGCACCAGCACCTCCCCATAGATAGATATCTATAGAAGTTGTACCCGCGGGTATTGTTAATGAATTTACTAATCCTTCGTATCGGAATTTTTTAACTAGTGTAGGCATGGTTATGCCTCATACTTGAACCAGAAGTCACCATCACTGCCACCACTAGGATCTGATGTTGAAACTGTTTTTAGAGAGCCACCCCATTGGAATCCGTATGTTGCTACCTGTCCTATAGTCGGTACTGTGGTAAGTCCAGTGTTTGATGTTGTAATCGCTGAACCAACTGCCGCCAATGTTAGTGTAGTAACTTTCAAATCACCTGTTGATGAGTCTGTCGTCAATGGTTTCGTGCCTTTGTTGGCATCACCATCATCTGTCAAGTCTGATAATCTTAGTAATGCTGAGTATGTTTGGTTTTCTCCTGCAACCCATAAGTTCTCCGAAACATCATAAAACAGTCTTGCGTCATCATTGTCTGAAGTTTCTACTATAAGACCTGCGTCTGCTTCTGAACCACCTGTATTCATTTTCAAGAATGAGTCGGAGTGTTCAACTATTTCTGATGATGTGAAGTTGTAAGCGCCACTCACATTAAAGTTACCTGTGATTGTGACGTCACCTACTATGTCTACGCCTCCGTCAGCGCCAGTCAGTGTTAATGGCGTCTTAGTACTGCCACCATCGTTGACTGTGAATTTTAAATCTTTGTCCTGTGAAGTCTGTGCAATAGTAACGTCATTGCTTGACACTGTGACTGTCAGTTCCTGTGAGTCTCCAATTATGATCCCTGAATCTGTGTCAATTGTCAACGCACCGGTTGTTGTGTCTGCCGCATCTGCCCTCAAGAAGTTACCACCTGCTATAAGTGTGCTTGAAGTGTTTGCTGTTCCTGTAGTGCTGACAAAAGCCGCGGATGTATTTGTTCCTTCAAATACTGCTCCCAAGGTTGAATTAAGTGTAAATCCTGCCTTGATTGCTGAAAATCCTGTTTGTGAAACACTCGGTGTGAAATCTTCTTTAGAAAGTATTGCCACCCTCGTGTTGCCTGCGTACATTGAAGAAACAACCTTGTTGCCTCCTGAACTTGCTAGTGTCTCTATCTTCCAACCTGAAAGTGTCTGTCCTTCTGTGAAAACTGGTCCAACCAGTTGGAATGCTGATCCTGTGTATACGTAAAGTTGATCATCATCTGAATCGTGCCATAGGTCACCGGCTGATGCCGATGTTGGCTCTGCTGATTGTGATTTTGCTCCACCTGTTGGTTTAAAATTCGATCCGTCATATACCTTCAACTGTCCTGTTGATGCATCGAACCATAGCTCACCCTTCAAAGGTGCCGTTGGTGCTGATGTGCCTGCCGCATTCTCAAGAAGTTTTACTAGGTTTTCATTAAGTCCTTCACCAAAACCTGAGAAGCTTTTTCCAAAAAGTTGTACCGACGTAGTGTTATCTACTGTACCGTCTGTGATTGTAGCTATTACTGATCCGTCTGTTTTGTTAATTGTGTATGCCATTTGCTTATATTTATAGTCTTCCAGCCACAATATTAATTGTGCCTATTTCCGTTGAATTATACTCCTCTAATGCTTTTCCTACTACCGTTCCCATTTTAGGATCTATTCCTTTTCTAGCAACACCCGGGTGTTGTGAGTGTGTAACTAGCATGTCACCTTTGCTGATCTGTCCTACTACTTTACATGGTACTTTACCTTGTAGTGCTACTGCTTGTCCTGTTGCTTGATCGTTCATTAGGTATGCTGGATTCTCACTTATAACTCCTGCTACTCTTGGATCTGCACCCATGCTTGAAACTGTAATTTCCTTGTCACCGCCGAATATAACAACTGTGCCTACTTCGTACTCCAAGTCTGATTCGTATACCTCTGCCAAGTCAGCGTACTGAGCCGACGTTGCTTTGGCAAACACTGTGTTATATCCCACGCTAGATGAACCTATATCATATGAAGCATCTGTATCAGGTAATATTGCCCTTCCTGTCATTGTGCCGGACAATGTCAATGTTCCCATTGTGTTAGCACCTGAACTTGTAACGTTTCCTGTTAGGTTTCCTGTCACGTCACCTGTGGAAGATGCCGTAATTGAAGTTGCTTTGATTGTACCATTTACTTCCAATGTTGTAGTTGGCGTGGCTGTCCCTATTCCTACTCTCGCCGCCGAACCATCTAGTGTCATTAAAGTGGTTGTTGTACCACCGTCATTGACTTTGAATGTGATATCTGTGTCTGCCACTGTGTTAGAAATAATTGCTCCACCGGAATCAACGGTTAAAGTTAGGTCACTGTCTGTACCAACTTTGACACCACCATCATTGGCAACTGTTAATGTTCCTGATGTTGTGTCATTGGCGTTTGACAGTAGGTAATTTGCCGCGGTAACGCCACCTAATGAATCTGCATTTGTGGCTGTACCTGCAAATTTTGTATCTGATATTGCTGTCGTTAATGTAATACCTTTTTTAATTGTTGCAAATCCAGACAAAGTCGTCTTGGGTGTGAATTCATCTTCTGATATAATAGCAATTAGGTTACCGTCATTGAACCATTTTGTAATGTTTTGTGTTGTGTCTGATGAATCTAGTATTGCATCATATGTAAATCCGTTTGTGTTTCCTGTTGAACTTGGTGGTCCTACTAAAATAGAACTTGCTCCGTTGTAGTAGTAAAGTTGTCCTGTGTCCGAGTCTATCCAAAGGTCACCTTGCACCAAGGCACCCGGCGCTATTGATTGGTAAGGCACGTTTGCTCCTGGGGGTACAAATGTTGAACCTGTATATATTTTCAATCTGGACTCTGCTGTGTCATACCAAAGCTGTCCTGCGATCGGCTTAGTGGGTGCTGTTGGGTTTGCAAAGTTTTCCATTAACGCTAGGAAGTTCTCCGCAATTAATTCTCCATACCCTGCGTAACCTTTACCTATGAAATTTAAATCTGTCTGTGTGTTGACAACACCATCCTGAACTGTGTACTGGTTTGGCGATGCCGCACTGTTTGTCTTGTTTACTGTGTATGCCATTTATTAATATCCAGAGCTACTACCTGAAGTCGTTCCGCTGACCGTGTTCGAAGTTGACAATGCAGTCGAGCTTGTTTCAGTGAATGTTGTTAATGATTGTATTCTTAAAGTGTAATCTATTTGAATTAATCTGTTCAAAGATTTTTGTACAGGGTGGAATACTACATGAGTCAACAATTTATTTGTCGATCCATTCTCTGTTCCTTCCCATGACTTCAATCCTAGTTCGTCAAACACGTAGGCACCGTTAAAGTCTGTGGTATTATCAAACGCCGCTTGTCCTGTTGGCTCACCGTAGTCCAATGTGCAAGTGCAAACTATGTCAGTGTACTTGTTACCTGCTGTGTGTCTCACTTCCATTTTATTTCTTGTGGTGTCTTTGTTAGTGGCAGAGTTGTCATCTATCACTTTGTAATATGTTTGGTTGTACAGTGTGGCGTTTGTACCTGTAGAATTTGGTGTCAGATAAGTGATGATACCTGTTGGATCAACAGATGTGCCTCCATTGCCAAAAGCCATTTCATGCACAAATCCTGTCGTTTTGTTTGCCAGTGAATTAGCAAGTGCCTGTGACATGTTTTCATAATGAATTGCGTTTCTTTTGTCAACAATCACCTCGCCTGTTTCTGGATCGAAAATCTTGATATGTCCTGTCATCATTACTCCTGAATGATCTTGGGGCTTTTTATTCTCTTCTTTTGATTCTTGTGGTTTGTTGTCCTGTGTCATCTAGTGTATTTATTCAGGTGCGTTTGTTGGTTCATTAGCTATGAATTTAGCCTGAGCAGTAGTAGATGCTTGTAATCCCTTGCCGTCTGCTGGATTACCATCTATTGCTGTATACCATACCTGTCCTCTCTTGTGTAAGATTTTAACCTGTGTTCCGTCTGCTGGAGCAGTGCTTAGAGTGACTGCCGTAGTAGATCCGTCCACAGAATAGTTAATAGTTGATCCATCCTCGCTAGTAAGCAACAATCGTTGGCCACCAATGAATATGTCTAACTCACTAGCAGAGGCTGGGGTTTGTGATAGTGCGAAAATTACAGTACTACCATCACCTGTAAAGGTATTAGTGTGTACTGTGTCCGCATAAGGTATAGTTTGACTTCCGCTGGCATCTACCACTAGTGTGCCATCGCTATGGTCCTTAATTCCTGTTCCAAGGGTTCCACGTCTCAGTTGTCCCAACGTGTTTCCAGTCTTGGTAAAATATTCTATTCTTTCTTTGTCTAAGAAAACTACACCCGGCATATTGTTAGATGCATCGGGTTCTGGTAATAAATTTCCGTCTTTCACTTGTAGTGTCTTGATTGTATCTGTCAAATCATCGACTAATTCTGTTGTTGCGTTCTTGCTAATACGTTTATAGAAAGTCCTGTTCAGCATGTCTTTGAATATCCTGAATCCCGTACCTCCTATTGCTGTATCTAGTGCAAAATACATAACATCTAATCTATCTGTGGATAATATTGTCCTGTTTAGGATTGTAATGACATTACCACTTAGGGTGAAATCATATCCTTGTGTTAATTGCACACCCTTGAACCAAACATATGCGTATGTGGCATTCAATGGCTCAAATCTCAAATGGAATATGTTGTTAGTTTTTCCTTGGAGAACTTCTCTTCTCTGTTTCATTCCAAGTGCGTTATTAAATGTTGTGACAGAAAGTACATCACTTGCAGACAAAGTTTGTCCGTCTGCTATCAACTGTGTGGTGTTTAATATAATATCTGTGCCCTCATTGAAGTATTGATAATCTGTCAATGTTGTTATGGCAATTAAATCTGTGGACGCTGGTGCTGTTACGAAAACAATTCTGTCAGGTGCTCCTGATTGATCCGTAGTATTTGTTGCCGAGTCTGCTGTCGTTGTAGATACATCTGTCGTAAACACGCCATTTCCAAGATCTATGGTGTAGTCAGTGTTTATAGTTTTCAACACTCCATTTATGTGTATCTTGATTTGCGAGGCACTGGTTATACTCTTGAGAGGATCTATAGTTGAATCTTCTCCGAGCGGTCTATCAAGTGGTGATCCTTCTTCATCAGCAGTCATTGTATGTGTGTCCGCACTCTCTGTGCCTGAGTCAGCCGTGTACGCAACATAACCCGCAGTTCCAGGACCTTGTGTTACATTGAAACCGTAATTTACAGTAGTGCCATCACCTAGATAATAACTTACATCCGGGCCTCTTAGGACCTTACCGTTTGCCTCTATCATAGTGAGTGCTGAGAACGGTCCTATTGATCCTGGTGGATAAGTCAAAGTATATCTGTTAGTGCTTCCATCATATGTGATTGCCTGATTCCTGATGCTTGCGAAACTTCTAGTGGAAGTGGCGGATTTGTTGAACCCTGCGATTTGCACAAATGCATTCGCCGCCGGGGCTGAACTAAACGTCAACGTTACAGTGTTCGCAGTTGTTGAACTGCTGTAAGCCGTTGTCGGCACACCATCTATAGTTACATAAATGTCAGACACAGTGGAATCTAAATTGAACTCACCCCTAGTCGAAGTTGTAAATGCAACTGTACTTCCATCTCCTGTGTATTGATCTAGAACTCTATAATTTTCTCCACTTATTGCAAACACTTTTGTTGACACAATAGAATACTCTGCAGGTGCTGTGTTAAATGTAATTGTTTTGTTACCAACATCTACTGTGTAGTCTGTCGTCAATTTTTTAACAACGCCATCCACCGCAACAGTGACCGAACCAAGTGTTCCTGGATAGTCCCCAATGCTGAAAGTTGCTGTTGAACCTTCAACTCTGTGATTCTTTTCTGAGATAAACGGAACTCCTGATTCTGGAGATGTGTAAACTTTTATGTCTAGCGTATCAAACATTTGACCCGGGATAGTTTCTTCCGGTGCGTAACTGGTATCAGGAGATATGAAATCGTCACCTTCTAGAACAATGTCACTCGGTGCCTGTCCTAGTGCTGATGCAAATAATCCTCCCTGCACTATTGAGTCCAATGTCCTATCATCTGTTGGAGTTAACACTCCGTCATCATCAAAAGGAATAAATTCAACCAATGCATTTTCTGGCGGTACACTACTTAAAGTAAACGCAGTGGTAGTACCGTCTCCCCTAAATATTTCTGTACGTTTTTTCCTCGTGCTATCGTCTGATGACACATATACTTGGAATACATCACTCACAGGCGGAGCTGGCGTAATTGTAAAAGTAGCTGTAGATCCATCTGCTCTGAACGCCTGTATCCTAGAATCTCCATAATTATCAAATGGGAAATCATACCAACCTGCTTTGTCCCAACCGGCTTCTTGCGAGAATAATAATCCTGTGACCATTGTTCCGCCGTAGTCAACACCTGTCATAACTTGCGACAGTTCGTTGCCTGGCATTCCCGAGCCTGGGGTATAGAACCCTTTGGTTCTGTCCGCGGCAGTCAATCCTGTTTCATCACCGTAAACTTTGTACACGTTGCTGATATTATCATCAAATTTTGTAGTCGACGTAAAGGCACTTGTTGTTTTATAAAGTTGGTTCTTGTATCTTAATAAATCGTTATAAGCGTAAATGGTCGACGCTGTCCAATCAACCACTCTCGATGTGCTAGATACCCTATCAAATTTAATTGTTGTGTTAAAATCTCTTACAAGATCATTTGATAAGTTTGCATATGCTCTTGCTGTGTCTGTTGGGGTCGCTCCGTCATCTGCACCACCAGTCAATACTACCATTGGTGTTGCCTGGTAATTTGCACCAATTCCTGTGACTGTGATCTTTGTTACTGTACCACCAACCACTGTGGCTGTGGCAGTAGCCGCTGTTGTAGAAGGCGTTGTGTACATTTTAAATGCACCTGAGATTGTTGCCTGTGCTGTGATACTTGTACTTGGACCATAAAACGTAGGTGCGTAACCGTCAAACCTGTAGCTGTTTGTTGAACCTGTTCCACCATTCTGTTGTGCGTCATATAGTTTTGCCTGTGTTTCACTGCTGAACAACGGATAGAAATAACCATAAGTTCCTGATGTGGCACCACTAGTGCTTGTTGCTAATATTTGGAATGGTCCTGTTGAACCGGCTGTACCACCTACTATTGTTACTGTCGGAACTTGGGTGTATCCAGAACCACCATCAACCACTGTTATAGACGAAACATATTTCTTATGGTAATCATTCCACATTTGCCAAGGATATTCAGTCAGTTTGGCTGTATCGCTGTCAACATTCAATGGTCTAATCTTGCCTGTCGTGGCATCATAGAATGTTGGACTGTCAAAGTCTGTGAATATTCCATCCTGTGTATCTGCTCCTGTATGTCCTAACCTGTATTCTCTTAATTTTGTGTGGAAAGGTTTCACTTCGTTTATGTAACTTTCAATCCAACTGTCTGTGCCTGTCGTGTATGTTTTTCTTTGATCTAGTTGTCTTACTGAGTTTGTTGCATTGATAAATGATGTTTTAAACATCCAATCCACGTATGTCTGTTCCGAAAGCACTTTGCTTAATCCTATGAAGAATAGTGTGTTGTATTCTATAGCAAGAGCATTGACAAATAGGTCGTCTCTCAACGCTGTAAGAACTTTCCTCGTCTCAGTCTCTGGTTCTTGGTCAAAACTATTATCATCGAATGTGTCCTCACCACCGAATCCTGTTGCATCTTGTGAATAATCATAAAGTTTAGTTGATAGTCTTATTGTTCCATTTTCCGTACCAACATTTGTGTACCCCTTAGATGTATTCATAAACAATTTCCAACCACCAGTATCAGCGTTTGTGACTTTTACATGTTTTCCAATTGCAAGGTCAAGCGAGTCAAGTTCGTATTCGTATGTCACTTGTTTGTCTATAGGAGTATTTTCATTATGGATCATCTCATGTATTTCTAGATCTGTTCCATACCAGTCCACGTAATTCCAGTATTTAGAAGTGTCGTATGTCTGTAATTTTGTTCTGGAAAATTCTGTGCCATCCCATGTGTATATTGCCCAAAGTCCATTGGCAGTTTCGTCTGCTTTTACTAAAAACTTTACTGTTCCTGATAAATCTCTTGTGTCTAAATAAGTCAACTCGGCGTATGTGTCTATACTAGTGTCCCATTCTAAACTTTGTGCAGTTGGTTCTGGGTCCTTTGCATCTAAATTTGTAAGGTTAATTGTTCCACTCAATTGATATTTCTTTAAAACAGTGTTTGAATAATCTATAAGTTCTTTAAGTGCCGCGTATCTGTCAACATACCAGCTCTGTCTTGGTCTCGTGCTGTTTCCGTATTTCTCATTAACTGGGAGGTCTAGATCCGGAACAATGTCTCCAGCACTATTCTTACCTATTAACGAATCCCACCAACGTGATTCTATTTGTGTGCCTGGTCTGTAATTCTTATCTCCCTCTCTGGCTAGCTTCCAAACGGAATGTGAATCACCATCAAAAGTATTAGTCCTGATGTCAACATTTAACACTATGTTGTCATTCACAAGATTGCTAACATTGTTCAACAAAAATTTATTTGTGTCTGTAACAGAGTAATATTTGTAATTGAATGCCCTAGGATTCTCTATTAGATTTGCCACGAATGCTGTAGAATTCTTTCTGTGCAGGCTAACATGTCTTCCGTCATTAGTTCTGTTAATAGGTACAGTGGTTTTATTTTTTACCCAATAGTAATAATAGTTTACTAATGAATTAAGTCTTGAATTATATCTCTGTATCACTGTGTACTTCGAATCATCACCATTGATTGCTTCACCGGATATTCTTTCCGACACTCCTTGCTGTGTGTTAGCACGAGAATTCCATTGACTAGGCAACAACGTTGACTCTGTCCATTCACATATGTCTATGCTTGAGCCTGGGAAAATTTTGCCCCAGTTATTAGTTTTGTACTCTTGTGTGCTTTGTTCATACCATATCCATTTAACTTTTGACAGATCCCACCAAACTTCTCCTAAATGCTCAGCCGCCCACGGAGTCTTAACGTTTGTGTCTGTCCCAAAGTTGTAACTTGCAGGATCCCATGTGGTTTTAATATCTATCTCCCTGTCAGCAAGTCCTAGTATCCTTCCCTTGATAGGATCATAAAGCTCGTAGTAATCTCTTATTTGTTTGCTCTGATTGTCAAATTCAAAAACCTGTCCTAATTTATCTATATCAATCAGTGCATCTTCAGTTGCAAGATTTTTCCAGGCATAATCACCCTTCACATTTAGATCATAACAGTTGACCGTTCCGTCATTGGCTATTTTAGAACTTCCATCGCTGGTGTCTGTGTTACCATCATCCTTAGGAGCTCCTACTAGCACAGTGTTGTCTATAATGCACACCCCTTTTCCAAAATCATCATTTTCCGATACGCTGTCTGCAACCAGGCTGTCATCTATAACAAATTTAGTGTTGTACATAGTTGCCGTGAATGCCCCACCTGATCCTGTGTTCATGTCGATGACAGAAGTGTCCTGTAAGTCAAATGTCGTCTCTCCAGAGTCAAATTTTATCTCTTTACGATTTGCAAAATTTTCAGCACCTATCACAAGCCTTGTACCTGCTTGGTTTATATCACAAGTTTTTCCAAATTTCATGTTAACTTGAACTTCAGGAGCCTTAATTGTTTGCTGTAATGTATACGTGTTTGTTGAACCGTCGGCATTCCATTTATAGTAATAGACTCCTCCACCATCTATTTGCCCTGTGCTTTCATCGTCTACTCCTGGTGAGCCTATAATCAGCACAGTACCATCTTTACTCATTGTCATAGATTCTCCAAAAGCCGTATTCAGAGAAGAGCCGTCAGCTGAAACACCTGTAAGGGTCTGTGCCAATGCAAAAGAATTCTGTGTGCTACCATCATTTGACTGTGAAGTCTTGACGAATATCTCAACTTTCCCTGCGTTTCCTGGTGCTAATGAACTTACTGCCAATATGTCGCCATTGTCGTTTGCGGACAATCTATGCCCGAAACGTTGCCCCGATCCGCCATCTGGTGCGTCAATCGTGTAGTCCTGCGTCCATCTGTCGTATGTAGAACCGTCCGCTCCCACGCCCCAAGTATACATGTAGACCCTACCTGTGTCGCTGTCGTGCCCTGGAGCAGAAACAAACATGTATTTCTGAGATGTGTTCCTATCCGAACTTGCTGTTGGTTCTGAAATTTTGTGTGCCCATCCAAAATTCAAATCCTCGTTTGAACTTGAGCCGTCAGTCGGTGGACGTAGTGTAGTCAATGTGTTGTATTTGAACGTTGATGGATCCCAAAGGAATATTTTTATAAGTCCTGCGTTCAGTTGCCTTGTACTGCCATCGGAATCAAACGAGTTGGTGTATGGGCCACCTGCAACAACAAAATTCTCATCTGTGCTCATAGATAATGATTCACCTAATCTTCCTGTTGTGTCATTGCCGGCTGTTGTGGTTACAGCGGATTCTGTCTGCAACAGTGTGCCTGCTTCGGAGCTTGTTCTAAATAGGAAATCTATTGTTCCTTGTCCTTTGCCAGGTGCTGAAACAATTACTGATCTCCCGTCGTTCCGTGCTACAATTCTATGACCGAATTCTTGGTCTACAGTTTCATTGTCTGGTGCTAATACCAATTTTGATGTGTATGGATCCTGTTTCTCATAAACATGCCAAAGTCCCGAACTATCAGTGTCCGCAAATACCTTGTCTCCTTCTTTTCCAACGGCTGTTATCTCGTCTTTGTAATCAGAGAAATTAATTAAATCATTTACATTATCCATTGAGTCTAATCTTACTGATATAAATTTGTAAACCATACCGAAGCTGTCCGCAGTTGACCCGTCTTCCAACGATGGAATAAATCCTGTATTGCCTGTGTAATCTATTATAACAGTTTTATGGTCTGGTACGCTGTTTACTAGGTAAACTCCGTTAAGTGTTGTTTCCTCACTATTAGATATTCCAAAGTAATCAGCAAGTTTTGTTGGTGTTGCCGCAGTAAGTCCATGAGAACCTGTAAATGTAATCTCTAACTGTGTAACAGCGTTCAAAGTTTTAAGTGAGGCTATTTTGAAATTACCTGACGTCAATCTAAAAACGTCCCAATCTTTGTTGCTCTTGTTTGCTACCCATACTAAATCATTTGCTGTAATGGCATTCATATCTAGGTTTGTGATATCGGTTATGTCAAACGCTGTGTGTTGCACCTGATTCAACTGTGGATATCCTGCTGTTTGATAAATCTGTACTGTATCTCTGTCTACTCCTGCTTTTGAGTAGTCTACTCTACTAAATGTAGTTGAGGCAGTATAATCTATTGGCTGGTGATATAAATCCGTTTTGGCTATGTATTTGGATCTTGAGTATTCGACTGAATCATTTGACGTGTCAAATATTTCCATGCTTTGTGGATCTGCTGTGATCTCATTATCTCTGAGAGTTATCTGTATGTTCTCTATGGAGTCAGTGTTTCCAAAATTTCCTGTCCTGATCATCCATTCTGGATACAGATCCAATGTGATGTCCTCTCCTTCATACTTGGCTTTCAAAAGTTTGTCTACGGCGTTCTGTGTTCCTTTCTCTCTAGTGTAACCTTGAAAGAATTTGTATTGTGAAACATCGTTTACAAAAAGATTTTCTAGATAATCTCTTGATTGGTAACCTATAAGTCTCTGTGCCAATTGTTGTTGTGACTCGTCAAAGTTGTTGGATTCTAATTCATAGAAATCATTGAACTGTGATATTTTGTAATCGAAATTTGGGATCAATTGTGGTGCTGGTTTCTCTTGCTTTAAAATCCAATTTGCACTTTCAAATTTTGCAGTCGAATTATGATTTATCTTGGCTACGTAAAACCTTCCTTGGTACTCGATCGAGTCTCCTATGCTGTAATCTGTGTTGGCTATCCAATAAGTGACCTGAGCGGCGTCAAAAACAAATCCTGGTGCGTAGTAATCTCCATTCCACCCGGCTGTCTTCCAACCAACAAGTTTCAACCTCTGCTGTCTGAATCCTGTGTACGGATCAAATATGATGTCTGAGAAAACTGTGCTGTTATCGAATAGTAAAATGTGTTCTTTCTGCACAGTGTTTAGAGCCACGCTGTAAAGACCTGTGTCCTGTGATTTAATTGCCATCTCGAATGTCTTGCCTATCCTTTTAGTAGATATATTTCTTATGTCTATCTTCCTACCACCTGCATCAAGCAATGAATAATCTCCCGCAATATTTCTTAATTTACCAACAACGGAATCAGCTGTATCTAATTCAAACCCATCAGCGGCCGGTGATACCGTTACTGCAGAGCCTGGTGCCCATTCCTGCGTGGTCCAAAACAAAAATTCTCTCACTGCATTTGCCCAATTCAATGTTTCCTTCAGTTCATTTGAATACTTGTTAAATTTGAAACCTTGGTCTTCCAACCAATGACCGTAACCAAAGAGAAAGTCTGCTACATCCTGTATTGTTGAGAATACATAGCCATAAGGTATGGTCTGTGTTGTTTCTTGATAGTTGTTGTATCGTTTTACCTCCACTGCTCCTGTCACTTTTACTGCTTTATGCGTGGTAGTCTTTACAGGATAGTTAAATCTAAAATACGGTTTTGTTGTTGAATAACCTAAAACTTTGTAACCACCTAATAAAGACGAGCCATCAGCACCAATGTCTGTATTTTTCTCTACCAATACGCCCGAGTAAGAGAAACTTTCTACAGGGTTTGATGTACGGAACAATATCTTGTAGTTCTCATCAGGTATAAATTTTGAACCTGATGTTGATCCTGGAGATACAGAATCTGTCAACACTTTCAAATTTTCTTTATCTGTAAATCCTCCCAGCTTGTATGCCATCTGCACTGTTAAATTCTTCATCTTGTTGTAATAGAATGTTGTAATGTCCAAATTTCTAGAAATCAAATAGTTCACCACAAAATTTTGGTAACCTGCTGTCTGGTATCTCGTTGTTACTCCTGTGTTATTGTCAATCACGGTTTCAAGGTGATACTTAGATGTGGCAAGTGTCTTCCTAACACCTGTGTCTACATCAATCTGATTTCCAGCTGTGTTTGTTGTCAGCCTAGAAATATCAAAGAAGTTAGAGAAAAACCTAGCAGGTTTGGTTAGTGCCAGTGTCTTTATCACAGTGAATGGATAAGCACTAGATCTACGCCATGCCGTTTCGGCAGGTGCTTGGTCTCCAAACTTCCACGAGAACTGTCTACCCGGTATGTTGTAATCACCGATGAGTCCTGACGCAAGTGGATCTAACAGATTTCCCGAGGCATCGACCGGAAGATAAGTTTTAATTTCTGGCTTTCCATACCTGCCTGTTGCTGTCGCTATTGCTGTCCATAAAACATCATTGGCAGACGTATATGGTGCTGGGCCATAAAGTGTCTCCCAGTCCGTTGGCTTCTCTGAATGCCCTAACATCTCCCATGGTCTCACATGCGGAGCATCTGTGTCATAAAAGTATTTGTATATGCCTCTCCAGTATCCCGGTAGCTTTTCACTTGGTGTTATCCTATTAGTTGAAAAAGCATAATTGTATGTAAATGGAGATCCTTCAACAAACTGCTTGTTATTAATGTATTGCACATTGTTTCTGCCTGCCCATGTGTAGAAGTCTGTGCCCATTATATCGTTGACTTCTAACAGGGTGTATTCAGTTGATGTAAACGCTGTTGGTTTTACATCATGTATACCTAACAATGTGCTGTCATAGGCAACCTTACAGTTGTTGTAAATTCTTTTCTCAAGTTCTAAAATTAAATCGTCTCTTTCATCTCCGTAGGCTTTGATAAATGATCCATCGTGCCTTCTGATCATTGTTGTGGTTGTGATGTATGTGTCGTCTGTAAAAAGTTCAGGTTTGTATTTTGGATACATTCCAAGTTTGGTAGGTGTAGTAGGCATGTAACTGCCAGTAGTATCAGGATAGTCTTTTATGACAACCTTGTCACCCTCGGCAAGTGTTGCTGATATTGTAATACTGTCATCTGTCGTGCTAAAAGTGTAATCTGTATCAACTAACAACTGCACATCATTTAGATACACATAAACCGCCCTGTTACTTGTCTTGTTTATGTTGTGCTGTGAGTCTAGTGCATAGTCTGTCTGAGAAGATCCTAGCACTGTGTATGATCTCGTACTCACGTTCTCTCCCCATCCTATCATGTCTTCGTAGTAGAATGGGAAACTAGAGTTTCTACCCTGTATAAATGATGTAATAATTTCATCAACTCTGTCGGTGGCAACTCCCTCGTATGCTGTACTTGTTGCGTGAGTAAGAAATGAATTATACCATTTTTCATATTCCTGACTGTTGTACTCGATGGCAGTAATCACATTAGATTCCTGATCTATCAGTCCAAACATCGCCGGCAATAACGGTCCTTCGTGTTGGTGTATGCTACCTCCCTTGAGCCTTGTGTCTGGCTTGTCTCTTAAATTGGATGAGCCTAGGACTGATCCTGTTAAATCTTGATTTTTATCAAATATATCAGCAAGGTGTTTTAAAATTTGTCCATACGTAAATGTACCTAACTGCTGGTTCAAACTGTTAGTAGATAAGTTTTCAGGTACTTCATAGATACCTTTGGTCTCTAATTTGTCAGCACTGCTATAACCAGCAATACGCACTTGATCATCAACTGATAACTCCTTAACAAATTTTACGTACTTGTTCGTGGCACCATCGACTAGAGTGTAATCTGTTGTCACTGTCTTCCTTATACCGTTTACTGAAATTGCAATTTCTAAGTCTGTAAGTGCAACAGAATTTTTGTAGAAGTCAATCGGGAACAACTGTTTCTCAGTGTCATTTGCTTTTATTGTTCGTATAACCCTCTGTTTGCTTTCTGTTGTCCTTTTGACCCAAGCACTCTTAGAGTTATGTGTGTCTCTGCTTGTCGTGTAGTGTAGATGACCTTCTGCAAATTTTTTAGTAATTGTTTTTGTTCCAGACTTGTATGTAAATGTACCGTTGGTGTGATCTGATTCAAAAACTATGTCACCAACGTTGTTTATTGTATTGTATTTTACTTTGATCCCTAGTACAGTGTCTGTCGTTGCTGTGTCCGAAGTTGCAAATTCGAAAACCTTGGCTCCTGTGAATGTTGAATTTGGGTACGTTGTTGTGTTATCAAAAGATATGTGGTTATCATCAAACATACCAAATAATGGCTGTTGGTTAACTCCTGTTTTCTGTTGTGATTCTACCCAAGCAGTCGTGGCACTATCGAAGTAAAAAGTCTTTCCTTGGTTCACTGTACCAAATTCAACAAATATACTGTCCTTGTTTACTGGAGTTCCGTCGACTTCCTCGGTCAATGAAATAACCTGTGAACTATCTCCTGCGTTTGCAAAACTTACATTGTATATCCTGTTTTTAACTATGGGGTCTGTGTCGGCGGCAAATATTATTCTCATTCCTTCGGTAAGTGCGATACCATCGACTATGTAACCAGTCTGTAGAACAACATCACTGAAAGCATCAGTCGTTACTGTATCAAACAGTGTAACAGACTTCTTGGCCACTGCTCCGTGATTGTATAATGCAAGTCCAGAATCAAATTCTATTATAGGTCTCTTTGCCCTGTCGTCCTCATTAAGAGTCGGTGTGAAACCTCCTACCCTAGCAGTTTCATCTATGACAGATTTATGGAACCATCTGTTATACCTGGACCATGCATTTTGATCAATAGAATCTCTTTTTATTGTGATGTAATCTCTAGTCTCTGGTGTAAAGTATGATTTTGCGTAAGGTCTTGTGTCATAACCTTTTGAATCAAAAAGTATTGTACTTTCAGTGGCATAACTGGCTGGTGTAATCAAGTCGTCAACATCGGTCAAGGTTATGGAGTCTCCAACCCCCTCCACGTAATATTCCTTATCTTGATATTCTGTAGCAACTAAACTATTAGTGAATTTCACTTTCATTCCATTGGAAAGATCTAATGTTCTTATGCTGTAATTTTTTGTTCCTATTATCTCGTCCTCAGGATTTATTTTTGCCGTGGTAGTGACATCTCTGATTTGTAATATACCGTACATGGCATTATGGTTACCACACTGATAATACAAAGTGTCCGGTGTGCCTGTTGTAGGTACAGTAAACGTTACAGTGCCCTTGTCAGCACCGTTGTTTGTCACTCCTGTGGAATATAAAGTAGACGTGGAACCGTCTTCTGACAACATGCTCTTGTATGGTTCTGTCATGATCCAGAAAGGATGTCCTTCAGCGTTTACATTAAATTTGTAGGTGTTTCCTCTATAAAGTTTTACTATAGGATTTCTTTCATTTTCTCTGTGAAGAAAACTATATGCCCTTGCCGAACTCCCGTCGTCTTTGGAAAGTTCAACTTTGTATTCTGCAACAACTGATGGTCCTACTGCATCTATCTCCAGAGACGTTGGACCTTCTGGTATCCAATAGTATTCTCTATAATTGATTAACTTGTCGTAATCAATTGCTGGATTCCAGGAGTACACTGTTTCCTTGTTCAGCCTGTCATGATTGTCTACCTTTCCTCCAAAGTATTTGATTTGGTTAATATAATCATCATAGGTTCCTGTAAACTTAACCTGGTCTTCTGGATTTACCGAAGTGGTGTCTCTGTCTGTGTACGTAACAGCAGGTTCCAACTGGTATGCCATCCTGTCCCTGTTAGTGGCGTTAATATATCTATCCGTTGCTAATCTAGTGTAGGCATCTTGCCTTCCTATGAAACCATCCAATCTCTCTAGGTTACCTTTCTGCACCAAGGGATCCAGTGTGCTTGACAGAAATCTTTGGTTCGTGTCTGTTCTGTAGAATGCAGGTAGGTGTTGTACAGTCCTTCTGTATTCGTTGTTGCCTTGTTTGACAACTTCGTTATTGGTTAATGCGTTTGTTGGATTATCAGCCATTAGTATCCTGATCCACTACTGCCGGAACTTGAACTCGATCCCGAACCTGTTGTAGTAGAGCCTGACACTGCTGATCCTGTTGTGGTGTTTGTCGTGGCAGTTGATGTTGATGTAACCACTGTACCGGATGATGCCAATTGATTGGCTCCCAGTGCAGTTATGATTGAAACATCATCAACGGTGGCCCCACTGATAAAAATCTCGTCTGCCGCTGAATTTATCTGGAACAGAGACCCAAATGTCTGCCCTGATTGATTTGGCACAATCACTGCTGTCAGTAAATCTGGAGCAAGTTGATTATGCACGTAAGCGGCTAATTCTGTAAAGTAAAAAGTATCTCCAAAATCCCAGTTGCTCAATGCAAAAAATTCATTTATAGCGGCGATCACTCTTGTTTTAATGACTGCATCTGTGACATTGGTTTTTGTATTCTTGACAACTTTAAATGTTGCCTGTAGTAGTTCTTCTGCGTTTGATCCAAAAAGTATCTTGTATTTTACAGGATGATATACAATCTGATCTGATAAAGATTTTAAAGGATTAAGTGTTCCAGAGTAATTAATTCTTAACTGATCCGCTGTTGACTCAGCAGGTTTTTCTCCACCGTCCTGTAACCATATTCTAAATAGGTTATCGTATGTTCTCTCTAAAAGATATATGTCAACTATGTTGGAAACACTAGGGTCAATCCTAGTCTCTTGCCCTGCGTGATGTTTGTATTGGAAACTGATCGAGCCTCTACCTCTCCTTGCTTGGTAGTCTGTTGTTGTTGACAAAGTATTTGTTGTTGCACTATATTTTTTTATAACGTTCTCATCAGCATGATAAAAATAAAACAACTGTTCGTCGGTGTATATTGATGCATTTAAACTGATAGATGATTCTTTTTCACTTACAACAAAGTTGGTTGTAGCATATGGTCTGAATCTCTCAACAGTATCGTATGATATGTACTTCTCAAAGAAAATAAATTTAGTGCTTTCCGACAGTGTTGGTTCAACTACTATATCAAAAATGTCTGGATTGTCTACTACTCCGTCGTCATCATCGTCATAGAATCCAACTTTTACTTTTCTGTTGTCTTGAAATCCATCTGACTCTGTCACTGTGTCCACAACCTGCCACGTTACAGGATAACCTATGCTGTTGCCTGTTGACACAATTGAGTTTGTTTTTAAAATTTTTACAGTGTCCTTGACCGTTTTTCCTGTTTTGTAATCGTAAATTTTTTCTTCAACATCATAATGAAACTTATTCTGTGACTCCGATTCAAAGAAATAATCTAGTTTTCTGTATTGCACTGTGTATGTGTTTCCATCATTAGTAAATTTGAACCACCAGCTGGCATCAGTGTTAGTTCCTGCTGTGCTACCAGCGTTGTTTAGATCAAACACTGCACTCGAACTAAGATTTGTACTTGTGATCACTTTCCATGTCTCTGAATCTATATCAAATCGTAAGCCGAAGTCCTCGTATGCTTCGATTCTGTCAATTATATCTGCTTCCAGTGTTGTTGATAGAGATGTTGTAAAGGCAGGTATCACTGCACTGACTACTGCTCCGTTTGGCACTATGTTGTTTAGTGTGACTGGACCTTCCCCTGACTCTAAATTTCCTACTCCGCTGTTTGATCCATCTCCAGAAACTGCTCCTATTTTTACCCAAACTCTATCTTCGGCATTGTCGGTGGCAGATGCCACTAATTTACCGTTTAGAAATTTCCTAGTGTCCGGTGATGTAAATTTAATTAACGCACCTGTCTTTGCATACTTAAAATTTGAAGTTGCATTGTCTCCTACGGATAGTGCACCGCCGGCAGTGAAATAACCTGTGTTGGTATTTGTTGATGTCGACGTCGAATTCCATGTTGCAGTAAGTGTGCTTAAATCCTTTGTGCCATATTTCAAGTAATAGAACTGTCTTGCATATGCTTCTTTTAATTTTGCTTCTACAGACGTGTCTACGGTTGACTGTATGTCACTTCTGTTGTTGTAGTTAAAAGTGAACTGTTGTGTGCTTTCTTCTCTGTACAACATTCCGTCTTCTGCAAAAACACTTACATTTGAGTATGCACCTGTTGGATCTAATATTTCTTTAGCTCTAGATATACCAGACGCAGTCCTGTTTACTGATCTAACTTTAACAATTTCTTGTGATGCTGACAGAGGCACAACCTGGTAATCCTCTGCTGTGATCATTCTGTTCTGTGAGTAGTACACTTGTGGTGCCTTCTCTTTGATGGAAGCATTTGTTTCTGTTGCCGCGGCGTTGTAGACGCTGGCTTTAAGACTCATCGTGATAGTCAATGTTTGCTGTGCACCGTTAAGATCTGTGTATGGTACCACCAAATTTAATCCTTGCATGTCAGATGGCTGTATTGCATACTTGGCATTGTCGCTTATCCTATGATAAGTTCTAAACGATCCCAGCGGTAGATTAGAAAAGTTACCATCACCAAAGACAAGGTCTATAGTATCTTCTGCTCTTGTTACAATGTTGTAGGTGTTTCTTTCTGATTTTGCTAATGAGTTGTAAATTGCGTTGTTCCCTGACAGAGAAGGAATTTTTGTCCATTCTTCAGATAACTGTCCAAACTGATCTAACCTGTACAACCAAACATCCGAATCATTGATGTTTGTAACATTTAAACTTTTTATGTAATTTGTTATGGCTGTGTCTACACGAAAATTTTGCTGTTGCATAACTCCTTGCTTGAAAAGAAAGAAGAACCCTGTATTGTTTGAACTGTCTCCTGAACCATCTGCTCTGTATGTGTAGGTTAGTCCTGTTCCCGGTACCGGTGATGACTCATATATCGTTTCTGAATTTTCTACTGTGCTTGGTACTATTTCGAATGTCCTGTTAGTGCCGCCTACTGATCTATTAAAGGTGAATACTGGTATGTCTAGTTGATTGGAGCTCAGTGTGTAAACCTCTGTGGTGATGCCACCTATCTGTGCTGACTCCCTAGGTTTTCCAAAAAGTTGTCCTGTCTGGTTTGCCGCGTTTAAGATTGCCGTAAACTGTTCTCTGTAATTAGAATTTGCTGAATCATTCCATATAATTGTGCTGTTTGCAAGGTTGGTTCCCGAAGAATCGTTAACATCCTGTGTCGTAGAAAGTGAATCTATTTTAAGTAATCCTGTAGCTGGTTTGTTTCTTTTCGCATTGTAGTTGATTAGTCTTGCTAATCGTAAAACTGAGTTTCTTCTCTCCGCTGTTTCTAGGAAATTTTCCCTAGCATTCAAGTCTACCCTGAATGAAAGTGCCTGGGCCACATAAGCAATCAAATCTATCAGTGCGACATATTCTGAACTTTCCACAAAGTCATTGAAATCGTCTGGGTAGTTCTCACGGAGATACGCCACCATTGTTCTTCTAAGTGTTTCAAAGTCATAACTTTTGAAATCGGCCTGTTGGAACGCTTGGTAGATCTTTCTCCAATCTTCCGCTACAAGTAATCTGTTTTGTCTATCTGTTGTGGCCATAGTGTGTACAACGATATTTATGTGTTAGGAAATGTGCGTATATTAAGATAGACGCAACAACGAGTTTTCGTCGAAGTTGAATCTCAGTTTCTCCGTGATGTTCAAGGGAACATACGTTATAGTGGCCTGTATTGCTATGCCTTTGTCGGCTTCAGTTACCAATATTTCTCCTGTGGCAATACGTGGGTCTGCATTGAGATTTGCTGTGATGTCGTCTAGAATGGCTTCTTTTACTGCTTCTGTAAATGGTTCGAACAGGGCATCGTATATTATAGTACCAAATTCTGGATTCTCAACCCTTTCGCCCTTACGTATGCTTAACCTGTTTAATAAGTCCTGTTTGGCACATTCGAAGTCGTACAACTTAAAGTTCTGGTTGTCCGCACGCGAACTAAAACCCTTGAATGTCACTGACTTGTTGTTCAGTGTTGCTGATGCGTCATCGTATGCCATTAGTTTAATCTCCTAAATTCAACATCCACTTTGCTGTAATCAACTATGTAGTAGCCCGTGTCTGTCATTTCTCTTGCCCATGGAACCTCCTGTGCCATCACGCCCTCGTATGTTCCATCGGTATGTTTGTATTTAAACGAATATATGTTGATGCCCGAGGGTGACTTGCCAATTAGTTGTATGTCCTCCTTGAGTCTGACGTCACTGAACCCTGCGAAGAAACTTGTGACACTAGATATGGCTTTGGTGGCGTATGAGCCAACTGATGTCATCAAAGTGGTGAACTGCGATGGCTCATACCGACCTGGGCCACCTCCCTGCCCTGATTTGAAGAATCCCGAGGCCCTCTTGGCTATGCTAGATATCTGTGACACATTTGTTATATTACCTGCCATTACATTCTTGTACACGTTTGTGACCGTGCTTATGTCGTTTGCCACTGAGCTAATGTTATCAATTTTAAGATTTCCTGTTATGCCCTGTACATTTTTCAGCACGTCATTTAGGCTGGTGCCATATACGTTTCCACTTGTCCCAAATTCATCTAAAACGTTTTCTGCTTTACTGCCGCCAAGTGAGAACAACTCTCCCACACTGTTGACGAACACGTTGTCCTTGAACAGCTCTATAGAATTCCCACTGGATAAGTTTTCTATCACTTGGTTGGTCAGCTGTGTTGCTAGGTTGTTCTTAACATCTTTGACCGTGTCGCTTAGGTTGAAGTTCTTCAACTTGTTGGAGATGCTCTCTACCTCGTCCCACGCCCCGTTGGCCTGGTTTATCACGTTAAAAGTTTTGTCATAAGTTTCCCCAACTTCTGCCAATATCTCCCTGGCCTTTGCACTATCGGTTGACGTTCCCATTTGTTCCTTTAGGATTCTTTCCCAATCAGCCTGGGCCTGTCCAAGCCTGATGTTTTCATTTTTATTAATTCTGTTTTGTTGTTCCATGTACTCCACTGTTCCTGGTGTCGTGGAAAGTCTGTACCACTGCTTGGTGTCCAGCTGGTCATCCGTTTTATCAAAACTCGGTAGCTGTCCTTCTGATGTGAATGCTTTGAATCTTGGCATTGGTTCGTGTGTGACGAACCTGTGTACTGTGGTCTTTGTATTTTTGGTAAATGATTGCAGTGGTTCTATACCTTTCTTTGCCAATTCCACATCTCCCTCTTCTCGTGGCGTCATTCCCATCTTGTCCGTGGTCATCCATCCCGGTCCCCAGGTCGAACTTGCACTTGCTGAGTTCATGTGTACCTGTGAACCTGCAAGGTGTATCTGTCCACCCGCCCCGTGTAATTGTGTGCCTGGAGTGAACGATGACAAACCATCCCTGGCAAAATCTCTAATCGATCCTCCATGTGAGGCATTGAATATTCCTTTTTGTCCCATATTGAACATGGCATCCGCCGATTGTATCATGTCTGTCTCTGCCGACATCCTTATGGAGCCCGCGGCGTGCATGTTGATGTTGGCATCACTGTGTAGGTTGAAGTCACCCTGTGTCCTCATGTGTATCCCACCCACTCCTGAGAACAAGTCTATCTTGCCGTCCTTGTTCATCTCTATCCATGCGTTACCTGAACCATTGGCTATGTACACTACACCTTCTGTGTCATGCATCAACAACTGGTGACCTGAAGCTGTACGCAACCTGGTCAATTGGTTTGTTCCATCTGCGGCTCCGTCATCCATTGTGAATGTGTGTCCTGGTGTGCGTACCACATAATCTGTTGCTGTTGAGTCTTTGGGTCCTACCTGTCTCTTTGTTGTTCCTGTGTCTTTCCGACCCGGGGTGCTTATTCCAAACACCTTACTAGGAGATTCTCTACGTGCTGAGCTTGATGTGTTACCACGCACATCATCTGCACCTAGTCCCTGTTTAACCAATATGTCCGCAAAGGGGTGTATGGGTTTTTCCAAGGCATCGTAGTTGTTGCCTAAATTAGTATTTTGTATAGATGTCCTGTTCAACTCTCCTGCAGGCACGTTGGTAGAACCATATGTCGATATCTTGTCAACACCTGCATTGTTCATTTCGTTTGGATTGTTTGTGTCTAGTCCTGAGGTCTGGTCAAAGGTTTTTTCACTTGATGCAATTCCTGGCATCATGTGATTTGTGAATGGGTCTTGTATACATCCTATCCAGAATGCTTGGTTCATTTTACCTTCTGCAAATATTACCAGGACCTTGGTTTCAAGATCAGGTGGTACTGCCCAGAATCCATACGAGTGTTGACTGCCTTCGTATTCTCTTGATGATGGGACGTTGTATTTGACCCCCTTTGCTCCATAGAACGGAGAAAGGTATTCGCATGTTATCAGTTGATCTGATGTTCCGTTTTCGGTCTGTGCCAGTGACGGAATAAGGACAGCTAACCTACCCATCCTCGTGGGATCTGAGTTCTCCTTGACTGTTCCTATGTACGGTCCTGGATTCGTAAGTGCCCAACTTTTATCTTTGCCTGGTGCCTTGGCAGTTGATGCGTCACCTTTCAAATAGTTGTGTAAACTCATTAGGCTCCTATTCCTTTAATTTTTTTGACTACGTTGTTGTAAAAGTCTGTAGTCTTTCCTATTATGTTAGTTACTTTCGATATATCTCCACCCTCTGATTCTAGGTATGCGGCCAGTTGTTCTTTTTTACTGAAAATCTGTGTTTCCTTATTGGAGTAATGTGTGGCAGTGTATTTCTCCACTGGGTTAGATATGTAAACGCCTTGGTTGTTGAATCTTGTACACTCTAGCACATTAATGTATTTCCCATCGACAAAATTATGTTCCATGGTTATGACCCTGTACAGTCCAGAGAACATGGCCTGCTCTGTGACTCCCATCTCATACACACCTTTTTTGGTATCCACGTCCGGTGGCATCTTGAAGTTCAACATTATGATGGGCTCCGCTAGGTCCGAGTTGTAACATCTAAGTTTAGAATTCCATATGGCGTCGATGTTGTTCCGCCAGTATCCTATCTGTCGATCCTGGTGTATGCCTTCTTTTGTCTCTTCGGGTGTTGGTGGTATGTACTGAGACTGTCCCAGCCACGCCGGGTCACCCAGTACTTCTAATCTGATGTTGACCATGTCCGCCTTTGGGTGTGTCAGCTCGTCAATGAACTGGTCTACCTTGGTGAACTGTGGTCCTGTGGGTCCTGTCTTTTCGTTGGTGGCTATTGTTACCTCAGACTTGTGTAGAAACGCACTGTCATTCACATAGGCGTCATCTGGCAGATCTGGCACTGGGGCCGAACCGACTCGGTTTACTTCTACATAATTTTGTCTGTCGTTAGATGCGTCCACATCTTTCAGTCTGCTCTGGAAGTAGGAGTACTTGTAGTCTATGTTGCAATCAAGCACATCCACGTTTTCTCCTGTGAACATGTAGTTGTATGTCTTGTACACGAAGCTCTTGAAATTCTGTCCTGTGCTGGCACCTGGTATGGCTAATGAGTATGCGTGTACCTTGTAGGGCGACACAATGAAATGTATAAGTTTTTGATGTGTCTGTCTCTTGTTGTCCCATGCCGCCTGTGGGATCACGGACACTTGAATACGGAAGTAAGGAAAGTACATGTCTGGGTTTTCTTTCTCACCTGCCGTACGATTGTACACCCCCGCCGCTCCTGATTCCGTTTGCTCTGCTGTCAGTATCGAACCAACTTTAGATTTCCATTTTTCAAAATTTATGTCGGTAAGGTCTGGGTGTGCTTTCATTATGTCTTCCAGTACCTTGGATATTGCATTACCGGTGTTGATCTTCATGAAGTCTACAGTGTTTTCTAGTTCTCTCCCTGCCACAACGTCAATCTCCTTTTTCATTCCGGCCGACTCTATGCTCTTGGAGTCCACCGTGACCTTGTCTGCATTAAAATCTTGATGTATGGTTATCTTGTACTTGTCCGGAAACGATACCCCGGCTTGTTTTTTCTCTGTTTCGTTTTGTTGATTCAGCAGTTGTGTTAGTGCCGAGAATATTGTGTTCATTTTCCTATTCTTAGGTTTAAGTGTTCCAGAGGTCCTAACGTAGTTGAACCTGTTCATCAGGCCGAACTCGTTGTATGGCACTGCCTTTACAGAGTACTCTGTGCCACCCTCATTCACGGACATCTGTATGTTGGTGAGCTTAATCGGTATCACTCTCTTCATGGTCTTTGTGTCTTTTTGATTGACCTCCGTGCCATCTGCCTTGAATCCCTTAAACTCAACAGTTAACAAATATGGCTGGTCAATATGATCGAAAGATCCGTTGTTGAACGCGGCCGCCTTCAATCTCTCGAACAGTGTGATGCCGGCCGGCTCGATGATGGTCATTGTTATCAAGTTGACCGAGGTCAGTCTTCTCTGCTCGTTTGGTCCATTTACTGCTTTTAGCTCTACCGATCTAAAATACAGATCCCTGTCCTTCTTGAATGTCCTAGCCGACTTGGATATCGTCGCACCTGCCCTGGAGTTCAATGTTTTTTTGTACTCGGGATCTCGGTAACGCTCTCGGGCATTGGTGGCACCTTCCTGGTGGCTGTCAAAGTTGCCGTCTGCTATGCCGGAACTACGCATGATTATGTCATGCGGTGGTCCATCAAAAAATTTTGTATTCTCTAGGTCATCCTTGTTAAGCGTGGACAGTGTGAACAGTGCCGTGTACGATGCGAACTGGTGCAGTTGGTTTGGATCAGACACGTCATACACAAAAGTCGGGGCCTTGATTGTTTTCTTTTTGTAATTTCCAGCTGTCGATTCGTTACCTGCTGGACCGTTTCCAGTTGTGCTGGTTACCTTAAGGTTAGGATCTGTAGAAATTATTGCCATGGATTATATCCCCAGGTCTTTAAGCAGAACGTCCTTTTTGGGCAACTGTATGGTCACGCCCGGTTTGAAATCGTATATAGGATCTTCGATTGCATCTGGGTTACGCTGTGCGAACACCCACCACAACCTGGGAGTACCGTACAAGTCATACGCCAGTAGGTCTGGTCTGTACGCATAGGTTCGTTCTATCGTGTAGCTCTGATCATCCTGTTCGGCCGTCAGTGTCCTTGGATTCATTATGTCCAAGTGGTCTCCTGTCTCGCCTGTCTCCGAGTATGGTGATGTGTTTGAGTAGTTTGCCATTAGATAAATCCTACCTCGTTGTCACCGCCATTAAGTTCACCACGTACAAATTTCTTCATTGAAAAATTCTTTACGTCATCCCTAGAGTAGATTGGTGTTATCAGCACTGAAATGTTTGACAGTGTTGGTGCCCATGATTGAGATTCACCTCCAGAATCAAATCCTGCATCCGGTCCATTCATATCCACTCCTACAGGTAAGTCGGTATTGCTTGATCCGTACACATCTGATTGCTTGGTAGATATGTAGTCTATTCCTGGTCTCAACTCAACGTTGAATGAATTCAACACAACCGGTACCTTGTGGAACATGTGATCACCATAACCATACAAGTGAAGTATGGGTGGTGGATTTCCTTTGAGTCCGTCTAGTCCTTCATTCGAACCAAAGAACATCTTAGTCGCTGTCCTTAGGAAGTTTACAGTCGCTATCCAGTGTTTGGCGTCTTCTGAATTCTGCACAGGAAACTCACCGATGATGTTTAAAGAATCTACCTGTGAATTCTGATATGCCTGGTGTGGGAAATTACTGTGTGTCATGTCCATGGCATTGTAGTTGGCAGAATGTTGTATTACCATTGACGGAGTCAAAGGCCAAAAAATGCCCTGTGAGCCTGCTAGTGGCCGAAGTAATGGATTGTTTTGGAAATCAAAAAACTTAGTCAGAGGACCTTTAGGTACCTGTAACCTCACACGCCAGTCTTTCTTGTCGCTCCTGCCTGACCATTTGGCGTTGGCATTTGGTATCCTGCTGTCTGTAGAAATACCCGCACCAAAAAGCCTACCCAACGTCCTGTCGAATATGCCTGTGCCTACGTTTTTTACTATTCTTCCAAATGTGTTTTCGGCCATATAAACGGTTGCTTTCCTTGTTAAAATTTCGTATACTTTAACTATATTTATAGGCACAATAATAGGCGCATTTAATTCCCATACGACACACTTCAACAGACCTGTTTGTGGTCACTTACATTAATAAAAATTAGAGGATTTATGAAGAGAGTAAAGTACCTAAATAACAGAGATTTATTAGCACAGATTCATGCCAGCAAGAACACATATTGTTCATATGTGGTACCGGAACATGCACGTTATGACCTGATAGTGCCCAGTCTAAAAAAGATCAATGCAAGTGCAGTAGCACAGGCACGTAAGGCAAAAGCCAAAAGACTTACGCAGGAGGCATGGGAAGCCGCAAAAGATTCAGGATTGAAAAAAATTAAACTAGTGGACTACACCGTGTCTCCTAGAAAACTAGAAAAAACAGAACTTATATTCAGGGTCATGATGTTTGACCACATACCACTAGACAGCGAAAGGAAGAAGAATCCAAAGCAGACAGCAGACCATCACAGCAAAGTAAACTTCCCCCCGTTCCAACACTACAAGCATGATTCAAAAGGCAAACTGGTGTGTGTGGGTAAATCACACTGGATCGGTGGAATGGAAAATGGACACTTCTCATGTGACCATGGCAAGATGACCAACACACTGGCAATGATGTACATGAAGTTGTGTGAGAGATATGGAACAAGATCTAACTGGAGAGGTTATACTTACAATGATGAGATGCAGTCACAGGCCTTGATGCAACTATCACAGATAGGATTGCAGTTCGACGAAAGCAAATCAGACAATCCATTTGCATATTACACAGCGGCAATCACGAACAGTTTCACAAGGATACTAAACATAGAAAAGAAAAATCAAGCAATCAGGGATGACCTTTTAGAATACAACAACATGATGCCAAGTTTTACAAGACAGAATGAAAACGATACCAATGCCCCATCTTACAAAAAGAAAATGAAGACTGTGCATGGTGACGTTCATGCAGTCAATAAAACCACACTTGCAAAATTAAACAAGACATTAAGAAAGAAAGGCAAATTAGATTCCGAGGATTTCGATGGCGTTAAGTTTAAAAACAAAATAGATATGACTAATCATAAACCAATTGTAAAGAAGAAATGGTAATAAATGGCATTCTTTAAAAAAGTAGCTTGTTTCACTGACATACACTTTGGGTTGAAAGGTAACAGTCGTGTACACAACGATGACTGCGAATCATTTGTGAAATGGTTCATAGAGCAGGCCAAGGCAGAAGGGTGTGAGACCTGTATATTCCTAGGGGACTGGCACCATCACAGATCAGCAACAAATGTTTCCACAATGAACTACACAGTGTCCAACATGGAAAGACTAGGTGCGGCATTTGAAAAAGTTTATGTGATAATGGGAAACCACGATCTGTATTACAGGGATAAAAGAGAGATCAATTCTATGGAGTATATTAGAAACATACCAAACATACATATCGTGAATCAGTGGTTGGTCGAAGACGATGTTGCTATAATCCCATGGATCGTTGAGGAAGAATATAGAAAAATTCAAAAAATGAAACAGAAATACGTGTTTGGTCACTTTGAACTGCCGTACTTCAAAATGAATGCCATGGTCGAGATGCCGGATGTTGGCGGAATACAAACAGATCATTTCGCAGGATGTGGTAAGGTATTTTCAGGACACTTCCACAAAAGACAAATTATGAAAAACGTGACCTACATGGGTAATGCGTTTCCCCACAACTACGCAGATGCATGGGATGACGACAGAGGAATGATGATACTAGAGTGGGGTGGTGAGCCCAAATATATCAACTGGCCTGACATGCCAAGATACATCACAATTAAAGTTTCGGAACTGCTAGAAGACCCAGACAAGTACCTGAAATCCAAGATGTATGTGAGAGTAACACTAGACATAAAAATTTCATACGAAGAAGCAAACTTTGTTAGGGAAACATTCATAGACAAATACAACCTAAGAGAACTACAACTGATACCGGAACAGGTGGACAACGCACAACAGCCAACAGTTGAAGTGCAAAAATTTGATAGCGTGGATCAAATCGTAATTAAACAGCTACAAGGGGTAGATTCTGAGGTGTACGATAAGAATATATTGACAGCAATCTACAATGACTTAGATGTTACAAGTTAGTAATTTAAAAATTAAGTTGTTGGACAAAGTTATAACACGAAGATGGTTAGAGCTATGGCAGAGTCTAGGTATCAATCCTGATTCAATCATCAATAATGCTAACACCAATGACAGTGATTTTGTAAATGACATACACAAAACAAATGAAATTTTTGGATTTGGTTGGCCAAGCAATCCAACTACCCAGGAAGAATACAACAAGATGCACAAAGATATAGAAACTGCACCAAAAGATAAAGCAGATATACTACAGAGCATACACAACAATTTACATGTGAAAGAATCAAAGGGAAAAGAAATAAGTCAAATACAATTTGTTTGGTCGGAAAGTCTGGGACAATTTTATAAAAAAAAGCCTATAGATTGTGACATGCCCGAAGATGCCGAACCATTTGACAAAAAAATCAAATATGGAGATGTATATCTTGGGTATCCCCATGTTGGTAAATCGCCGGAGATTTGTATGTTGCAAAAAGATAATTCAGTTCTTACACAAACCTGTAAGATCCACAATAAGATTGTGTGCAATATCTTGATAAGCCTTACTAGTTTAAGTTGCGAAACTGATGATAGGTTATTAAAATGGTATGACAACAATAAAATCACTATGTTTACCAAAGAAGAAATGTTAAAATATAATGGTTGGGCAAAAATCGGAGAAGTAATTAACAAGGATGAAATAAAAAATTTAGATATGAAAAATCTAACAATGCTTTATGAATAGATCAAAAAGAAAATTTTGGAAACTATTGACTCAAAAACCCAAAAAGAAATGGGAAACCAACATATCAGACAAAGATACTCCACACAGTGTATGGTTGGCTGGTTATAATAGATGGCGCAAATTAATGGAAAAAGTAAATGCTGACAATTAAAGAGCTGACTGTAAAGAACTTCATGAGTGTTGGGAACCAGGCACAGGCCATAGACTTCTCAAATAAAAGTCTAGTATTGGTCATTGGTGAGAACATGGACCTAGGCGGGGACGATGCAGGCGCAAGAAATGGAACAGGTAAGACAACAATTATAAATGCACTATCGTATGTGTTCTTTGGTGAAGCCCTGACAAATATCAGAAGAGACAATCTTGTAAACAAGACCAATGGAAAGGGCATGGTTGTTAGTGTAAAGTTCATAAAGAACGGAGTAACCTACACCATAGAGAGAGGCAGAAAACCACAGATATTTAAATTCTTTGCAAACAACATCGAACAAAACATAGAGAGTAACGAAGCACAAGGTGAAAACAGAGAAACACAACAAGAAATAAACAAATTAATGGGCATGACTCATGCCATGTTCAAAAACATAATTGCATTGAACACATACACACAACCTTTTTTATCAACAAAACAAGCAGAACAAAGAGAAATTATAGAACAGTTGCTTGGAATAACTTTACTTTCACAAAAGGCAGATCTATTGCGAGATAAACAAAAAGCAACAAAACAGTTGTTGAACGAAGAAAAATTAATGATAGATGCAAAAGTTGTTTCAAATGCAAAAATAGATGAATCAATTGACAGTTTAAAAATAAGATCCATTGCTTGGCAAAAACAAAAAGAACAAGATGCAACGAATTTTGCAGAAGCAATAGCAGAACTAGAGAAGGTTGATATAAAGGCAGAACTAGATGCACACAAACGTCTACAGAAACACAATGAGAATTACATAAAACTTTTAAGTTTACAAAAAGAAAAAGCATATCACGAGGATTCTTACACAAAAGCAAAAAGCATTGTAGACAAAACCAAAAGTGATTTAGAGTATGCCGCACAACAAAAATGTCCAACTTGTGAACAAGAATTACACGATGATAAACACGAACACCTAGTAGGCAAACTTAAAACTACACTGACAGAATCTAAGGAATACACATCAAAGCTAGAAAGTGATCTTGCAAAAATACAACAGGACATTGATACTATAGGTGATCTAGGTAACACGCCGGACACGTATTACGACGCAATGGATGAGGCTTATAACCACAAAGGATCATTAAAGGATCTAAAAAGACAGCTAGAGCAAACTGAAAAGAAAGAAGACGTATATGCAGAACAGATAGAAGAAATGCAAAGCAAGGCAATACAAAAGATCGACTATGAAAAGGCAAACGAATTAGAAGATTTACACAGACACCAGGAGTTCTTGTATAAGTTGTTGACAGCGAAAGATTCTTTTATAAGAACAAGAATCATAGAACAAAACTTAACCTACTTGAATCAACGTCTAGCATATTTCTTAGGCAAAGTAAAACTGCCACACACTGTAACTTTCCAATCAGATCTAAGTGTACGTATTGAGGAATTAGGCAGAGAACTAGATTTTGATAATTTAAGTCGAGGTGAGAGAAATAGATTGATCCTAAGTTTGAGTTGGGCGTTCAGAGATGTGTGGGAAAGCCTTTATCAACAGATCAACTTGCTGTTTATTGACGAGCTTATAGATGCAGGAATGGATCTATCAGGTGTTGAAAGTTCCATGGCTGTGTTGAAAGACATGAGTAGGACACAGAAGAAAAATATTTTCCTAATATCTCACAAAGACGAATTGGTAAGCAGGGTAAACTCTGTTTTGAAAGTGGTAAAAGAAAACGGTTTTACTAACTATGCTAATGATGTTGACATTATTGTTTAATTTTTATGTTGACAAAACCACATCTTACGTGCTTTAATAACACTAACGTTAATTAATGTTATCGTACGACAACTAAAGGAAGGACAAATTATGTCACAAGAAACACATGAATCGATCATGACTGAGATACAGACTTACTCAGAAGAGAATGGTAAGTTTGTAGACAAGGGTGTTAAAGCATCTGCGACTAGAGCCAGAAAAGCATTAGCAAATCTTTCAAAGCTGATCAAAGCAAGAAGAAAAGAAATTCAAGAAGTTAAGAACGCGGCAAAAACAGCGGCGTAATTTTCTTGAGCATTTAAAAGTTGAAGCCCTCGACTCACAGTCGGGGGTTTTTTTATGACTTGAGTATTCCCTTGCCGTGTACCCTCACACGGATATGACCGTTGTAGTAATCCTTGGTTTCCAACACCTTACGTGAGAATTGTTCACGTGCCTCCACGTATGACAGCTCTGATTTTGACTTGCAGTAGAACAGTATTTCCCTCTTGAAGTTTTCCGCTCCAAGCCTCTTTATATCTATTGTCAAGTCATCACTGGATCCGTAGTACTCCTGCCAGTCACTCTCAACCTTGTACCTACGTCTGTTGCGTCTACCTTTCAGGGGCGCCTTGGACCTTTTGAATTTCGCAAGTTTCTTGCCTATGTATTTCCTGCCGTCAATTGTGTTGGTTATCTCGTAGACGAAACCCACGCAGTCCTCTGGTAATTCCGTAATGTCTTTCTCTTGGTATGTCCAGTGCATATTGGTATTTAAACTCAAGAACATTGACAGACTTTTTTATCTATGTTATATAGTAGTGAAGGGCAACCGTATCCTTCCACCAGGCAAACAATTTTCCCCATAGGCAAACATAGCATCGCAACCAGTGAGCAAGGAAATGCGGCTAACAAGCGACAGGTGAATCCTTAGATGCAGACAGCAAAAAATGATGAGGCTCTTAGAAAAAGATAATCCTCAAGTTTACCAGATACTATTATACAAGGATCCGGTAGGCTCGCGTTGTA
>Ga0307488_10000201_pt1 | contig 45612 bp, 56 predicted proteins | sample SB02metaG_FD_202248 | JGI IMG/M metagenome (GOLD analysis project Ga0307488, IMG submission 202248) | Sea-ice brine microbial communities from Beaufort Sea near Barrow, Alaska, United States - SB 0.2 | ecosystem: Environmental > Aquatic > Marine > Coastal | place: USA: Alaska | collected... | reverse complement strand
TTTGCTTGGTATAAAAAGGAAGAATTAAAAGAAGTAAAACCTTTTTGGCAAGTCTTAATTGAAGAGCAATGTATTGTTTAATTTAAAACCTTAAAACTATTAAAGTTTTTAATCCAATTTGTTTAGATACAAGTTGGATTTTTTTTTATCTTTTTATTTGACTTTAAAGAAAACCTATGGAATATTGTTTACATGATTAACTTATTATCCAACCCATCTAAGATGCCTTGTGTAGGTTTTAACATTCCTGCATTAAAGTATTGTCCTGCCGCAAAACTTTTATTTAAAGTAAAAGAAAAACTCGACAAATTAATTTGTTCAAGTTGCTATGCTTGTAAAGGTTTTTATACTTTTTCAAACGTTAAAGCTAGTTTGCAAGGTCGTGCCGACTTTGTTGTCGATTCATTGAGAAAAGATAATGGCGACACGTTCGTCAACGAATTAACCAAGCAAATCGAAAAAAAGTATTTCAAAAATGGTGTTGCGAAAAAATTAAAGAATATTGATACAAGTCTTTTTAGAGTCCACGATTCAGGAGATTTGTTTTCAGTAAAGTATATTAATGCATGGAAAAGAGTTTGCGAAAATTTTCCTCAAATTAAATTTTGGTTTCCAACACGTGAGTATATTAGAGAAAGCCAAATGGATGCGCTTAAAGATTTAGCAAGCTTGCCAAACGTTGTAATTAAACCAAGCGCTTTATATATCGATGAAAAAGCGCCAAGTATAGCAGGATTGGATGCAGGAACGTCAGTATATAGTTGCGCCAAAAAGGCAATCGAAGATGGGCATTCAGTTTGTCCTGCAACGTCAAACAAAGACGATCACACTTGCGCAGGAAACAATTGCAACAATTGTTTTATCAAAGACTTCAAAAAACCTATAGCATACTTGGCTCATTAGAGCCAAGTCTTTTGCTATTGTTTTAAATAGATCAAAAAATAAACGTAAACAAAATAAATAGAAAGAAATATATAAAGAATATGATATTAATAGGAGTTTTCTTCTTAGCCTTTTTAATAACGTGCCAATTACCAAATTAATCAAATGAATGTTTTAATTAGTTTATTGATATCGATATCAATGCCAATAATCTTTTTTAATTTTTTATTTGCAATCGTTTAAATTATATGGTTATATGTATACATGATAAAGAATAAGAATAGTTTTAAAAGTTTTACAGGTAACGTTCACATCTTTTCAAATGATGATAGTAAAATTCCCTTGTGGAATACAAATACTAATTCATTTATTGACTCGGTATCGACTACTAACATAATTGAAGTAATTGCCGAAGACAAGAACGAAGCAAGAACGAAAATTAATAAGGTTGTAACCTTCTTAAATTCAAAGGTAACACTTGGGCATGACAAGCAAGCCACAAAATACATAAACAGAATTTGGTAAAATAATTTGACAAAAACTAAAAAATATAAGAAAGTATAAATATGAATCATACAAGCAGTGGATTAAAAAAATTAATGAAACGAATGCGTAAACTTGGTTTTATCATTCATAAACGGAATGGAAAAGATATTGTTTCTCATTCTAAAGCAGATCAGTCTTATTACTGCCATTTTGGAGATAAGGCAATCAAGCCAATTATGTCTTGGGCAAGAAAAGAAACAGGAATTGATCTTAAATGAGCAAGAAAAAGAAAAAGAATAAAGTAATTAAGATAAGATTAAAGATTTTATTTACTAAGTCACGTCCACATAAAGACAAAAAGAAATACAATAGAAAAAACTTAAAAAAAGATTCGACATTTAGAATTATATAGACTACTCTATACTTATGATTATATTAGACACCAAAGAAAGCATCCAAGCCTACAAAATGAAACATCTTCTAATTGGATTAAGGTTAGAAGCCAAAGGTAACGGAATGAGATTAACCAATAAAGCGCCATCTTGTTACTCACAAGTTAAAAAGCTATTCGGATACAAAGGAAACAAAGAAAAGGTTTTAGACCAATTCGAGTTAAACTTTTATAAGAATGGCGGGCAAATCATTTAATTGATTAAAAGGTTTTAGACTTTTCCCTTAATAAAAGTCATTTTTTTATATATTAAATAACAAGCGAAAAATAAATTAAATAGAAGGAAATAATATGAAGGAACAATTAAAAGAAAAAATCAAAAAAGTAGCAAAAGAATTAGATGATGAAGTTACAGATATGTGGAGCGAGGGAAAGATCAGTGGAGATGAAGCGATTGCATCAAGGCATTTCATAGAAAAATTTAAAACACTATTGACAGATTAATTAAAATAAAATTTGACAAATTAAATTAATTAGAGTAGTCTGTTTGTATGGAAGAAAACGAAAAGCCCGAAGAAAAACCTTTAGTATGGGATGAATATCTGTTGCGTAAATGGTGTTCGTCTTGCAAAGAAGGATATTATATTAATGACAAAGAAGACTCGGAACGTCATAAAGATTGTTGTAAGGATTAATTAAATAGAAGGTTTTAAGCTTTTCCCTAAATAAAAGCTAAATTTTTCTCAGTAAATAAAAGTAAATAAAACCGAAATAAATAAAATAATAATGAATAATGAAATAAAACAAATTAATATTACAGATTGTTTAGACTTAATTTTTAAGATCAATGGGAGACCACAAAAAAGAAATTAAAACAATCTAATTAAAACAATTAAGAGATCCTAGGAAAAGCCCAGGATCTCTTTTTTTTTAATTTTAAAAAAGATTAAAAAAAGTTTGACGTGGCATCTTATCTGTGGCAATCTGTTTACATGATTAAAACAATACAATGTCCTTACGATTGGAAAAGCGGATGGCAACATCCTTACAGAATAGCTTGCGGTGGCAATGAGATCCCCTCTGAAATTAGCGGGCGATGGTACATATACATTTATAACATAGTGGAAAGATCTCATTGTTATTATTGCTTTAATGAAGATCTTTTTATTACTGAAAAAGAATTTGACAATCGATTAAATGGACGTAATATTAGATTAAATTCAAACAACTAAAAGGAGAAAAAAATAAAATGAATAAAGTAACAGAAAAAATTAAAGAAGCATTCTTTGCACGGAAAACAAAAAAGATTAATCATGATTTCACTGATGGCACATCAGTTTTTTATCGTAACAATGAGATAATTAAAAGAGATCCAAGTGGTGTAATTCTTTTTACCTTTGCGGGTTGGGGATCTTCTACAACAAGAGAACGTTTAAGAGGAATTTTAAATGTCGATGTATACCAAAAAGATCATGAACAATATTACAACGGCGCTAAAGTGCTTGACTTGTACGATTGGCACGTATTATCTTCTTTTGACGGTATTAGAGAGTAATTAAATAGAATAAAAACGTTTTTACCTGTTTTCCGTCAAATACAAACAGGATCTTTTTTAAATAGAATAAAATAACAAGCGAAAAATAAAAATGAAAGATATAAATAACAAATACATATTAGAGATAACAGAAAAAGGAAAAGTAATAAAGACACATTATTTTAATCATTGGCAAGAAAGAATGATATTTGCTTTTATGATAAAACAATCTAATTAAAAGGTAATGAGTGAACAAACAAAACAATTAGAAGGCGAACAAATGATTCAGTACATTATGAAACGTTTTAATTATACAAGAAAACAAGCAATTGAATCGATACCAAAAAGAAAGGAAAACAAATGATTTTAATTATTCTATTTTGTGGTATTCTTATATCTTTTTTATTACCTTGAAAAAAAACTTTCTTTTTATTTGACGTAATGGAATTGCTATGCGATAATGTACTTATGATAAAAACTACAACAGCATTAACTCAAACATTATTAACGTTCTTTCAAAATTACATTGGACATTCTCTGATAGGATTAACTATCTTGACAGATGCAAGATTAAAGAAAACGAATAATCCTTATGGTAAAGTCTTAAAGAAAACTAGATTATTGGCAAACATTGGATTTCATTATTCAAATTCTTTAGACAATCAAGCAAAACGTGAGAACAAGAATATTGACTTTCAAGTTCAAGCGAGACGTTGGGGCAAGCGCTTAGAAAATTCTTCTTTAGTAGAGCATAAAGGAAATCATTACCTAGAGTGCAAAGTTGAAAAAACCTTTGAAGTTAATTACTTCTTAGAAAATGGCGCGCCAATTGAAAAAAGTGCAATCGAAGAATTCTTGCCAAAAAAGAGCGAAAGTTCAACACAAGACGAATTAACCAAAAAGATTATCTTACGTGACATTAAACTTGAAAACATTCTTTCAATGAGAATTCAAGGCGAAAACGTTTTAGTAAATTAGTAGTTAATCAATAAAAAAGAAATCATTCTTTCCTTCTAGCAATAGAAGGTTTTTTTTGTGTTTAAATAGAAATCAATAATAAAGTAAATAGAACAAAATAAGAAAGAAATAAATAGGTAATAAATAAAATAGATAGATAGAAAGATAGAGAACAAGAAAGATATACAAACAAACTAATTAGAACATTATTGAATTGCTTTGATTAGAACATTATCAAATCCTTTTCAAGGTAAGACATGAGCCTTGTATCGTATCGACTAAGCAAGCCCTTTCTAAGCCCTTATTTGATTAGAGTATCATACTAGGTAAAACAATCTATATAGAACAAAGGCAAAACTATCTAATTAAACTAATATTAAACTAATTAAAAAAAGATTTGACATAACTATCTATGTATGCGAATCTATGGTTTCACATTACTATTATTAACACTAAAGAAAGATTATAAAATGAGTTACTTCTTAAATTCAACACCGCCAAGTATAGCTGAATGCATTAACAGATCACCTAGATCATTCAATATTGAAGATGTAAGCGATAGCGAGAACGTTAATGATGTACTTACTAAGTTAGACGTTGGTGACTATTCAACTGAATCACTGAATCACGTTTGCAATGGTTTCAAACTAATCAAAGACGATAGAGGTGAGCCTTTAACTATCGTTTCATCTACTTATGACTTACTCCAACCTACTGAAGCATTTGCCTTTCTAGATGCTTTAAAAGAAGAGTTAGGTTTCGAGTATGATACCGCAGGCTTTACTCATCAAGGGCGTCAGCTTTTCATTAGCGGTAAGATGGACATGACTATTGAAGTACCAAGCAAGGGCGATAGAAAGAAAGGTGATGTGCTAGAGATTAGAGTGACCGCAAGAACAAGCTTTGACGGCTCCCTTGCTACTATCATTCAAATCGAAATCCTTAGAGTATGGTGCGATAATGGCATGGCATCATGGGATAAGGGCAATCGTATAGCTAAGGTAAAGCATACCCGCAATCAAAGGGCGATCATGGCAACCGCCCTAGAGCAGGCAACGGGAGTTAGGCAAATCATTCACAATCTAAAGACTGACGTCACTGACTTGTCACTTAGAGAAGTTACACCTCACGAATTCGACATGATCAACGAAATCGTTTTCAAGGGCGAAAGCAAGCAAGCTGAAACCGCAAGGGAAGCGGTAAAGGCTCAATTCTCTAATGAGCGCCTAGGTGCTTTCGGTGAGACCGCATGGGATACATTCAACGCTTTCACCGCTTATCAAACTCATGATCGAATCACTAGAGAAACCAAGCAAACTACTAGGGAAGAAAACCGCTTTCGCTCGTTAGCTGATAGCTCCTTTCCTACTAAGGTTCGCAATGCTATAACTGAAGTGCTTGCGGTATGATGTTACTTATCTTGATTGCCCTTGCCCTTGCGGTAACGTTACAAATGCCATAAGACTAAGCCCTCCGAAAGGAGGGCTTTTTTGTGCCTAAATAGAAAGAAACGAAATACAACCTAAATAGAACAAAATAGGAAACAAACTAAATAGAGTAAAATAACAAGAGAGACAAGAGAGACAAGAGACAAGAGAGATAAGTACCACAGGCAAGGCTAAGGCACAGGCTAAGGCACAGGCACAGGCTAAGGCACAGGCTAAGGCAAGGCTAAGGCACAGGCTAAGGCACAGGCTAAGGCAAGGCACAGGCTAAGGCATCACAAAAGTACGTGATGAAAAGAAAGATTTGACAAGGCAATCTATCTGTGCTTTGTTACTTGTATGAAAACAATCATCATCTTAGTCTTACCTTGTTCCCTCCTGCTCGCAGGTCTCACCAATGGAGTCAGTTTACTACTGCCTTGGATCGTCTCTGCTCTTTGTGTATATAAAATGCAAAGAGAGTTTGACGTAAGCTAGAAACTACGTTCTATTGTACTTGTAACATATTACTAACCTACTACTAACCTACTACTATACTACTATGAAAATTAAAACACTTATTATCTTCCTTAAAATGGTACAGAAACAGGATCAAGGCATTTGGATCAATGACTTCCTTGATACTGATACACAAAATGGCAAGTGCTTCTTATATTGCCTAAATGCTAAAATGATTGAAACCTTCACTCTGTCAGATGATTGCACAGGATATAAAGAAACTTATGCTGAACTGAGTCAACTAGGTGAAGACTTGGTCGAGATGAATAACGTCGCAAAGAAAGCTATAACAGGCAAACTCTTTAAGCCTACAAAAGTAATGACAAAAGGCACTGATCTTAACTTCTTTACAGGCAAGCCTGTTCCTTCAAATCCTTTGCTTGTAAACAATCTATTTGCAACTCCTGAAAGCTTTCAAACTCTTGAGGACTATTGCCTAAGACATAACGGCTCAGAACGTAGCGCGGCTATAACCTGTTCCAACATGGCAATCAACCTTTGCCATAAGTCAGTCGAAGAAATGCTTTCTAGCTAGTAGTAGGCTAAAACAATCACAAGGTCACGGATCTTCGGATCCGTGGCTTTTTCATGTCTAGACAACTCCCCCTTGTATTAATGGAACTACTCCCCCCCTATTAACTAGAATACTGCACGATCCTACTGCTACCATTCTACTGCCAGGGCCTTTTCTTCAATATCGAAAAAAGAATCAGACATTAGATAATATATTTATAACATAGGGTTTCTTATGGGAAGGGGGGTACATTAATGGGAAAATCGGCGCCATCATAATAAATAAGAATATTTGAAGATCGAAAAAAAATCGGCGCCCTTAAATTGAAATAAGTAAAAATCAATAAAGATTGTTCTTCAAAAAGAAAAAAAAAGAAAGAATACGACAACGCGCGATTTTATTACTTAGTAAATGGAACGCACATGGGGCAAGGACCATGCCCTTCCTTTGGGCAACAAGTTTTCTTATTACATTTATTATGCGAACAAGCAGAAAATAATAAAAAACTTAAAAAAAACAATTTAAAAATAATCTTCATATTATATAATACATAAAATTGTATAAAAATCAATCTTCTCGTGTAATATATAATATATTATGGAACTAGACTTCTCAAATGAAATTAAAGCATATCAACTTTGCGATTGTGAAGATGATACCTTAGGAGAAATTGTAGCTGAAGAATCTTGGGCTACAGAAAAGAACAAGGGTAAGAAATTAAATAAGCCTTTCAGAACTTCAGGAGGCCCAAAAAAGTTTTCTGTTTACGTTAAAAACGAAAAGGGTAATGTAGTTAAAGTAAATTTCGGAGACCCGAACATGGAGATTAAACGAGACGACCCAAAAAGAAGAAAATCTTTTAGGGCTAGACATAATTGTGCAAATCCAGGTCCAAAAACTATGGCTAGATATTGGTCTTGTAAACAATGGCGAGCTGGAACGAAAGTACAAGGATCTGACATTGAAATGACAGAGGAAGAAAAAGAAGATGTTATTTTAGATGAATTAGATGAAACTCAAGCAAAGCCTGGGCTTTGGGAAAACATCCACAAAAAAAGACAAAGAATAAAAGATGGATCAGGAGAAAAGATGAGAAAAAAAGGAGACAAAGGAGCTCCTTCGGAAAAACAAATAAAGCAAGCTCAAAAAAAGAAAAAAGAAGCTAAAGCAGAATTAACAAAAGAACAAAAAACTCTTCCGCCTGCCTTACAAAAGAAAATTCTTGAAAAAAAAGGAAAAAGTCCTAAAAATCAAGATAAAGATAAAAAAGAAGATAAGAAAGAATCTAAAGCAGAATATGAAGCTCATATGATGTATGATCCTAAAACTGGTAAAGGTTATATGGCTAAAGAAGAAAAAGATCACATCAGAATGAAGAAGATGGGATATTCTCACAAAAAGCCAGCTTAATCTTCAAAAATTCTTTTATTAAAAGGCGGGCATAAACAAACAAGATTATTTGGGTCTTTTTTATATAAAGGCTCAATTAATAATAAAGGATAGACTTCTGTTCTGTCTATATGAGATTCATACCACTCTACATCTGCTAGTATGTGAGTTATTTCTTGTTCTTCTACTTTTATAGATGGATCGCCGAATATATGAGAGAAATGTTCAGTTAAACACTTTTCTACATATTTAACACTAGCTTTTCCTATGTCCATTTATTTTATGTGTAACATATAGTAATGGTAGAGAATAATAATAATAGTTTTAATATTCTACTGTTTGTATGTTTTGTATTAATCATAGCTTTATATGATATATATACAGAAAAAGAAAAGGCTGTAGATTTATTATATGAAGCTCAAGATGTAATAGACTATCAAAGCAAAGCAATTTCTACCCAAAAATCATACCTGCAATACTTGCAACAACAATGGTATTATCCAAAAAATTAATAAGAGAGGTGATAAATGGAGGAGTAATACAACACACCCCGTCTTAAGACATCCTTAAGCTCTACGCCCCCTCTTATTTTATATATAATAAATATATTTCTTGAAAAAATCAAGTTATTTTAAGTTTGGATTTTGAGAATTTGATTTAAAAAACAAAAAAACATTGCAGGGGCAATCGAAAAAGCCATACGAAACCCGGCCCAAACCGTTGGAAATTAAGGACTTACACAATAAATGTGCGACTAGAAAAAAAATTTTCAAAAACTACTATAATAATAATGGTTAGCGAAGAATTTGATTCAATATTTATTCATGTACCTAAATGTGCTGGAACTTCAATAAATGCATTTTTAAAATCAAATGGATTTACGATGAAGAGCCTTCATCAGGAAAAAGATGGATCTAGTGATAATGAAACAGGAAGATATAAAATTGGAGCGGCGAGAAGATTAAAGAGAGCTTATAGTGAGAGAGAGTGGTCTGGCTACTTTAAATTTGCATTCGTAAGGAATCCATGGGACAGAATGGTTTCTTCCTGGCGCAACAGGGGCAAAAAGTACTCTGAGCTTAAAGATTTTGTATTTGCATACCCATTTGAAGATAATGCTAGAGATACGGTGTGGCACAGCATGCCACAATGTGTTCATGTGTGCGACGACGATGGAGAGCCTATAATCGACCATATCGCCCGTTTTGAGCACCTGCAAGAGGATTTAGAGGCTATTTGCGACATTATAGGTATTGAGCCTAAAGAGCTACCACATAGAAATAGAACAGAAAGAAAGCCTTATCAAGAATACTACGATCAAGAAACTATAGACAGAGTGGCGGAAATATATAAGAAAGATATAGAAATGTTTAACTATGACTACTAAGTCAAGAAGTAAATATTTATTAATAGTGCCTCAAGGGGGGTTTGTGGATTGTTTATCCAGAATAGGCTATGCGATAAATGCTTGTAAATCAAGTGTATTCGGCGGAGTTAAAACTAATATTTTCATTTTTTATTTAATTTATAAATCTCAAAATCTTCTTTATATAAAGTTTTTATGCTAGGCATTATTTTTTTTATACTTTCCGCTACTTCATCTGCTAATAAACTTGAATGTTTCCTTTTGTTCGAGTGGGGGATTTTAATTTTTTTTCCTAACATTTCAGATATATCTTCTTCGAGATTATTTAAGAATAAAAAGTTAGTTATAGAAGAGATGCGCCTATGGTTATTACGAGCATTCGGGTGCAGTCCATTTAAAAAATAGTATTGAGGTAAATGATGATGATCAAAAAAACCATTTAACTCTATTTCTTTAATATACTTTAAAAGAGCTTTGTTTTTATCGCTTTTAGTAAGCTCGTGAAACGATTCTCCCATTATGCCCTCTTGATCCCAGGGCCTCATTCTGCAGTTAGTCGATTTACGTGTAGCTAAATCTCCAAAAGCTGATATAAATCTAGAAACAGGTTCTCGAAGAATACAACAAACTTTACGATCTACAGGAATCTCTGAAATAGGCTGCCGCTCAAACGGTATAACCTTAAGCATTGTTGTCATTCCAGCTTTAGGGGTGTTGTAAAATTCTAAATTATATTCTTTGTTATAAAATCCAATATATTTCATTTATTTAATTTATAAACCTCATCAACTCCAATAGTCTCTACATAAGAAAATCCAAATTTTCTTAAATATGATTTAAATGTTTCATCTTTATAATTGTTTTCAACAAGCAATACTTCAATTTTATTTTTAACGAAATCGATTGACTCTACAATTTCAAGCTCACCACCCTCGGTGTCAATTGAGCATAAATCAATATTATGTATATTATGAGCATTTAATAAATCATTAAAATTAATAGTTTCAACTTCGACTATATTACACCCTTTGTTTGCATTGTTTTTTAATTCTCTTTTTATTCTTTGTTTATGGCGGGGGTCATATTTTTCAATTATACCACTAAGCCCTTCTCCGTACCCATGTATATCCATGAAAGACATTTTTTGTCCTGAAATTGGAGATACTGCATACTTCTCGCAAATACAATTTCTATTATTTTTTAATAACTCAAAATTTGAAGGGCTTGCCTCAACACAAATTCCCGTCCACCCCATTTGTTCAAATACAAATGTATTACTAAATTTTATTCCATTTAAACATCCAATTTCTACAAAAACGCCTTCCTTTTTATTTTTAAAAAAATTTTCGTAACAAAATTTATCCTGCCCGCATTGACTATAAAATTTCATATTAATTTAATGTTTTGTATATACATTCCCATATATTATATTTATTGAGAATTAAATTTCTAGCCTCATGCATTGCATCAATTTCTGATGGGGTAATCGGTTTGTTTATTAAGTCAGATACAGAATCGGGATTCTCAATATCTATCAGCCTATAAGAGCCTTCAGGAAAGAAGTCGCCAATATTTGGGCAGCCCCAGTAAAGTGGCATGCACCAAGCAAGTAATGCATCGATTATTTTTTCGGTAAAATAGTTGGACTGAGATGAATTTTCAATACATATACTCATTGAAGAATTTAAAAATAAAGAAGTTCTTTCTTCTATGCTTATACGTTTGCCGCTCAGGGGCCGTCCTTCACCAATAATTTTGGGATTATGCTTTATAGCCTCTTGTATATATTTATACCGCCAAGCATATTTATGACTGCACACTGCACTCGTTAAATCTTTTGAAAAATGTTTTAAGCTTGTTAGTTCATCATATGATTTTGTTAATTGCCAAGTACAAGCATGAAATTTTTCTTTAGTTGAATAATCATAAACATTATCGCCATTAACTGATTGAGGCCATTTTTTTATTATATCAGGCTCTCTTCTGAAGTGAATTGTATTTGGTTTAGAAAAATTAGGGGCCTGTATAGAGACAAAGTAGTCTGGATTTGAATTTACTTCGCAAATATTCTTCCACTTAGGCTTACTGCCTGGAGTCATAATGGGAAGAAGCTTATGGAGACCTTTACATGAGGGGCTGTAATGAAATAAAATCTTTTTCATTATTAATTATTATGTAGTTTTTTTTACCCATCCCTTTGCATATTTTTCAACAAAATCCTCAACAGATAAACTAAAGTCAATACCTTCATCATAACAAAATTCAGTATTGTACCCTAGGGCATGCCTTATGTGTTCGCTTTTTAATTTTGTCCAATCAGTTGGTTTTACCCCAAGAAAACCTGTTTTTACCAATTTTCTGATTATATAATAATTCAATATTTCTCCGATATCTCGTTTCCTTATCACTTTATTTCCTGCATAAATACTATAAGGCGGAATCTCTCCACAAACCACAGAATTCGCTCCAATTATGGAACATCTTCCTATGTTAGTAGCGGGGAGAATTAGACACCTAAGCCCTATCCATGTCAAATCATTTATTATTAGTCTAGGATCTTCCTTATAGCATCGTACTGGACAATGTAAAATAATTTTTGATTCAGCACCCACCAAGCAATCATCTCCAATTTCCAGAAGATGCCCATTCATTGGTTCTATTTTTTGCCCAAAATTTTTAAAATTTTTCCCAATTTTCATGATATGTTATTTCCAGTGACCAAATTTCTTCATTCTCTCTATTTTTTCAGATTGTTTTACTATATAATTATAGTGGATTATATAAGGGTCAAAATCCCTGTGGTTGTTGAACCAATTAATGCCATTAGGGAAGAGGGGAGGGGGAAGGATGCCTTGGTTTAATTGTTTATATTTTTTGATTTGTCGTATTTTTGCCTGTGTGTAGCCCTGGTCTGATTGATCCTTTCTGCAAGGATGATTGAGGGGGAGAGTGTCGAGGTCTACATTTTCACTAGTATCAAATAAATCTATATTGAGGGGGGTTGGCTTAGCTACAAAGAATCCCATACAAACCTTCCTGGTAGGTGGGGATGGATTATAGGAAGCAGGATTGCCTTTGGCAGAATACTGAAAAAGTATATCTTTTTCTTTGAGCATGGGAAGTAAATAAGGAAGTGGGTCTTTTAAAAAAACGACATCTAGATCTGAATATAAAACCGTATAACCCTCCTTTAAAAATTTTCTGGCATTATCTACTTTTGCCATGCAAATTTTATTGAAGTTTTTACTTTGCCATTGCCCTGAGCCGACATCTAACTTTATTAACTCGTGCTCTTTTTCTAGGCCCACATTTTTCAAATGAAAAAGAAAATTTTCATACAGGGGAAGGTAGTCTTTGTCGAGAGAATTTAAAATTGAAAAAAATTTAAGTTTCATAATTTATCTTGATTGTTTTGACTATAGAAGTTCATTAACTGGTTATTCTATTTTCCAAATTTGTAACCGAAATGCTCGATGTCTTTTGCGTATTTTTCCGCAACGATTTCACGAGTTTCGTCATCATAGTATTCGGTGTAGTGTTTGTGTTGTGTTTTGTTTTTTTGTGAAAGTGTTTGTTGCGATATGCCGATTTTATTACAAACAGTATTAAAATCCTCCTGAAGACTTTCAGTTTTTCCAATAAAATCAATTCTAACAATATTAGAAAGTATATCAAACTGGCACCAGTGTATATGATCTTGAATTGTTATATACCTTGCAAATGCAGGAAAATTATCAGATACATTTTCTAGTGAGAGTTTAGATGATTTAAATATTTCCTTCTCCCAGTATCTACTATTTTTTGCCCATAAAAATTGATCTTTTTTCTTAAATTCATTCCAAGCAGAAACAAGACGATCAAATGGATTTCGACAAAATGAAAAAGTGAAATAATCACTAGGTATTTTAGATGGTTTGCGTTTTTGATATAAGTCTATAATAGTACAATGTTGGCCTCCCTCACCCCCTGGGACTTTATTTAAAACATCAATTATAGAACTACTTGCACATTTTCCTGCTCCAAAATATGCAAATTTATATTTGTGATTTATCATTTTTTATATTTTAGAAAAACTTTTTTCATTGTCAAATCTTAACCCAACTACATGGGAATAAATCTTTAGTAGAATGATGTACGGCTGAACCAAACCAAGCACTGGGATAAATTACAACTTTATTTTTGTTTTGATTTAAATAAGCTCCCCACCAACTAAATGTACTATTTGCAATAATATTATTTTCGCATAAAGACATGCATAAAAGATCTTCGATATTGCTATGCCCCTCAACAAAAATCATGTTTTTAAATTTAAAGTTTTTTTTGCACCAATTAATATCATTAGAAAAAATAAAAGTTTTTCCTTTTGGTTGAATTATGTCAAGAGCCTTTTTGTAAAAATCGATTGGTTGAGTTGGATGGATATCTGGTATATTCAAATAATCTCCACGTCTTACATGAATTGAGCAAGAATTTAAAAAATTAAAACCTACAAATGATTTTTTTTTTATTATATTATAAATTTCTTCTTTTGTTTTTCTAAAATACTTTTCGCTTTGCCAATGCCCATCTAGAAGATAATTATATTTTTCATCAAATTTGAAATTATTGAAATGAAAATTATCCCCAATCTTGCGAATAGGTTTTTCTGAAAACTTTTTTTTAATATCTTCATTACAAAGAGGTGCATTTTGCGATAAAATTTTGTTTAGGTCGAATCGCCGTCCATCCAAAACACCTTTCCCGTTACTCTTGTTTGCATAAAATGAATCATCAAAATAAACTTCATTATCAAAGCTTAATTGATACCCGTAAGCCCATTGAAATAATTGATTACCGAGGCCCCCTTTTAGTTTCACTATAATCATTTTATTTAATAAATTTTTTATAGTTACAATTCCTTGATTGGATATCACTATAACCTGGGCTCTGGCTAACTAGGGCAGGAAAAAAAGAATAAACATTAAATGTTGATTGTAGATATCTAATATAAATTACATCAAGTGGCAAATTATGTTTTTTTAAATTTTCTAATATAAAATCAAAAGTGCGAGAATTAAAACCGATACAATGAGTTGCTTTGGAGTAGTGACATTTCACGACTCTGTCATTAATCTTATGAGGGGGCTCTTTACCTTCTTGGGTGCAATGATTAGCTCCAAAATAAATTAAATCCCAATCTTCTGGAACAAGTGTCATTAATTCAGAAATTTGATTAATATCATCACTGAAAGACACATCGTCTTCCATAATTAATATATTTTCTAAATTTTTATTTTTAGCCTCTTCAAAGATTTTAATATTAGATAAAACAAGACCACGTTCGCATGCTTTAACTTTAGAGGGGTATTTCCCTGTTTCAAAAAGTTTTTCACCATCTACTGCAGAAATTCTGCAAACGGAATCGATTGAAAATTTTTCAAATTCTTTTTTGCACTCCTCCCAGTTATCTTTTCTTTTATCTAGATTTATGCAGTATATTTTGTCAAACAAGTTATTCATCTTTTTCTTTATCTATTTGTTCGAGCATATTATGATCAGATGGTGATATATAAATTGTAAACTTTACAATATCACTTTCTATCATTTCTTTATTAATTAATTTATACTTAACATTATTTAATCCATCATTCATAACTGAATTTGGATCTTTTTTATACCCCTGAATAAATTTTCGAAACAAATTATTTTGATTTTTATCAATTTTTTTCTCTCTTTTATCAGTTTTAGGAGTGGCGGAGTGCAGGACAACCTCTCTCCATATTTTTTGATTTGGATTTCTTTTTTGAGAACCTGGGCTTTTGTAAAAAACTTTTTCGGAGTGTAAGATCGGAATTTTAACAGCAGCGACTCTTTGCTTAAAGTCGTTGTCTTCTAGTCCCCAATGCCAGAATTCATTTGTGAAGCCATTTATTTTTTTAAAAGATTCTTCATTAATACATGTAATACCCCCACCTGGGCATGTGTTAATATCATGAGTAAAAACAGATGACACTCCATCTGCTTGGCAATAATTTAAAAGTCCAGGAGTTTTTTCAAAAATATCAACATCGTGCAATATCCAGTAGTTGCTTTTTTTAAACTTTAAACCTTCTTTAAAGCCAGCATTAAAAACAGCTCCTTTATTAAAAGGTTGATCGTTTGTTTGTTCGGATACAATAAAAAAGGGAGTTAAATTTAAAAAATCAAGAGACTCCCTAAGGGTTGGTAAAAGTTTTTTAAGATCTTCCTCTCTGTTTCTATATGGAATTAATATGTTAATGCTATTCATTTTTATATTAATTTCTTTAATTGTTTTATATCTATAGTCATATTTTCTTTACCTAAATGAGGATCTTCGCCATCAGGAGGTCTTTCTCCTTCAGCAATTAAATAAGAATAATCTAGATCTAAATCATTTGACATAGACCAATAAAGCAAAGTCACATAATTAGCGCTAAAAAATTCTAAAATTTTTGTTTTGGGTTTACAGTAAGCTAGGTTAGCTAAACATGATCCATGGGGGCAGACAATCTCTTTTGCATTATAAAACATATCAGCCTGATCAAAAACGTCACAATCTTCCATAGACACTTTTGTGAATCCTTTATTTTTCAAAAAATTAAAAACCTCCTCCTCATTATCTACCTTCCTTGATTTGGCCCTTTCTCTAGATATATAAATTTTTTCATAATGTTTTTTTTCTTTTTTTAAAAAATTTTTCTTTAAAAAATCATAAATCCAATTTGAGAAAAAAATATTTTTGACTGGAATAGAAGGTACGATTAATTTCTCACATTCAATAACTTCATCCCTTTTCAATCTCAAAATTTTATCAATTGGCACATTTAAGTGGTTAAGAGTTTTTGTGTGAAATTCTTGACCGATATTATTTGGTAAAATTATATTATCTACATTATCCCAATTTAGATTATATTTATTCAAAAGATCTATTCTTGGTAAAAGCTGAAACATCCAATGAAAAAAAACAGTAGCAGAATCAGAGCATAAAAGAACACTTAAACCTTTAGCTTGATTTTTTTTTCTGAAACTTAATTCGTCTTGCTCGTAATTAGTTGATTCTGATTTTATAAGCTCATTATTTTTTGTTAGCAATTTAATTGATCCCAATCGATTATATCCTAGAATTTTGCAATCTTCTAATTCACACACATATTGATCATCCATAGAGTATTCTCTTATTTTAGATATATATTTTTTATGCGACCAATGAACTTCCAAATCTAATGTTTTTGGAATGTTTGTAAATTTTTTAACTGAGCTATTTTTATAAAAATATTTTATTGGAATATTCCTATTTTCGCAATATTTAGATAAAGAGTTTATTTCGAAATCTATCTTCATACAAAAACCTCAAACCAATAATTTTTACTATTTAAATCGATATCATAATTAGTATAGATATCCTCAAGAACTTTTAGATTTATCTCGTCCTCAGTACATCCTGGATTATTTTCATGAGATATCGATCCTTGAACCATATGCCAAAATGGAGAAGTGCATCTATTGTGACCCCTAAATTTACCTGTGCATAAATCTATTTTTGAATAGTCGATTTTCAAAAAAACATTCATATAATCGCTTAATACAAGTTCTGGATTCCATTGATAAGAATTTGCATGGGGATTGTAATATAAATATCTTTCATCATAATGATATTTAGGATACCACTCGTTAACAAAGTAATTTAAAATATCCATTCTTTTATCCATAACCTCAGACTTACCAATGCAGAATCTATCAAAGATTCCACAAAAGTGGTTGTCATGAGATGGAAAATATATATCAAAATCTTTTAGAGAATTGATATCTGGAATTTCATTAAAATAATAAAGATCAGGTCTAGTCCAAATAACATGGTCATATTTTTTATCAAATTTATTTTCAGCATTAATCTTTAGGTCTCTAGATTTTTTCATGGAAACCCATTGGTATATGTTTCCCATCATTCCGTTTCTTTGATGTCTATTTAAATTTTTATCATAAGAAAAATACTTTCTATCCGCAACATCTTCCTCAAACTTAATATCAAAATTATTACAATATTTTAAAATATTTTTTAATAATCGTATATTTTCAATATTTAAACTTTTCGTAGGAAAGTGTCCGAAAAAGTCTGGAGGCTCAGGAAGTTCTGTGATCACATTACCTATCAAAGACTCGGAGCTTTTATCGAAGAATCTAAGTAATGAAGATAGACATATTGCGATAGACGAAGGGTCTTTAGTGAGGTCTTGAAGTTCTCCAAACTCCTCTTGGGCGGGCTCGGCTTCAGATTCATCATACCCAAAAATGCTTTTTACATATTCTAATTGAGCTTTTTTGTTATCATTTCCTTCTACCCAATTTGCGTGATGAACAATAATGCTGTCTGGGACTTTAAGTTCTGAAACATCTGAGTATTTTTCTCCAGGATTCCAAACTAAGTCTCTGGGGAACTTCTTCCATAATAAATTCACTTCACCATCATCAAGAACACCCTGCATTACATACTGCTCACCTCCACCTTTTTCGTGCATTATGGCTTTTAATTTCTCAGCTACCAAACTGAAGAAGAACTCTGTCTTAGGGGAGCATTTGCATGCAAAAAATCCTGAGCATATTTTACCCTTAAGATCGTTTTCTTGATAAATTATATCATAGTCTTGCACTTCTCTCTCAAAATAAGAGAATGATTTCTTAAGGAATTGAATATCAACATCGCAACAAATTATAACTTCTCCCATATTTGAAGCGACTGCATTTTTCCAAGCAAGAACTTTATTGTATTGAGTTTCTCTCCAACCTTCTAACCTATACTCCCCCGAATCAGAAAGTTGTTTTTCAAAAAAGACCTCGTTTATTTCGTACTCTTTTTCTGCACTAGGTTTTAAGAAATTATCAAAGAAAGCCTTGTGAGAGGGAGTATAAAAACAAAAAAGTTTAGGTTTTTTCATTTGCTATATTAGTGGGCTAAATCTTAAAGCAATTAAAAAATGTTTTTTTTTACAGACTCCAAAAAACAGCCTTTAGCCTCCATCCTTCCTCGCAAGTCTTTAAAGTACCTTCGGTGAATTATAACACAATAATTTCCGTTCGTATAAGAGAAATCTTCAACGTTTTCTGTGTACTCAAGGCAGATGTTTTTTAATGAATTGTTCAAAGCTAAGTGTATATATTAGTTGAAGATAGTAAATTAATATTTTAAAATTTCTAATAAATATACCCACAAAAAATAAAAAACAATGAAGACTTTCTCGCTATTATTTTTAATTTTATCTTTTTCTTGTTCTTTATCTAGAATTACAGAAGACTCAAAGGACTATGGTCATGCAGGGGTTACAAATTTCGAATCTTACGACAGCAATAATGATGGAGCGATTGATAAGAAAGAGTTTTCTGAAATCAAAGTTGAAAATAAAGACACAACACAACCTATAATAGTAATGCTTTTAATAATAGGCAGCGTTGGGTTTATGATTATGTCTCCAAAAATATTTTCTTTGGCTAAGAATGGAGTATTTAATAAAGACTGAATATAACAAATTAAGGTATAAGTGGAGAGAGCTAAGTAAGGAACTCTTAGAGCTTAAGCCTATAGAGCAGATGGCTATGGCAAAATTCCATGAAACTTTAATGTCTAGAGTAAGAGAGTTTGGATTAAAAGATCCGTTCTTAGAGAATCAAAAAAAAGATACAGAAGATAAGAAGATATTCGAAGAAGAAGAAACTAAAAAAATATATAGACAAGTTGCTGTCCGATCTCATCCAGATAAAAATAAAAATGAAGATGATATTTTTAAAGACCTAGTAGATTCCAAGAAAAACAATAGCTTAAATAAACTACTAGACAATGCAAAAAAAGTAAGATTAAAAATAGATAATATATCTATTGAACAAATAGAAAAAATAGAGGAGGAAATAAATGAACTAGAAAAATCCATATCTGAAATAATAAATTCCACCCATTGGAGGTGGTACCATGAAGACAATAGATCTAGAGATCTAATTATTAACAATCTAATTATAATCATAACAAATGAGCAAAAAGAAAAGCAAATTAAATAGTGAAATGTTTCACAAAGATAGAATCACCCTTCATAGTCTAGAACTTACAGCAAAACAAAAAAAACTTTTAGGAATAGCATTAGATGCAGAATCTCAAATAATTTTCGTTTCAGGCCCTGCGGGTAGCTCTAAAACATACATATCAGTATATTCCGCACTGAGGCTATTATCGCAGCATCAAGAATTGGATTTAATATATGTAAGAACTATAATCGAAAGCGCAGAAAAAGGTCTAGGAGCTCTTCCTGGCGATTTAAACGATAAATTTAACCCATATATGATACCCTTGGAGGAAAAATTATATGAAATATTGCCAAAAAATACCACAACTAAAAAAGATTTGTTTGCGTCAGGCAGAATAGAAGCTATGCCTATAAATTTTTTAAGAGGAGTTGATTGGAAAAATAAAATTGTAATCATGGATGAAGCTCAAAACGCTACATTTAAAGAGTTGACTACATTAATCACAAGGCTTGGAGAAAATTCTAAATTATTTATTTGCGGAGATATGATGCAAAGCGATATAAATGGAAAAAGCGGATTTAGAGAAATGATAAAAACTTTTTCAGATCAAGGAAGTGTCGAAAAAGGAATTCATACATTTGAATTTTTTGAAAGAGATATTAAAAGAAGTGAGATTTTAAAATACATAATTAAAAAATTAACAAAAAGACAAGATGAAGGAAGGGGAAGTAATTGAAGTAGAATGCTATGGACTTAAAAAAAGAATTAGAATATTAAAAATTCATAATATTGACGGAGAATCTTTTATTTCTGCCGTACTAGAAGGCTCTCAATATAATATGTATAATTCAACGATTATAATCCCAGAAGATTGGCTAAATAAACTGGTACACTAATTTTTTATTTATTTTTTTAATTTTAAAATTACCATAGCTAAATGGAGTCAATTATTTCAGCTGCAATTACAGCCATCGCAACACTTTTTGCTGTTTGGTTAAATTCTTTTTTTGCAAAAAAGAAAAAGATGAGATCTTTGAGTGGTGTTGAGAGTTTAATAAAAGAAAAAAAAGTAAAGAAAATAACGATTTTCCTGCAAGAAGAAAGTGAATATTTTAAGTCTATATCAGAAGCGTCTGAAAATAAAACTCTTATAATTTCAGATAAATCAATTATAATGCAAACTGAATTCTTTCAAGAAAAAGATTTGAACATTGAAAATATGAACACATTAAAAACATTTAACGAAACAATAAGAGGAGGATGAAATGTCTGTAATATACTGTCCTGAGTGCGGCTTTAAAAACTCATACACACTAAACGTGCCTAATTTTTGCGGGGGGTGTGCAGCCCCTTTAAAAAAAGGAGTAAAGGAGAAAGTGACTAATTCGGCAATAGCAAATAAAGAAGAACATGTCGAACTAGAAGATGACGAAACAGATATGGATTATGTGCCTGAAATAAATGAACTTCAATACGAAGTGTCGCAAGGAGGACTTCAGGTATTTAAAGGCGGTCAGTTATTAGGGTTAAATGAAAATGATTTCGGTGAAATAAATAAAAGAAAAACAAAAAGTCGTAGTGGATCGAAAAAGAAAAACAAAAAGGCGTAGTGGGTCGAAAAAGAAAAATATATTACGAGGACAGAATAGAAGAAGTTGACAATGAGATAAGGAAGCGAAGACCTAAATGGAGACTGGCTTCTTTGAATTGGCTAGACTTCGACGATGTTTCTCAAATAATAAGGTTCCACTTATTTAAAAAATGGGATCAATGGGATCAAAGTCGCTCATTGCTTCCGTGGATTAATAAAATTATTACAAATCAATTCAAGAATATACTGAGGAATTATTATCATAGTTTTGTTAAGCCTTGTGTCGGTTGCCCACTAAATACATCATTTGACGGTGAAAATACATGCTCTTTCACAACAAGTGGGATCCAGGACGCAACTTGCCCCCTTTATAAAAAATGGGAAAAATCAAAAAAACATGCATGCAATGTTAAGATGCCAGTTTCGATGGAAGAGATCAACCCAGAAGTTAAAGGTAAGTTTTATTTCTCAAGGGGTATTGATAGTGATATAGAAAAATTTCATGAATTAATGAAAAAAGAATTGAATGAAAAAAATTACAAAATCTATCAAATGTTATTTATATCAAAAATGACTGAAGAGGAGGTGGCATTAAAGTTGGGATATAAAACTAATGAAAAAAATAGAAAGGCTGGATATAAACAAATAAAAAATTTAAAAATAAAATACAAACTAATAGCAGAAAAACTAATAAATAAAAGAGACATTTTCTTATGATAACAAAACTTACAAAAGAGCAAAAAAATATGATAGACTCGAATTATTTACAGATACCAGATGTGGATCAGTTAACAAAGATAATTTTTGAAAACGAAGAGTTGGATGGTAGGAATAAAGAAGGTAAGTTAGTAGCTGAATATATGATAGAAAGAGGTTATGGGTATAAAACTAGAGTTCATAAAAAAGCGAAAAAAATAAAACTAAGTGAGAATCAAGAAAATTTAATAAAAGAGTACGCCAGAGATAAGTTAAATAGCCTACAAATAGCTCAGTTGATTTTTCAGGACAGGGAGGTTAAAAATCTAAGCATGGAGCAGCGAGTAGTTGCTGATTTTTTAAAAATAAATTATCCAGAATTTATTAAGCCGACTGATACGAAAAAAAATGAATATACGCCTCCTACTTCAACAAAAGAAGTCTTAAATATGATAAATGAATACGCCCATGAAGAGATAGAGATGGATAAATTAAAAAGATTTGAGAAAGATTGCCTAGGGACAACTAAAAAGTATATATCATCACCCAGATTTGTTCAACTTATGAATACCTATAATTGCGACGATTCAAAATTATTTAAAGCTGAATACATTAGGGCGGTTTGGGATAAACCAGACTTAACTGCGGATGAGATAAATTTATATATAAATGTATGTGTTGATTATGTGAATTTAAAAACCATACAAAAAAATATGGAAAAAATAAATCAGATGTTTGATGAAGTTGAAGATCAAACAGAAATGTCTGTAAAACTCGCAGAGATATTAAAAGCTAAAAGTGCCGAATATCATCAATGCGAACAAAGGCAAGAATCTTTAATTAAGAAATTAAATGGAGACCGCTCGGTAAGAATGAAAAACAAGCAAGATAGGTTTGGTTCTATTTTGAATTTAGTTCAATCATTCCAAGAGGAGGAAGAAAGGAATAGAATGATTCAAATAGCAGAAATGCAAAAACAATTAGTAGAAGATGAGGTTGACAGACTTGAGGATATGGAAGCCTGGAAGTCTAGAGTTTTAGGATTAAGAAAAGGAGATGTATTATAATGTATCAATATAAAGTAAAAGAAGTAGTAAAAGTTGTAGATGGAGACACAGTAGATTTTATTATCGACCTAGGCTTCAAGACATTTATAAAAACCAGAGTAAGGCTTTATGGAATAGATACTCCAGAAACGCGGTTGCAAAAATGTATTGCAAATGTAGAGGAGAGGCATAAAGAAAAAAAACGAGGATTGGAGGTTAAAGAAATAGTAAAGCGTATTCTTTATGAAGCAAAAAATATAAAATTAGATTCGAAGGGAATTGGTAAGTACGGGAGGTCTTTAGGAGTTATAACAATCGATGGTATGGAAGAATCATTAAATGACTATTTATTAAATAATGGACACGCCGTTAAAATGTAAAATTTGCGAAAAAGAATTTAAGAAAAATGCAGGGCTACATATACATGTAGTCAGGGGGCATAAAACTACACTTGAGGAATATTATAAAAAATATTACCCTAAGAAGAGTAAGCTTTATGAAAAAACAATTCCTTTTAAAAACCCAGAAGATTACATGGGCAGAGATTTTATTAACAGGGAAGAGTTGATAGAATGGTGCCTTAAGGAAAATAATGAAAAAACATCTCATTATATAAAAAACCTAATACATCAAAGAAAGTGTGAAAAAAATTTAAAATATTCATTAAGTGAAATAGAATTAGAGCTATGTAATTTTCCCAATATAGACTCCTATAAAAACATATTTGGAAGTTATACTAAGTTGTGTAAAGATATGGGATTAGAAAATGTTTTCTCAAAAAGTATACCTAAAGATTTTTTTAAAGAAAATGCTCCTGAAGATATGAAAATATTTGTTGATACTAGAGAGCAAAAGCCTATAAAGTTTAATAATCAAGAAATGATGAAATTAGATTTTGGAGATTATACTAGTGCGGGAAAGTATTATGATTATACATATATAGACAGGAAAAGCGAGCAAGACCTAAAAGGCACTTTGTCTGGTGAAAATTTTGAAAGATTTAAGAAAGAATTAGATAGGGCGAGAGAATTTAATTCTTATGTCTTTGTAATAATAGAAAGCAGTATAGAAAAAATTAAAAAAAATAATCAATTCGGACCCCACAAACATAAGCTTCCATATATTTGGCATAATTTAAAAACATTATCGCAAGATTACAAAGATTGCTGCCAGTTTATATTTGCGGAAAATAGAGCTGGCTTGAAAAAAATAATACCTAAAGTATTATTATACGGGAAAAGCATTTGGAATGTAGATCTCCAGTACTTTATAAACAAAAAAATTAATGAAAGAAAATAAAATTTTATGGTCGTTAGACCTAGCTGTAACGATTAACGATTGTGATGAAAATGCTATATCTCAAAATTCGATTATTAAGTTTGGAAAGAAAATTTCAAACACCATTGATCCAGAAGCTGAAATAGTAGGTATTGTTAATCCTTTTGGGGATCACAATGAAGACATGAAAGGGTGGAGGCTTATTCACGAAAATAAGAACTCTTTAATCACAGCTCATTTTATAGAAAAATCAAAAAAAGGCTATATCAATATTCATAGCTGCAATCCTTATAAACCAAGCGAGGCTTTGGATGTAATAAAAGATTTTTTCAAAAGCGATGAATTTATTTGTCAAAAAATATTTAGAGAATGACTTGGGATATAGGTGCTCAAAAAAGAAGCGATAAGGAAGATTTTAATAAAAAACTTCTAGAGCTAAAAGGTTTTATAGAAGAAGATGAAGCTCAAATTCTACTATATAAGTTTTTAAAAGAAAACATTACTTTTTCAACAAACTTAATAGCTGGAGTAGAGCTTTTTCCTTTCCAGCATATGGCTATTAAGGCTATGTTTGAAACTGATTATACTCTAGGTATTTGGTCGCGCGGGATGTCTAAATCTTTCACAACTGGAATATATGCATTTTTAGAAGCGATATTAAATCAGGGAGTTGAAATTGGAATATTATCTAAATCATTTAGGCAGTCAAAGATGATATTTAAAAAGATAGAAGATATAGCGGCGAAGCCTGAAGCTAGATTTTTAAGCCAATGCATAACACATAAGTCAAAAAGCAATGATGAATGGTTGCTTGAAATAGGATCTTCCAGAATAAGGGCTCTACCACTGGGGGACGGCTCAAAACTTAGAGGCTTCAGGTTTCATAGAATCATAGTAGACGAGTTTCTTTTGATGCCTGAAAGGATCTTTAATGAGGTCATAATACCGTTCTTGTCGGTTGTGGAAAATCCAGTAGAGCGTGAAAAAATGTATAATGTAGAGACTAAACTAATACAACAAGGCAAGATGAAAGAGGAGGATAGGCATAAATGGCCTAACAATAAACTTATAGCTCTATCATCCGCATCTTATAAATTCGAATATTTATATAAAGTTTATGAGAAATTTGAAGCTTTAATTCAAGGAAATGTCAAAGAAGAAAGCGGAGATGCGACGAGATGCATAATGCAGTTTAGTTACGATTGCGCTCCTAAAAAATTATATGATGAAAATTTAATACAACAATCAAAATCAACAATGAGTCAATCTCAATTCGACAGAGAGTTTGGCGCAACTTTTACTGATGATAGCTCTGGGTATTTTAAGACTTCTAGAATGGCTGCCTGTACGGTTTCGGATGGAGATAAACCCTCTGTAGAACTAGTGGGAGATTCTGATTCTAAATACATAATATCATTCGACCCAAGTTGGGCGGAGTCCGAAAGTTCTGATGATTTTGCAATCCAAGTATTTAAATTAAACGATGAAACTAAGCAAGGCGTGATGGTTCATGGATATGCACTTGCTGGTACAAGTTTAAAGCATCATATTGAATATTTTCACTATTTATTAAAAAGTTTTAATATAGTAGGTATTGTCGGCGATTACAACGGAGGAGTTCAATTTATAAATGCATGCAATGAAAGCGGACTTTTTAAGAAGTCTAATATAAATATAAAAATGTTATCTCAAGATTTAGATAACCCAGAGCATTACAAGAAAGACCTTTTAGCCGCTAAAAATAATTATAATATTGTAGATCGAAAATACTGCATTCTTAGGAAACCAACGAGCCAATGGATTAGGCGAGCGAACGAATTATTGCAAGCTAATTTTGATCATAAAAAAATATGGTTTGCTTGTCGTGCATTAGATGATGATTACCACACTCAGATAAAGAAAAAAATACCAATTAAAAAATTAAAGTTTTCAAATTTTGCAGAGATAGAAGAGAAAGAATCAGCTGGAGCTAAAATGATAGATTTTTTAGAGCATCAACAAGATATGATAAATCTCGCAAAAGCTGAATGCGCACTTATTCAAATAAAAACATCCCCACAAGGAAATCAAACTTTTGATTTGCCCGATACTCTCAGGAGAACCACTGGAGCTAATAAAGCCAGGAAGGACTCTTATTCAGCATTAGTATTAGGGAATTGGATGATAAAGACATACTACGATATGATGTCAGCTGAAATTAAAAAAGTTGATAATTCATTCGTTCCAATGTTTATAAAGTAAAGTTGAAAGTTAACTTTTAGACTTTTTACTATCTTCCGTGTATAATATGTTAGATGAGTAAAAGAAAGTATAATAAGAAATCTCCTTATTGGGATAAATTTAATAAACCATTAGATCAAATGTCAGCTTCCCTGCATGATAGCGATGCAAAAAACATAGAGCCTATCTCTGCAGGAGAAAGTTTTTATGTAGCAGCAGCTTCTGAAGGAGGTTACTCAAGAGGGGGGAGCGGAACAAGTACAAGCAGAAGGAGGAACTCTGCATCGTCAGGAACAAAGAGTAATAGATTTGCAAACATCAGGCAAGGAATGCTCCCTTATCAAGTATCTGCCGATGGAGTTAATGTCAGGGACTCTATTGAATTATGCCAAAAGGCTTATGCTAACGTGCCAGTCTTTAGAAACTCAATTGACATAATGGCAGAGCTTGCTAACTCTCCAATATATGTAGAGCAGGGAAATGAAGCTTCAAGGAATTTTATAAAGAAATGGTTTACTAAAATAAACTTTTGGAATTTAAAAGATCAGTATTTTAGGGAGTATTATAGATCTGGGAATGTATTCTTTTATAGAATTGACGGGAAGTTTAATGCAGAAGATTTTGCAAAGTTAAATAAAATATATGGATCTAAGTATTTAGAGGATGGAAAAATACCATTAAGGTATATACTTTTAAACCCCTTTGACATAACTGCGTCAAGAAGTACTTCTTATAATAAAAATGTTTATAAAAAGATACTATCAGAATATGAGTTGGAAAGATTGCAAAATCCAAAAAACGAAGAAGATGAAGAGATCTTTAAAAGCCTACCGAAAGAAACTAGAGATAGAATAAAGCAGGGTGGATGGGGTAAAAATGGAATAAATATGAATTTGGATGCAAGTAAACTTTCGCATTCATTTTATAAAAAACAAGATTACGAGCCATTCGCAATACCATTTGGGTTTCCAGTACTTGACGATATCAACTGGAAAATGGAATTAAAAAAAGTAGATCAAGCGGTAAGCAGGACAATTGAAAATGTTATTTTATTAATAACAATGGGAACTGACCCTGAAAAAGGAGGCATAAACCCAAATAATCTTGCAGCAATGCAATCGTTATTTCAAAACGAAAGTGTCGGAAGAGTTTTAGTTGCCGATTACACGACTAAGGCTGAATTTATACTTCCTGATATTGGAAAGATTATAGGCCCAGATAAATACCAAATAGTAAATGAAGATATTAGGCAAGGGTTACAAAATGTAATTGTAGGAGACGAGAAATATAAAAATACACAAGTTAAAGCTGAAATATTTTTAGAAAGATTAAAAGAAGCAAGGCAATCCTTTATCCATAATTTCTTGCAACCGCAAATTAAGATGGTATGTAAGCAAATGGGATTTAAGACTTATCCTACAGCTAAATTCGAAGAGATAGATATTAAAGACGAGCTTGCACTGCAGAGAGTAGTAACAAGGCTGCTTGAAGTTGGAATATTAACTCCAGAGCAAGGCATTAATGCTATCAAGACTGGTATATATCCTAATCCAGAAGACATTGGCCCTGCGCAAAAAGAATATATAGAACAAAGAAAAGATGGCATGTATAATCCTTTAGTAGGAGGAGTGCCTCTTGTAAATCAAGACGATGACGGGGCTATAGACGGAACCCCCCCTCAGTCACCTCAAGGAGGAAAAAAAATTGGACAAAAGAAAGCTGGTCGCCCATACGGAACCAGAGGGATACCAAAACAATCAACAGCATCAGAATTATATTCGAGAAAAGAAATTCAATCAATGGTATACAAAATAGAAGAATTGCAGACGCATCTAGAAGTTAAGATGCTTGCCTCTGTAAAGAAGAAAGAATTAACCGACAATCAAAAAAGCCTAATGTCAGATTTATGCAGATCATTAGTTTTAGGAAAAGATGCGAAATCATGGAAAAGGTTTGGTACCGCTTGCATAAAGGATTTTGAAAAAATTTCAGAAATATCAATTATTCCAGAAATAGTGGAAATCTCTGAGTCTCATCAATTAGAGACATATCCATCCGCATTATTATATCACAGTAAAAAAACTTCAAAATAATTTTTTTTTGTGTAAATTATTGTTATGCAAGATAATTTTAAATATAAAGCTTCGTTTTCTAGTGAGATAATTGCATCGTCGAATTTAAAAGACTCAAAAGAAATATCGGAAGCGTCATTGAGTGAACTAGAATCTCTAGTTCCAAAAAACATTGATTTAGATGCAAACGTAGATTTACTTGCAGTGGCCTTCAATGCCGCAGTAGTAAATAGATTCAATAAGAATCATGATGGTATAAATACAGAGACCGCTTTGGCAGTTTCAGATTACTTTGTTCATAAGCCAACTAATATAGAGCATAAAAAAGAAAAGGTAGTTGGTCATGTAGTATCATCTGGGTTCTCCGAGTTTCAAACAAACAAAATGATATCTAAAGAAGAAGCTCATCAAAAAGATGGACCCTTTAATATAGCTTTAGCCGCAGTAGTATATAAGAATGTAAATAAAGACTTCGCTCGATTAGTAGAAGACTCCGCTCAAGAAGATAGTAATATGTATAAAATTATTTCTGCAAGTTGGGAAATAGGGTTTAACGATTTTCTTATTGCAGTTGGAAGTAAAAATTTAGAAGAAGCTGAAATCATAGATGATGAAAATCAAATAGAAGAGATGAAGCAATATCTTCGAGCTTTTGGCGGTGAAGGAAAAATGAAAGATGGAAGTGAAATATATAGATTAGTTTCTGGAGACGTATATCCGTTAGGGATAGGCTTTACCTCAAACCCAGCAGCAGATGTTAAAGGTTTATATTTGAAAGAAGACGATAAAAAAAAAGAAGAATTAGCTGCTCAAAATCTAGAAGAACAAATAGAAAAAATAGAAGTTAATACAGAAGATTTTTTAAAAAAAATAAAAAATATTAAAAAAAATTCTTCACATATGGAAAAAACGCATGTAATTTCTGACAAAGACGAAAAACAAAACATTAACATTATGGATATGAAAGACCTGATTCAAGAACTTAAAGAAACTATCGAAGCTTCGGCTTCTGGTAAATTTTCAGAAGAAGCTGTTGCTAATGTTGCTAAAGTAGTCACTGAAGCCATTAAGGAAAGAAGTGATGCATACGCACAAGAGAAAGCTGAAATCGAAAAACAAAATCAAGAAATCACAAAAGCGAAAGAAGCTTCTGACGAAAAGTTGAAAGCTATCGAAGAGCAACTCGCTTCTTCTCAAGAGCAAATCGCTAGTCTTGAGGCAGATCAAAAAGCTGTACAAGCTCTTGATTTATTTAATCGCAGAATGGAATCGCTTGACGAATCTTATGAACTTTCAGATGAAGATCGAAAGATCATGGCTGAAGACCTTAAGAGTATTGATGAAAAAGAAGAATCTTTCGCCAACTACCAAGAAAGACTTTCTGTTATTTATAAACATAAGAGTAAGGAGTTTCTAGCGAGCCAAGAAAAAGCTTTTCAAGAAAAAGTTGAAGCAGCGGTCAAAGCAAAGATTTCGAATGAAACTTCAGAAGCTTCCGAATCAACTGAAGAAGTTGTAGAGGAAAAGGAAGAAGAAGTTGTAGAAGAAATTCTTGATAATGCTGAAGCTACCGAAGCTGAAGTACCTTCCAATAACGGAGAATCCACAGAAAACCAAATTTCGCTAAAGGAAAAGTTCCAGCAAGCGTTCACAAAAGACTCATTAACAATTAAATACTAAGAAATCATGGCACACAGATTATTACCTTTTAGACAGTACGACGAAAACGACGTAGTTAACTTATTCGCTCTTGATGCGGATTCTACTAGCGGCGGAGGACTCAAGGCTATTCAGCCTGGCACTGACAGTATCAACGCAGACGGTGTTCTCGTAGGAGTATCCGCAGGAAACCTTGGAGGGAATGCAGGAGAAGACGTAGTTGACGTTTCCGAAGATAATCGCTTCATGGCTTCTTACAACTCGCCAGTTGGAAGGAATCCTTATCCCACCAATTCATTGAAGGTCAAACCTGGCGCTTCTGGAAATGCCGCTCTTGGAGTAACACTTTGTCAAACCCTTAGTGTTGACGAAAATGGAGAGAGCTTACTTTATAACCCAGTTAAGAAAGACGAGCTGAACGCTGTTCTTTCTGGACAAACAGTTCCTGTTTTAACAAAGGGAATTATTGCAGTCCACGAGAATGGAATGAATGGTCGTGCAGACACTGTATTTGCAGTTGGTGATGAGTTAGCTCAAGACGGAGACGGAAAGTTTTGCGTAAAGCTTTCAGCCGATGCTAAAGTTGGACAGCTACTAGCTACTGGAGCAAGAGGAGGCAATAAGGGTAATAATTACGGAGGAATTCGTAATGATTCTCTTTCTGGTAAGTATTATCTCGTAAAGCTGGATTGCTAAAATATTAACACTAAAAAAAGAAAGTTTTAAACACAATGAATATTACATTAAAAAGAACTGAAGAGCAAGTAGAACTGGTAAAAGCTATGGCTTCTCGCAACAGAGATGTTGCTTATGAAGCTCAGCAAGCTTTGGCTGAATTTATCGGACCAGTACTCGCCGAAGTAATTGATAACGCCCCTACTTTGAGTAACTTGTTCACCGCCTTCCAATTTGCTGCTGATGATAATCCCAGCATTCCTTTGGACCTGTATTACGACGTCACCGACGAAGACTACATTAAGGTTTATAGCACAAACGCTCCTGGTGGATTACCCTCCAGTCATGTGACTCCAACTCATAGCGAGTTGAAGCTTGCTACTTACCGTCTTGAAAGTGCAGTTGATTTCGACAAGCGCTATGCTTCTCGTTCGAGGCTTGATGTTGTAAGTAAAAGTTTGACGAGACTCGCTCAAGAAATTCTTCTTCAACAAGAGAATTCTTCTGCTTCGCTTCTTTTCGGAACGATTGCTGACAATACTTCAAAGCTGCTTTCGACTGCTACAACTGCTGGACAGTTTAAGCTCGCTGACTTTAATAAGATGCTCACCAAGATGAAGAGGAACAATCCTTCTTGGAGTGGTGGATCACCTGAAAGGAATCGTGGTATGACTGATATCATGGTTTCTCCTGAGGTTATCCAATCTCTTCGTGAGATGGCTTATAACCCGATCAATACTACTGGAAGTGGCGCTACTGTTACTGACAGCGGAACCAACACCCACCAAGAATCAGGTAATATTACTGCTCCTGATGCGCTTAGGTCTCAATTGTTCAATCAAGCTGGACTTCCTGAGTTCTATGGTGTCTCTATCATGGAGTGCTATGAACTTGGTTCTGGGCAAAAATACACAAAGGTTGCCAGTAAGCTTGGTCTTTGTGACATACCAGCGGGAACTAATGATGATATTGTCATCGGACTGGATCGCTCTCGTGAATCGATGATTCGTGCGGTAGCAGTTGACGCTGAGTCGGGAACGACTCTTACAGTCGGTGCTGATGACCAATATGTTGGTCGAGCAAAGAAGATCGGTTATTATGCTGAACTTGAAGAAGGTCGTACCGTTATTAATGACGGAGCAATTCTTGCGATGAAGGTTTAATAGATCTACATCAAATTCTTTCAAGAAATCCACCTACGGGTGGATTTTTTGTTTCTAGGATTTACAATAAAAGTGTATATTAATATAAAACAAGGAGAAAACTAACTATGGCAAGGAAAAAAATAACAGCAAAAACAAAAGTAGAAGTAATGTCTAAGGCAAAAACTGCGAGAAAAGGTAAAACTAGAGTAAAAGCTCAAGAAAAAGAAATGCATTTTACAGACGGAAAGGCTGAAGAGCAACACAATCTGTCTATGGACATTGAGGAGTTGCTGAACCCCCCTAAGAACCCTTTCGGGACATCATCCATATCCAAGCTAGAAGAAAAGCTTACGGGCATGAATTTAAGGCAAATGCAAGAGTTAGCTGTAAAAGCTAGTGTTTTTCCATCTGGGAATAAAACTTCCTTAAAAAACAAAATTAAAAAAGAATTCAATACTAAGTTCGGAACTAAGGACTCAAGTAAAAAATACAATAACCCTACCGAACAACCTATAGTAGATCCAGATTCAGCATTGGCGAAAGATATAATGGATATATTGAATGGTAAATGAATTACCATTTTGACAGTTCGTTAAACGAAATAGGGAATCTTGCAACTGGAATCTTTCAGTTTGATTTTGATTCTAGAACTGGAGATATCTCAGTAGGATATATTTCTGGATGGCTTCATAATAATGTTGGAGAGTTAAATGTACTTATACATGCTTGCTACAGTGGTGGTAGCCCAGGAATGCAAATCGAAGAAAAAGCCATATATAGACAAGTTTTTTTAAAGAATTATTATACAAAACTAGGAAGACAAGCTTTAATGGGAGTCAGTACAAGTTCATCAAGCTCTTCTTCTAGTGGGTCTGGAGGTATAGTAACTTCTGATTGGACAGAACTTAGGGATGGAGACAGCTATATAAGGAGACAGGCAATGCTTGCTAGTCCAGCGACTAAAATTACTGCATCTAGAACTTATTCTACTTTTGCAGAAAGTGCAGAATACAATTTAAAAGATTTACTTCAGAGATATACTTCTTATAGGGGTGGTCCAAGGCAAGTAGCAGGTAAAGATGCTCCTGCTTGATTACTGACCAGCAAGATCCATCAAGTCATTCATATTTAGGGATCCCCCTTTTTTCTCTGCCGCTTGATGTAAAGTTTGTGTGCCTTTTGATTCGTTGGCACTAACTCCCATATATTCATAGTCTTCTTTTGTAGCGCCTACTATAGTGCTGTGCCCACCCTTTTCCGCATGTTTATCCATAACTTCTTTCCCCTTTCTTGAGGAGGAAGCGAAATCCATTAAAGCTTGAGGGTCTTTCCTTATTTTATCAGGGATGTTTTCATTATTATCGAAAATATTTTTAAATACTCTAGTAAATAAAATTAATTTTAATTGATTGTGAGTTAATGCACAAACAGGTTTTCCAAAAAATTGAATAGTATCTTCGCAAAAAGGCATGTATGGAAAATAAAAATCTTCAAGAATCATTCTTTGTATATTCTCTTCTTCAAATAAAGAAAATTGCGAATTATGGGTTTTTACAAAAAAACCGACTTCACTATATGTTAATTCTTCATATTGTTTTTCAGTAAATAAAGGATCAAGGCAAGTATCGTCTTTAAAAAAACTTCTGCTTATGTAGTAATCATTAACTCTTTGTTTTGAGTATTTTTCGCAAGTATTTCCTATCAAGGATTCTTTTTCAAAAAGTTTTTCATTTAATTTTTTAAGCTCAGACTCTATGATTTTTTGTTGAGCATCTATTTGAGACTTTAAGATTAGGTCAAATTTGGCTTTATTTAAATTTCCTATAAAAGCCTTCTGGGATTCTAAAAATTTACTATCTTCCTTGGTCCATCCACCTTCTTTAATTAACGAATCAAGCCTTTCTTTTTCTGTGCTAAGTCCTTTTGATTGAGCTTTCTCAAAAAAAGTATCTTCTATTTCTTCAAGATCAACCTGGTCATGAGTTGTTAAGTGCTTTATATAAACAATTCCATAAGTTTCCGTTTCCTTTCTTGTAAAACCTTTTACCACATCCCTAAACATCCTTCTCCATTGAGAAGGATGAACCTTACTAGACATCGCCTGAATCTATATCTTTATTGAGTTGGTCGAAATCTTCTAGGTTGGCGCCTTGGCTAAAATACCAAAAGCTTAATATGGTTGTTATTTTATCTTTTATCATGTCAAATATTTCATGACCTTCTTCATCTACCTCGTAATACTGATCAATTTTTTCTTCAGTTTCTTCTGCATTAAAGAAAGGAATACACTCTTCATCTTCAGATATTCTATAATAAGAAAGATTCACTAAATACCAAAGTAAAACCTTGTTTTGAGCTTTACTATCTGCGGTATGATTAAAAAGCGAAGAGTAGCTAGTTTCCATGTCCACAATTTCTTTTCTTTTCTCGCCTATCTGGCCAAGTATCGAGGATAAATTATCTTCATCTTTCTTTTCTTTTTTTGGCTTAGCGGATAACCTTCCAAATTTATTTTGCAAATCTCCAAGCTCACTATACTTCCTAGTTAAGAACCTAGCATCTTCTTCGCTTAAAAGACCCCCAGTATCGCTGTATTTCTTAGCAAGCATAGCTTTAGTTAAAATGCCATTTTTAATACACTTGCTCATTTCTATACTGTACTCCATGTCGGCATCTTCAAGTTGCCTTCTGTTTGGCTCTTTGAGAATGATTCTATGAACTACAGGCTCCTTCACAGTTTTAGTTGTCGAAACTGTTTCCTGCTCTCCTGTTTCCTTATTCTTGCGTTTTTTTTCTACGGTTTTCTCAACCTCTTTCTCTATCTCCAAATCAAAACTATATATTTCTTTCATATTTTTATACCTTATGTTAACGTTTAAAATTTAAAATTACAGTAAATTTTTCTAAATCTTCATTTTGTCCTCTTAAAGAATCGTTACCAAGATCTAAAACTCTTTTTCTTAAAAATTGCATTTTATCTTGATCAAAATAATTTGCTTGATCTATAAGGTCTTTATGATTAGGTAATGCTCTTTTTAATTTAGCAAAGTTTATACTATGATCATCATTGAGATCTTCTAATATAAATAAAAACGATTTAAACAAATTTTTAATGTGTTTTTCGTACCTTTCCTGGAGAATAACTTTGTCTTCCATACCTTTAAATATAATACACTAAGTAAATTTTTTTTCAAAAAAAAGTGTATACATAAGTATGGCTTCATTATTATCAAGCGCCGAGAAATCAGCTCTACAAAGTGCAATCAATGATTTGCACGATACTTTTGCTAGAGATATATATATTTATAGAGAAGCTGAATCGACAATAATTTCAACAAGTCCAACATATAATTCTATATATCAGGAAAATAACATTCAATCAAAAACCGTATCTAAAAAAGTAATCTCTGCTTCTTTTAAAGCTAGAATAACATACGATACTGATAGAAGTCAAAATAATTTAACTGCCCCAGAGGTAGGATCTCAATTGAAATTAAAACTTCCTGATGGGTATGTTAGGATAAAAGTCGCAAAAGATGGTTATGATTATTTAAAAAAAGCAAAGAGAGTGGAGTTTGACGGAAGGAAGTTTACAATAGAAAGTGATGTTAGACCTCATGGATTATTCGAACCCACTCATTATACTTTTTTCTTACTACCAACCGAAGAGTAATGGCTTTATTACCTAAAGATGTACAAGATTCAATAAACTCCCAGTTAGGTAAAGAAATTGGCATTAAATTAGAAAAGATTGCAATGGTAAGATTTGAAATTTTAAAAGAAAAAATGATGCAAGCTTTTGAATCTCATCCAGTAACTCAAGAAATAGAGTCTGGACCAAACTCTTCAAACACTAGCGGTACATTATCTGGATATGGAAATCTTTTTACATTTATAGGGTTTCCTTCTGGACACGACCCAATTTTACCCATAAGAGAAAGATTACAAGAATCAAGATTGGCTAAAATAAATATCAAAAGGGGTATAGCTTCATTCTTAACTACAGAGCCGACGAGAGAAGAGTTATTTTCAATGACTAAATTTTCAAATTTTAGAAATGATTTTGAGGGCAGTAGGAGTTGGCTAGATGGAATAGAAACTGGAATATCTGGGTTAGGTTATTACCTATATAGAGCAGGAAAAAATATCGAAGGATCGAGGTCGGGACCTTCTATTCAGTTAAAAAGTGGCAAGAAATCGGAGTCAGCATTTGGAGAGGGAGATACAGGTGGAGCTACCGCACCTCAAAGATCAAGATATACAAGGGTTTCTTACGTGTCTAAGATACTAAAAGAGTTTAAAATAGATATTTTAAAATTAAATAGAGAGATTGCATAATGAAGATATCTTTTGGTCACGAAGCAACAACGAGTTTTACATTATGGTTTGAGCATCATCTTCTAGAGCATGGTGAAGCGTATAATAATATGACGGGTAATCTTTTTTATATAGATGATGATAGATTACCAGCTGGATTTGAAAGGTATAGTAGTGCATATAAACAATGGGTAACTGAAAGTGGAGTAGGGAATGGAGCATTTGTTCCTAATGATTTATCTGGAGCTGGAACTTCAGTAGATAAAGAAGATCCAACAAATGGATATTATATAGATTTTAATAACGGTGGCATAGTGGTTACTGGAGCAGCAGCTTCAGCTAACATGAATTGGAGTGGAGCTTTTTCATTAAAAGAGTTTAATATATATAACACAAACCACACAGAAGAATCTTTAGTTATAGAAGGGAAGTTTGATACAAATAGCAGATTTACAGTTATTGAGAGCGGTATAGCTCCATATGATTTTGTTACTCCTGCAATATTTATAAACAATGAGTATATAGAAAATGAACCTTTTGCATTTGGTGGTGAGGATAAAACCGTTATGAATTTTAAATCAGTTGTTTTTGCTGAAAATTTATATCAATTAGACGGCGTCCTTTCTTTATTTGCAGATACTAGGAATGTAGCATTTTCTTCTGTAGACTTCGGAGCTCATCCAATTAATGAATACGGAGACATTAAAACAGGAAAATATTCTTACGACGAACTAGCAACAGAATACAAAAGTGAGATATTTAATATAGAAAGAGTCAACACCTCAAAGATAAGCGAAAGTATAAGAAGTTCCATCTCTCCGTCACTATATGTGGGCTTTTTAGATTTTGAAGTTACTAAGACTAGATTCCCTAGGGCATGTTGAATTTAAAAAAATATTAAAAAAATATTCACATTATACTTACTTATCTGTAATTTAAAGTAAACAGATACCTTTTATTAAAATATAACAAACCAAAGTCATGGCAAGAAACAGAGTAATTTATCAAAGCGAAGCGTTATTTACAAGTCCCAATGCAACGGGAGCACACTTTACAGTTTCGGCGGTATTAACTGGAGGAGGCATGACAGGGTCTGCTTCGTCGGCGTTAAGTATTGAACCCCAACTTCATTCAATTCAAACAGTAGGGTTAAGGATCGATCCTTTACTAGCGCAGCGTGATGCTACTGCAGGTACTGCATCAGCAGCTAAAGTTGCAATCAAAAGCAACCTCATCAATGAAGATTTGTTCAATATTAGTGGAAAAGTCGCCGCAACGAGCCCTTTTTCAACAGCAAGTGTTGTTTCTCACGGGAACAATACCAGTGCTATAGTAGGAGGAGTATCTTATTTTACTAATTTAGCGAATTGGGAAAAATTCCAAACTAATTATAATGCCACCTCCACCGCTACCGCTCAAGACCTCACAACAGGTGTATATCTTCAGCCTGCAAGTGGAACTTATTCGAATTTAATTCAACAGCTTCATAGAGTACAAAGCGCTAACTACAGCTTTACGATTAATCGTACTGATGTTAATACTTTTGGTCAGCTCGCAAGAATTGACGCTATCGCTCTTGAGCCACCTACAGTTAATCTTGATTTTACTTATTACCCAACCGATGGATTTAATGAAAGAAATCTTGGTTTCTACGTTCAAGGTGCAGATAACAAAGGAGAAGGAATGGGAGCGAGCCAACTTTCTTCCGCTAAAGGACACCTTCAAGATGACTCTGCTGGTAGAAACTTTTTCATCCTAACAACTCCAGAAGGTACTGATGCTTTCAATACGACTCGTTCAATAGACGATAGAAGTGTTATTGGTCTTGGTAATGGATACCTTAGTGACTACTCAATTGAGGCTTCTGTCGGATCTATTCCCACAGCTTCTGCTACAGTTGAGTTGTTCAATGCGAAGTCAGACAAGGGAACTACAGGGATTGATATTCCTGGTGTAACCCTTGATGATGGTAAAGCAATAACAGGCACTCAATTCTCGCTTGGTCAACCTACGGGTATGAGGGGAGACTCTCAAGGAGTCGCACCATCTACTGGAAATGTTGGAGCCACAGCTTTACGTCCTGGAGATATTACCCTTGAAGTTCCTCAAGGACTTTCTATCTTTGCTGATGTTAGCGGAGATGGAGGAGTTCACATTCAGAACTTTAGCCTTTCCTTACCTCTTTCCAGAAGCCCAATTGATAGGCTTGGAACAAGGTTCGCATTCTCGCGTGTTGTTGACTTCCCAGTTGTTGCAACAATGAGCATCAGTGCTTTAATCTCTGAGGTTTCCACAGGAAACCTTGCAACCATCATTGATGATTGCGAAGAGAGAGACGTTAGAATTAGAATGAAAGCTAATCAATCTTGCGGAGCGGGAGAAGCTACCGACTCTATGATTATTGATTTCAAAGGAGCTCGAATTGACAGTGAGTCAGTTAGTTCCGATATCGGAAGTAATAAATCCGTTGACTTATCCTTTACCACTCAAATTGGTGGTCCAGAGGATTTAGCACACGGTGTTTTTATATCGGGAGCTAATAGATCGATTATCACTGGTCACTACGGAATGCCTGCTCTAAAATAATTTTCCGCCGATCCACCATCAAATTAACCTCCCATGAAAATGGGGGGTTTTTTTGTCTATAGACAAATTTTTGGTGTAATTAAGTAATAGGGAATAAGGAAAAATGCCAATTAGAGTACAAACAGTTCAGTCAGGACTAGAAAGGTCAATAAGGAATGCCGTAAAAAAAGTTAACAGAACAGGCGGTTTATCTGTTAACATTAATGAAAAGCAATTCACTAGACCTTTGGGCAAAATTACAGGATCTGTAAGTGAATTTAATAAATCTCTTGAAGCATCTAATGCTCGTGTTTTAGCTTTTGGAGCTTCTGTTGGTATTATTCAAGCTGTACAAAAATCATTTGCAGCTTTAATTAGAGAAACCATACAAGTCGAAAAAAGGATGGCAGATATTAATGTCGTCATGGGAGTAACTAATAAACAATTAGCCGCATTTGGAGATGGTTTATTTAAAGTCGCAAAAAACACAGCTCAAAGTTTTAATACTGTTGCTATAGCCGCAACTGAGCTTGCTAGGCAGGGCTTATCTATGGAGGAAACTCTAAAGCGAACTAACGATGCTCTTATCTTAACTAGGTTAACTGGGCTTGACGCAGCAAATGCGGTGAGTGGTTTAACTGCCGCATTAAATACATTTAATAAAGCTGGACTTGATTCAACTAAAATTTTAAGTAAAATGGCAGCTGTTGATGTTCAGTTTGCAGTTAGTACTGAAGATTTAATTGATGCTGTTTCTAGAGCTGGTGCTGTCGCTCAAGACGCAGGAGTTAGCTTTGATGAGTTATTGGGTGCAGTTACAGCAGCTCAACAAATGACCGCTAGAGGGGGCAAGGTAATAGGTAATAGTTTTAAAACTATATTTACTAGGATCCAAAGATCTAGCACAATTAAAAGACTTGAGGAGTTAGGAATAGCAGTTAGAGATGTTAGAGGTAATACATTGCCAGCTATTAGGGTTTTAGAAAACTTATCTAAGACTTATGAGCATTTAGCAGACACCACTAAAGCTGCAGTGGCAGAGCAAGTAGGTGGAGTTTTCCAAATCAACATATTAAAAGCCGCAATTAAAGATTTAGGAGAGCAAAATAGTATTCTTGCTAGGGCAACAAAAATATCTAATCAAGCAACAGATGAAGCCATTAAAAAGAACGAACTCCTTAATCAAACATTATCAGCATTAACTAGTCAAGCAGCTACTGGAATTCAAGAGTTTGCGGCAACTGTTGGGAATTTAGCTTTTGAGGATAATCTTAGAAATTATCTAGCTTCTTTTCAGTCTGTTATAAATTTTGTAAATGATGGACTTAAGAACGGAGAAGGATTTGGGTCAGATACAGCCAGAGGGTTTATAAAAGGTTTTGGCAATGTTATAGCTGGGCCTGGAATGGTCTTAGCGATAGGAATATTAGGAAAATTATTATTTAAAACTTTCTCATTTTTAGGGGGGTCTGTAAAAGAGTTGTTAGGCATCGTTTCTACAACAAAAAATCAAAGAGATATTCAAAAATCCATTGTTGGAGTTCTAGCTGAAAATTCAGCATTGCAAAAAAAGATATTATCACAAGAGGGTAATCGAGCCGCCCAAGAAAGAACTATTCTAACCATACTGCAGGCTCAATCAAAAGAGCAAACTAGGATAGCGGCTTCTGCATCTGCTATTGCTCCTGCTATATCTAGGGCTGGATATAATGCACAACTAAGAAGAAGAAGTTCTGGTCACATTCCTAATTATGCATCGAGTGTTGAAAAAAGCTTTGAAAAATCTGGAGCAAGAGCTGGCGGTTATTCACCAGGAGCAGTAAAATCAATGGATATGCCAGGTCAAGGAAGAGTTGTATATAATACTGCAGAAAATGTAAAAAACTTTCCAGGAATGGTTCAGCCAGCAATTATGCCTCCCAGAACAAGTAAGGCTGGTAAAAATTACAAAAAAGCATTTGGGAAAACACATGGGTTTAATCCATATGCAAGCAGAGGTTTTGTTCCTAATTTTGCAAGAAATAGGTTGAGTTATAATTCAGAGAGTCCAGTAAATATAGCAAGGGCATTAATTCATGGAAAATCTACCGCTATGAACCTAAAAATGGGTGGCGGAAAAAAATTCGCTGATAGTTGGCATTCTTATGGGCCAGCAATGGCTACAGGTACGGAAATGAATTCTATAAGAGAAAAAATTTATAAAAAATTAATTCAAAATAAAGGAAGCGATTTTAGAGGAGAAATCAATAAATCTTTAAAGAATTTTGGAGGTAATGTTCCGAAAGAATGGGGGGCAGGAACAAATCAAGACGATTTAATTTATGGAATGGTTGAACAATTAAATTCAGCAAGGAAATCTTCCCGAAAACTAGAACTTCCATATTCAAAAGGTTTTGTTCCTAATTTTGCAAAGAGTAGGTGGGGAAATAGCTCTCAAATGGGCGGGGCAGATAGAGCTATGATGCAAAGCTCTGATGAAATGCTAAGCCAAGCAAAATGGGCGGGGCAAGTAAAGAAGTATCACACTCCAAAAACCAAAAAAGGAGGCAATTTTTATAACACAACAGGGAAAAGATTTAGAGATTTAAGTCCAGGCATGTTCGATAAGGCAATGATGATGTATTGGAAGAATGGCTTCATGAAACAAGGAAGCCCTGCTCCCCCTCATTTGTTTCCGTCAATGATTATTCCCAAAAACATGAGGGGGAGTTTAAACATAAACAAGCCCGACTCCTGGGATATGTCGAAAAGCAAGGGGCATATTCCTAATTATGGTTTAAAGATAAATGCTAATAAAATTAAAAGTATAGGGCAAGGCAAAATACATTCTGATAAGTTTGATGGAACTATAGGAATGAAGGAGTTAGATAATATCCTAACAACTGGCTTATTTAAATCTTTAAACTATACATCTAAAGCTGGTAACGATTTAACTTATACAAATGCTAGATGGGGAGTAAATAAATACAAAAAAGGAGCGCCTCCTCCTGGTAATTATGTTTCTTATGGAGAGATGGATAAAGCCACGGAGACACGCTCTATGTGGATCGGATCAACAGGAGAAGGAGCTGATGCATTTAGAAAACTAAAATTAAAGAAAATAAGTAGTCTCGTATCTCAAGGAAAACATTTAAAAGTTGATCCAAATATGGCGAATTCTGGATTCGTTCCAAATTATTCAGCTTTTCATCATGATAAAAATCTTCCTTTTTCAGTACCAAAAGCGGGAGAAAGAGTAACTCATCTAAAAGCTTTAGAGTTCATGACAGAGCCGAAGTTGTTACAGGCTATGAAGATGTTCTCCAAGGAAGGCCCACTTGACTTTAAGGGGTCTTATCCTGGAATGTCAATAAAAGACTTTCAGAAGAATTTCCCACAAGGAAGCTCTAATATGTTAGGACTAGGTCACTTTTCCGACAAAAGACAGGGAGAAATTTTACAAAACCCTGCTGTTATGAAATCTTTTTACAAATATCTTACTGGAAAATCTACCTCCATAGGAATAGAAGCCGCATTAACAGGGGACGAGAAAAAACATTTCATGTCTAAATATGGAATGATTCCTAGAATGAAAAGTATTGAGGATGGAATTCATTCTGGACAAAAAAAGAAAGATAGATTAAGTTTAATAAGAGAAGACTTTCTAATGGCTGGATCTTCTAACGGAGAAAAATCTGGATCTGTTCGAGGTTATATTGAAAAAGCTTTCAAGCAATCAAGAAGTAGTAAGAATTTCAATCAACTGCTTGCTCAAAATCAAGCCATGGCTCCGCCTCGCACTTTAGGCTTGCCTTTCGATCCAGATAAAAATTTAAGCAATTTAGATAAGCGTAAAAGACTTTTCCATCACCTTTCTAGATCGAACCCAGCCGTCTTAGATGCTTTGTCAGGAATGGGCCGTTCTGGTAATTCAAGAGCTCCAAGGGGGTCAGGAGGACTTGCTCTTGGGTCGCAATATATAGACAAAGATGGCAACATTAAGACTGTAAATAATAAATTTGGAGCGACAAGCGGGCGGTTTAGGGGAGACGATGCGATTACGCGTAGGGGTGTTGATTCTGGAGTTCTTAACCAAATTGTAAATACAAATAATACTGCTGCAAGAAACACTTCGTCTGGAGAAAGAATGAGAGATCTTATTCCAGGAATGAAAAATAAAGGAGATATGGCAGCTATCGAGAGGTTAATGGAAAAAGAAGGAATGACTTCTGTTCAAGCTTTTCGGTCTCTAGGGCTTCACAAAGACCCAGCATATAAGTTAGATGGGTTCTTAGGGGGATCAAAATTTAAAACAAGAGGAGCAAGAGGAAATAACAATTTAAAGAACTTGCCAGATTTAAGAAGTTTAATTTATAGTAGAAGATTTAGAGGAATGGGCGGGAAAAATCCATTTGATGCAAGTGGGCATATTCCTAATTATGCGAGTGCAAGAATTCCAGCTACATATAAAACCAAGGTTAGGGATGATGGGCCGAGAAATGATATGGACGGACCTCCTAAGCAGGTATTTTTTGAGTCCAGTGTGGGTGGTAAAAATTTTGCAACATCTCATGCTATAGATATCGCCGACTTTAAAGATCCAAACAAAAGAGCATTGCAGGTAATAATGACTTCAGACGCTAATCCTTCTTTAAGGGGAAAAGGTTACGGAAAAGATTTGTACGAACACATGGCTCAATACTCTAAGAAAAATGGATACACTGGATTATATGGAGACATGGGCACATCTATTTCTGCGATGAGGGTTGTTGATAGCATAGCTAAGGGGAAGAAATTTAAAGTAGAAAAAGCTGAAGATCTTCAATTCCACAAAGATGTCGGTGGACAAAATGGAATGTGGGGAGGGGAGAATTACACATATAAAATATCAAATAAAGGTCATGTGCCCAATTATGCTATGTTTAGGCCAGAAAGTATGGCCATGAACACCAGAAGTAAAATGAGCCCAAGGCAGAATCTAGAGGCTGCGAAATTAAAAAGATTTATAGTAAAAAGAGGGCAAATGGATTCGGCAGCTAAGCCTTATGAATCTCCAAACATGCCACAATTATTTGATATTAGCACAGTTAAGCATAACAAGAAATGGCAGAAGGACCCTCTTTCCTCTGTTAAATTCGGAGGTAGTTATAGAGCTGGAGTTACTACAGCAGGCGGGCAAACTTTTTTAGGTAGGTATCACGAAGATATATACAAAATACTAAAAGAAAAAAAGATCAACACTAAGGGCTCCGTAGAGCACGAATTAACTTGGGCATCACCAGGATTTAGTTCTCCCCAATCAGAAAGAGTGCCTGGTGGCAGGGCTACTAAAGGATGGTTCAACGAAGGGCATGTTCCCAATTATGGATTTGGGTCTTTTGCAAAAAGGATGGGGTCAAAAGCTTGGGATAATAGAAACAACTTAGCTCCTTATGTTTTAGGAAAAGAAGCATTAATGATGGGCAAAGAAGGCTTGACTGGAGCTTTGGGTCTGGGCAAAGAGATTGCAATGGGGTTCGGCAAAGGAGCTTATAAACTAGGAAGAGGTGCTGTAAAGGGGGTTTACGGAGCTGGAAAAGGAATAGTGAAAGGAGTCAACGATACTCTATTAGATGATCCTAGGGGCTGGTTAGGCACCATGGGAGGCATTGGAGCTGCCTATTCGATGCTTCCGCCAGCTGCAGCAACATTGCTACTTCCAGGCATACTAGGAGCTGGAGCAGTAAGGGCTGGAGGCAGAATGTCAGCAGAGCAAGAGCAAAAAAGAATAATGCAACAAAAGGCTCAAGAGTTAATAAGCTTAAAGAGCAAAGGAATGCAGAGCACATCCATTGGGAAGTTAAGAGTTAGTGAGTTGACTAAAGAATTAAAAGAATATGCCTTGAAGGGTTCCAACAAAAACTTTAACGAAGGTAGCTATATAACTAAATCAATGAGGAAAGGTTTAGGATTAAGCAAAGGATATGTTCCTAATTTTGCAAAGAGTAGGTGGGGGAATAGCTCTCAAATGGGCGGGGCGGATAGAGCTATGATGCAAAGCTCTGATGAAATGCTAAGCCAAGCAAAATGGGCGGGGCAAGTAAAGAAGTATCACACTCCAAAAACCAACAAGGGAGGCAACTTTTATAACACAACAGGGAAAAGATTTAGAGATTTAAGTCCAGGCATGTTCGATAAGGCAATGTCGATGTATTGGAAGGATGGCTTCATGAAACAAGGAAGGCCTACTCCCCCTCATTTATTTCCGTCAATGATTATCCCCAAAAACATGAGGGGGAGTTTAAACATAAACAAGCCAGACTCCTGGGATATGTCGAAAAGCAAGGGTCATATTCCTAATTATGGCTTAAGAATAAATGCTGCGAAAGCTGCATCTAAGAAAGGAAGAATACATTCTAATAAGTTCGATGATACGATAGGAATGGGAGCTCTAGATAAAATCATAACAAATGGTTTATTTAAATCCATAAAATACCAACCTAAATCAGGAAGTGTTCAAGATCTAACATTTACAGGAGCAAGACATGGAGTGCATGCTCACAAAAAAGGAGCGAGTGCTCCAAAGGGATTTTCGTCTTGGGCTGATTTTGATAAAAATTCGCCCCTAGGAAAGTCTAGGGTAGTGCATGCAGCTTCAGCTGGTAAAGGGGCTGGGGGATACAGAAGACTGCATCTCGATAAAATTCAAAGTGTCGTATCTCAAGGAAAGCATTTAAAGGTTGATCCAAATATGGCAAATTCAGGATTCGTTCCTAATTATTCGGCTTTTAGTTATGATAAAAATCTTCCCATGTCAATGCCAAAAACGGGGGATCGAATATCATTTCTGAAAGCTTTAGAGTTTATGCCTGAGCAGAAATTATTGCAGGCAATGAAGATGTTTACCAAGGAAGGCACAT
>Ga0307488_10000200_pt1 | contig 45618 bp, 46 predicted proteins | sample SB02metaG_FD_202248 | JGI IMG/M metagenome (GOLD analysis project Ga0307488, IMG submission 202248) | Sea-ice brine microbial communities from Beaufort Sea near Barrow, Alaska, United States - SB 0.2 | ecosystem: Environmental > Aquatic > Marine > Coastal | place: USA: Alaska | collected... | reverse complement strand
TATATTTATTTCTTTTATTCTATTAACAAATAATTAAAAAAATTTTTTGTACGTTGTCCAATAGTCATTTATATTTATTTCTTTTATTCTATTAACAAATAATTAAAAAAATTTTTTGTACGTTGTCCAATAGTAATTTATATTTATTTCTTTTATTCTATTAACAAATAATTAAAAAAATTAGTGATGTTTCTATTCATCTGGTTCTATATCACTATATTCATCACTATCACTTTCTTCTTTTTTTGAATCATTAAAAAAATTTTTCTTTTCCTCGCCCTCGCTGCCTGCTGTATTATTAGTTAGCCCAGGTGAGTCTTTCTCCTCGGGCGCAGCGACATCTGGCTCCGGCTCTGATTTATTTAAAAATTGGTCTGGAATAGGTTTTGTTGTTAAAATATTTTTTGATTCAAATTCCTCGTCGTAGTCTTCTTGATTATCAGCCTGTTCACCAAAATTTAATTTGTCCGGTTCTGATTCAATATCACTAACACTCTTTATATCTCCAATATCATTTAATTGACTATTACTTGAATCACCACCTTCACTTGCTATTTCTTCATTATTATTTTCAAAAACTCCTAATAAATATTCATTTAATATTTTTTCTAATGGTAATTCATTTCTAATAATATCTTCAATAATTTTTGATATATTTTCAATAAATATTTCTTTATTCATGAAAATATTTTTAGGATTATAATAAATATTTTCACATAATTTTATTAATATTTTATGTAAAAAATTATTTAAATTAGGCACAGTAACGTCTATATTATTTACACCACTAGTATTTAATTTTATACAACTTAAAATTTTAACATTCGTAACAAATACTGCTGTTATCAAATTTTCAATATAAGGACATTTATTTTTAATTTTTTCAAAATTTCTATCAATAGTAAATTGATTCCATTCCGGAACGTCTTTTAAACATATTTGAAAATTTTTTAATGATACACTTCGTTTTCTTTTTAATAATTGTGATTGTTCATAAATATCTTTAATAATATCATACATAGTTGGTGATATTTCACGTAATAAATATAATATATATTCATCTCTAGCGGCGACTAATACATTTACATTTATTTTACTCATTAGTAGAGATTATTTAATAAATCATTTTTTATTTTTATGTTATATTTAACATAAAATTATTAAAGTATTTAAATAAAAAAAAGAAATTTTATATTACTATAAATGCAACAAGACGAATGTACAATTTATTCTGATAATAAAAAAATAAAATATTCTATACCAAAATCAAATATTGAAATACCTTTAATTTATATGAACCCTAATCAAAAAGAATTAAATGGATTACTATATTTTAAATTTGAATCAGCTGGAGAAATATATTTTAAATCTACAGATGAATGTAACATAAGTATAAATCAAACAGGATGTCAAAAAAAAATGTCTAGTACCCAAAAACAAAATTTACTTACAAATGAAGCATCATCTAAAAATTTAACATATAATAAAGGTAATAAAGATTCAGTAATGACACCTTTATCTTTAATTAATTTTCATACACATCCTTTATCTTGTTATGTAGGTGCTAAAACAATTTGGGGATGGCCTAGTGGTGAAGATTTAGGACAATGTATAAGATTTGCTTTAAATAGAAATCTTTGTCATATAATTTTTGCTGTTGAGGGAACTTATGTAATTACATTTAATAATTCCTTATTTACAATATTAAATACAATGTTTAAAAATAAACAAATTACATTAGAAAAAATTGAACAAAATTTAATTAGACCAATTGAAGAATTATTTAAATTTACTCATAAACATAGAATGACAGAAAATGATGAAGGGTTAACTTTAGAACAAGATTTTTATAATTATTTCTTCTCCGATAATATTTCTTATCAAAAATTTATGAATGATTTTATAAATAAACCCGGTGGTCTTCTTAATGCATGGTTATATGTAGTAAATAATTTAGATTTGAATATTTTAGAATCATATGTTAAAATAAATCCATATCTTAAAAAATATAACATTTTAAATATAAATTTTTATGAAAAAATTTATAATATTCAGTTAATTCCAAATAAAACTATACAATGGGATTTTATTTTAAATGATGATAGAACAAAAAAAGAATTATTTAATATTTTAACCCAACAATATAAATCAAAAGAATTTATTATTAATTTACCAAATACAATTACTTTTGATGCATATTTTGTTGATGATTCATGTAATGTTAAAGAATTATCTAAAAAACGAAGTGATGTAGACCCATCGTATAGAAGAATGAGTAAAAATAAAAGAGGAATCAAATAATAATACTTTTATTAGTATCAATTTCATGAAATTCCAATTTATTTCCAAAATTTATCAATAATCCATTTTGAATTTCACCACTATTAAAATTTTTAAGATATTTATTTAATTGAGTTATTTCTTTATCCGATATTCTTTGATGTTGTGCCTTAAATTCTAATATACATTTGAACGGTTCATAAATTATTATATCAGCTCTTTCAAATCCTAGCTGTACATTTTTATAATTAATTGGAATTATTACCTCTGTTCCAAATAAATAATTTTTTTCTCTTAACTCTACACACAATGCATTTACATATATATTTTCTCTATATCCACTACCTAATGTATTATATATATTATTACATAAATCTTTAATAATTCTAATAGTCATTTATTAAAGATTTATGTAATTTCTTTAAATAACTAAATTTTATTTTTAGTGGGCCCATGCCCACCGAGCAAGCGCGCTATTTTTTTTTTCTTCCAAAACCTGCTCTATTTGTTATTGAGCTTCCTAAACTTCTAGCTTCAAGTGCCGCTTGTATACTCGTAACATGTTTTATTTCCTCATCTCTATAAAATTCTTTTACAATACTATTTATACGATTTATATCATCCAAGTTCCTTTGAACTTCTTCAACCGTCTCTAAATTAGTATCAACGAAAGTAGATAATCTTCTTCTTTTTTCTTGATTCCTTTGAAATGGTTCAGAATATTGTAATCCAATACCGGTTAAAACAGAAAGAACACGATTAAAATAAGTTTGCAAAGCAGTTTCAACAAAATGTAGATACTCAATTGGTATTCGAAATTCTAATCTATTTTCAAAATAATCATCTAATAATTGTTTTTCAATTTGCGGTTTAGATTTGCCTTTTAAATTTAAATAAATCTCTTTTCCTTTTAATTGGTAAAAACCACTTTGAGTTTGGCTAAACATTTATTTTTAATATTTTATTAAAAATAAATATTTAAAATTTTATTTATTTTTTTATTTATTTAATGTCATTTATATGTGTACACTTTATACACCGATTTTTTGAGGAACACCTGAACCTTGTGGACCATTTCCATAGACACCAAATGATGGACCAGTGCCCTCAAGAGGTCTACGTAATAGGTCGGGATATACAGATGATAAATTCCAAGGTCCAACATATTTCATTGGATTTGGTGGTTCACTTCTAATTGATAAATTGGCATTTCTTAATGAACCACTAGTAGTATTAGTACCAATTTGTCCACCAGCCTGTCTAGATAAAAATGTTTGATTAGCTAAAACATTTACGGTAGGTGAATCGCCAAAACCTTCTTGGGTCATATTTTTTTTATCTAATACAGGTGATGGTAATAAACTAGATGCAATTGCACCATTATTTGTACCAGTTGAAAATGTACTCATATTTTGAGCACATAAACTTAAATTAGCAGCTCTCCCAGTATTAACATTCGCAGGAGCTAAATTACCTCCTCCAAATTCAGTAGGACCAGGAATACCAACAGTTTCTGAACCTATTGACATTAAACTAGATTGATTGGGTGTAGCAGCATTGATATCGGCCATATAGACTTTGTATGAAGTAGGTGTGCCCCAATAACCATTGTTATCAGCACCTGCTGCAATTTTAGGAGCTTCGAAAAAACCACCTGTTTGAAATGGAGTATCGTTCATTATTATATAATTAATATTAAATTATTTTTTTTTTTTAAAATAATAACTAATTAATTTAAATCAAATTTTTTATTTTCGTTTTATTTTCTTCAACTTCATCATCTAAAAACATGTAATTTATTTTTTTTTCTTTTGGTTTTTCTTTAATTTTAATTTGTAATGCCTCCCAATATGGAGCACAATGTGTTTTATAAAAAACAATATTTGAACATTTTAATAATAAAATTACATTATCATCTTCTTTTAAATCCCCTTTATTTAAAACTTTTTTCTCTTTATTAAAAACTGTAACATCATCAGATAAATTAATATTCATTTTAGCATTTATTTTTGAACCGTTAAATTTAAATGATGATTTGTAAATATCTTCAACTTCTTCTAAACTAAATTTATTTTCAAAATAATCACCATTTTCACTTTTTTCACTAATTAATTTTATAATATTCTCATCAAATTTTGTTAATAATTCTACAAATTCATCATTTAATTCAATTGTTAATTTATTAGTTGTTACTTTTAGTATATTCAATTTTGGTGTTTGGAAATATATATTTAGAATTGTAGTATAAGCATTTATTCTTTCATCTTTTTCCGGTTTTTCTAAATCAATATTTTCAAAATTATATTTATCAATAGTATGAATATTCATAATATTTATATATATAATTTTTTTTTATATAGGTAGACGCAAAATTATATTTCCTTTACTTCTACACTTTTAAGAATATTTTTATAAATATCTATTAACATAATTATTTTTTTTTCACTTAATTTATCAATTTCATAATCATTTTTATCATAAAAAATTGTATCATTATTTATAATAATTTTCAAAAATTTATTTTCATGAATATCTATATCTAAATTATCTTTAATAAATTTTAAATTTAATTTAGATTCAATTTCTTGCATTTTATTAAAAAAATTTAATATTTTTTGATTATTTTCATCTATACTTATACTTAAATATTTATATGTTTTTGTATTAATTATTTCATATTCATTAAATATACAAGTTTGAATAAGTAAATTTTTATTATCAAATAATATTTTATTTGATAATGGATGAAATTGTATTTTATCATTTTCTAAATTTCTATATGATATAATTTGTACATTCATTGATTATTATTTTTTTATTTATTTAGTTTAATTTTTAACCGCTAATTTCCATAATTTTTATTTTTTAATTTACCGGGCATTAAATCTCTTGTATTAAATGAATTTATATTTTTAGTAAATTTATTATTATCTTCAAAATAACCAACAAATCCCAATTCATTTCTTCCTTTATTATTAGTATAAACTGGATTGGATAATGGTATTGGTAATTTAGAAATATCATTTAAATAATATTCTGTCATATTTAAAGTAGATAATACATTTTGAACATATTCTTCTATAGTAATTTTATTTAAATTTCCTAATATTGATTTAAAATTTCCTGCTGGGTCATTACTAGCATTATTAGAATTATTAACTGAACCTATTATTCCATTACTATTCCAAACACCTAAATAATTATTTAACATTAATTTTAATAAACCATCAACATCTTGTTCAGTATTTATCTTAATATTTCTTGCTTTTTTAACTGCATTAACTACACTATTTTGTATAAATTTTACATTTATCTTTGAAAAGTAAAATGGGAGCAAATATGGGTCTGTTTTATTTGTTGCTTTATAAGCATAATTTTGATATTCATCATAATATTTATAATCATCTCCTGATTCCGGTTTTAAATCATAATTGATATTTTTCATCCATGAATCATAATTTTGTACAGCACCAACCGGAGTTTGTATTAAAGGTCCTTTTATTGGAGCGTAACTAATATCATTAAATTTATTTGCTTGAATATTATCTAAAGCATGACCATAGTCAGTTGTTTGCGGTTTTAAAGGTGCTGGATTAAATAATCCATAGCCTCTTATATAAACATTTGAATCAAATTCTCCATTATCTGATGGTATTAATGGTGATACACCTTCATTTGTTTCATTATAGTAGGCAGGTAAGGGACCTGCATTTTGATTATAATCTATTGTATAAGTTGTCATTTATAATTTATAATTATAATATTTCTTTTTTTTTTGTATTTTTTTAATTAATATATATGAAAGCTTTTGTAAATTTAACAGAAAATGCACAAAAAGAATTTAATTCATATATTGCACCTAATTATTCTAATCTTACCGGAATAGTATATTTTGAACAAAAAAATATAAATTCACCCGTAAAAGTTTCATATCATATTAGAAATATTCCAATAAAAAACTGTTTAATCGGTTTTCATATACATGAAAATAGTTTAAATGAACAAATTTTTAATTTAATTAATAAAGGAAATACAAACATTTGTGATAAATTAGGTGGACATTTTAATCCTGATAATACTTTACATGGAGATAATTATACACCTGAAAAACATGCTGGTGATTTAATAAATAATATTGAAGTAATCAATGGTACCTCAAAAAATCATTTTTTTGATAATTACATTAGTCTTTTTCCTGGTAAATATTGTATTATAAATAGAAGTATAGTAATTCATGCACAACAAGATGACCATGGTACACCAGGATGGTATGGATATATTGATAATTCTAATCAGAAAAGTGGTTCAATATTTAGACCAGGTTTATTAAATTCAAATAGTTTACAAAAATTAAATAAGTATCAACAAGATTCATTAAAAACAGGTAATGCAGGAAATAGAATAGCATGTGGTAATATTATTGAGGTCTCAGCCGGAACGGAACGGGCCCAAGCTTATAGATTATGAAAAATTCGGTGTACATTCAGTGCCAGTTTCTGGATTTTTACATTTTCTATTACTTACATTACCTTCATCTGATGCTTTTAATCTTGCATAATATCCATAACCTAAAGAACCACCCATTAAAGTTTTTGAAACTAATGATAATATAATATACATTTTTTCATATCTTTCTGGATGTCTATTTTTATCAAATATTTGATATAAACCTACAAAACCAAAAGAACCATAAAATAGTAAAATACCTATTACCATAACATATATCCAATCTGGAGGTCCTCGACTTTCATTACTACATGAATCAATAATTTTTTTAGCATCTTGTATTCTCATCGCAAAATCTCTAAATATAATTGTACTAAATGCAAATAAAATTGCCCAACCTGTAATTAAAGGTATATAAGCAGCTTTTAATGCATCAAACCTACTATATTTAACACTGCCTACCGCAACTATTCCACTTCCTGGCACCCCTTGGGGGGCTGATTGTAATGCTTTCTCAATTGCTTGTCCCTGTAATTGTAAAACACCACTCAAAAAGAAAAAGAAAATATATGAATTCGTATCAATTACACCAGATGAAGACATTATTATACCTAACATAATTGATGCTGTAATAGAATATTCTATCCATCTAAAATATTGATTTCTATTTGCTATTGCTCTTCTATATATTCCATTTGCTCCATTCCATCTATCATCTAAATAATAAAATAAATGAAATCCACTCGTAATAAAAAAGAATACAGCAACACTCGTTTGTGATAACCAATATGGTAAATCTATTGAATTTTTACCTTCATAAATAATTTTATATGTACAAACTTTTCTTGTATTATCTTCAGTAAATTCTAATTTAGACCTTAAATCATTAGCTCGCAATTGTAAACCATATAATTTTTTATTAGGATATTTATTATTTCCATATGCAAACAAAATTGATAATCCAATTGCAAAAATTAAATTAACAATAAATGCTGTTAAATTTAATTTGCGTAAACTCATTTATTATTAAACTATTTAAAATTTTTTTTTATATAATTATTTAATAATTAAATGAATACATTTAAAATCTCGAATAAAAAAATTCATACAGATTCTAGGTCATCAATTGAAGATATACATAATGAAAAAATGTCTAAAATAAATTTAGAAATTGATTCACTCGATTCAAAAAAAAAAGAATTACATAAATTAAATGAATTGTTAACTATATATATTGATAAATCAGAATCAAGAATTAAAATTTTTGAATTACAACAAAAAATAAAAGAATTAAAAAATAAAATACATGATATAGAAAATCATACAGAACTTTTAGATTATATTTTTGATGCAAAAGATTTTATAGAAAATATTGATAATGATGAAATTAATATTAGTTATCAAAAAAATGATACCGAAGGCGTTTCAAAAGTTGGTATATTAAATTATATTAATAAAACTGGAACTATAAATAAAGGTGATACTTATAATAAATATCTACAAAAATGTTTTAATCAAAATAACACAGTACCTTATAATCTTGAAAATTTTAATAATCTTTGTAAATTATGTAAATCACCATTTGAAATTGATACAAAAGAATCTTTATTAATTTGCACTCATTGCGGAGTTTGTGAAAAACATACAGAAACAATTTTTAATAATTTTGGAGATAATTATAGTCCAGATTCTAATAATACTCAATTTTCTTATCAAAGAAAAAATCATTTTAAAGAATGGCTAAATCAATTACAAGCAAAAGAAGTTACAATTATTCCAGATGTTGTTATTGAATTAGTCATTAAAGAATTACAAAAAGAAAGAATTGAAGATATAAATGATATTGATTCTGTCAGAATTAAAAAATATTTAAAAAAATTAAAGTTAAATAAATATTATGAACATATTCCTAATTTAATTAGTAGAATTACAAACAAACCTCCTCTAAAAATTACTGATGAATTTAATAATATACTTATGGATTTATTTGATAAAATTCAAGAACCATTTAAAAAACATTGTCCAAAAAATAGAAAAAATTTTTTAAGTTATTCTTATACTTTACATAAATTTTGTCAATTATTAGGAAAAAGAGAATATCTCATTTATTTTCCATTATTAAAAAGTAGAGAAAAATTATTTGAACAAGAAAAAATCTGGAAAGATATCTGCAATGATTTAAATTGGGATTTTATTCCAAGTATCTAAAATATTAATAATTTAATTATTATTGAGTTTAAACTATTTAAAATAATAAATTATTACTTTCATATATATAAATATGCAAAATGAAATAAATCAACATCCTTCTGAAACAACTGATAAAGAATATTGTATCGAAGATGACCCCTTATTTCAACCATTAAGTAAAGTAAAATCTGATAAAATAGATAAAATTGTAAAAGAAAAATTATCAAAAATGTCGTTGGATGAAAATGTTGATAAAGATTCAATGACTATTCCAGGACAAAATTACGCATTAATTTCTATTGTTTCACCTGATGCCAATCAAAAATATGATAAACTATGTTTAAAAATTAAAGGAGTTTTTGATAAAATTGAGGATGCAAGAAAACAAGCTGAAATGTTACAAAAAATAGATACAACTTTCGATGTTTATGTAGTAGAAATGTATTCTTGGTTATTATTACCACCTGACCCAGAATTAATAGAACAAGTTCATATTGATGAAAAATTAAATGAAATTATTATTGGACATAGAGAATCTCAACTAAAATCAAAAATGCATTTCGAAGAAAGAAAGAAAGAATTAATAGAAAATATCTCGTTAGAAAATGAAGAAAGAAAAGAGGAAAATGAAAAATTAAAAAAAGAAGAAGAAGAAAGAATTAAAGAAATTGACTCTGTTGACCCTGATAATATTTTAAATGCAACAGTTTCAGCTGGAGCTGGAAATCAATTTAATGTTTCTGAAAATGGAGAAAATTGTCCTAATTCAGTTAGTTCTTCAACTCCAAGTGAATTAATGGATTCAATGATTAATAATAATTTAAGTAATCCAAGAAAAAAAACTTGGGCTGATAAAGTTGAAGAAGAAGAACAAGAATTAGAATTAGTGGATTAGTCCAAATAATATAAAAAAAATAAGGAATAAATAAATATAATTTTTTTTAATTAATTAAAAAGAAAAAACAATAAAAAAAAAATTATATTTATTAATAATATAAATGGGAAGAAAACCTAGAATTATGCTAAATGATGATATTGATTTACCACCTATGTTTTTCGGTCAAGAAAATTCTAATCCTTTTTCAAAGGTGCCTTTGTGGGTATGGCCTGTTGTTCTTGTTATTTTAGCAGCTATTGTTACACTAATTGTGTGGGCTGCTGGTGGGTTTGGCGGCGCAAAAGCCGATGCTTCAACAGACGGAACATCAGCAGCAGTATCTGCTTTTGGTGGAGAAAATTTTACAGCACTAAAAAATGCGATGAGAGAGTTAAGAAAAAACGATTCAACATTTAATATGAATACAGCTTTAAATCAAATTGTAGAAACAACTTCTTTATCAAAAGAACAGGCTCTTTTAGTTTTATTTAAAGCAGTTGAAGATTTAGAAGGAGATTCATTAGAATCCAATCAAAAACCTTTATCCTTCATTCCACCCACTGAAATTATAATTCCCACACTTAATGATAAATTAGTTAAAATTCAAACCAAAAATAATACGATAAGAACTGAAATACAATCACAAGCTGGTGCAACTTCAACTCCAGCTCCAACACCTTTACCTATGTCTGATGATGAAGTCGTTATAGATGATGATGAAGTTGTAGATGATGAAGATGATGAAGTTGTAGATGATGATGAAGTTGTAGATGATGAAGATGATGAAGTTGTAGATGATGAAGATGTTGAAGTAGATGTAGCTCTTCCCGAAACTACACTGTCAGCTATTCAAACTACTCAGGCAGCAATTACAACTCTAGCACCAGTTGTTGCTAGAACTTTACCACCCGGTCCTGCTTATACAATCCCTGCTACTTTACCTGCAACAACCGGTAAAGCTAAAGACCTCGCTACCATAAATTGGTTGAATGGTAGCATATTATTAAAAGCTTTATCAACACTTTTTGAATCAGATGATACATTAAATCTAGTTGATTCAGCCGCAGTTCAACAGGCATTACTTCTCAGTGATGATTTACGTAAAGATATAGAAAAACTTTTTGGCAATGAAGCTTTAATGGGTAATAGTAATGCAGCTGAAAATAAACAAATAAGATTTATCATAGATGAATTAGATAAGAATCTTTCACAAGTTACAAATAAGAATACTTTTGATAATCTTGCAATGATTAGAAATAGTTTTGTTTCAGCATTTATGGAAACATATAGATTAAAAGGTAAAGGTAATGAAATATTATTTGGTATGCCTAGATTAAACGAACCACCTGTATTATTTGATACAGTTATGACTTTAGCAAATAAAAATAGTGTTTTAATGGTTTCACCAAAAGTAGTAACTACATTACCTGCTACTACATTACCTGCTACTACATTACCTGCTACTACATTACCTGCTACTACATTAGCTGTAACCGAACCAGAGGCAACAGTCGCAGCAACAACATTAGCCGTCGCTACAACACAACTTCCTGGTTTTGTTGTAAAAGATGTTCACCTTGGAATTCAAGCTGATGCTAAGAAATTACTAGACCAAACCGGAAATAGTTTAGGCGCTATTAAAAGATTTGGTGTTGATACTGATGGTTGGTTTGCCCAGGCCGGAATAGAAGAAGCTTTATCTACTATCAGAGCGTTCCTTGCAAGACCAGCTATTTGGACAGACAATAAGAGTGATTTATACAATGACGCCAAAATGGCTGTATCAAATATGCAAGAAGAATCACAACTAATGACTGCATCGGCAAATAAAGTTGAAGATAAAAAAGAAAAATCAAGATTACAAGATTTAGCTAAATTAGGTGTAAACTTAACTAAATACCTTGTTGATGCTTACAATTTAACACAAACTTTATTAACAACTGGAGCACCAGCTACTCTCGCTGCAACTACATTAGCAGCAACTACTTTAGCTGCAACTACTTTAGCTCCAACTACTTTAGCCGCAACTACTTTAGCTCCAACTACTTTAGCAGCTGAGACTACACTAGCTGTTGAAGTTGTAAATACTCAAGCTGAACGCTCTAAAGAACAATATGATTTAGCTAAAAAGACATTAGATGGATTGTTTAAATCTACTCAAGGAGGTGCAAGAAATGTTTGGTATAAATATCGTAATACACTAAGCAAAGTAAATATTGTCTTGAAAAATCCTAAATTTTGGAATGCCGCTCCAGGAGATGAAGGCACCGGACGTAATGCTGCAATAACAAGAGTTGGAACTGATTTTAATTCAGCTGATAAGTTACTACAAAATACAGTTAGAAATAAAGAACAATATGATAAACTATACTATCTACGTTCTACTATTTATGCTGTTATTAAAACGTTAGTTCCAAGATTCTCAAAACCACCCGCTCCAATGGGTGTACAACAAGTTGATTTTAAATATTTAGATGAAGGCGAAGTTGAAGATGATGTTGTCACACAAATACCCGCAACTGTCGCCGTAACATTAGCAGCAACAACACTCGCGGCTACAACTGACGCTGCTACAACTGCTGCGGCTACAACGCTCGCGGCTACAACTGCTGCTGCTACAACTGCTGCTGCTGAATTACCAGTTAGAAAAAGAGCAACACAACTTGCAGTTATAGCTGAAATTGATAAAGTTAATAAATCTTTAGGTGCTATTACACAATTTGGTGTTGATACTAATGGATGGACAACTCTACCATTTATCAAAAAATCAGTTGCTTCTTTGACAACTTATGCTGAGAGACCAAATATGTGGGACGTGCAGTGGAGGCCAGCACCAAGAAAAGCTGTAGCAGATTTAGTAACTCTAAAAGACGAATCAGCTAAATTCTTAACAACAATACAAAATACTGCTGATGCTAAACTAAAATCAAGATTAAATGATTTATACAAATTAGACCAAACATTCCTTGGCTATTTAGAAAAAGGTATGACTTTAATAAATGAGTCACGCGTAGCAACCACCCTCGCTCCTACAACTGTTCCAGCAACCACCCTCGCTCCTACAACTGTTCCAGCAACAACCCTCGCTCCTACAACTGTTCCTCCTACAACACTTGCGGCAACAGTTGCGCAAATTGTAGACGCTACCGATGCACCCGTTGTAAGGGCATCTCCTGCAGCTATTGCTGCTGCTACTAAAACAGCTAAAACTGAAATAAATAAAGTTGTACAAACAACGGGTGTATTTGATAAATTTGGAATAGATAAAACTGGATTTATTGGATTTGATTTCTTAGAAACAACTGTAGTTAATGTAATGAATAAATTAATAGATAATCCAAACACTTGGAATAATCCAGTTACACAAGAAATGATTGATGCAAATGCTGCAATAGATAGAGTTAAAATTAATAATCTACAAATGAAAGAAAATATTGATAAAGAAACTGACTCAAAAGAGAAAAAGAGATTAACTGACATGTTACAATTAGCTAATAATCTATTAAGTTATCTCACAAATGCATATACTGCAGTAACTTCAATTTTTGAAGTTGCATCAACTACACAAGCTGCTACTACACAAGCTGCTACTACACAAGCTGCTAGAACAGTTCCACCTGGAGCTGATGATAGACCAGCAGGATTTAAAGCAAATCCATTACCAACAACTTTACCAGCTAACACAATGACTCCAAATTCTGCCGAACAAATTAGAGCATACATCACTAACGCTAGAACAATGTATGATTATCTAAAAGCACCAGAAGATGTTGGTGGTCTTGCTCAACCATCAAGTCCACAAATGGGTCATATTTCACGCGCATTATCAACTATTGAAAATTTAGCAAAATATGAACCTCAATACGGAAATTGGGGCGCTAAAATGAATGCTGTTGCGAATCGAATCAAAAGTATGGACACTTCAATTGATAAAACAGAATCTCAAGGTAGATTTAATAGATATATGTCTGTAAGAAATCTTATTAATACAGCATGGTTAGAAATGTTAAAACGTAGAAAAGGTTCTGCAGAAAATCTAAAAGAATGGACTGATTACAATGGTGGTCCAATCGATGTAAAATTTAACGGTTCTCTACCCTAAATAATTATTATTCCTCCCAATAAACAAATATAGAAAAAATAACAAATTAAATATATTTATAATAAATATGTATTATAATAATAAATATTTATTATGAATTACAAAGAAATTTTATTAAGTGTTTCAATGTCCGTTCTTTTATTTATAATTGCTTTTATAATATATGATTCAATTAAAGCTAGTAATTCAAATATTGTAATTAATAATTTAATTTCAGAAAATATTTCGCCAAATGAAAAGTTTACCGAAGCTTACAAAATATATATTGAGCAATATAATGAATTATTACAAACCGACCCTCCCTTAAGCGAATTTTTTTACATAGTTTCTAAGAAAATTCAAAGCCAATTAGGTTTAAGTAACATTGAGTCCAGAATTTTAGTCAATGAATTATACAATATTATAACAGCGGTACAATTTACAGAATCTCTTAACTTTTTAAATGAAATAAAAGAAAACAAACCAGATAATTAATATTTTCTCTTAGTTATTTTGGAATTTTTTAACATTATTCTTTTATTGCCAAAATTTGTATTTTTTCTAGGTGTTAGTTTTCTTATTTCTCTTATTACATTATTTTTTAAAGTAGATAAAGCATTATTTCTATAACCCATGGAAGTGTATAAAATTTTCTTGTCTATCAATAGTGCCCTAATAGCATCTGAAGATAAATACTCTTTTCCATATTTTTCATTACATTCGCTGACTAATCCTTGTAGTTTGAGTTGATACACTACTACTCCTTCATAAAATTTATTTTCTATAGCTTTAATCTCCTCTAAAAAACTTTCATATCTAATTTTTTTCGTAGATATATTTTGATTATCGTTTACAATTTCACTATATTTAGTGTTTAATTTTTTTAAAGATTCTCCATATTCTTCAATTAATTTTTCATGTGTTTTTTGTATGTCTGCTATACATTCATTTAACTTTTCTTGTTTTCTTGAATTACTATTTCCCATTATTATCAATTTATTCTATAATATATATATATATTATTTTTTAAAATATTAGTCATTTAATGAAATAACCATAGCATTTACCGCTTGTAATTTATCTTCAATTGAAATTTTTCCAGATTTACTAGTCATCCATGGTTTTTCTAATTTAGGATGTCTTTCAACTTTAAAAAATTCACGATATTTATCTTTACTCCTATCATCACCGGGATGTTTACTATAACATTCTTTATAATAAACAACATATTTTTCTAACATATCCTGTGTTATTCCATCAGGTAAAGGTCTAGCATTATGTTTTCGAGACATTTTAGGTCTATTATGATTTTGTAATGATTGTGTTGCCCAACGTAAATTTTCTCTTCTATTATCTAATTTATCATTATTAATATGGTCTACACTGTGTTTATCAGGTTTTTCTTGTATACGACGCATAATTAAATCATGTAAATATCTCTGTTTTCCGTCAACTCTTAAGGTAGCGTATCCCCCAGGTGTTTTTTTGCTTTTGGTTTCCCAATAACAAGGTGTATTTTTAAAACTATCAACATATTCTTTATCACATAATGATACCTTAGTTTTATGTGGTCCTAAATCAATTTCATAATAATCTTTATTAACAATTAATGTACTATCATTATCCATACTACTTTAATTGTTAATGTTTTGTATTTTTAAGTATTTTTCAAAAAGTCAATTTTTTAAAAAAAATGCAATATAGCAAAAACCCAAAATTCGAACTTAATTGGAATAAGCAAGCCCGCCCATGCCAGACATAATTCTGAGTACATTGTAGTTACGCGCGTATACAGTCATAAGAGCAGAGGAAGCACCAGCTAGTTTGGTGTCAGGTAGGACAGGTGAAGTCACTGAGGTTTTTGAGTCAAGTTCGAACTCTAGGATGGTATTGTCAATACGTGAGAAATTGCAAGTACCTGATGGCTGGTGTTCCTCAGGGCGAAGGGCAAATGAATATACATATAAATTGGAATCAGGGATACGAGTGTGGTGAATGAATGGCTGCCACTGACGGAAGAAAAGAGGGCCACGTTTAGGGTTGAAACGGTAATGGCCATTAAGACGTAGAACAGCTGATACAAGAAGGTCAGGGCCAAGTTTCTCCATACCAGGTGGTGAATTAGAGAAATTGAACCAATCATTATTCTCCTGATTATCATTGCGCTGGAAGAACCAGACAAGTTCTTTGCAAGGATGATTGAATGTAAGACGCTGTGTAAGTAGTGAACCTTTTGGTACATCAACAGTGGTTTCATTATGTTGAACCTGTTCAATAAGATATTCGTGTGACATCTGCGCGAAACGACGACGTTCATCAGTGTCAAGGTAAATGTAATCAACGAATAAATCAATACCAACTGATGGCGCAGCACCCTGTAGTGACCATCCAGATGATGTAACATGATTACCAGCTGAATCAACAAGAACAACAAGTTCGGAGAAGGGACGGAACTGGAAAATAAATTTAACTTCGTGATACTGTAGAGCAATAAGTGGTAGTGATAGACCCGCATTAATATTGAACCAGAAATCAAGTGGAACATGGAGAGTCTGCGCCTCAGTTGAATTGCCAAGTAGTAACCAACCAGCCGCATCATTACCACCAACCATGCGTTTGTAACCCTGCGCTTTTTCTGATGTCATTGTAAGTTCCTGCCAGACATACATCCAGAGACCATAGTGTTTATCAATTTCTTGACCACCAATCTCTAGTGTCATGTAGTTAATCATAGCTAAACCAATAAAATTGGTCCAGCATAACTGATAAGTTGTAGCTACTGATGGTGATAGCGCACTCGCACCCGCATTACCATTCGCCGCAGCATTTGATAATTTCCACATACCATCAGATAGACTTGGTAGAGATACAGCTAAATACGATGAATTAACTAAATCACCATTACGTGATACAATTACTGTCGCGCGTTTACCAAACTCTGGGTTACCTGAGAATGTCTGCTGAATATTCTCCATCGCAAAATTTGTGTGACGACGATATACGACTTTGAAAAATGTAATCTGAGGATTACCTGTTAGGTAAATATCCTGGGCGCCATAGGCAACAAGCTGCATTAAACCACCTCCCATAGTTTTTTATTATATAATATAAAAAGAAAAAAAAAATAAAAAAAATACCGAATTTAATTTAATTTAATTATTTTAAAATTAATTCGGTAATTATTTTTTTTTTTTATTAATTCTAAATAATATACTATGGGTGATGAATATTCAGACTCTGTCGATATTTTTAAAGCAAATAGAAATGCACTCTCTTTATCCGGCCCTAATGTACCTCAAGTTCCACCTCAAAATCCACAACAACCTCAAAATATAAATCCACAACAACTTATGCAACAACAACAATTACAACAACAACTTCAACAACAACAACAATTACAACAACAACAACAATATGCCGCTATGCAGGCCGTTCAACAACAACAAATGCAAGAACAAGCTGAACAATATAAACAAATGCAAAAACAATTGCAAGACCAACAACTTCTTATGCAACAACAACAAATGCAAAATATTAATAAACCTAAAGAACTAATTCCAAATAAACCTAAAGAACTTTTCGCTCAAAATTCATCCGGTAAAATGCCCTTTAAACAAAGATTAAAATTATTAAAAACTAATAAATTTATGAGAGAATTATTTCTTATCTCAATTTTATTTATTCTTTTTTCAAGTTCTTTTGCTAGAAATTGTTTTACTAAAATTCTTCCTTTTACAAAAAATCCTGCTTCCAATCAATTAAATACTGTAGGTCTCATTATGTTAACTATTTTTATTTGTATTATTATAATTATATTTAGATTGTTTTTATTAGTCTAAATTATTTCTTTCTTCCTCCTCGTGGTGGACTTTTATTTGTAAATTGATTATATAATAATTCACGAACATCTAATATATTATAATTATTTTCATTTTTCTTTAATTGTTTTATACTTTTATTATTTACTGCTTTTTCTATCTCCTTAAAACCTAAAATTTTTCTTATATGTGGTGTATTTGGTATCGGTGTACTTGAAAAATCTTTACAATAACCATATTTTCTACCCTCTAACTTATCACATCTACAAAAACATTTTTGTATTAAACCATTCTTATCTAACTTAAAGTAAATTCCACATGAATTATGTTCTTTTTTTATATTTAAACAATATTTACTTTTAGTACATATTATATAAATATTATTATTGTGAAAAATTCTTTTAATATCTTTTATATCATAATCTCTCATATAAGTTTTGAAAAATCTTAATATTTCATTATATTTTAAATCATTTTTATCCAATCTATCCCAATCACCAACTGTTCCCATGCTAGAACCGTCGTTCTCATAATTATTTTCTTTTTCCTGGTCTTCACATTCTATACAGATGGATTCACTATCTTTTCTATATTTATTTTCTTCTTTCATTGTTGTAAATATACTTGTATCTTTTATTAATTTATACCTGTCCTCTTTATATTCATTTTCTTCGGAGTCAAGTCGGTCTTGTGTCGCTGCTAATAATTTATAAAATTCATATGGTCTACCCTCATCAATAAAATCTTTTCCTTTCATAAAATGACCTTTACGTGAACCTGTCATTCTTAATCCACTACTTGTAAATACATGTTCATCCACTATATCATTAAAATTATTTTCAAATAATTCATAATTATTTCCATATATAGTTCTTAATTTTGTAATACATTTTTTTCTAATATTTAATGCTGTTTCTTTTGTTACAATTATTTCTGGATAATGTATATGAAATCCTTTTTTAATAAAATTATTTATTTCTTTATTATTTTCTAATGAATCCTTTATTTTTTTTATAATTTTAATATCAGCTGTTGTTACTATCCCTATTTTAAATTCATATAAATTACATATGATTTCATTTACATCATCAATTATTTTATCAAAAATTTTATTATGTTCACAAAGTTCATAATTTTTTTCATTACACATAAAATCTAAATCAAAAAATAATTTAAAATATTTTTCTCTTGTTTCTACTAAATAAATTTTTTCTTTTTTTATAATTCCATTCGCATATTTTTTTAAAAATATATCTCTATCTTTTTCTAATACATACAATATTCCACCATTTAATAATAAATGAGTATTTTTTTGTTCTTCTTCTTTTTTTACATTTTGATTTGTTATTTTAATCCAATCATTAAATGTTGATGTCATTTTTATATTAATTATATTCTTTTCTTAAGTTAATTTTAATTTGTAAATGGTCTAATTAAATTTTATTAATGTATCAAATTCATGTTTACATAATGTTTTAGATGCTGAGTGTGATAATTCTTTCCTTTTATGATTACTTTTATTTATATTTAATGTTTCCATCATATCTTTATCAATTTTTTCAATATTTTCAATTGAATAATTTAACACTTCATTTTCAATAAACCATTTAAAAAAATTTAGTTGCCCAACTGTTGTAATCATATAAGAACTTTTATCTATTTCTTTCTCGTCCTTAATAGAACTATTATAATATTCCCAATCTAATGTTTTTACATTAAGTTTAATTCTTTCTCTTCTACAAAATGGGTCAAATAATTTTTTAGAATAAGCTTTTAATTGATTTTTGTAATCTAAATAAATATTAAAATTAATTATTACATTACTATTATTTACGTCTTTATTTAGTTTATAAACTATATTCTTTTTTTTCGCATAATTTGTAACTAACCAATCTAAAACTCTTAATGATAAGGTATTTTTATGTGTTATAATGCAATTCAAAATTTGTGGATTATTTCTATAATAACATATTAGAGAATTTAATAAAATTTTACTTTTACCTGATATTTCATCAGAGCTTGTGTTTTCATTTTTTTTATTTTTTGTAATTCCTTCAGAATTCGTCATAAAAAATGTTATGTTATCATATACAATAATTCCTTAAATAATATTATATTTTACAAATTTGAATTTACTTAAAGTTTTTAAAGAATATATAGATATATTTAAATCATGAATGACCAAAATATTTTAAATGAAATTAATAATGTAAAATGTATTGAAACTAGTTCATTTACAAATTATATACTAAAAAATTTAAGTTTTTTTTATAATATAAAAGGTGATAGTATATTTCCTGGTGCTCAACCAGTTTCTATTGAAAAAAAAGATAATGCTAAATTAACTTCTTATCCTTATAATGTTGGTTGTAAATATGATGGAACTAGATTTATTTTATATTTATTAAATGATAAGAATAATAATAACAGAAATATTTTAATTAATAGAGCCTTACAATTTTTTGATGTTGATATTCATTTTGAAAATAATGTATATAATAATACTATTTTAGATGGTGAACTAGTTAAAATAAAGGAAAATGACTATATTTTTTATATTCATGATGCAGTTGTATTATGTGGGAGTAGAATAAATAAGAATACACATTTATCAAGACTCTCTGATACAGAATTTTGTATAAATTCTTATTTTAACAAAATTGCGAATAATAGTTTTAATATAATTGTCAAAAAATTTTATAAAATTGAAAACTTTAATCAATTCATAAAAGATTATTATCAACCTGAAATTAATTATGTTGATGGTTTAATATTTATGCCCGATTCATTACCTGTTATTACAGGTACACAATATTCTTTATTAAAATGGAAACAAAATGATAAACATACATTTGATTTTTTAATTAAAGAAAAAGATAAATCTTTAATTGTTGAGGTATTTTATTTAGGAAAATTTATTGAATTTGCAAAAATACATTATGATAAAACAGATGGTAAAGAATTTATCGAAAAAACTAAAAATCTACCAAATTATAAAAATGGATGTATTTTAGAATGTAATTATGACAATACAAAACAAAATTTTATTCCTTTATTTATTAGAACAGATAAGACCCATCCAAACAGTCTTAGAACAATTGAACGTACATTATTTAATATAAACGAAAATATTATGTTAGACGATTTTAAAATATTTGATAATTCTGACAGAATCAATTAAACTAATTGAAAATAGTATATTTAGTCCTTGGACTATAAAAAAATAATAAAAATTAGATAATCATAAAGATATTTAATTTTTATTATTTTTTTGTATTTATTTTTTTGTTTCTTTTTTCTTATTTAAAATTCACCGAAGTATGATGGACCGCCGAAACCGGCTGATAGACCAGCAGGACCCATCATATCAGAAAGAGAGGGCTGTCCTAGACCGTAACCGTATCTGGTTCTTCTTCTGCGTTTTGGTGAACGTCTTCTTCTTCTGCGTTTTGGTGAACGTCTACGTCTACGTCTGGATGAACCTCTTCTTCTACGTCTTCTAACAGGTGAACGTCTTCTTCTTCTACGTTTTGGTGAACGTCTACGTCTACGTCCTGAACCACCGCTCGCACGTCTTTTGCTCACATAAGCTTTACCTGAACGTGTTCTGTAATACATGCCACCACCTTTGCCTTTATATAATTTTCTTTTGCGCCCTTTAACCATAATATGTCCCGCGGAGCTAGCGCGTTTAGGAGAACGTCTAGGGGAACGTCTTCTACGTTTGCCAAATAATAGTTCTAAGCCATCCATTTTTCTTTTATATATAATATACAAAAGAAAAAAAAAATTTTTTTTTTAATTATTTTTTTAAATTAATTATTAATTTAAAAATTTATTAAATTTGGTTAATAATTTTTCAGAATTATTTATTTTATTTTCCTCTAAAAATTCTTTAAATTCATTTTTATTAAAATTAATTTTTCTATCTATTTTTAAATCATTTTCAATTTCATAATGAAATTCTAAAAATATCTTTCTAACATCAGTAAAATTATAATTATCGCTAAAATTATATTTATTTAATTTTATTATATCTTCAATACAATCATATTTTTTAAATAAGGTAAACACTGTATTAATTGCTAAATTATTTACAAAAAATAAATAATCACATCCTGCTAAAATACAAAAATCAACAAATTTTTTATGGTCATATTTTAATTTGTCTAATAAAATTTTATAATCATATTCAATTATATTATTTTTTATTGATGTTCTTAATATTTTTTCACCTCCAAATGTTAATACATCAGTATCATCACTTACTATATAATCAACAATACCATGTTTATATAAAAATGTGCAATATTTTTCAGCTTCATCTGGAGCTACAAAATATTTTAAATTTAATATATCAAATAATCTTTTAATATCATTTACATGTTTTTTTGTTACATGTATTACTTGAGTACTAAGTTTTTCAATTTCTTTCTCTATTTCATTCTTTTCAGCCTCACTTACATCCTTATTAGTATTTTGATAATCTTTTAAAAGTTCAATTTTACCTATTATTTTTTCTTTTGTATTTTTTCTTTTTTGTAATGTTAGTATTTTTTCCGGTGGTGGTACTCCATCAAATACAAATACTGGTGTTATATTATTATTAAAATAATATAAAATTCTATTTATAAATCCTGTAATATGCCAATTTTGTAATTTATTTATATTAGAAACATATCTAAATTTATATAGAAATATACTCACATCTATTGCAAATATTTTTCCTTCATATTTTTCAATTTGATTCACCGTTATACATTCAGGACAAGTTTTTTTAATAAATGTATTGAGTCCACGTATACCCATATTATATCTTATTATTTATATTCTTTAAATGTATTATTTATTTGTAAATTTTTTAATCAATAAATAAATAATTATTTGGTTGTAAATTTTTTAATCAATAAATAAATAATTATTTGGTTGTATATTATTACAATCCTCCAATTCATTATTTATATTTATAGACTTTTTCTTTTTTTCCATTTTATTTTTTTCATCACGTTTACTTTTTGCAATAATTCTTTTTCTTTCTTTTTCCATTAATTTAATATATTCATCGCTTTGTTCAATTCCTCCATTATTTCTATAATTCATAACTTTATCCCAAAAACTTTGTAATTTTGGAATATTTTCATCCAACCATTTGTAATCTATATTTATTCTCACTATATTTATTTTTTGTGTTTTTGGACAATATTCAATATAATCCGCTAATTTTAGATTACAAATAAACATATTTAATTGAACTTGTGATACATAATATTCTGGTATATATCCATCAATAATTTTTCTTTTAAACGGACATTTTACCTCCAATAATATTGGTTCTCTCTTCTCATCTTCATTATTTTCAACTATTCCATCTGGTGAACCCGCTAAAAAATTATAATTTTCATTATAATCCTCTAATTTTTCATGTACCTCTTTATAACTTATTAAACCAAAATTATAATTTGTTTTATTCATTATTTTACAATATAATTCTATCGCTTCATCTTCATATTTTTGACCATGTAATGTTGCTATATTTCCCACAAATGGAAATTTGTGTTCATAACCACATTTTTTAAGTAATAATTCATCAATTTTACTATATGGATTATTTCCTAATACTGTAGATGCATCACTAGATGTTAATTTATCTCTTCTTTTTGCAAACCATTCATCTGAACGTTGTTCATGTTGAGGTAATTCTAATAATGACGCAATTTTATTATGCATTTTAATTATTTTTTACAAATTTTCTTTAAATTATTTTTATTTTATTTATTTTACATTAAAGACTTTTAAAATATCGGTAGCTTTATTAATATCTTCACCTGTTTTTTTAATATTATTATTTGTATTTGTAATCGCTATGCTTGCTAATCTTATTGCTTCTCCTGTTGTTTCAATTTGTCTTACAACGCTAAATAATAAACTTGTAATTATACTAAATACAATAATTAAACTAACTGTTAAATATGTCAACGGATTTAATAAAATTATTGGTAAATTCATGTAATTATTTTAATTTATTATTTTTTTTTTATTTTTACTTTTTTTACAGAAATATTTGTTTTTTTCTTTGTTACTTTTGATAAGTCCACTATATCTTCAACCTCACCATGTTTTTTATTATAATTATGTTTATGATAATTCCAAAGTTCTTTTGAACCAATCTTAAATTTTCTATTAGGCTTTGCTCTATACCAAAAAACACAATCACAAATTTTATTGCTTCTTGATGTATTATCTAATACTAAACAATCAAATCCTTCAGTACATGAATTCATAACTTCTCTAAATGTATCCACATGTGGAAATATTCCAAAAAAATTTTTATATAATTTATCTTGATTCTGAACTATATTCTCTCTTAAAACAAATACAAAATCAATATTAGTTCTTAAATCTGGAGGTAAATCCATACAATATTGCATTGTTAACATAAATGTAACTCTCCAATGTCTTCCATTCATAAATATACCTCTTATATTTGGGTCTCTAATCATTTTTCTATCATACATACAATCATCTAATAAAACAAATGCATCATTATTAGGATTTTTCTTTTCAGTAGTTTTTGCTATAGTTTTTTTTTGTCTATTAATAATAGAAGAAATTACCTCAGATTTATATTCTGTATGTATAAAAATATCAGGTATATATGAAGAATAAAATGCATTTCCATCTTCCGTTGCCGAAATTGCTACCCCCATCGGTATCTTTCTACTATAATATAAAATATCCGCAACCAAAGTACTTTTTCCTGTTCCTCTTTTACCAATAAAAACACATGTAGCTGGTCCAGCCCCTTGTGTTCTTCTTTCTTCAATCACCCTTGGATTAAATTTATTTATCTGAAGTGACATTTATTTCTTATTTTTTTTATTTTTAATTGACAATAACGCAAATCCATATTCATTAATTAGATATTTCTATTTGTTCTACTTTTTTATTATAAAAATCTTCATTTAATAAAATTTCATCTTTAGCTGTTATCATAAAAGATACTAATAAACTTGAAATAATTCCAATCATAATTGCTATCAAAAAATAAATTATATTAAAATTATCTTCTTCTTTTACATCTTTTTCATATTTTCTTGGAATACATTTATATAAAATTAAATAAACTATTATTGTTATTATTATTACTACACCTACTGTATATCCATTAAATTCATAAAATTCAAACATTTCATATAATGTTTACTAATATATATTCTAGAAAAATTTAACATGAAATTAAATAAATTATCTGCGAACGCCGGGAATCGAACCCGGAACTAAACCTTGGAAGGGTTTAATGCTAACCATTACACCACGTTCGCAGATAATTTATTATTTATTTTTTATTTTTTATTTTTTATTTTTATTACGCATATAATATTTTTTTAAAATTTTCTATTGTTTTTTCTAATCCATCTTCAAATTTTACATTTGATTTCCATCCTAATAATTCTAATTTATCAGAATTTATTAAATATCTAAAATCATTAAATTTTCTATCTTCAACATAATTTATATAATCATCATAATTACAATTTTCTAAATCTATTTTATCACCTAATATTTTATTTATTAACAGTTTTGCCAAATCAATTATTTTTATTTCATCATTTTTACTCGCAATATTATAAATTTCACTTACTTTTCCTTCATTATAAATTAATTCTAGAGCATCTATTACATCATCAACAAAAATAAAATGTCTTTTATTTTTTCCATTACCTTGAATTTGACATTTTACTCCTGATAAAATATTAAAAATAAAAGCTGGTATCACTTTCTCTGGATATTGATTTGGACCATATACATTATTACATCTTACAATTATTGTCGGTAAATTAAATGATTTATTATATGATTCAACTAACATTTCTGCACCAGCTTTCGAAGCCGCATATGGATTTGTTGGTTTTAACAGACTTTTTTCATCTTTTTCAATTTCATTATCTTTAACTTCCCCATAAACCTCATCCGTACTCATATGAATAAATTTATCTAATTTATCATATTCTCTACAACATTCCAATAAATTATGTGTTCCTATAACATTATCCATTGTAAATAAAGTTGAATTAAAAAATGAATTATCTACATGTGTTTGTGCCGCTAAATGATAAATTACTTTTATATTATATTCATTTAAAATAAATAAAACTAACTCTTTATTACAAATATTTCCATTTATAAATTTATATCTCCCCTCAATATTTTTTGTATTATCATTACTACAATAATCTAATTTATCTAAATTTATTACAAAATTATTTTCATTTTTAATTAATTTTGTAACTAGATGTGATGCTATGAATCCTGAACCACCTGTTACTAATATATTTAACATTTAAATTATTATATTTTTATTTAAAAACATTATCAAACGTATATTTAATATGCTAATATTTATTATTTGTATTTCTTTTGTAAATTCTGTATTTATACCAGCTGTAAACATTATTGTTAATCATGAATTATCTCATTATAATAAATTATTAATAGAAAATGATATTCCATGTCATATTCAATCCGCAAGAGTTAAAACTTTTAGAAGCGCTATTTTAAAATCAAGTAGAGATAAAACTCAAGATATTTACAATCTTCATGATTTAATCGCTTTTCGTTTTGTATTTTACAATAAAGAAGATATGTTTAAATTTTATCATCATAACAAAATTCAAAAAAATATTTTATATTCTAAAAGTTATTTTGTACAACCTAAAGAAAATAATTATAAAGCAATACATTTCCGTTATCAATCTATATATGAAAATATTCCTATTAAACATTTAGAATGTCAAATGTTTGTTTTGAATGATTATTATAATTCTCTTTATGGTTCAGCAACCTATAACAAAACTTATGAACAATATTGTATATAATAGTAGATTTTCTTTTTCTTTTTTTAATTCTTCTTTTTTTCTTCAGAAAAAAGAAAAAAGAAAGAAAAAATAATGATGCCCTAGTCCGTTCCTCGGACTCGTGACTATTAAGAGGTTACTAATTTTCCACCATTTGCTGCTGTAAAATATATTTTTGTTGATTTTTGGCATCTGTATGGTAGTTGTCGGGCTGGCGTTGTAAACAATGATAGAGGTATAGGCTGCAGCGCGTCGTCATCGCCTATACCTCGTTTGTTTTTATCACTTAATGCTTTTTCTATAGTTGTATCATTATCGTATTCATCTGCAGTAAAATATAATATTCCTTCCTCATTCACGACGTCGCCTTCCATGGCGATACCATTGGGATTCGGGGCTTCCTCAAATTTTATTTTATAATTAAGGGCGGCTTCGGTTGGGAAGCTGGTTTGGAGTATGCAGCCATCACATGCATCTTTGACTGTTGGGCAAACCGTTGTATCCCAGGATTGCACAATTTTAACGACGTTATTCGCGTCGAGCTCCTGCTCAAATTTCATGCATTTCTGATTGTAATAACAAATATTTCCATTAAACTGCTCTGCTGCTCCATCTGCTGTTCCGCCTGCTCCTGCTCCACCTGCTCCTGCTGCTCCATCTTCTGTTCCGCCTGCTCCTGCTCCACCTGCTCCTTCTGCTCCACCTGCTCCTGTTCCACCTGCTCCTGCTCCACCTGCTCCTTCTGCTCCTGTTCCACCTGCTGCTGCCGCTGCCGCTGCTGCTGCTGCCGCTGCTCCATCTGTTGATTTTGAAACAATATCATTAATTTTTTGTATGTCAGTGTTTTGTTTAGGGGTTTGTTTAGTGTTTTGTTTAGTATTATTTTTTTTATTATTATTATTATTAATTTCTACAACAGCTATTCCTGTTGATAACCCTGAAATAAGTATAACACTAATTGATGTCATAAGCCAAAAATTTGTATCTAAAATCATTTGTATATTATGTATTTCTTTTTTTTTATTTTCTAATTCTTAAACAATTGAAAAAAGAAAAAAGAAAAAGTTTATCTTTGCCACGCATTCACAAATTATTCTTTTGGATGCCTTAACAATATCATTAATTTTTTGTATGTCAGTGTTTTGTTTAGGGGTTTGTTAAGTCATTTGTATATTATGTATTTCTTTTTTTTTTTATTATAAAAAAACTTTACCATTATTATCACAAGAATAAAATACATCAAAGCCGTCTTGATTTAAATCATTATCTTTGGATGCAACATTTTCATCAGTTGCACATGTTGGTTTACATCCATCTTCCATGGTTGTTGTTCCTATATTTGCAAACTTGATGTCCTTATTATCATCGTCGCGTTGTTTTTTTAAAATCGGATCATCACTTAATGTAAATTTATGGTTTTTCGAGTCACTGCCTGCTATAGCTAAACTTTTATCAATTCTTTTTAAACCAGTTACCTTAGTTAAATTAAGGGGACATTGTACTCTTCTTACTTTTTCGATATGTAGATTCCAATGATATTGATTTTTATAAATCCATTTACATGAATCTTGCGATACTGTTGTCATTTGTTCGTTATTACCTATAATTTTTTCACATTGTTTAATATAATAATTTTCATCATTAGGGTCGTCATTTGCACAATGATTAATACCTTCCGTGAAACAACCATTACCTACAGGCATTTTATCATTAACACTAGAAATTTGTTTATTTTTTGTTACACACATACTTCCTCTTAAACCACCTCCCATACTTCCCATGCTTTTACCATTTATAATAGATTGACCACTATATAAAAAACTTCCGCTTTTAGTTGTATTATTAAATGTTTCATCGTTATAAATAGAATTAAAAGCGCCATATCCACCCATAGGCATATATAAATCAAAATTAATATAATTTCCACCAGAGGGAGCTGCTGTATTAAAACTTTGAACTATTAAAGGTTTTAGTTTTCCGGATTTTTTATCATCGCTTGCGCTGGGACAGTCATTTTCAGGTATTTGTATAATACCATTTTCATCAACATTAAATTCTTTAAGAAGAAGACCATCATCACTTCTTAAATCTTTAAAATGTATTTCATAACATTGTCCACATGCGGTTTTTTGATTTAGTCCCTCATCAACTGTTTTTAGACTTAGGTCAACGGCGTCATGACCAACAAGACCATAATTAAAATTTTTTAAATTTGGGTTTTCTATTGAATCCAGTCTTTGAGCATCTAACATAGGTTTAGAACCCATTAACATTCTTGGACACATATGCACATATGGCTTACCACATTTAGAACCACATTCCCTATTCGTAAGCTTCCCTATTTTATCTTCGCCTTCTGGGGGGACACATGCATTACATGGACAATATTTTTTAATTATTGCGTTCGGTGGTTTTACTAAATCTATTTTAGTAAAATTTTCTTCTATATTATCTAAAAAATTTTGTTTAAAACCTGCACAATTACTATCGCTAATATCGTCTTTTGTACATTTACCCAAATCTATATCTTTAGAACTAGTCTTATCAGCAGGTATATTTATATTTGGGACATTATTGCTATTATTTGGTACATTGTCGCTATCATTAATTTGTTTTATCCTTATTCCTAAGGTTAACGATAATGCGATAATAATAGGAAGTGTTATATATAATACAATTTTAATTGGAGTAAAGAAGCCCATTACATTATAAATATATTTTTATTTATTTTTATTTATTTTTTGTACAAATTTTTTACAAATTTCAATTTACTTAAAGTAAAGGGGGGAGTATATGATAAAATAGATGTCGATAGAAGAAACTTATAAGAAATATTCCCAAATAGAACATGTTTTAGCAAGACCAGGAATGTATATTGGGGATATTTCGACAGAAACATCGGAACAATGGATTTTAAATAATGATGGTGATAAGATAATTTCAAAATTTGTAAAATGGAATCCGGGTATATATAAAATCTTTGATGAAATTATAACAAATTGTTCTGATGAATGTCAAAGAAGCGAACTTGTAAAAAATATAGTTATTACAATTAATGAAAATACAATTTCTATTTATAATGATGGTTCTGGCATTCCAATAGAACTTCATAAAGAACATAATATTTATGTGCCAGAATTAATTTTCGGGAATCTTCTAAGTAGTAGTAATTATGATGATTCAAAAAAAAGAACAACAGGTGGATTAAATGGGTTAGGTGCTAAATTAACAAATATTTATTCTAAAGAATTTATAATTGAAACAGTTTGTAATGGTAAAAAATATACACAAAAATTTGAAAATAATTTATCTGTTATTAATGAAGCAAAAATTGAAAAAGTTGCAAAAAATGCACGTAATTATACAAAAATATTTTTTACACCAGATTTTTCAAGATTTGGACTTACAAACTTAAATGAATTTGATACTTTAGATATTCTAAAAAAAAGAGTATTTGATGTATCAGCAATTACACCAAAACATGTATCAGTTTATTTTAATGATACAAAAATTATTTGTAAAGATTTTGAAACATATGTCAGTAATTATATTGGTAAAAAAACAGAATCACCTAGAGTATATTACGAATCTGATGATGGCAGATGGAAAGTGTGTGTAGCTTTATCAGAAAAAGAAACATTTAAACATGTTTCTTTCGTAAATGGTTTAGCTACTAATGATGGTGGTTCTCATATAGACCATGTAATTTTACCTATTATAAAAAAATGTGCGGAGGAAATACAAGCTAAACATAAAAATATAACTGTAAAACCTCAATATGTAAAAGATTCTTTATTTTTATTTGTAAATGCGATAATTGAAAATCCAACATTTAGCTCACAAACAAAAGATAAACATACAACACGAGTATCAGAATTTGGTTCAAAATTTACATTAACTGATGATTTTACTAAAAAAATTTTAAAATTGGGATTTGTTGATAGACTATTAGCTGTAGCTGAAGCTAAAGAAAAGAAAAGTTTATCACAAAAAACAGATGGTAAAAAAGTTGTAAGATTAGCTATTCCAAAATTAGATGATGCAAATAAAGCAGGTACATCTGAATCACATAAATGTACTATTATATTTACAGAAGGTGATTCTGCTAAAACAACAGCAGTTTCTGGATTATCTGTTGTTGGTCGAGATTATTATGGTGTATTTCCTTTAAGAGGTAAATTACTAAATACAAGAGAGGCAACAGTATCACAATTAGCAAAAAATGAAGAAATTATTAATATTAAAAAAATAGTAGGTCTTCAGACAGATGCTAAAACAACTGTTAATTTAAGATATGGTAAAATTTTAATAATGACTGATGCTGATTATGATGGTTTTCATATTAAATCTTTATTAATAAATTTTATACATACAACTGCTCCACACTTATTAAAAAATATTTTTATAGGTTCTATCATTACACCAATTGTCAAAGTTTCAAAAGGTAATGAAAAATTATCTTTTTTTACTCATCAAGAATATATTAATTGGAAAGACACTATTCATGCTTCTGGAAATTGGAATATAAAATATTATAAGGGTTTAGGTACGTCAACTGCACAAGAAGCTAGAGAATATTTTAAAAATTTACAAATTCTTGATTATATTATTAAAGATGAAAGTGATACAAGTTCATTAGAATTAGCTTTTAAAAAAGACCAAGCAGATAATAGAAAATTATGGATTAAAGAAAATACAAAAAATTTTGAAGGTTTAGATTATAAAACAAAAGAACCAGTAAAAATTAAAAATCTTATAAATAAAGAATTAGTATTATTTTCAATTAGTGACAACATTAGAAGTATTCCTAATGTTGTTGATGGTTTAAAACCTGGACAAAGAAAAATATTATTTGCTTGTTTCAAAAAGAATTTACAAAATGAAATAAAAGTTGCTCAACTTGCTGGATATGTATCTGAACACACTGCTTATCATCACGGAGAAACTTCTCTACAAGAAACTATTATAAATATGGCTCAAAAATTTGTTGGAACAAATAATATGAATCTTTTAGACCCATGCGGACAATTTGGAACAAGACTAATGGGCGGTAAAGATGCTAGTTCACCGCGTTATATTTTTACAAAGTTATCTAAATATTCAGAAGTTTTATTTAATATCAATGACTTTCCATTATTAGAATATCTTGATGATGATGGTCAAAGTATTGAACCAAAATATTATGTCCCAATTTTACCTAATATTTTAATAAATGGTGCTGAAGGTATTGGTACAGGATTCTCAACTAAAATACCTCAGTTTAATCCAGATGATTTAAAATATTGTTTAGAAAAATTGGTTGAAAATCCCGATTATGAACTTCCTGAACTAACACCTTGGTATAATGGTTTTACTGGTAGTATAGAAAAAATTGAAAAAAATAAATGGGTTTCATTTGGTATATATAAGATTGATGAAATATCAAATATTATAAAAATAATTGAACTTCCTATTGGTGAATGGACAGAAAATTATAAACAATTTCTAGAAAAATTAGAAAATGAAGATAAGATTATTACGTTTAAAAATAATTCTACCGACGTAAAAGTAAAATTTGAAATTAAACTTTCCAAACATATTTTACAAGAACTTATTCAAAATAATAATATTTATAAATTTTTTAAACTATCATCAAACATTAATGCTACAAATATGCATGTATTTAATAAAAATAATCAAATTCAAAAAATAGATTCACCAGAAGAAATTGTATATATGTTTTACAATATTAGAACAGAATATAATAAATTAAGAAAAGAATATTTAGAAGATAAAACATCTAAAGAATTAAAAATTTTAGAATCAAAAGTAAAATTTATAAAAGCAATTATGGACGAAACATTAGTAGTTTTTAAAAGAAAAAAACATGATGTTGATTTAGATTTGAAAAAAATGAAACTTTATGAAAATCCTAATTTTGACTATTTACACAAATTACCTATTCAAACTTTTACACAAGAAAAAATCGAATCATTACAAAAAGATTTTGAAGATAAACAAATTGAATATGATAAAATTCAAAAAACTACTATCAAAGACATTTGGTTAAAAGATTTAGAGAAATTAGAATTTTAATAATAAATTTAATGAAAATTATTTTAATTGTATATAATAAATATAATATATTATGAATAAATCATTAAACATAAATCCAACAGGTGTTTTATATCCACAATCAAATTCTTATGATAGAAGCATTAATAGAATTACTGCATATGCACCTATTTTAAAAAATCATCCATTATTTTATACTGGTCCCACTAGAGCAAATGTTTTAAAATCTTCGTTTAATAATTGTGCTTTGGCATCAATATCTTCATTTGGAAGACCCGTGCGACGCAGACGAAGAAGAAAATATTCACCCGTGCGACGCAGAAGAAGAAGAAAATATTCACCCGTGCGACGCAGAAGAAGAAGAAAATATTCACCCGTGCGACGCAGAAGAAGAAGACGTTCACCTAAAAGAAGAAGAAGAAAAAGTTCACCTAAAAGAAGAAAAAGAAGTTCACCTAAAAGAAAAAGAAGAAGTTCACCTAAAAGACGAGGGAGAAATTATTTCGGTGCAGGTGGATGTTGGCCTGGTTATAAGAGAGTACCAGGAAAAACTAGATATTCAAAAGGTTCTTGCAAAAAAATTAACAAATTTGGAGCTGCTCATCCATTAGAAAAAGTTTTTGGTGATATTTCAACAGGCGCAGGAATTTTATATCCAGGAAGAACTGTACCACAATTTTTAAATATAAATCCAAATGATAACGCTAGATATTTCACTAGCAATAGAATATACAAAACAGATGGTTTATATTTTAAATAAATATATTTAATATATATAAATGAGTAAAAAACTAGAACCAATTAGTTTAAAAAAAGGAGAAAGAAATATTTGTGATAAAGGTAAAAATAATTTATATTTTAATAACGGATTTACAGATGGAGGTTTTGTAAAATGTTTAGAAGTTACAATTAATAATAAAAAACAATTATTACCGGTAGTTGCTGGATGGTCAAGAAATAAAGTAAATATAGTAGGAAATAAAATAACATTTACTGGAGCTGGTCCAAGATTAAATTTTTTACAACCATTATTAACTGAAGAATGTTATCAAGCATTAACAAATACAAATAAATTTGTATTAAAAAAAGATAGAAATGCAGATTTATCAGATAGTAATAGATTTGCTGCTTGTAAAAACGATATATTGGATTTTCCAATTCAAAATTCTAAAATAACATTTACTGTAGATGTTCAAAATACAGAAGCAGGTTGTGATTTAGCAATGTATTTTACAAATTCTCATGGTATGAGAACACAAGATAAAAAAGGACCATGTGGAGATTATTATTGTGATGCAAATTCTCAACATTCAATTTGTAGTTCCTGTCTTGATAGAGCATACGACCCAGCTAAAAAAGATAATATTGAGTTAAATAGTAAAGCTGAATATCCATCTTATGATTTTTGTTCTGAGATGGATTTTTTTGAAGGTAATAAATATGGTATACATGTAACTCCTCATGCTTGTTTAGAAGAATATGAAAATTTTAAATTACCAGAATTATCAGATGAAAAATTTAAAAGTGTTGTTGATAGTTTTAATATATGGGGCGAAACTTGTACGAATGCTAAAACAGCAAATGAATCCGGCTCTGGATGTTTTGAAGGTTCTGCAGAAACAACCAAAAGCGAACCTCTGAGCGGGACGCGCATTGAAGATTTGAAATTAGGCAATGGTGTAACAAATCAATATATACCATTTGTTGTACCAAATCGTGTTCATGAGGAAATACCTAGTGCTAGAAATATTTGTGAATATAGGAAGGACAGTCCTATAAGAGGATTTTATGAATCAACTATTAAAAATATTGCATATAAACCATCAAAATGTGATAATTATGGATATGTAGGAGGTAATGTAGGGTCAGGTGTTATGAGACCATTGTGGGATGATAATTCAGAAATTGATAAAAAAATAGTTGATGGAATTAAAGCGGGAGAATGGGACACTGATAAACCGAATGAACAAGGTGGGGGTCAACAATGGAAACAAACATCAGTAAATATTGAGAAGATGCAAAAATTAACAAATAAAAAATATTATGGTCCTGAAGGTAGTAAAATAAATACAAATGAAGAATACACTGTGACTGTAGATACATTTACAGATAAAAATGGTATTCAACAATTAATGACACTTAAACAAAATAATAATATGTTAAAAACAGATGTAAAAAATTATAAAATAAATGAAAGTGGATATAAGTGGGATACTAAATTTTTAGGAGGAGAGGGGGAGGGGGGTTCTACAAATCATCCAGGAATGGCATTATATATATCTAGATGGCAAGATTCTTCAGCATATGGAGGTACTTATTGGTTAGACACTTGTAATGTTCAACCAGCACCAGGTGGTAAATATAATTTTTATGATACAGTTCCCGAAGAATCTAGCGGAGAGGCAGTGGTATATTATACTAAATCCGTAAATATTAATTTTGATGGGAAAGAGTTTCAAGGAGACAAAAAAACTGGTGATTGCGGTAATGAAAGACTTAAATGTAGTAATGCGGCAGGTGCATCTTGTTGGGGTAATGATGGTGGTTGTAAAGGTAATTCAACAATTTCAGATTTAAAATTTGAATTATTTGAAAGCGAAAAAGAAAATAATATTGAGGACGCATCTAATCATACATATACAATTGTTGCATCAATTTTTATTTTTGTAATTCTTATTAGTTATTTCACATATCTCTTTTTTAAATTTAGAAAGAATAAAAAAATTTAAATTACTTAAAGTTATAAGACATTATATATTTAGCTCCTGTAGTGTAGTGGTAAGCACAATGGATTTTGATTCCATTAACCCTGGTTCGAATCCAGGCAGGAGCTAAAAAATATCATAATTTCCCTATAGTCCAATGGTATGACCTGTGGCTTTCACCCACAAACTCCGGGTTCGATTCCCGGTAGGGAAACTATGATATTTTTAATAAATATGCGTCAATAAGTTTTTGTTTAAAACTTAGTAAAGAATAAATGTTAAACATTGCAATAATTGGTTTTGGTAGAATAGGACATATTCATCATGAAAATTTAAAAAATTGTAAAAATTGTGAAGTAAAATATGTATTCGATTTACATAATATTTTAGAATTTGATAGAATTTTGTGTAGACAAGAAATAAATGCGGTAATGATTTGTACTAATACAAATGCTCATTATGAATTAATAATAAAAAGTTTAGAAAATAATTTGCATGTATTTGTTGAAAAACCCTTATCAATAGATTTAGATGAAATTAAAAAATGTTTTAAATTAGCAAATGAAAAAGAATTACTTTTATTTATTGCTTATAATAGAAGATTTGACCCAGATTTACAAAAAATTAAAACAAAATTAGATAATAATGAAATTGGAAAAATTAATACTATCCTAACTATAAGTAGAGATTATCCATATCCTTCCGAAAATTTTTTAAAAACATGTAATGGCATATTTTTTGATTGTGCAATTCACGATATAGATTATATTAATTGGATGTTAAATAGTAAACCAATATCAGTATTCGCGACAAGTAATAATATTATACCAGATAATTTAAATAATAATTATGATAATGTTATAATTTTATTAAAATATCCAAATGATATTTTAGTTTCAATTAATTTATCTAGAATTTCTAAATCATATGACCAAAGATTAGAAATATATGGTCAAAATAATGAAATAATTAAAAATGAATATAAAATTAATAATGAATCATTTATAGAAAGATATAAAATATCTTATATTAATGAATTAAATCATTTTATAAATTTATTAGGAAAAGATACAAATATCATTATAAATGAAAATAATAAAAATTTAGAAAATGATATTAATAATAATATTATTATTTCAAATTGTATAAAATCAATTAAAGAATTTAAATTAGTTAATATTAATTATAGAGCCAAATCAGGATGGCTCTCCTGAATGAAAAATATAAACCTCAATTATTATCAGAATTAGAAATTGAATATCCTATAATCGAATATTATTTAAAACAAAAAAAAACTTTTATTATAAATGGTTCAAAAAATTGTGGAAAAAGTACAATTATAAAATTATATCTTAAGTTATTAAATTATGATTTTTTATATATTGATGATTACAGTTTAAGTAAAGATTATATTATAGATAAAGTGAAATATAGAAATAAAAGTGTTTTATCTTTTTTTTATGATAAAAAATTTATCACAATAATTGATAATTTTGATAAATTCTCAACAGAAATTAAAGATTATATTATTAAAAATAAAAATAATATTTTCATAATTATCACAAATAGTTATTTAAATTCAAAAATTAATTATGTACATTTTAAACCATATTCACAAGAATATCTAAATAATTTATTTGTTACTTGTTATTTTTTAGAAAAAAATAAAAATTGCAATAATATACCCATTTTTACAAATATAAATGAACTATTTAGCACCTTAGAATATAATATAATTATTCCAGCCCAAGGGCTACCAAATAAAACTAGCAAAACCAAATCAGTCTCCGAAAAAAATAAATTATTAGAAACAATCGATTTTGATAAATTTAAATTTAATTATGATGATTTTATCTTAGAAAAAGATTTTATAAAAAAATTATATATTGTTGACAAATTTGATAATTATTCTATTTACAATACAAATTTAATACATAACTTTGACTCAATCGAAAATTATGCCGATTGTTTAGATTTTATTTGTGAATCTACTTTATTTTACAATAAAAATTTATTAGAATATTATTCCATTTTAAATTTATTGGGTTCATCAATTAATTTAAATAAAAATTTTAAAATCTTAAATGAAAATATTTATATAAATAAAAAAAAATTTAATAAATAAATATATGTTAGCTATTTCTTCTGCTGAGTATAAAAATAATGTTAAGATTGAAATAATTAATTTAAAATTGTATCTCCATAAACATTTTCCTAATTTCGAAATTAATAATTATCAAAATAAACTCGCTAAATGTTATTTAATTCAATGTTTAAAAAAATTAGATATGTTTAAAAAACCTGAGCCCGAAGAATCTGAATTATCATCAGAGGCAGTTATCAAACAACATATATGTAATGTTTGTCAATCAACAGAATTTACATCAAATAATTATGAACAAACATGTAATAACTGTGGAATAGTAAAACCAATATTAGGTCAAAATAGAACATTTAAAGAAATAGAACAAATTTTACCAAAAAAAAATGAAATAATTATTGAAGAAAATGATGGTAAAAAAATTTATGCTTTAGATAAAATTTCACTATGGCTAAGTCCTAAAATTCCATATTATCCTGAATTAACTTTAATAAAAGAAATTATTGAAAGACTTCAACCAACAAAAGTTGGTGCAACATACAATACAATAAATCAAATTATAAATACATCGATTTCTTTATTTTTTAAATATATCAATGAATATAAGAAAAATTCAGAAAAAAAAATAGATTCTTTATCCTTACTTATAATCATTTCAATTTTTGAAGCTATAATAATTGATTTTAATCAAAATCCGGATTTTATAATTTTAAGAGAAATTAAAGATATATATCAAAATTTAACAGATTTTAAAAAAATTATTAATTTTAGTGAACTAAGTGAATTTTCAATTAAATTTAAAAAAATGTTAGAAAATGATGAAGTATTCGCTCAATTAAAAATATTTAATTTAACTTCACAAAATGATGATAAAGAATTTAATTTATTTAATTTAATAGAATCTGATATAATCAAATCTGAAACAGGAATTGACTCAAATTTATTATCTTATTACCCGAATATTATTCCTAAATTAAAATTAAATATTGAAAAATATTCAAGAATAATGAATAAACCTATTGAAACTAATTTTGAAAATATTTCTAAAGAAGAACAATTAGGTGTTCTATTATCTTTATGTCAAAATATAGATAAGAAAAATTTAAAATTTTGTGAAAATTTCAAAAAAGAAATAATCAAAAAATTTAAATTAAATCCATCCAAGATAACTAATATTTTTAAAAATTTTAAACCTAGTTAATAGGAATTACATTAGGGAAGTCGACCATCTTCAATCGAAAATTGAGTATTGTTATTTATTTTTTTTCTTAATGTTTCTTTTATAAAATTTTCTTGTTCATTTGTTGGTCTATAAAATTTATTATAAATAAATTTATCAGCTAATGCATCACCTACTTCAAAGTCAATTTCTGTTTTTTCTTCTTTTTTATTCAATAAATTTTGTTTATCAGCAGTTTCACATAAATATTTAAGTAATGTTAAATCAATTTTTTCTTGTAATGTTAACATCATATATAATTTTGGAAATTTTTCTTTAAATTTCTCCCATTTATCTTCTAAATCTTTATGATTTAGTTTATTCTTATCTTCTATAATTTTTATACACTCTTCATACGTTTCCATATTTTTAGTATTTATTGTAAAGATATATTTTTTTTTTATATTAGTTAACGTACATATTTATCCAGTTTTTTAATTAATTTTTTGGAAATTGATTCTTCATGACATTTACATATTCCATTTAAAAAAAATGAACAATCATTACAAATTCCTAAAATGTGATTATATATTTCATGTTTTTTTGTTTTTTTTAAATCTAAAAAAATACTTGCACCATCTTTTTTACAAATTTCTAATTTAATTTTACCTTTTAAATTATTCGCAACTTGCATATTTACAATTTACTTTTTTTTAATTCTATTTTAATATATTTTTTGTAAATATATTATGAATAAACAAATAATAGTAAATTGTAAATTTTATTATTTTAAACTTGATATTAACGAACTTTTAAAATACACACCTATAGCACCCAAAAGAGCTAGTAAAGTTAAATCAACATCAGTTTCAGAATCAATTTTTGAATTAAATACTACTTTAAAAAAATCACCAACATTACACATAGTTTCTAACTATTTAGCAGAAGATTTAATAGTAAAATAAGAATGTACTACTCCATGGTCAGAAGCTTGTGGACTTGATTCTTCACCAATATGTTTTAATACTAAACATTTAGAACAAATCATTTTATTATTTTCGGAATGATATAATATATAATCAGGACGCCAACCATAATTTTTTAATCTCATAGCACACATTGGAATATTTGTTTCTGGATTTACTAATTTAATTGTTCTTGGGTCCCACCATGTATATCCAGTAAATAAATTAGGTTGTTTTTCATTAATCCATTCTTTATTATTAACCGAGTCACAATTACATTCTAAAAATGAATCAATATAATTAATTTCAATCAAATTCTCTAAAAATTTTCTTTCATCTGGTAAAAATCCAACATATTTACTCGCTTGATTTTCATTTTTATAACTACTACTTTTTTTATAATTAATGTGTACATCTTCAAATCTCCAGCTAACATTCAAATCACCTGCAAAAATAATATTTTCATATTCATTTTTTATTTTATTTAAAAAATTATAAAATGATATTTGCCATTCTAGTCTTTTTTTAAAATTACTTCCAGAATTTGGCGTATAAACATTTATAATTACCAAAGAATATTTATTGAAATACATAATAATGATTCTACCTTCATCATCATCATAATCTGGTATTTGATATTCTATATTATCTGGTTCATATTTTGTATAAATTACTGTGCCAGAATATCTATTTGCACTTCTAGCACCTTCACCTTTTGAAGAATTGAAATAAGATTTATAACCTTCAATCACAAAATATTTACCAATAGAAATATCACATCTTGTCTCTTGTAGACAAATTACATCTGCATTAGTTTCATTAATCAAATTCATAATTGGTGAATCTGAATTAGGATATATTTTTTTATTTTTAGGTAATTGTGCACTAGTTTTTGAATTAAATATTCTACTGCGAATTCCATTAATATTCCATGTGACAATTGATAAATTATCCATTTATATATTATTTAATTAAATTCCCTATTTTTAATTAAGTATGTTAATTTTTTGTAATTAATTTGTTTAAAAAATAATAAAATTATAAGTAAAATTAATATTGTAAAAAACATATTTGAAAATTTATAAATATTTTTCATTAATTATTATAAATAATAATAATATAATAATTATAATAATTAATGAAGACTCAAATGTTTTATTGTATGATATTAATTATACTTATAATTTTAATTTTATTTAGTATAAATTGTAATTCATATTTTAAAAATGTAAAAGACAATTTTACTAATGGATATGGATTTAATAATTCTTTAAAAAAAAATAATTTATCAAGTATAGTTCCTTTTAATGATATTACTAAATCAATTGATTTTAAAAATATGTCACTTAATACACAATTAAAGTTTCAATCATTACCTTTTGTAAAAAATAAATTTATTATAACAGAAACCAATAAAGGAATAATAAATGAACCTATTGCTAAAAATAATGTATTAATTATACCAGGTTTAGCTGATTATATAATTAAACAAAAAGTTGAAGTAGACAAAGACTCTTCAACATTTGACAATTTACAGGTTTATCCAAATAATTTAGAACAATTAGAATTAAAACAATATAAGGAATTATATAATAATAAATCTGGCCATATGGCACCAATTTATAATTTATTAAATACTTTAAATTACAAAGAAAATGACAATTATTCAATTTTAAAATATGATTTTATTAATTTAAATTTGGATTCAATTTTTAATTTATTTCTTTCATCATTATCTTCTAATAAATCAAATATTATAATTGCCTATGATTTTGGATGTATTATTGCTACTATTTGTCTAAATAAATTAAAATCGTCAGATATGGAAATATCTAATAAAATTAAAAATTGTATTTATATTTGTCCTACATTAGGCGGTATTCCAATTTCTATAAAAGATTATTTGGATTCAGTCTCAGGAAAAATATCAAAAAATATAAAAAATTTTAAAAGTTTATATTTAAATTTTCCTACAGAAGAATATTTTGAACAACCTATCATAATATATAATAGTTTAGCTTATAAAGCTACCGCTGAATCTTTAAAAGAAATTATAAACATAGCTGAACCAGAACCCGCAGGGTTTGTTGAAAGTATTTCATTTGATTCAATTATTGAATTACAAAAATTAGCATTAGAAAATACAGGTGTCAATACAATTGTTATTTTTAATAAAGAATATAATACACCTGTTAGTTATAATTATAAAAATAATCTTCTAGGTCATCCAGAAAATTATTTACCAAAAAATAATACTATGAGTACAAAACCAACTAATAGTATATTAGAAGGATTACAAACTAAAGGTGATTGTATTGTTCCATATTCAAATATTGTAAAATTAAAAGAATCATGGGGTGAAAATATTGATTTACAAGAAATTAAAGATAAAAATCATTTCACGATTTTAAAATCATATGAATTATCATTAATAATTATTAAAACGTTAAATTAAATAAAGAAATATATATAATTTAATTAAATGTTGACGACGACGTTGTCTATAAATAATCAAATACCTCTACCAACTTCTTTAATAACTAGTCCTTTTTCATATAGAAGAATTCTAAAAGAATTACGCCATTATCAAATGAACACGGGGAAAACAGTTTTTGATTTAGAAACATTTAATAATTATTATTTAATAACGACTTATATAAATAATTGTAAAATTTCAATAATATACAATAATAATTATCCTTTCAAACCTCCAAAAAAAATTTTAATTGATAATTGTGATATTTTTTATATTTATAAAAAAATTATGACACAAAATAAAGATAGAATTAATTCAGAGGATTGTATTTGTTGTAAATCAAATCTATGTGGTGATAATTGGCATCCAGCAAAAAAATTAAATGATATTATAAAAGAGGTTAATTTTCTCGTAAAATATAAAGATTTTTATATAAATAAAATTTTACTAAATAAAATTATACATAAATATAGCATACAAGATATGTCTTATTTATTAGAATATTTATTACTATTTAAAGAATTGGATAATTAGATAGTAAAATGGATAAACAATCACAAATTTTTAATTCTTATAAAAATGAAAATAATATATTAATTACAGGTCCTGCAGGAACAGGTAAAACATATTGTATTAAAAAAATATATGATGATGCAACATCAAATAAAATTAAAATTAGTGTTACAGCAATGACGGGAGTAGCTAGTTTATTATTAGATTGTAATGCAACAACGTTACATTCATGGGCAGGAATTGGATTAGGTAAAGGAAGTCATGATGAAATTATTGCAAAAATTTGTAAAAGTAAATCAAAAATGTACAATTGGAAAAATACTGAAATTTTAGTTGTTGATGAAATAAGTATGTTATCAAATAGTTTATTTCAATTGTTAGATAAAATAGCTAAAAAAATTAGAAATAATAGTGAACCATTTGGTGGAATTAAAATAATTTTTTGTGGAGATTTTTTTCAATTACCACCTATATCATTTGGAAATGAACACACTTTTTGTTTTCAAAATAAAAATTTTTTGAAAAGTTTTGATAAAATATTTATTTTAACTAAAATTTATAGACAAAATGATTATGAATTTAAAAAAATTTTAGTAAATTTACGTAAAGGATTAATTTCTAAAAATAGTATTGAAAAATTAGAATCACGTGTTATTAAAAATTTATCACATGATGAAAAATATGACTTATATCAAATTGAAGATAATATTTCAAGATTAGTGCCAACAAAAAATATGGCAAATGAAATAAATCAAAAATTTATAAATAAAATAGATGAAGAAATTTTTATATTTAATCGTGAATTTAAGGAATGTAGAGAAGAATTACAAATAGATGAAAAATTAAAATTAGATTTAATTACAAATCAAGAAAAAGAAATTGAATTTGAATATATTAAACAAAATACATTAACTGAAGATACTTTACAATTAAAATTAAATGCATTTGTAATGTGTATAGCTAATATTGATGTACCAAATGGTATAGTAAATGGTAGTCAAGGAAGAATAGTTGGATTTGATAAAGATGGATATCCAGAAGTTTTTTTCTATTCTGAAAGAATTAAAAAAAATAGTATTGTAATTAAAAAACATAAATGGAAAAGCGAAAGTATTCCGGGATTATGTATTTATCAAATACCTTTAATTTTAGCTTGGGGAATTACAATACATAAAGCTCAAGGATTAACTTTAGAAAGAGCTATTATAGATGTAGGAAATAAAATATTTGAGGCAGGTCAAACTTATGTAGCTTTATCTAGAATTAAATCGTTAGAAGGTTTATATTTAGAAAATTTTAATCTTAATAAATTAAAAATTAATTACGATGTTTTAAATTTTTATAAATTATTAGAAGGTTTAGAAAAAAAATCATGAGCTTCTACTGTATCTTTTACTAAAGTAAATGGTCTTGCTGTTTTATAAGATAATATAATTGGTTTAAGAATAGTTCTCGCAAAATCATTTTTTGTTATTAGAACACTACTATTTAAACATTCTGAAAAAACATCATGCAGTCCAGTTAAATTATTTTTAAATTGTTCTAATAAGTCTAATGGAAATATCGCAATTTCTAAAATATTAAAAACCATATAATATTTTTTTTTATTTTCTTGTGCTAATATCCAAAAATTTTTAAAATATTCCCAACATAAAGAATATTCCTCTCTATCAAATTTATTCATATGTACTGTAATATATAACGTAGATTTCTCTTTATCTATTGATAAATTAAATGTTTTTTTATCTATAATAACAACGTTATTCATTATATAAACAGATTTAATTTTTTTTACAAAGTTTAAACAAGTTTAAACAAAAATTAATTATTTTATTATTATAATTTAGAAAAATAATGTCTAAATTGGAGTCCTCTTCACGCCAAATTACAGAATTAGATTTACATAATATATGGGATATTTTAGATTCTGTTTTAGAAACTGAAAGTTGTGAAGAACCCGTTGCAGTTTTAAAAAAATGCAAATGTGATGTCCCATATATTATTGATGGAACCTGTAATCAATGTGGTATAGTTATAAATGAACATAATATAAGTACAGAATCAGAATGGAATAATTATACTGATGATTGTGGTAATTATCAAAAAAATACACAAAGATGTGATTTAACACAGGATCCAAATCCTTATTCAAAAACGGGAACTTATGTATCATTTAATAAAAATACTTTAATAGGTAAATTAGCATTACAACAAAATTTTAGTCATAAACAAAAAACATATTGGTTAATTGGTAATATTTTTGAAGATATTTGTGGTAAATTACATCTAAATAAAACAATAGTTGATAGTGCAAAATTATATTGGCATCAATACATGGAATCTGGTAAATTAACTCGAGCTTCTGTAAGAAAAGGTTTAGTTGCATCATGTTTATATTATAGTTGTATTAAAAATAATACTCCTATTGAAAGACAAGAAATTTGTAATCAGTTTGAATGTTCAAGTAAAACTTTATCAAAGGGTGAAAAAATTTTATTTGAAATTATTGGTGATAACAATATTTCTTTCACTGGAATTAATTTTGATAATACAAATTCTTTTATTAGATATTGTGATATTTTAGGTTTACCATTTAAAGTATCCACTTTATGTAGCGATTTATTTGATAAGTATGATGTTGAATTACAAGCAGTTTCACCAAAATCCGCTATCGCTGGAATAATTGCATACGTTGTTAAATTCAAATTAAATTTAAAGTCTCCTAATAAAACTGTTATAAGTGCTACATTAGATATTTGTATTCCTACTTTAAATAAAGTTATTAAAATTATTCAAGACTTGGAAAACTCTATTTAATAATTAATCTTCACCAAAAGATAATTCTGTGCCTGAATCACTATCATCATCTTTAATTCCGAATTCCATTTCTGCCTCCTTACCTCGGTGGTCATCTTCATCTTTAATTCCAAAGTCCATTTCCGCCTCCTCACCTCGGTCTGCGTGCACGTCTTCATATTTTTTTCCAAATTCCATTTCATCGTCTTGGTCATATTTTTTTCCAAATTCCATTTCATCGTCTTGGTCATATTTTTTTCCAAATTCCATTTCATCGTCTTGGTCATATTTTTTTCCAAATT
>Ga0307488_10000199_pt1 | contig 45719 bp, 57 predicted proteins | sample SB02metaG_FD_202248 | JGI IMG/M metagenome (GOLD analysis project Ga0307488, IMG submission 202248) | Sea-ice brine microbial communities from Beaufort Sea near Barrow, Alaska, United States - SB 0.2 | ecosystem: Environmental > Aquatic > Marine > Coastal | place: USA: Alaska | collected... | reverse complement strand
GTAGCTGAGCAACTGATCAAGCTAGACCCAACTGTAACTGTAGAGGAGTTGTACTAATGACTATGATGAACACTGTAATGGATCAAGTAGCACGTATGGATAGTGCTGAGCTTAACCGTGTAGTAGAAGCTGTTAAGTTGCGTAGGACATTCATAGCCAAGGAGAGCGCACGTGGCTTGTTCATAGGCGACCCTGTTAGCTTTGAAAGCAAGCGTGGTGTAACTGTACAAGGCACAGTCACTAAGGTCAACTCCAAGACTGTAGTAGTAGACACAGTAAGGGATGGACGCTGGAAGGTCACTGCCAGTATGCTAACACTGTTGGCAGCATAGCAGTAGGCATACCCACTAGGGGGTGCTGTGTTACGTAGGGTAACCAGCAGCCTAGACAACACTGTAGACAATGAGAGAAGGGAGAGTAGAAATACTTTCCTTTTTTCTTGACCAGGGGAGACTAATAAAATAAAAAATATTTCTCGAGGGGTCGGCATATATAAAATAAAAAGAGAGGGGTCAGGGTTATATGTTAATGTTTTCAAACACTTAGCTATGCGCTTAATGCACACTTTTAAAAATGCCATGGTTACAAATCACCACCTCACTTCTGTAAGTACTTCACCACAAAAAACTGCGCAACATTTTTTTATCATACAAAACCCTTTCTCTATATATAATCACAGTCCTAATTTTTTTGCGCATATTTTTTTATACACTGTACAACCCTTTTCGCGAAGCACACACACGCAAGCGAACTAGCGTAGCGTGTTAGAGCTTTAGCTCTAGTGTATATACACACATAGTCTACTGTTGTATATGTGCAAGTCACCGATCCGAGCAAGGTGTAAATACGTTATGCACAAGATACAACTACAGTTTAAACCAGTTACTAACATACAAGCCATTGACGCACTAGTGTTTGCACTATCAATAGAGTTGTTTGTACAGTTGCGTATAGAGTCAACTCAACCTGAATATGATATACTAGAGTTTGAATCAGCTAGGCACTGTATGCTTGCTCAGTTAACACTGTGTGGAAACTCTAGATATACTATCAAGGTATTGTAATAAAATGCCTTTAAATTTCAAATCATGTATTACGGTATGATGCATAGTGTTGCAATGTAGTTGTCGTAGTGGGTCTGTAGTTTCTTTTTCTATAGGTGTATTATGTACACTGATACTATATTGAGTTAACTGTGTAGTTTAAGAGGCTTAAAAATTTTGCTAAAAGTCTAGCTTCTAGCGTTGACGCTTCGCGCTTGGTCGGCTTAGCTGTCCGGTTGAGGGTGACCTTTGAGAGCAAACAGTGTGGCTTGCTTGCTAGAATCAATCTCTACATATATTCTGCAACTACAGTATATGTCACCAGGTAGGTGAGCGCTGCTGCTGTGTGTATAGTATAATCTAAATCCAGGTTGACTACATTCTAGAAACAGTTGATCACCTAGTTGTCTGCGTACCCATACAATTTCTGCAGGGGTATCTTTGTGTGTCCACTTGTAGTCGCATGATCCTAGATAATATTGCATACTAGTTTACTAGATTGAACAACACCACTGTGCGTCCGTTAGTAGAATTAGTTTCTACTTCGTGTTGTAGATAACCTTCCATGATACAGATACTTCCTGTTCGAAGTTCCGTATAGTGTCGTCGCTTGCTCCATTCGGTAACTCGCATAGGATAGGATACCATCTCTCTGTGCAGTCTAGGATCGTGTAGTACTAGTGGACTACTGCCTGTGGGGAAGTCAACATAGAAAGTTCCACTAGCTACAATGTTACCTGAGTGTAAATGCTTCTGGTGGCTTTGTCCTTGATTGATTCTATTAAAATGTAATTCGCAGCCTAGATGCATTAGATCTGTTTGGTAGCCTGCTTGATTTAAAAATGCTACGCCTAGATCGAACAGATACTCTTTCATGCTTACCAAAGGCTGTGCTAGTTCAATTTGATCTTCTATTTTGTTCATAGGATCAAACGTACTTGTGTAGTTCATAATGCTGCTGTGATACTGCGGGTCGTCTAGTATCGTGTTAATCAAAGGACGAACACGAGCTGCTAGATAAGGATTTTCAATTTGTACAAATGGTGTAGGAAACAGTGTTTGTAGATTCATTTACTCGTCGCCTAGATTGTTTAAGAACGCTCGCAGTTTAGTTGAGTCTGTTTGTGCTGTTATTTTTTTAGCTGGTTCACCGTCTACAGGATCAGTGCTTACTGTTCCAGTACTGCCTGCATTTGCATTGTTGCGCTTGAGTGAACTAACAATCGAGCTTGCACTAGTGCTTGCACTTCCATAGTTGGTGCCGCCGCTGTTCTCTTGATCATCTTCACCTAGGTCTTCAATGCGTAGTGTGTCTACATTAAATGCTAGATCAACCTTCATACCAACACCACTACTCGAACGTGTCTTCATTAACTGAATCTGATAGCGTCCACGCTCACGCATTGCTCTACTTGTAAAGATACCAATCAAGTTGTCTGCTGTATTAATCTTAGATATACCACCTGAGATCATACTGTGATCAAATTCAATTTCTTCAACTGCTGCTCTGTTCAACTGTGACGCTGTAACAAAGATTGTATTAAGTTCCATTGCTAGGTTACGTAGTTCTTCTGATACATACTTGTCTTTAACAAACAAGTTCTCTGCGCTAATCTTTTGTCCAATTGGATGCATAAGATCTAAGTAGTCAATCAATAGTACGTCAATCTTACGTCCTGTTTTAATCTCATACTCTTTCAAGTATGCACGTACATCGTTTGCTGTCTTGCCTGTGGGCATATACTTAACTTGGAATGCACCACTCTTCTTGCCAATCATCTTAACTTTCATCTCAACATCGTCAAGACTCTTAAACACATCACGACTAGGAATGTCTGATACCATACTGTCAAGCCGCATACTAACCAAGTTCTCACTAAGCTCAAACGTCAAGTACATTACGTTAAGGCCTTGTAGGCACCAGTTCACACCCATGTTAGCTAGGAACAAACTCTTACCTGAGCCAGACCCGCCTGCAAAGATGTTAAGCTCGCCTCTATTAAAGCCACCAAACAATTTCTTATCCAGTGTGGGCCAGCCTGTACTAATCTGTCCGTTCTTATCTTTGATAGCGTTTAGTCTTGCCCTAGGGTCTAAGAAGTAATCTGTACCCAAGTCTTTTTGCAAACCAATTTGCACAGCCTGCTTGACCAAATCTTCACATGCGCCATACTCGCCCTTTTCAAGCAAGTCTGCACTTTGTAAGATAGCCGCTTCTAATGCTTTGTGCTTACTAAACGTTTCAAAGTCTTGTAGCAACCAGTCATAGTGATTCTCCATCAAGTCACCCGGATGTTTCAAATCACTTTGTGTTGCTGCATTAACCATATCAAATGTAGGCAATGCATTGTGTTCATCTACATAGCTCTTAACAAACTTTGCAGGTTCAATCAAACGCCTATCAAATGTCTCTGGATCAAACACACCCTGACAGCGTACAAAGCTCTCAGCATCTGTCATAAACATTTCTAGATACACTCGCTGTATATCGTAACCGTAATCTGTATTTTGTCTAGTTGTCATACTGTTATTATACTACCTATGCCATTGTTTGTCAAGTTTAATTCGTTGTTGTGTTTTAGCAAGTACTGCGCCTATACAGCTTCCAGGGTCTCCTGGGTTCTGTGGTACATGCACTGTATCCCATTTAGGCCTAAGCAAGTCTACTGCGTCACGGTTAAGTGCTCCGCCGCCTGCTAGTGCTAGATTAGGAGAAAATGTTCTTATCTTAGTCCATGCTGCTATATTAAGCACACAATATTCAAACACTGCTTGTGTGGCTGCTGCAATGTCATTCAAGTCTTCTTGGCTAGTTAGTTCAGGTCTCCACCAGCTAACACCTCGATGCATATTCTCTCGCATCTTAATGAAAGGGTTGGCTCCCATGCCATTTGTTTCTACTAGCTCTTTCATCATATCAAAGAAGAACCTATGCTTATCTCCTTTGGCTCCCCATTGGGCTACTAAGTATTCATCACGTTGTGCTTGTAAGCCTAGTCGTTGTGTCATAGCACTATAGAAAAGTCCCAAGCTATGTGGATAGCCCTGACTGTGTATCTTCTTTAGCGTGTTGTTCTTTCCGTGCCATATTGTCAGGGTCTCGAACTCGCCAATGCTGTCTAAACATATTACTGCACAATTGTCTTCGGGTTGCGTGTAGTACGCATAGGCTGCATGGCTCAAGTGGTGTTGGGTATATTCTATTGGGCAATGAATACCGTACTCTGTTAGATAACGATGTATGTTGTTCTCTTTGTATAACCAGCCCTGTCCTGCATAAAACTGTCTTAGTGTTTTAAGGAATGGGCGCTCATACCAAATAACTTTATTAGGTTTACCAAGCCGCATTGCTCTACGTATTAGCTTCTTGTTAAGGTGTGGATCGTTTGGTATCTTACTAAAGTCTTTAGCAAGTCCTGCCCACTTTAGGTTATCGTCTTTAAATACTGCAATGCTTGCGTCGTGGCTGTTAGCGACAATGCCCCACGTTATCATATTATTATATCCACTGCTGCTCCTGGCTGTTTGTAAGGATCTTCATATCTTCCCTGTGCATTGTATGTTACATACTCAACTGATTCTACCACCTTGGCACCTGCATGTTCTACATGCTTAACATGCGATACATGTATATCATCTCCGACATATTGGTGTTGTTTAAAGCTGCTTACAACTTGTGCTGCACCTACTGCGTCAATCATTTATAGATGAACGGATCGCGCTTGCGCAATTCTTTCATTCGCTTGCGGAACTTAATTTCTTCTTTGACTCTACGATAAGGCCATGCTATAATGTCCCATATCTTTTTTAATATCTTCTTTATCATACGAACCATTTCTTTGCTCTCAGTCTAATTTTAAGTGGGCTAGTTTCTGCTGCACTAGCAATGCTATATAATGCATATAGTCTCCCGTACTTATCTACACAATCGCCGACGTCATTAATCTCTTGATCCCATTCGGGCATACTAACTCCCCATCCTCTGCCGATAGCATCTTCTACAAGCTTCTTGCCTGCATGGTCTCTATCAGGCACAACAACAATCTCTTTACTCAGTCTGTTAAGTAGTAATGCTTGTGCATCGTTAATCTCACTTCCACCTAGCGCACATCCGTCTATGTGAATAGCATCCATTGGACCTTCAACAAGTATAGCAAACTCTTTATCATACGTTTGTTTGTCTAGTCCATATACAAAGCCCGGTTGTTGTTCGTTCATGTACTTGGGCTTTTTGTCTGCTGTAATAGTTCTACCAGTCCAACCTATTATACGATTCTCATAGTAGAACGGAATAATTAATCTATCTCTGTATGCTAGACTTGGGCACCAATAGTAATCAGTATCATCTAAGTTCAAGTGTCGTGCTGCCATGTATTCAACTATAGCTATGCTAAACTTATTAAACTCTGTAATGTCTGCAATACGAATAGCATCGTCTGGCAACGGCACAGTTTCAAACGTAGGTATCTCTATCTTACGCTCTGCTACTTGCACACCTTCGTTTATGCGCATTACATCAAAAGTCATTTTAGTTATTGTATCATCACTACAACCGAGCCACTGTAGAAGCTTACGCAGCTTCACAGACACCGCTCTGCCTGGTTGCCAACTAGCTTTATATCCACAATTAAAGCAGTGATAGCTTACTGTGTCTCCTTCGCTAATAAGTCCACCACGTCCACGTTTGTCCATTGCATTGCCATTGTGATGACAGCAGGGTGCGTTAAAGCTAGTCCAACCACTAGGTGTGGTCTTGCGCTTACCAGGCAGGTGTGCTATGATGATGTCAGATACAATACTCATGCTGTTATTATAGCATTAATGTATCCATGTGTCAATCAGTTTTGGAGTATTTTTTTACCAGAAAATGTATTAAAGCCTTGGCCTTCGTACTTGTCGTTTCCTGCTAGATGCACAAGGATCTTCTTTACAACTGGATTAGTAAAGACTCCTCTAAATTTTCCGCCAGCAAGATCTCTAACTTGATATCCTCTACGCTCGTGCAGTACAGCAAACCAAAAACCGTCCCAGCTCTTAGGAAGTTCAAATATTTCGCCAGTGTCGTATGCACTAGTAATATGTTCTTTTAGGTCGTCTATTTGTTCATGATGCTTGTTGAATATAAGTAATCCAGTTTCATAGTGTGCCATACCTTTTAGTCTTTCAAAGTGTACACTAAACAAACATTTTTCTGATAATGATTCTAATGCCCCTGGATGGACATTGTTTATAGTATAAGTGTCTCCGTCTAAGTATATAAGATAATCGTGATTGCTATGTAATGCATGTTCGATTGCATAAACTTTATGACACCACTTTACTGTCTTTTCTATTTTATGGATTAACTTTTTGTTAGTTTCTGATTCAAGACTAATGTTACAATTTTTTTTAAATGCAAGTAACTTTGGACTTACGTCATTTAGATTAATTATTTCAATCCTTGGATCGTCAACTACTAAATTATGCTCAGCATATATTCGTAATGTGTATCCACTAGCTGGCCAATACTGTTGCCAAGTCTCAATTAATTTTTTCCCATACAAGTAGTAACCGTCTTCTGAAAACGTAGTTATAACTAGAGTAGACATTTAATTCCTTATTAAAATTTTTGTTATTTTGTCTGCAGGGTTTGCAGTTGCTTTAAATCTTAAATGACTAAACACTCCGTTAAAATTAACAGGTGTTGGTTCTGACTCAGTGCCGCTTAATACTACTGTTGCAACATCTGCCCATGATGTATTATCTGTTACTTGGTTATCTAACGTTGCTTGTACTACTACTTCGCCTTGGTATGCGTTTGTATAAACTACAGCAGTATGCAATGCTTCGTTACCGTTAATTGCAGGTTGTGCAATTACAGAACCTGTATACCAGGAGTTATCACTGTGTGCAGCAAAGGCTGAAATACTAAGACTTGCTGATGGTCCAGGAAATGCTTGACTACTTACATATATAATTCCGTCCATTCCGAAGTGTGTATCTGTATAGGTAAGTGTTGCTGAGTTAGCTGCATCTACAAGATGTATATTATATTTTATATACTGTTGCTTAACGTTTAATAAATCATTTTCGCTAACTGTGACTTGAAACAATCCTCTAATCAAACTGCTATCATCACTAGGAACAGCAGTGCCGTTGTATTCTAAAATTAATCTGTTGTTCTCATCAAATGCTTGGAACTTAGGTGTGTACGCAGACACATCAATTGGTTTTTGATCTGCGTTTAAAACTTTAAAATCAAGTACATTATTGATTCCTCTATAGACTTTTAATTGTCGTTGATACACTGGCTTGTACTCCGTTATGAATCCTGCTTCATTAGTTACAATGGTTGTTCTATTATTGACTAAATATCTAGGTGTTAGTTGCATAACTTTATTTATCGGGAACCTATGTTATTAAAAGATATTGAAACGAATTTTCCATTCATAAGCGTGGTCACTTACGGTGGCAACGAGTATGTCGGCATCATTGCTAATCAAGACCAATACATTACTAGTATGTACATATACACTTCACTCAAGACAATTGAAGAACGTAACGCATTTTTAGAACTAGGTGATAGTTGGTGGTGGGAGTCAAATAGATTAATTCCTATTAATATATTTCTGCGCAACGAGGTAGCACCTTATGCATATGCAGTAATGACTATGAATAGTAAAGATGTAAAAGTAACCGTAGGTCCATGTGTTAATTTAAGTAACCTATCAGTTAAACGCATCAAACGCAAAAGCGTTCAATTAGTTAGACGTCCAAAAAGTTAAACCCCAAATCTTAATTTTAATTTTTCTTTAATATCATCTCTAGCTTTTTGGTGGCCGCCAGTTAATGACCATATTTTATACGAGTCGTCTTTGCCAATAAAATTGTCAATGGAATTTAAATTAAGAAAATCTTTTTCATTTTTTAAGACATGCGACATGCAAACTTGATCTAACGCATACGCATTAGCTTTAGTAATTTTATCTAATGTAACAGTAATAGCATCAAAGTCTGTAGACATCAATCTAATTTCATAATCAGCTAATACTTTTTTTAAATAATCATTGCGTTGCTTAGTTACAAATAAAATATTAGCGCCTGTTTGTTTCCAAAGGTTGTTAGCTAACGGATAATACAAAATTCCTAAGGTTGTATCAGCAGGCATATTAAGTTTTTCATTAAAGATAATATCAGCATCTGTGATGTATAACTTATCTACTAAATCTAAATCAAATAGTAAACTAGAAATATAATAACGAGATACAAAATAATAACTTTTTAGTTTATAAAAATTAATATTAGTATCTAGTGTTTCAGTGCTAATAGATAATTCGATGTCTAAATTAATATTTAAAATTTTTGTTAAGAATGGCTCAGAAGGATTAATAAGATGAAGATGTACATTGTATCCTATTTCGTTACAGGACAACAAATTATAAATTCCCCAGTTATTAAAAAACTCTTCATCACATTGAAATAGTACTTTATTTCTTGCCTGGGTGTATTTAATTATCTTAACATTTTTAAAAAACATTTATTTACTTCCGGATTTTAATTGCTCACACAATAAATTCATGTGTACCACACACGCCATTGCATAAGAAATGGCATGCGCTTTCTTAAAGTAATACCCTTCCTCAGGTTTCGTCCACACTTCTTGAAAAATCAAATTCCAATTGCTCTTCGATAGATACCGTTTCGCTGGACGAATGATTGCTAGTGTCGCTGCTAATTGTTGTACCGACGACGGCTTCAATTGCTTCAATAGTTCGCCGTGCCCGTTTAGATGAAAGACTTTGTCGCTGAAGTCCGTGTGTTCCAGAAGTTGCCATAGTGGTTCCCTTTCCATTAATTGTGTTAAGTGTTCATTATCCTTAACGTCTTTATAGATGCTTACGTTAAGGAAGTCTAATTTAAAATAGCCACGTTCGTCTGCTGCCTTATGTTCAACCGTAGCCAAGTTGTCAATAGGGTTGTGTGGAATCTCTGTTGCGTAGACTCCGGTGTTGTGCTTCTTACCTGTGTTTAACTTTGCCACACGATGTTCTAGTTGAGATAGTATAATATCTCTGTCTGCAAAGTCAATGTCAATATCAGGCATTAGCCACCTCCTTGGAATCTGCCATCTTTAGGTCTGTACCAAACTTTTTGATGATGTATGCGACCCAACAGATCTCTCATTTCATCAATCTCTTCCTGTAGTTCTGGAGCGTATACACTCTTAGGATCCAATGCCACACTTACTCCACGCCTTGATATTTTCCCTTGCAAGGCACGTTCAATGAGTTCAATATCTCTTACTGTGAGTTCAAAGTTGTTATTGGGCTTCATCGGTTCTCTTCCAAAAATATCCGTCGTTAGAATCTGGTATAACACCAGTATACTCTAATCCAGTTTCTAGGTCAACTAGTTTATACTTGCCTGGGCATTTTGTTTTAACAATCAGTTCTATTGGTATATCTAATGACGGTACTGTTGTCCCATCTAATAATTTTCTGATCATAAATTACTTTCCTTTGCAACATCTTTAACAAGCTGTACATCAGTAGGCAGTCGTCGAAATCTTACTGCCCAGTGTTCTGGATTAATTACGTGATACACTAATGCTAGTTGTTCATCGTTAAAGTTGCCTAACATATCTTTGCCGCTGGCACAATTAAGTATAAGCCAAGGACTAATTTTTCCGTCTTTAATATCCCACACAGCTCGGTTAGTACTAATGTGTTGGAAGTAATGATTCCAGGGCGCAGGTTGATGTTCGACTGCCCATTCTGACATTGTTTTTACGCTGCGTTCTAATGCAGTATGTACATCTTCCTTAAGAATAAACTCTAGTGCATATTTTTCATACAATTCGTCTTTGCACCAATGATCAAGTTTTACTCCGCTAGTTACAACATAGTCAATATATCTTTCTGGATACAACGGCTTAACATTATTAAGGAAGCTGCCAAACTTTACAAATGCATTATAGTAACTGCTCTTACAAAACTCTTCGTATGTTTTTTCTTTCTTTGTTCCTGCACTTAATTTATAGAATCTTCCAAATGCATAATATCCATAACGAACACGCTTTTCATCTTTTTGTAAAGCTCTGCGTTTCTTTTCACACATGTGCGCTGCAAGAGTAGACTCTCTCACGTAACTGCTTCCGCAGTAATCGCACTTGTATGGTTTCTCAGAGCTTGATGTCAATGTTATGTTCCTCAGCCAATTGTTTGAGTTCTTTTTTTGTATATAGTGAAGCAAGTATTTCAACCTCGTTTTGTTTCATATTAGGATGAAGTTGTTCTATTAACTTTACGCCTTTATTATTATCGCCAGTTTTCTTCTTAAACCCAATCCAAGGATGAAATTCATTCTTGCCTGTATTGCCGCTCATACATAGTAACTGCCACATCAACTTTTGATGTCCGTTATCCTTACCAACACCAATTATATTAAAATGTTTATTGTAGTATTCATTGGTTTTAAAAATAGCAAGCTCTTGCTTTTCGCGACTACCTTGTACACTTGCTACATATCTATTCAATAACCAAAAGCTAATTTGTTTCTTATGATCATCTTCTAAGTGATTCCAAATGTCACTTTGCCCATTATCGATCCAACTGAGAATTTCTTTTATTGCAAGTTTTTCTGCTGCCATTCGTCTACATCCTCTGGTGCGTTTATCTCTACTCCATTATAGTATACACTCAAACAGCCGATCTGCCAACCGTTTTTTAACCAGCGGAGTTGTTCTAGTTTCTCTACTTCTTCTTCACGTTCTACAATTAGATTAGGATACATTTCTAATGCATTACGCTTGTATCCGTAAACACCTAGGTGCCATTCGCCGTAACCTGTCATACCTCTACCAAACCAAAGTGCGCTGTCGCCAGCACGTACCATCTTAACTGAGTTAGGATCATTTTGTTTTTCTTCTGGCATCTTTGTAAACACTGTGCTTACAGCATAATGTTGCAAGCTTGAAATGCATTTGTTAACCATATCCGTTGTTACGTCAGGCATGTCACCTTGCACATTAATAAATTGATCGTACTGTTCTAATTGAGAACAGTATTTCACAGCGCCAGCACACCGTTCTGTGCCGTTATCATATTCATCTTGTTCATCAATCCAAAAGTGCTTATCGGGTATTAAATCTGCAATACGTCTATCATCAGTAAGCACGTATGTTGGTAGCTTAGACGCAACACAAGCGTCATACACACGTTTTATCATAGGAACGCCATCTAACATAGCAAGAGGCTTTCCGGGAAAGCGTGTGCTTTCGTAACGTGCTGGAATTAGTATTGCTGTTTTCTTGCTCATACTGCTACTACTTTGTTGATTGCAACTATGTCTGCTACTACACTTTCAAAGTCATCTAAGCGTAACATATTAGGTCCGTCACTAGGTGCGTTGTCTGGGTCAGGATGTACTTCTAAAAAGAAAGATGAAATGCCCAAAGCACTACCAGCGCGAGCCATGCCAGGGACGTAGTCACGATTACCACCTGACGATCCGCCGAGCCCGCCCGGTTTCTGTACAGCATGTGTACAATCGAACACCAATGGCTCGCTAAAATTATCCAACATATATTGTAGACCAGTGAAGTCGACAACCAATGTGTTATATCCAAAACTTGTTCCTCTCTCGGTTATCCAAACCTCTTTAGCACCTTCTGTCTTAGTTAATATACCCTTCATATCCCACGGTGCAAGGAATTGACCTTTCTTAATATTAACAACTTTATCTGTAGCACAAGCAGCTCGTAACAAGTCAGTTTGTCTGCAAAGGAAAGCAGGTATCTGTAGCACATCTACTGCATCATTAAAGAAAGAAGTAATGTGACTACAATGCTCTACCGTATGAACATCTGTGAGGGTCTTAACACCATGCACTTCTTTAAGTAGTCTAAAGTCAGCCAATGTTTGATTTATACCTACTCCTCGCTTATTGCCTAAGCTAGAACGATTTGCTTTATCAAAACTTGCTTTGAAGTAGTATTCAATGCCGTACTTGTCGCATACTGTTTTACACTTCTCTGCAATGGCTGCTGATTGTCCCAATGACTCGTGCTGACACGGTCCTGCTATAATTCTCATTTGTTTTCCTTAACTGTATAATAAGTTGTTACTAATGTATCTAACAACTTTCGTAATGTAGGATACTCTAAGCTAAGGGCACATAGCTCTTGCCACTCAGCATAGTTTATTAAATCACCTTGTGCTCTAGCAACTCCCGCAGGATCACCACCGATGACCCAACGTGGAATTTTACTGTGTGGTGCGTCGCGGTACTGTGCATACACTACGCCGTCAACACGAGTGTATAATAATGCTTCGCCTTCTATCATTTTATTTTTCAATTGCAATGTCAAATTTACCTTTTTTTGTTAATTCGCTATAAACAATTTTTCCACTAATGTTACGTTGTATAATGTCAGTCCACCATTCAGCTGATTCTAAAATCAAATGTGCATTGCGTCCATCAGACAATCGTTTACGAGCAGGTATTGTATCTATTCTTAACCAAACATAGTGTGCCGACAGTGAATTGATATGTGTCAGCACACTAATAATATGGTTTGGTTCAATGTGTTCTAGAACATCATTACTAAACACACAATCTGCATTAGTTGCGGTATTAGCATAATGTATTACAGCTGGGTCGTAACCTATAAAGTTTGTATCAGGATATTGTTCGCTAAGACTAACAAGTATTGTTCCTTTACCACAGCCGTAATCAAGTACACTAGAAGGCTTCCATTGTTCCATGTAATTATGAAACTGTCCTAATTTTTTTAGGGCGCCGCCAAAACCTTTCTTACGCGAAGTGTCAGCATGTATTACGCGAAGCTCTTCTATGTACTTTTGACTAAACATATTAGTCAGCTTTCTTCTTAGCTGGTGCTTTCTTCTTAGCTGGTGCTTTCTTCTTAGCTGGTGCTTTCTTCTTAGCTACTGGCTTTGGTGCTTCTACTGGAGCATCAACTAGTCTGCCATTTAGATAACGTAGCAAGAATCCGTATGCTGGAAGGAAGATAATTAATCCTACTGCAATCTTTAAGCCTGCTTGACTTGTAGCAATTTCTATCCAGTTAGCAGCCATATACTCATCTGCTGAGTTGTTAAACGCAACTGCAAAGAATGTGTAACTATCAATTACGTTTGCAACAACTGTTGACAACGCTGGAGCAATCCACCACTGCTTTGACCAGTTCTCACGGAAGTATTGAAACACATATACATCAAGGAATGTACCTACTGCATACGCTGTTGCACTTGCAAAGCCAATACGCATTGCTACACTTTCTGGTGCACCTTCTGCTAGAACTACTGCAATACTTGCAATGATAGCAATAGGATACGCTGCTAGAATAGTTGCTCGAGCAATGTTCTTACCTAACATACGTACTGTTAAGTCAGTTGCTAGAATAACTAGTGGAAACGTAAACGCTGCCCAAGTTAATTTAAATCCAGCGATCTCTACTGGAATAGCAACTAGTGCGTTACTTATTGTGATAATGACAACGTGCAATAGTGCAAGTTTTAACATCATTTTCTTATCAATATTTTTAAACATATTTTATTTCTTTCCTATTTCGGTGCCACTAGTACGACGAACAATATCATCGTGATTAAATTCAGCCCAGTATAGTTCAAAAGCGACACCGTCTTCTAAACCTTCAAACTGGTGAATCTTGCCTGGCTTCACTTGCGTAAAGTCTCCTGCTTCAAGAATAGTTTCATCAACTAGTCCTTGATCATCTTGCCAAACTCGAACAATCATCTTGCCCGATTCAACAAAGAATCCGTTCCATTTAAATTCATGTGCGTGTTCACTGCATTTGAATCCTGCATTAAAGTTAATGCGGTGAAACTCTAATGCTCCGTTTGCATGGATCAGCTCTGTGGCTCCCCATACTTTTCCTGCTTTAATTCCCATTATATTTCCTTTCTTACAACAGTTGACTATAATCTATTACTTCACTTTGTCTGCTTATATCTTTTACAAAATATGCACAGTCTGGATTTTTACCTTCTGTAATTGGTACACTTAGTAGCTGACCATTTTTCATCTTAGGAAAGTACCATTTTACATCACTGTAAAAATTAGTTATTTTAAGAGTACCAAAGTCGCACTTAAAACTGGTTCGTGGATTAAATAAAAATGCTTCAAATCCTCTATCATTAATACTTGTTAGCGGAAGTATTTCTAAGTCACATCCACTTTGACTATCACCAACTGCTATACTCCAGTCAATCGGCATCATAAGCTCGTGTCCGTTTATTTCCATTACAATTGCTGGACTGCTAAAAGATTCTAAAAAGATTAATGGTATAAAAAAGAAATCAGGTTCCTTAGGATCCGAATTATCTAATACACTAAATCTTACATCCTCATCTAGTTCATCTGGTAAATTGTTTAAAATAAAGCATTCGTTTTCTAGTGTTAGTATTCTCATTACAATATCTTCCTCATTATTATATTTCGATGGGATTGGTCCCATGTTGCTGTTTCGTAACCTAGTTCTTTACAAAAATTAATAACATCATTGTTATCAGATTCTTGCTCAAAAACTATCAAAGGAGAATGCTGTATTATTGTATTTACTGCTCCTTGTAATACTCTCAATTCAAATCCGTCAACATCAATTTTAATATAATCAATGTTAGGTAAGTTAAATTGATCAACTGTGTACAATTGTTCGTCATACCATTTTTCTTTAGGTATCTTTCCAGTTGTAATACTTCCGCCACCGCTAACGGTTATTATTTTACTTTCTTCGCCTAACGCACATTTAAAATGTGTAATCTTTTTTAAGTCTACATTATTATGAAATAACTTTCGACGTCTATAATCAAAACAAAAAACATGCTCAAAGTCTTTGTGCAAGTAGCGAGAATACTCTCCGTCACGACATCCTATATCAATTGCATTTCTATAAGTTGTAATAAAAGGGATGCTAGCTAGCCAAGTTTGCTTGCAATGATGATTAGGAAATTGTTCGCTACCATCTGGACTATGAAAGAAGTCAATATCATACCAAGCTGTATCATATGGGTTAGATGTAAATATTGTTGGTTCAACAGGATATGTCATTAGTTCCAGTCCACTTTCTCAATTGTAAATGGGTACTCTGCTTCTTTGTAAAATTTCTTACGCTGAGTTAAGTGTCGCTTCGCAAACTTGCATGTTGATGTCAAGTCCCAAATTTGAACGAAGTCTTTGTCTTTTGCTTTACGAACGCCACGTCCGATTGATTGTATTACTCTTACAAATGATTTGCCAGGCTCCAAGAGTACAAGATTAAAAATGCGAGGGATATTAAGGCCCACCGCAGCGACACCATATGTCGCAATAATAACTTCATTTGTTCCTTCACGAATCGTATCATAAGTTTGTTTTCTGTCTTTCACTTTAACTGCACCACTTACGAAAGTGCTACCAGGGATAAGTTCTGCTAGTGTTTGTCCTGCGCTAATCCTGTCTACTAAGATTAGTGTGTTGCCTGTTTGCGATACAGTGTTCATCATCTTAGCAATGTATGCTAACCGTTTAGGATCTGATGTTAGGTATTTTAGTTCGCCTTGATAGTCTGAATGTGCTACAACATCAATCAGTTGACACACGTTAACATGGCATGCTGATAGCACTCCTTGATCCTGTAACGACTTTGCTGTAATGCTTCCAACAACCGGACCTAAGCTTGCATGAATACTTTCAAACTCAAACTTCTCTCTAGGCACAGTGCCAGTTAGTCCCCAACGTATCGGAGCGTTCTTCAAGTTACGTGTAAGTAAGTTCTTTAGTACTTCTGCTTTGGCCATGTGTACTTCGTCGACAATAACTGTGCTCACACCATCAAGGAACTCTGCAAGGCTTAGTACTGCGCTGCCGTCCTTGTTCTTCTTGTCAAGTATATTTAAACTTTGCCAAGTGCAAATTGTGTGAGTCTTACCTAGCATCTTCCTGTCGCCGAAGTACACACCAACGTCGAGCCCACAGTTAATATAGTCTTCTTCTGTTTGTTCTACTAACGACTTGTTAGGAACAATTACAAGACTACGTCCGTAAGGCTCAGTTATATGCGATAGTGTTGCTGTAGTAATAGTTTTACCTGCGCCAGTAGCAATCTGTTGCAAGCTTTGTGGATTATCCAAGAATGTATTAATAGCTGCTACTTGATAGTCACGCAGAATAATATCTTCACCTTCTGCAGGATGTCCTTCAGGCCAAACAACTCCTTGGTCCTTCCAGTAGTCTTCTGTTACATGCTTAAAGTTTAAATCAACCGGCTGACGTCTGTCTTCAATGTCAATGATCTGTACTCGGTTCTTTGCTAGTACACGTTGTACTACATCTAAGTGATTAACATAACCACTGCCGCCGATGCCAAAGAAAGCAACTTTACCATCCCAGCGTCCAAGTTTGTATTGCGGCATATGCTTTGCATAAGGCACTTCAAACTTGAGTGCATTTGCAAGTTGCCGGCGTACATCTACTTCAAGACCTTCAATCCTAATGTTTACTTCATCTTCGATTATTAATTTACATGATGCCATTAAAGTTCTTCTATTCCTGTTTTTCCGTATCTCATAAATTGGGATACAGTATTATCGTATTGTATAACAAGATCAAATGATTCTAACCAAGGTTCCATACGCCTATTAGCTCTACTGCTAGAAGTAGATAACACACATATAGGCTTACAGCTACTTTTGATTAACGGTTTGTTTATCTTATCTTTACTAGTATACACTACTTTAGTATTTTTGTCAACAACATTGTTTAAGTTGTTAAGTTTAATAAATTCATTAAACCCGTTACTTAAATTAGACGGCATACGAAACTGTACTGATACATCTTTTGAGTCTACGATATTTTTAATATGCCCATACGAAGATATTAAGTCATCATAAGGAGTTTGCTCATCTATTAATATTACAATTGGAAATCGATCTAACTCTATAATACTTTCAATTACTTGATTAAACGACCAGGTATTATTACTAATAAACACTGTACTAGTATTACGCTTGACAATTTTTTTAGAAAGTGCAGTAACATTGTTTAAACTTTCTTCCAACGCACTGTTATCAAAATGTGTTAAACCATAAAGCCGATGTCTATCTTTTAATATTGAAAGATTTTGTTTATTAGGAAGACCAATATCTGACACAATATAATCTATTGCTCGTTGATGTAAATTCTTTAATTTAAAATTATATATTCCAGGAATATATTCATCCTTGTTATTACTGATATCCTGTAGTATATTAAAAATTTCTTGTAATTTAGATTCTATTACAAAGTTTTTGTCTGCTAGCACTGATATAATTTTATAAACATTTATTTCAGTAAGCTCATAAAAATGAACCTTGTTTTCACTGTCGTACATTGTTTTCACTTCAATAGAAGACATTGTCTCTAATGCACTAATTAATTTTTTGTTAAACGTAAATCTAACACCAATGTATTTGCGATCAGAGTCTTCGACAATTTTAATCCAACGACTTCTATCTATACTTCGAATTGGTATACGTAAATTATTAAAATTGTCGTCTATATTATGAAACCCATTAGATTCAAATTGCTCTTTGTAATCTAACAGTTTTAGTTTTGTTAACTCGTATTGCCGATCTGTTAATCCTATTCCTTTAACAGTTTGTTTAGCTAAACTAGTTACAAGACTATAGTCAGATCGAATAATGGAAAAGTTACAGTCTACATCTGTTTCTTGCAATCCAGTAAGTGTTTCTATGTAATCTTCAATTGTAATCATACACTTAGTATAGCGTATTAGAGTTTCTCTGTCAACCTTTTAAGAGGAATACCTTGTGCTATTTCATCAAGTGTATATTCAGTATGGGCATAGTCATTAAGCCATTGTGTTCTATCTGGCATCATTGGATTTTCAATATCGTGTAAGAAGTCTATGTCGTTAGCAACATCATATGCTAACGAGCTGGTGCCTACAAACGCTGGAATGCCGTTAATGATACTATGCACACCCGGGTTGCTAGAGTAGCTTACAGTAGCGTGTACGTTGTCAAATCCTATGTCAAAGTTGTCATATGTGCCATTTAACTTCTTTGGTGCTTGCCTGTGTACGTTCTTAAACTTGTGTTCGATATTTGGTAAAGGGCACCTAGGATGTGGCCGAAATATAATAGGGCGTTTACTATACATTCGTATAGTTTTAATTGTATCAATTGCCCAAGTAGCTAATACTGGCATGTTTTGCCATTGTAAACTCTTATCGTGTTGTCCGCATATTAGAATAAAATCCCCGTTGGATCTCCAAGGCTTACAAACCAGTCCCAGGCTATCAGCCCTAGACCTATCATTGTCTTGCTCACCAAAGTAAGCGTCTCTGTTGATTCCATTTAGTCCTACCTTCCAAGTTGTGCCTCTATTTATGCCGCCAACTTCTAATACTATGGTAGGTTTCTTTTGTTGCCAAACTGATTGATTTCCTGCCATACGTCCATTAAACAATACACTCCAAATAACATTAACATCGGCATTGATATCATTATAAGTAACAATATGCCCGTTAGATACAAGGCTGTGAGCAAAAGCATCAAACACAGGTTTGCTGTTAAGTGCGCCATAACTTGTCCATAAACTAAATCTCATTAGGTAAATATTTCATATAACGTATTTACAAGGATTAACAAATGCCAAACATAACTGTGGTTACAACTTTTCACCCAGCCGGAATGAGAACATATGGTCAAAGATTTTTAGATAGCTTTGCACAACGAGTAGATAAACGTATTAAATTATTATGCTATGTTGAAGATTGTATGCCAGTTAATCCTGATCCTAGACAAATTGAAATTATTGATGCTAGAACAGCATTACCAAAACTAAATGCATTTAAAGAAAAATGGAAAGATACACCTAAAGCCAATGGTATTCCTCCTGCAGAAATTAAAGCTAGGCGCCCAAGAGACTGGAATAAAAAGTTTAAATGGGACGCAGTAAGGTTTGCTAATAAGACTTATGCTGTGTATGACGCTTGTACACGCTCTAAGGACTGGTGTGTATGGATGGACGCAGATACGTTTGTACATAGTGATTGGTCGTATGAGCAGTTTGCAGAGTTACTTCCTAAAACAAGTTGGATCACTTATGTAGGCAGAGGCAAAGGATCACAGACATGGCCTGAGTGCGGATTCTATGGAATGAACTTAAATGACGGCGTGTGTCAAGATTTCTTAGCAGAGTTTGAACGGGTATACGAAGATGCAGACAACGGAATATTCTTATTAGAAGAATGGCATGACAGTTTTGTGTTTGGTAACATTATTAATAGAATGAAATTTACTTCGCCAAACGTACTTGATTACAGTGCTGAAATGTATCTACGTGAAGCCAAGACAGGGGGTGGGGGTCATCCTCTTATTAATACTAAATTAGGTAAGTGGATAGATCATATGAAAGGTGATCGTAAAAATCAAGGTAAATCAAAAACGTCTGATATAATGGTTAAGCGTAAAGAAGACTACTGGCGCACATAATTTCTCATATGTTTCCAGCATGTTCCATCGTCTAGTTCACTAAACTTCCAATGAAACATGCTTATACGCTCGAGCCAAGCTTGTCTGTCAAACTGCTGAGGAGTTTCAATTTTACTAAAATCTGTATGCGAAACATCAGTACACTGCGACTTTTCAGGATCGGTTATGAATGCATGATATCCTTGTATAATAGGACCTACTACACTACTACTATTGTGATTTACAACTGCCCAGGCTTTATGTAAATCTTGTTCTATCGGTGTTCCAAACTGTGATATTTTTACATCAGCTGCTGATTTAAAGAATTGTTGTAAGACTGGCAGATATGTTAACAATGCTTTTTTGTCTCCTGGATGAGGTCTTAAAATAATCTTTCTATCAGTATGTTTTCTAATTTCAGTTACTACGTTCTTAGTCCAGTTAACTATAGACATTGGTCCCATACTCCAACCGCCTTCGCGCTGCATACAGACAACAATAGTCTTTCCTTTAGTTTTATAATCTTGTAGTTCTATCCCAGTGTCTTTGGATATTTGCTGCCAGCGTTTTGGATCTGGAGTATCATCGCAATATATTCCGGTGCTAGGAAATATGCCATTAAAACTATAGCGTAAATAATGATGTGGTTGGTTAGATTTATTTGCATACAGAAACAAATTAGCATCACCTGAAACAACATACTTGCTAGCATTAGTTTGTGTTTCAATTACTTTTTGTCTTAATTGTAAATGCGGAGCAGACTTGCCTCGGTCATGTTGCCATCCTTGAATGACTCCGACATCGCAATTAACTATATTAGATTGTTTATGCAGTACACCTTCATCGCCAGCAGCATTAACGCCGTTAATAAACTTAGTTAGTATATCAAATTTTTCTTGGCTTTTATTTTTACCAGGTACTACATTATAATAACTAACTACCTTCATTTAATATTCGCCAGGCGGTGCCGTTTTGTAACTCACCATAGCTAAACTGACAGTAACTTAAATGCCTAGCAAACGCTTCAACATCATCCTTTGATGGGATAATTAAGCTTTCTACTTTTGATAAATCTGTAGGACATATTACCGAAGCTGCATTAGGACCTAATGCAATTGCGGGCTTACCTGCAAAAATAGCTTCAGTAGCAGCAATACTATTGTAAGTAATTAAACAATGTACGTCATCTGCTAAGGCAGCTTCGATACTGTTATGTGTAACACGGTCTCCTCGTCGAGGTTTCATTCGAACCTCAATAGGACGATCAGTTAGTAATTTAAGTCGTGCTATAGTTTGTTGTACCCAAGTTTCAGGATCAGGCTGTCCCCATAACTCCATAACTTTTAAACTAGGAGGACATATTAAAATCTTCCTTCCTGGTGTAAACTTATTAAACTTCCATCCTAGCCCTTTTAGTCTATCAGTGTCACGTTCGACAATTGGGCCCGGTTGTTGTAGTGCATTTTTAGTTACACGATGCCAATATTTACTTTTGCCATTGCCAAGATAGCCTGTGTCAATTGCGTAGAAATCTCTCTTAGAAGCCCAGCAATGTTGAATAGCTTTTCTACTGCCGCCTCCTAAGCCTCGTATTACTAATGGAGTTTTAGTATCTTTTTCTCGGTCCCAACTTGATATTGTTCCTGTTGACCCTAGCACAAATGCTGTAAGGTACGTGTCATATTCGTGTCCTTTTTTTGCATACCCTACGCCGCCCTCGCTATCTATTGTTGCAACTTTGTTTCCCATGTCTATTTCATCCTTTATAAGTATGTCTAATTTTTCTTTAGTCGATCCGCTATAAAAATTTCCTTGAGGGTCAACTAAGTGATGTAGCAACGTATTGATAATAACCTTTTTGCTATCAGTTAAACTTAAATTGTCAGCAGTGTTTAGCTTATCGTATATTTTTTCTTGTTTCTTAATAACGTTTTCGAGTAGTTTTATTTTATATTCGTACCATATATGATTAAACTCGCACTCTCTATAATCATCAAACCAGGGGCCGCCTTCGGTGTAATGTAATGCTTGTGGTGTGCCATGTTCAGGTGATTTGTAATGCCCTACTAACCAATTCCATTGGTGTGATAATCTGCCAATTTCTTTATCGGTTAGCCAACTAAATCTATGAAAATATGCACCAGTTTTATTTGGGTTGTTTACTAGGTTTAAATCAAGTTTTCGATTTGACGGATGGCCACAATTAATTAGCATCATACTTGACCAATTTTTGCGTGGATAAACATGTTGTTGTTTGCCATCCATCTTGAGACCTTCTTTAGGCTTGTAATCGTGTTGAGCACACATTACTGCATATTTGTCATTTGCATGATTGAACAAATTTTGAACATCATCAGTAAACACAAAATCGCAATCTATAAACAATGCCCAGCCGTTGTACTCTGCTAAGTATGGAATAAGAAATCGAGTAAACGTAAATTCAGTCGACGATAACGGATCGTCTTCTCTCCAATATATATCTTGTTTGCGTAATTTTTTTTGTTTAATAGGAATTATTTCAACATTGGCTTCTGTATTATGAAGTATACTGTATTTACATACTTCATACGCATCATGTTCTCTAGGATCGTATCCTACATATATTCGTAATGGATTATCTTCGTTCAATGTCGCTCTCCACGCAATTTGTTCCGTATTGTATTTCTACAAGTTTAAGTGTTGTTTCGTGTTCGTTAGCAAGTTGATGCCAAGTTCCTACAGGTATATGCAATGACTGATGCTGTGCATATACACCTAATGTTTCTATGTCTGTATTTCTATTAATTGTATATACAGTTGCAGTACCTTCTGCAACAAACCAATGTTCGGCACGTTCTGTGTGACGCTGCATTGATAATTTACCACCAGGTGGTACTGCTAATTCTTTTACTTTAGTGTGTTCATCATATTCGTGTATCACTCTGTAGTACCCCCACTGGCGTTCTGTTTTTGGTGCTTTCCACTCTTCTAGTATCCAGCTCGAACTGTTAGCTTTGTTTTCTCCACCGACACCAAATACAAACTCTACACCTTCAACAGCCATCTCAGGAATGTTTTCAGAGGTTCGGTCGCCGCCATTGGCAAATATTATTTTATCGTTGGGATAGTGTGCTTTAACTTGTTTTATAAAATTTATAGCAGAATCATCATCGTCCATAAATGTAAAAACTTCGTCTACCATTTGTAAGTTGTTTACAATGCATAGGCGCTCATTCCAAGGCATAAATGCTTTGCCCTTTTTACGCTCAAGCCATTCATCTGAATTTAGGCCAACGATCAATCGATCGCCTAATTTCTTTGCTTCTTTGAAATAGGCAATATGCCCGCTGTGTAGTGGGTCAAATCCACCTGTTACTAATACAATTCTGTTCATGTAGTTATTTATATGTGCAGTTTATTACAAATATAATTTTGGCTAGGTATTAATAAATTGTTTTAGTTCATTAAGCATTGTGTCGTAATTAGGAATATTAAACTTAAAATCGTTTCGGGTGTCAACAAGAATCTTGTTAGCCGGTTTGGGCCCTTGTGTGCGTATTATATTTTTTTCTAAATTAAAAACATGATTGATTTTTTGTAACAACTCGTACTTAGATATTTTGTTATTATTATTTACAACATGATATATTCCGCTAATTATTGGATTGCTTATATAACTATTAATGCATTTTGCTAATTCTAAAGTTGTAATACCGTTCCAAAATGCATTATCCCACCCTTGTACAGTGTCTTCACTTTTATTAACAAACCAATGCATTAGACCTGTACCAGATTGTTTAAGTTCAGGACCGATGATACTCATCCTAAAAGTAACGTCCTTACTATTGTTTATTTCACCTAAGCATTTTGACTTACCATATGCATTTGTTTCGTTAGGGATATCATCTTCAGTATAATTTCCTGTTAGGCCATTAAACACACAGTCGGTTGATAAGTGTACTAGTTTAGTGTTTGTATCAGCAAGCTTGTATTCCAAATAGTGAGGTAACCAGCTATTAAGTAATGTTGCTCTGTCAGGACGAGAAATACTTTCTTGTACTAGCAGTCCTACACAGTTAATAACAAAGTTAATCTCATCAAAATTCAAACTGTCAATTTCAGTTTTATTTTCAAAGTCTACTTGCGCCCTAGTAATGTCAGTTACTATATGTCCGTGCAGTTTTAAATATTTTGATATCATATGCCCGGCCATACCATGAGCACCTAATATCATAATGTTCATATGAACTTGCCTTTCTTTAACATTTCTTTAATTTCTGTTTTATTCATAATTGTTGTTTTACTAGAAAACTCATTATGCGGAAACGGTTCACAATCCTGATATCTAACTGCAAGTGCTTGACTATGGCTTGCAGGCAATGTTAAAAAATAATTAGTGTCGTAACAGTAACTTAATTTTGATTCGTGATTTGAAATTAACATTTCGTCTAACTTTTCACCTGGACGAATGCCAACTTCTTTAACTTCTACGGTGCCGTATTCTTCCATTAGTAGTTCAGCAATATCTGTAATATAGCAAGCTGGCATATTAATAACAAATGTTTCTCCGCCGATACTGTCAATGCTTGCTTTAAATACTAATTCAATAGCTTCTTCAAGTGTTATAAAAAACCGTGTCATTTGATTATCAGTAATAGTAATAGGACCGCCTGCATTAATTTGATCAATAAAGAACGGAATAACACTACCGCTTGATCCCATAACGTTTCCACCTCGAATACATACAAATTTAGTAAAGTCACTTAGATCGTTTGCTTGTACAATTATTTTCTCACCAACACTTTTTGTCATGCCATATAAATTAATTGGCTCTACAGCTTTATCCGAACTTACATCAATTACTTTCTTTACACGGTTTTCTATTGCAGCGTTAACAATATTTGTAGTTCCGTTAATATTTGTTTTAATTGTTTCTTGTACGTTTTCTTCACATACTGGTACATGCTTTAATGCAGCGAGATGAAAAATATAGTCTACGTCTTTAGTCGCATGTCGCACAGCATCGTAATCTCGTATGTCACCGATTACAAATTTTAGTTTGGGATTTGACTTAAACTTACGTTTCATCATTACTTGTTGTAATTCACCTCTTGAAAAACAAATAATTTGTTTGACATCATACCTGTCTAATAACATAGTAGTAAGTGTCTGTCCCCAACTTCCTGTTGCGCCGCTTATAAAAATTCGTGATCCGTTAAACATTTGAGTTCCTTAATATTTTTGTTATTTCTGTTCTTGAATAAACTTTTTTATTTGTTATAAATGATTTAAATAATTCATAAGTTAAATTAGTACTAGCGTTATCTAATTTAATTTTAGTAGCAGGCATCTTAATTAATGTTAGCCCTAAATTTTCGTCCATTGGATATAATTCTATATTTGTATTAGACATCATATAATGTAGTACACGAAAAGAATCTGAGCAACGATCCGAGGTTGCATGTTTTTTCTTAGGTGGAATCATATCATGAATTAGCACCCATTTTGTAGCGTATTCTATTGAGTTATTATAATCTCTAACTACAAACTCTTTATCGTGGTTTGCGTCAATAAAAATAATATCGTAGTTAGGTATGTTGGTTTGTGTAAAGTACTCATCAGTTGTCCCAGTATACTTTGCTTTGCCGTTAATGTCAACACTCATTTGCGTTTTACATTTTATTGCTTCAAAGTTTATATTGTCTCGGACACCTAGTTCTAAATACGAACAGTCTTCTATTCCCGGAAGCATGTTAATAATATTACACCCTTGATCATAAATTCTACGATTTTTACTGGCCACTGGTATTCTCCTTTGATATGCGTAATGTTGCATATTTTTTTAATTTCTTAACTGACATTACAGTTTTGTCCCATGTTAAAAACATAGCATTAGTACTATCACCGAGATTATAGTTATATGTTTCTTCAGGAAATCTTCTGTATACAGTGTTAAGTTTATCTTCTATAACGCCCCATTTTTTAGTAAAAAAATCAGCTGAAGGATTTTTATGTACATCTCCCCAAGCCGATGGTCGTTTAGTATATGGTACTTCGTGAGATAGGTATGCACTAATATTTGATTCTATTAATCGTATATAAAAGTCATCGTCTTCATAACCGCCACCTATAAATCGTTCGTCCATCATACCAATTTGTCTAAATAAATCTTTTTTAAATCCAAAACAACCAAATCGATAAAGTCCTACAAAGCCATGTCCTTGGTGAATTAAATCTAAAATCTTTTGAATATGTTCTTGTTGCGGTAGTACTTTATCAGACATTATTATAATTATTTCTGTAGTACAACTTTCTACACAAGCGTTAACTAATCCCGAAAATGAAGAAGCATTTGTTCCGTCAAAATATTCTAGTTTTTCAGGAAGGATACTATTTTTAATAGTTTCATAATATTCTTTTTTATTTGATATTAAAAATATAGAGTAATCTGTATTCATTAAATTATAATAACTCCGGATTGCCTGTTAAGCTGGCAGTTTTTAGATTAGTACCAATTGAATAAAAGGGATGTAACTTAGCAACTGTTGGTACAGTTACCCAAGTATCTAATACACCATCACCTATCTGCTGATCAGCAGGTCTGTGGCCGTTGCCATTTTCATTTAATTTAAGAAAGTTAATTAGTTTTTGTGCGCCGCTGGGCTTAATGATATAAGAGTACGCTCCTCTAAAATAGTTGCCAGTGCCTATTTTATGAATTGCTTTTGGACTATGATTTACATATTTTTCTATAGTTAATGGAATATCTTTTTCTTGTTCAATTACATCATTATACGTATTACTAAACGGATCACATCTATCTAATTTTAGTACATCAGTAAATTGATTGCATATAGTGTTAGGTATATCTTTAATTATATAACCGTCGTGTTCTAAGATTAAGTAAGGTATGTTTTGTTGAACACACGCTTGCCATAGATAGTAGTGACTAAAAAAACATCCTATTACACCAAGCTTTCCTTTCTTTAGACCTTTCTTAGGTCTAGGCACTCCAGTTAACTCATAATGAACATCAGCTTGTAGGCCATTAATAGCTTCGAAGTATTCGGCTTGTATACCAAATTTTGCTGCTTGTTCTTTACAGTCCAGCGCCATTTTACAAGAATGGTCATTACCTGATAATCTAATAATAAATGTTTTAAAGTGTTGCATCTTCCATCCCGGCCACTCTTAGCTTTACAACATTAGTTATCTGCCATTGCTTTTGATCAAGGCCTTTTAAGAGTCCTAACCACTTGTTGCGCATTAGTGCAAACTCATTGATAATCTTTTCGTAGTCAACAACATCTGCCTCGCCGTCTACGTATTTTTCAACGTCACGACTAGACAGAGCTCGTTGATAGTTTTCGAGGTATTTCTTAAAGTACGAGCTGCGCAATCTACGCAGCTCGATGTTTAAGTAGTTAAGGATTGCTTCAATTTCTTGAAGTTGATTAAAGCGTTGTTCAACGATACCGGGCATTTCTGCCGCGGCACGTTCAACATTGCCTTTGAGCTTTACATCTAAACGTCCTTGTATTAACTCGCCTTCAAAGAACTGCACAGCTGAAGGTATCTTAGATATGTCTCGTGATACTTCACTATACCATCCCATTATTCATCCCATTCAGTTTCTTCATCCAAGACATCTTCTTCATCAAAGTCTAGATAATAGTTAATTGCATGATCAAGAATGACATCTGATCCTACAGACGCAATTAGGGTATCGTCTGCAATACCGTAATCTGCCAATAGATCTATGTAGCGTTCAGCTGCCATTTCTATATGTTTTTTGTCAACATACTCTTTAAATAAAGTCCAAATATCTACAATGTGGCTCTCGTCCATTATTCTTATTCCTCAACCATGTTTTCGTCAATTAAATCGGCATCAACTAAATCAGCTTCAGCGGTATTTACCACAGGCTTCATCTTCTCGTTATATTCCATCATGATCTGATCAAGTTTACCACCAATCATCCATGCTTTACGATATTCAAGAACTTCTTCACCTGCTAGGTTAATATACTTGAGTCGATTGCCTTGCTTAACTAACAAGTTCTTCTTCTCAAACAATTCAACAAGACCACTGTATGGGTTCATACCGGTTTCATAAGGAATCTTAACCTGCACACCTTCGAAAGGTTTTGCATAGCGTGTCTTCATTACTTTACAACCAGCACGGATGCCCATAACTTCTGAGATCTTATTGCCGTCTTCGTCTTCTTTCAACTTCATCTTTTTCATTGCAACAACAATACTTGATGCATAGATAAAGCCTGCACCGCCGCTGATCTTATCATCTGGATCAAACATATCCTGTGATGCATAAGTGTGGTTAGTACATACTAAGCCTACATTCAATGAGCCAATCATGTTAACAGTATTACGGACTAATGAAGTTAGTGCTTTAGGCTTACGACCCATATCACCTTTCATATCACCCTTGTTAAACTGATCAACGTCAGTAGGTGTTAGTAACATACCCAACGAATCGACTACAAACAATACCTTAGGACGATCATCTTCGTCTAAAGAACGATAGTCGTTAACAAATGTTGAGATAGTTTTTGCCACATCGTCAATCATACTCATATTAAGTTTAAGTAACTTCTCTGGACTTGTGTCTACTTGTAGAGCTTGTAGCCAGCTTTCGTCAAGCGCATTTTCTGTGTCAATTAATACTACAAAAATGTCTTGGTCTTGTGCGTGTTTTACAATGTTGCCAGCGCAGAAATAACTCTTACCTGCTCCTGATTCACCTGCAAACACAGTAACCTTACCTAGCGGAACACCTTTGTGAAAGTCTCCTGAGATAAGATAGTTTAGTGCATATGATCCTGTTGAAATCCAATCAGTAGGATCGTTAAATCCAGTACTCATGCCTGAGATACTTTTAGTCAAGTCCTTGCGGAACTTACTAACATCAAATGACTTAGCCATTAAATTCTCCTAAAAAGCTGTTAAGAAGTAAGGGACCTTAGCCCCTTACTATGCAGGTTAATTAACCTTGACGTGAACGGATCATTGCTAGAATGTCCTGTGCGTTGCCGCCACCGTCAGCAGGCGCTGCAATAGCCGCTTCTGCTACTTTAACATCTGCCTCAAACGGTGCTGCTACTGGTGCTGCTGCCGTTGCTACTGGAGCACTTTGACTAACAGCAGTTGCGCCTGCGCTTGCTTCTTTAGTTGGATCACCTGTACGTGCTTGCATGCCTGCTGGACGGAAGTATTGTGACCAACGATCTGGATCGTATGCTTCACCATCTACTGACGCTTCAAACATTTCTTGCATTACTTTAATCTCTATTGCACCTGGCTTCTTAGGAAGGAAGTCATTTAGATTAAACAAGCCGTGTGTGTTAACTGCTGCCATCTCCGCATCACCTAGTGGACGATCTCTACGTGCCCAATTACTTGTGCCGTAGTCTGCATAACCACCTTTAGATGTTTTGTTAAGACGGAAGTCTACACCAGCAGTATAATCTGTTGGCAATTCTTCCATGTCTGGATCCATTAATGCTGCCTTAATGATCTGAAAGATCTGCGGGCCAATAATGAATCTACGTACTGGATTTTCCGGTGCTTGATCATCTGTTAGTGGGTTATCTGTTACAAACCCTTGGAAAATGTATGAACGCTTTTTCCAATATTTACGACCCATGTCTTCAAGACTTGCGTCTTTAAACCAACCACGTACTTCTTGTAGGATTGAACAGCTATCGCCATACATTTCCATACACGGTACTTGTACCTGTACCGGACGTGAATCAGTTTCACCTTTGATGCCTGCAAAAGGTAGTTTGATCATTAAACGTTCTTTCCAAAAGAAAGTGTTGTCTTGATCGCCATCAGGTAAGAAACGCATCGTTGCTGATTCGCCTTCTTTGATATTCCAAAATGGGTAAATTGGGTTTGGACCTTGTGGTCCTCGGTTTCCGCCTGCTTTTGACTCTTGTTCTTTGAGCTTCGCTCGGATTTCTGCTAATGATGCCATAGTTTAATGCCTCCTAATAGTGCCTATGATATTTGTAGCTACATTGCTACGTTACTTCTTGTGCCTGTTTAGTTTGTAGCACAGTTATTATTATAACACCTCTACAAACTTTGTCAAGTTTTTTTTAAAGAAAAAACATAAAAACTTATAACAGGACTATTATAGCCCTGCTAATCTCTTAATATCTACTTGTTCTTGTGACTCGCCTCGTTGATCTCTGCCACGTGGATCTGTTGCATCTGGATTTGCCGGTGCTGCTTTAGCAGGTGCTGCTTTAGCAGGTGCTGCTTTAACAGGTGCTGCTTTAACAGGGCGCCATATCTTCTTACCATCTTTTACATCTCTAACATGTAGTTGACCGCCAATATTAGCTTTTTCACCCGGTTCGTAATACATTACTTTTTGCATTGCTGCTTCTATGCTCGGAAAGTTTGCAGGTGCATCTGGTGTTGAAGGCGTTTCGCCTGGATCACCAACATTGCCTCTGTTACTTGCCATATATGCAGCTTCATCGTCAGCTGCGGCTTTTTCAGCTTTTGCTATTGCAGTGCCAATGTTTTCTGGCTTACCGTAAAAGTCGTACTTATAAGCAAGCATTTTTAGATATGAATGTTCTTCTGGTGAATGACCCGACGCTGCCGTTAATGCTTTGATTGCTTCAGCATCGTTTTCATAGTTCTGTGATAAATCTTCGCTTAAATCATCGTCTTGTTCAACAGTTGGTTCCATTACAGTACCTTGTGGTTCTTCACCAAGCCCGGCAAACTTTTTAATTTTATCTAAAACGCCGCCGCCATTGGCAGCCTTTTTCATTGCGGCCAGCCGTTCGTGTGCAACCTGGATATCTCTTCCCGTTGGACTTACTGGTAGCCATATTGGACCCTCACCGCCGCGCATAGTCGTTAGCTCATGCTTTCTTCCGGCAATGTCAACTTCAGTACCTTGTTTAAAGTCTCCTGCAAATTTCATTGCTTCTTCCCAACTAGTAAACGGACGTTCTGACAAAATGCCGTCTTCGTCAATCATTGGATCGCTTGCTACATTTAATTCTTCAAACTTTGCAGTAATTGCTTCAATAAATGCTTTGCCAGGATTAATATATTGCTCACCGTAATCTTTTTCTATTGCTGTTAGTACTGCTGTTTCACCTTTTGGAAACTGTCCGCTTTCGCGATCAAACATGCTAAGAATAAATTCACTTACTGGAATCTTTTGTTCTTTTCCATCCTGGCCATTGTCTTTACTTAGATTGCCGTTTTTGTCTATTTTAACGTCCATAGTATCGTCATCATCTTCGCTTTCGTCAAGATCTCCAATACCGTTGTTGTTTGCATCTACCCAATGACTGCCTTTTGGGTCATGTGAGTCGTGCTTACAATCTGTAGTAGGCTTATTAAAGGTGTCGCCGCAGTCTTTACATACCTTTGTTTCTTCTTTAGCTTCTGCAAATTGACCCATCATGTCTTCAAAACTATCTTCTATTTGTGCTTCGTAGCTTTTAAATCCACCTGGTGGAAGACCGCGTGTACCGCCATCTGGACCTGTTCCCATAACGTAACCAATTTCTAATTTCTGTCCTGGCTGTAATGATCTTGGATCAGTAATGCCGTTTAGTTCTAGAATATCTTTTGCGCCAGCTTTAGTGTCTCCCATATAGTTACTGTTAGAAAACCTGTCAGCAATTGACCAAATAGTATCGCCTGATTTAACAACGTATGATTCTGCTGGTTGCTCTTCACTTAACTCGTCATCTATATCACTTTCGCCTAATAAATCAGATGCTGTAACTACAGTTGCTTTAGTTGCTTCACTTACTAAGCGATATACAAAGGGAAATACATCTTTTAACTCTTCGTTAAATTGACGGATAGTTAATTGATCAATCCAATTTTCTGCAACATCTTCCGGAATGTCTTCAAATATTGGCTTTACAAAATTTTCAAATGTTGTTTTATAAAAATTCTCTTTTTGTAAAGATGTAATAGTCTTCTTTAGTTCTTCAACACGTTCATTGACTGCTAGTTTATAACCACTTAAACCTTCTGCCATTACACTTGAACGATTAACATAAGATTTAAATCTTTTAAGATTTACTAATTCTTCTGATAAGCTAGCTACGTGTGTGCCAAATTCATCAAATGGCTTGCCGCCTTCTGATACGTGACGGGCCATTGCTCTTGCACCATTAACATGTTTGAAAGGATATTTAAATCTTTCGCCATCTGCGCTTTCAATATAAATTGCGCTAATATTTTGAATTCTGCCTGAAGCAGATTCTGTATTTACAGGCTTATTATGCTTAATTGCAATTCGTGCCTCTCCAACGTTTTGGTAACTAGTTTTACTAGTGCCGTACATTTTTGATTCTGTCATAGTTCCATCTCCGGTGCGATTTGTGGCTAAAAATTTGTAATCTCTTTGATCTAAATTTGATTTATTTATATTTCTTGTATCAAACTTAAGAAGACGTTTTTTACTAAACGCTCTTAATTCCTTTAAAAAGCTATACCAATTGTTCCTAGTAATAGTATCTTCGTTTGCAACAAAGTCATTTGAATACATAACCTCAACTGATTCTTCATCTATTGTGACACTAACTCGGCCTAATTTTGCATCGCCTTCAGTATAATCAAAGTCGTAGAATCGTGCTAGGTCAGGTTTGTTAGTAACCTTTCCGTTGCTGTCGCCGATTGTTACACTTGGAAAGCGTCCTCGTATTTTGTTAAAAAGTTCTTCTGCTATTAGATTTAAGTTTCTCATTATAATATATTTATCAATAGTTACCGCTAATGAAGATTGGCATGGGTGCTTCGTAATCTTCTATATCTTCTGCCTGGGTAAATGTATTATACACTCTTGGGTCCCAGTCTTTAAGTACTGCCATCATCCTAAGTGCAAGTAATGTTGCACTTACTAAGTCGTCTCCCATGCCTGACTTTGCTTGGAAGCTTGAACCTGTTGCTACAAATCCTTTAAGCTCACTAATAAGCGGCTTGCTTTTAAGCTTCATCTTATCATTTTCTATCATTGTTTTAAGTCTACTACATGCTGTAATCTTAGTGCCATGTGTAGTGTTAAATCCTTTGCGGAACTTCCTCACATGTCCTTTGCGCATAGGCTCGCTTACAAATAGTCCTGGTATATTTTCTTCACCAAAGTCATTAATAACTAGTAAACATGCTTCGCCAATACCGTTGTTTTCTACACTCCAATATATACCATTTGGATTATTAGTTTGTTGTTGTAAGTAAGTGCATATGTCTGCTAGTACTCTTATTTGCCCAGGAATAGCAGTTGTATTATGTTGCCATTCAGCAACTTGTTCGTAACTAGGTAGTTCAAATACTTGTATTGCTGCATTATCGCCACCTGTGCCCATACTAGGGTCAAGTGCTACTGCATACGTGTAACTAGGACTAGGTTTCTTGTACCAGCGTGTTTGTCCCATATTAAGTATTGGTGATACACCTTCCATTGCAGCAAGTTTTAAACTATTAATTAGTGTTTCGTCAAATACAAGGAATTCACAACCGTACTCGCGACGGAACTTCTCTTCGCCAATACGGCCAACTTCTTCTACTTTCCAGGCTTCGTCGCGATCTGGATGTTCACTCCAATGTGATATAAAGCTATGGAAACCGTTTGAACCTAGTGCATTTTCGTTGCCGTGTTCGTCAAACTTATTTTCTGCTTGTTTCCAAATGGTTGCAAAGGTATCTTCATCCGAGTTTGGTGTGCTTGTAATAATAGCACGGCCACCAGTTGCTAGTGTAGGAGATATCGAAGTCCAAAACTCTTCTGCAATATTAGGCTGCACAAATGCAAACTCATCACAGTATAGCAATGATATGGACATACCACGTCCTGTGTTGCCTGTTGTTGTTTGTGCAACAATACGTGAACCATTTTCAAATTCGATTGATTGTTTGTTATAACTTGTAACACCTGCACGTATATGATCAGGACAACTTTCATACACAAAGCGTATGCGTGACATAATCTCTTGTGCGCCTGTATATTTGTGTGCAGCAACTAGAATAGTTTGATCCGGTACAAACATTGCATACCATGCTAGATAGATACTAGCACAGGTAGTTTTACCTGTTTGTCTAGGCATCATATTAATATTAAAGCGATAGTTGTGATAACTATCCATTAACCCTAGTTGATACTCGTAAGGATCGTACAACAGTTTACCTTGTACAGGATGCTGGATGTAAGCAAAGTTTTTAGCAAAGTATAAATATCCTTCTGAAGTATCCATGCAGGCAAGTAAATCTGCCATCTGTGATTCAGTGTATGTTTCTTTTCTATTTGCCTTCTTAATTAAGACGCCGTCTAGTGATGCTGCCATAATACTATTTAACCTATAATGTCGTCATAGTAACCGGTATCGAATCTCAGGTCAAATAACTTACGTTTGTCTTGCTGTATTAATACTGGTACAGGAGCTGCATTTGGACCATTTGTAGGTTCGCTCCATAGCCATTCATATGTGCCGTTATCAATTTTTTTGTGTAATTTTTTTAATCTTCTACGATTAAGTTTGGGACAAATATAAACAATGGCCTGGTTGTTGCCTAGCGGCTCAATCTCTCCAGACCATTGTATTATTTTTATTTCGCCCTTTTTGTGAGCTGCGCCACTCCAAGGACAAACTGGTTTAATGTGTTGGAAATATTCTTCCCAATTAACCTCTTGACTTCTTACCACGACTCTTTTTACCTCTAGAGCCCTCAGTTGTTTTAGTGTCTTCGTTGCCGCGTGATGCTTTTAACTTCATCTTCTTACCGCGTCCTCTGCCCTCAGTAGTTTGCTTTTCGCTTAGTGCAGCCCAAAGTGCTTCTTTGATTGAAGTTTCAACTGCCATTGCGTTGTCGCCTGGCTGTGTAGCAGCATATGCTTTTTTCTTTTTATGCATATCGTTACCTGCAGGTATAGCGTCACTCAAATCACCGTATTCTTCATTAGGTGAATTGTTCCACTCTTCTTCTACGCCTTCTTCGCCCATCCCACATGGACTATCGTCGTGTCCTTCATGTTCGTCATTTGCGATTTGCATTAAACTAACCATATCATCATGGCCGTCTACTGGACCTTTATGTAAAGCAGAAACAGGAGTAGCTTCTTTTGCTCCTGCTAGTTGCATCATACGCATTAGGTCTGATATTTCTTGTGCATTTTGGCCATTCATTGAAATGTTCATAGATGCTTCATTTATTTTGTTTTTATTCATGTTATTATCCTTACTTGCGAGTTGAGTTGTCGGCGCTTTACCTGTTGTATTAACTGCTGAATTTGGTTTAGTTTTTGGTTGTGCTCCAGTACTTCCTGTTTCTGCTGGATCATCACTTGCGTTACTTCTAGGTTGAGCAGCTTGTGCGCTATCTGCCGGAGTAACTTTATTCTTCTCAAATTTATCATCGAGTGCCTTTTTAATTGCAGCCGTTGTATTTGGTCCAGCTTGTCCGTCTACTGCTAATCCGTTTGCTTTTTGAAATGCCTGTACAGCTTTGAATGTACCATTGCCGTACTTACCATCAATACCATTTGGGTCAAAACCTAAACGTGATAGTGCAGTTTGCATATTTCTAATTGCAGGCATTGCTTGTTTGCCACCTTGATTATATGCTGTCATTAAATTTGGTGTTGCAGTATCTAATTTACGTCCTAGTAATGAACCGTTGCTAGGTGCTGCTGGTTCGCGGTTTGGTTCTTGACCACCTCTGGTTCCATCATCTGGCCCTGCTGATTGTTGTGCTTCTGGTGGTGTATCTACTGGTGCTTTTGCTCCACCTGCAGGTCCACCTGCTCCTGTGCCTGGGGCTACTGTTTTTGTTGCTGTTTGTGCTGTGTCAGTTGCGGCAAGTTCGTCTTGTGGTGCTGGTGGTTTTGGTTGATCATATACTGTGTTAGTGCCCGGATGTACAAAAAATTGTTGATCTCCATCTTTAGCGTCTCTAACTTCAGCCTCTATACCGTCAATAGTAATTATGTCGCCGTCTTTTAAATTATCTGCGTTATATGCATCGGTATAAGAATCAAAAGTTGTATTAGGATTATTTTTAGATAAAAAAGCATCAAGTTCAGCATCTCCTGGACGGTTTGGTTCTTGACCACCTCTAGTTCCATCATCTGGACCAGTACTATCTGTATCTGTTGGACGGTTTGGTTCTTGACCACCTCTGGTTCCATCATCTGGACCAGTACTATCTGCATCTAATGCAGCAATATCATCTGCTGTTAGTGGTTCGCCGATTATACCTTTATCAATACCAAGATCATCTAAACGTTGTTGCACCTGTGGTGTGATTATACGCGGGGGTTTTTGTGACCCAGAATCTAGGTTGTTTATAAAAGTTTGCATAGCATCGTAACCCTTATCGCCGGGTCTAAGATCCATACGTTCAATATTTCCACCGTCATCGACTACTACTTTAGGAGTACCATCTGCATTATGTGTTTCCCCGTATTTTGTATCCCAATCATTTCTACCATAGTCACCTATAACGCCGCTTCCGGTAGGTCTTGGCTCAATAGGTGATATTAAATCTGTTATTATACTTTTTAAGTTTGTATCTTGTGCATCATCAAGATCAGTTTCGCCTTGCGCCTGTGCCATTGCTTTAGCGTTAGCTGGTGTTGCACCATTTTTAATTAGCATGTCATATACAGGGCCTTCACTTAATGTTTGCCCGTATGCATCTACTACAGTTAATAATTCTCTAATACTTTTCATATCAACTTCCGACCGGTGACTTTAAATTTTCAGAATCACCAATGTCTGTTGAAGTGCCTTTTGGTGCACCTTCCATTGGATCAATCTCGCGCTCGTTGCGCACAGTTTCTAATTCTTTTAGTAAAGACATTATTCTATCGTTACTAACTTGTTCTTGTCCACTAATATCAGCTAACTCTTCTTTAGTAAGCAATGTTTCATAAGGAGTGTCTTCTTTAGTTTCTTGTTGTGCTTCTATAGGGTCAAATTCGCCACGTACAATAAGGTAACTGCGGCCTACTGTACACGAGTCTACTAAGTAAGTTTGTAATACCTCTGTCGTAGTTGGATATTTTACTTCTGCTTCAAAATTATGTACTTCCATATTCTTTAACTGTGGGAAGTCTAGTGGCTTTTCTGATATAGGAATCGTTTTGCCAGTAGTTAAATTTACAAGATCAAACTTTTCTAAGCTCATTTTTGCATGCTCTACAAACCCTTCAGGAAGTTCACCTGCAACTCTAATTTTAAATTTATAAGTCTTTTGGCTTTCTGTTAAAAATTCATTAAATGTTTTCATTGATCGATTCCTATTATATATACTATTTATCCATGTTCTTTAGTTTTTCAAGCAAACTATTACGATCAGTAACTATGTAACCTGCGCCACTTACTACATCACTGTCACCTGATCCACCGTCACGGTCCATTTTTTCTTTTTTAAGTTGCAAGTCGATCATTTTTAACTTCTTATCCATCTTTGCAACTTTAGCATCTAAACTAGTTTTAAGCATACCGCCTGCTACTTCGAACACTCTACCACTATAACGACTTTCGACATTCATGCCCAAATCCATTAAGTCTTCGTATGCCGATAAAGCACGTTGTGCAATGTCTTCAAGTTCGTCATCTGCTTTTTGGCCTAAGCCTTTAACTGCTGGCAATGCACTTGCAATCTTGTCAAACTCATCTATACTACGAATTGTTTCTTCTTGGTCAACAATTGCAGTTTCTAGATTTTGTTTTTTTTGTTCTTCTTTTATTATATCTTTGCTGTCAGGCAAATTTAAAAGGTCTTCTAATTTTTTAGTCATTTAAACTTTCCATTATATGCTACTATTATTTAGCCAAACCCTATAATCAATAGTATCAAAGTCAATATCTTTGTTTACATACCAAGTTTCAAAATGACATTCGCCTGTCCAGGCCTTTCTTCTTCTAACACAAAACACATTATCTACTGCAATTTTATACCCGTTAGCTTTTAAGTATTCTGTTGTTGTGTGTAACGTTCTCTCAAATCCACGTTCTTCGTGCCAATAATCATCGTGCTCAAATGTAATACAATCAAACTCAATGCCTTGCGAAATAACATTCTTTAGTGCTGCAAGTGTAAGTTCAGGAGGATTAATATCACAACTGAGATATCCATACCTTTTAATATCAAAATATTTAAAGTTTACAGCATCTTCGTATACGCACAAATTCTGTCTTTTTTGATTCCAATCTTCTTTAAATTTGTTATCAAGTTCTAGACTAAATCCTTCCCAGCCATTTTGCTCTAGTAATAACGTATTATTATATGTTATAGGATCAGCAGCGCCAATTTCAATATAGGATTTACAATTAGCTACACTAAGTGCAAATATATCTTGACCCACTTCTGAATACTGCATTATATTACCTTCTTTTTTTGCCTTTATGAAAAATATCGTTTTCTGTAATAACTCTAAAAAAGATGCCTTTTTGTTTACACCAGGCTCTTGCAGCTTCCCACTTTGCTTGATTAACAACCCAGGCTAGCTGATTAGCTCTCGAACGTCCTGTCTTTTCTTTTAGTGTTTGATTTTCAGGCTTAACTTCGATAAGTTCTACTATTTTTTTTCCGCCTTTATTTGCATAAGCAATAAAGAAGTCAGGTACATAGACTGTATACTTGCCTGTTATTGGGTGTCTGTAAGGAATACGAATAGCTTCTGATGCCCAGGTTTCGACATGAGGGTTTTCGTCACAAAATCGCATAAAGGTGAATTCCCAACTGCTGCGATATGTAGGAGTTCTTGTGCCTACATATTTGTTTGGAAATTTAGGATTAAACTTACCTGATGCAAATCGGCTCATACCACAATATTACGTCTTTCTATTTGCTCAGTAGGTTCTGTAATTTTGTATCCTAGTACACTAGTACGTAATCTATTATAGTTTAATACTTCAGTTACAACAGCACTTAGTTGTAATTCATTTAATCCTTTGAGTGTGTCGAGTAATTCAAATACTTTTACGTTATCTAATTTTGCTTGATTTAACATAACGGTTGCTGTGCTTATTGCCGCTGCGTTGCCAAAATTTCGGCTTTCAAAAAACCCAACAACCGCATCAACTTCGTTACTACCAAAACTTAATGTTTTAGTAAAATAATTATTAAAAAGTTGAGTTATCTTTTTATCTGTTGTCTGTGCTGGTATTGGAAGACTACTCATTATGATTCTCCTAGTGCTTTGTCTTTGTATACTTGTTTTTCATCTGTTTGTAATGCATCATACGCAGAATTTCTACTGTTTACGCCGCCAACCTTACCTTCATTTTGCCACTCTTTACTAAACTCTTGTCTAGCTGCTGAGTCAAGTGCTGCTGGGTCATTTCTAAGTTGTTGGTTCTTACTATAGTTATTTACAGCTCCTAAAGCAAGAGCTACTCCGGCTGTCGCTAATAGTGTCTTTCCTTCCCCGCCGTTGCCGTTAGACTTAGGAAATAGTGTTTGAGAAACTCCACTAACGTTAATGCCAGCAGTTCGACCTATTGCCCCTGTAAGAATATTAAACCCTTCTTGGCGCAACCCTTCACTAGACAAGTTTTTAAAATTACCAATTAAGTTAGCAGCTACTAATGCTGCTTCTAAAGGATTCTTAAATGAGTCGCCGCCGCTAATAAAATCATATAAATCTACTGCACCGTTTATTATTGCACCTAATCCACCACCTGCTCCGCCTTGTAAGCTATTAGGGCTTGGCATATTATCATAGTGATCTTGTGCAAATCCATTTGGTTCGCCATTTGCTCCACCTTCAATTTTGCCTGCGGTATAGAAAACTGCTTCGTATGCAATTTCCATGAAGTTTTCCATAGTGCCTTGGCCATCAGAATTATCTAGTCTGTCGTGACCCCATTGTGTAATAATTGGATTTACTAAAGTATATGTTACGTATGCGCCTCTAGACAATTGGCTAATTTGTATATTGTTAAAGAAAGGTACAGTTTGATTATTGTCTAAGCCAAATTTTTCTTTGTTTCTTTCAGCGCCTTCGTATGTACTATCAGGAGTTCGTGCATATGCTTTTCCGCTGTTTCTGTCTTGATTTCCATCGGCATAATGATATCTATAGTATGCTTGCATCAGCATAGATGTTAAGCTACTATTATCGTCGTGGAATGTAATTCTCACTGGTTGATATACTATAGAAGTTTGTACATTTTTAACTCTATTATATTTTTTCTTTGTTTCAACATTTGCTTGATATTGTGGCAAGTCTGCGCTTTTAACAAGCATGCCCATTTCGTTTACTTTTCGTGCATCAATGTTTTGGTTAATGCCTGCTGCGTCAGCGTTAACATCAAAAAATACATGAAACAGAAATTTTGTTTTGGGTGCAAGAGCGTGATTACTATCTGTAAACAATCTTGCAGCATGTTGAAAATCCGCAAGATTACCTTTGGGATTTAATGTACCATTTGCGACTGAGTCTAATAATGCGTTGAACTTGTTTGCCATATAAATATTTATCCATAAATATTAACTGCGTATTTAAAGAAAAAGGGAGCAATTTGCTCCCTTTTTTACAGACTAAATGTAATTAAAATTATGCGCCGCCGCCAGTTACCATAGTGTTAACTGTACGACCAATTGCTGTTCCAATACCTGTACCTTGTGGTGATTGTAAAGCGTTGTCATAACGTATGTTAAGAGTGACACTTACTGGATCTGTTGAGTTAGAATAAGCTAAACTATTATAGTTTGCAGATTCTACATAACATCCATATAATTCAAATGTCTCAAGTACATTTGGAGTGTTAGCTCCGTTGCCGCCGTCTAAGATTTCAATACGTGTAACGAATTTATAATCTAATCCTGATGCTGCACTTGACTGCTCGTAAAAGTCGAACTGCTTTTGAAGTTGCTCGCCTACTAGCTTTTGTACATTGTTGTTAACGTCTTCACGCAAGTTAAGCGTAATTGGTTCCCAGTTATGTTTGCCTGCAAGGTATACTTTTGAGTTGTATACGTCGATAGTCATTTGTTCAAAACTTACATTTGGACGAGTTACGTCAATAACTTGTTTTGTAAGTTCAGTAGTTGGTGTTGAAATACCAAAGTTCTCCAGTGACACTCTAAAGCGGTACTGTAGTTTTGGCATTAACAGTCCCTGGTTGCTAGCGGAATCACCGCTAGCTAGGGGAACTGTAATTTTTGATAATGATGAAATAGCCATTTAATCTGCTCCTGTTATGTATATATTTATCAGTTTATAGACCTGCTATCTCGCCAGTATTTTTCAAGCGTAGTGGAATATAAATAAATTCAACTGCTTTTACTGGTTCAATCGCAATATCTAGATATAGTTCATTACGATCAATTCTAGAAGGCGTATTATTTGATTCATCGCATACTACTAGATAATCATATAAAGCTCTTTGGCCTAATAATTCAAGTAGTAAACTTTCTGCTGCCTGTTTAATCTCGTCCCGTGTAATCTTATCGTTAGGTTCAAAGATGTAAGGCTTAGCAAGTGTGTTTAACTGACTGCGTAAGTAGATAACCAAACGTGCTACGTTAATACGATCTAATGCACTAGCGCCTCTTGCACGAGTCTTTTGACCAAATGCAACAAGTCCAGCACCACTAATAAACGTAATTGGATTAATACTGTTTGCGTACAATGTATCACGCTGTCCTTCGTTAAGTGATACACTTACGAATTCGTTCTCGTTACTAATGTAACCAGTTGAAGTTGCGTTAGTAACTCCGCCACGTCTTGTACCTGCTGGTGCAAACCATGGATAGCTAACTTGATCACTTAGTGCAATAGTACGTAGCATCATGTGCGATGCTGGAACTACAACATTGTTGCCAAAATTGTCACTTGTAAATCCTGCTGGATAAAATACACCTAAGTATTCATCACGGCTTACAAGTCCGTCATCGTTATCTTCTACTGCTGCGTTAACATTTGTTCCCCACTCATTAAGTGAAGTTGCATCTGGTGTTAAACGCATTGGTGAGTCGCCTACAATAAATGCTGTTAAGCCTCTATCAAAGTTCAAGCTAATCATTTCGCCAATTAGTTCTGGATAACCTGGTGTTGCCATTAGGTTAAACAAACGAGATTCGTCATCACGGATTTCGTCGTTTTTATTAACAACTGCTTGTAGTGCTTGAACAACAACTTTACGCTGTGCCTTACGCCCGAAGCTTCCTGATCCGTCTGCTTGGTTTCCTGATTCAGTAACCCAACGATTTGGATAGTATGTACCCATATCTTGGTCTACATTATCTTCTTTGAATCTTGTGTTGTCTGCGTTTGTATCAATATAGTTACGCTCAAAACGCTTAACATTAAATCCACTTCTACGTAAGTTCCATAGCAACATACCTTTTGGATATAGTGCAGGATCTGGTGCATCTGGATCTAAGTAGTCACTTACTAGAAGTTCCGGAATAGTTCCTGATGGAGCAGTTGTTGCAGTACCGCCTGAAGTGCCGTCACGTGCATCTGCAAATAACATACCATTTTCAGTAGTCTGATCAGATTTATCTAACGGAGTTCCCCATTTTTGTGATTTTGTACCTGCAACAGTATCGTTGTATATGTAGATAGTTGGATAGTTTTCTAAGTCTGCTGTTGACACCCAAATGTCACCTGTTACCAGTGCGCTACCATCTGACTGTACTGTTGGCATTGTTGCTGTAACTATTGGTCCTGCTGGATCAGCAGTTGCGTTTACATTTTGGTAGCCTTTCCAGTTAGTACCGTCATGCACCATTAAGTCGATTTCATCAACTACTGAACTATACCATAGCTGACCGTCTAAAGCTAAACTAGTAACTGCATTATCGCTAGGAGTATTTGTTAATGAATTCCAATTACTTGCAACTAATTGCTTAGGAGAAGTTCCACTTGATGTGCCGTCTACATAATACACGCCGGCAGTCCACTGACTTTCACTAACTTCTGTGTCTTTAGCTTGGAAGCCAATAGCTGCTAGTGTACCGTCAGTATCAGTAAGTTTAATTTCACCGCCTTGTGAATGTGTAATTACAAGCCTATTACTTGCATCTACGCTTGCACTTACATTAGTAACTCCTGCTGCGTTAATAGCGCCTGCTATAACATCAGCATCGCCGGTTGCGCCAGTTGCTGTTACACTAACTTGTACTGCTGTACTAAATGCAGCACTGCCATCATCTGTACTAGATACTAAGAATGTTGTTGTGCCTGCACCAGGTGCGCTTGATGTGATTGGATTACTTGAAACATTAGTTGCGCCTGCTGCACTACGTCTGTAAAAGCTAAATGTTGCTAAAGGTTGCGTGTCGTCTGCAACATTAGTCTTTGCAAAAATATTTCCAACGCTTAGGTTTGCGCCGCCGCCTGTTGAATCAAGTGCATATAATGCTGCTGCTGCTGAATCATATAGTGGAGCACTAACTGTGTCCCATAGTAAAGTTTCTGCATTCCATAATTTAACTTTTAGATTAGCACCTAAGTTAGGAGTTGATGTTTTAAACCAAATACTACCTGTTGGTCTAGCACTAATACCAGTTGGTTGACCTAAGTTAGTATCAGTAATCTTCCAACTTGGAACTCCTGTATGTGCAGTAATCTGCACAGCAGGTGGATAATATGTGCCAGCTGTAAGGCCTATTCCTAGTAAAACTTCGCTGTCGCCGCCTATTAAGATGTCGCCACTAGCAGTAGAATCTGCTGCTGCTGATCCTGTACCGTCACTGTAAATTTCTAAGTATCCGTCGACTGCTGCTGCTGTAACACCTGTAATTACTGCGTTACTAATACTTGCAGCAATAACCGTTGCTGTAGCACCTGCGGCTACTGCTATCGGAGAACCGTTAACTTCTAATGTGCCGCCCGGAGCAACAACGTTAACTGCTGATTTTGTATTTTTAACAGTGGGACGACTTGCTGTCCAACTGTCGCTTCCTACTTCAACCCAAGTACCGCTTGCATTCTTGTACCATAATTTGTTTAGTGAAGTTACTGCAACTACAGCATACTCGCCGATAGCGCCAACACTAGCTTTTGGTGTATAATCTTTACCTACATAGTTTACAACTTTTGCTGTATCTGTGATTACAGTCGGAGCCTTATTTACAAATGATTGTCCGTTAGTAACAGTAGATGCTGCACCATTCCATTCAAATATACCATATAGTGAGTCTGCTGTGTCAAACCAGTATGTACCTGCTGTTGGATTAGCTGCCGGAGCAGTTGCTGTCGGAACTAGTTCGCCTAAGTCAATATCTGCACGTACAACCCATGCTCTGTTACTAACACCTAGTAAACTGTAAGCTGATTGTAATCCGTACTCATTAAGTTCTGATCCGTGTATTGGATTATTGTTTGAGTCTATTTGGAAACTTGGATCTCCAAATGTATCTGCTAAATCTCGTTGTGAAGTAAGCAAGTATGGGTTACCTGCGTTTGCTTTTAGTGTTCCTGCTGCTGTCCCTGTTGCACTAGCGTTTGCTTTGTTTTGTGCAGTAGCAACAAATATCATTGGTACTGTGCCAGGTTCTGCCGGAGTATAAAAACTCTCGTCAATAACGCTGACTTGTACGCCTGGTGATGTTAATGCCATTTCGTTCTCCTATTGTCCAATTTGGATTAGTTATTATATGTATTTAGCTCATCTCGATAAAAATGTATTAGTTATGCCGTATAAAAAGGGATCGAAAAGGTGTGCTAAATACAATATGAGACCATTATGCAAATGCGGACATCGTCCAGCAGCTATAAACTATAAAAAAGGCAATAGAACATACTATCGTAAGCTATGCGAAACTTGTCTGCGCAACGGAATTCATCACGGAATTCCTAAGTGGAAGCAAGCAGGGTATGTTAAAAAGGATACATGCGAAAAGTGCAGTTACCATAGTAAACACCAAGAACAGTTTAATGTTTACTATGTAGATGGAGATTTAACTAATTCTAGATTTTCTAATTTAAAAACTATATGTGCTAACTGTCAGCGTATTATGCAAAAAGAAGGAGTTAAGTGGAAGCAAGGAAATTTAATTCCCGACTTTTAAGTAGCTCATTAATTGATCCAAGTTAAACTTTAAATCTTCTAATGTGCCGTTGTTGTCAATTGTAAAGTCAGACATCCATTGCTCTAAGCTCATTGAGTCAGTAGATTCAGCTTCTAGATGCATGCTACGATCAACCCAAATACAGTAATCAAATACACCAGTATTTTGCATTGCAAAGAATTCACGCTTGTTGCGTAGCCCACAATAGATATCGTAAGCTTCAAACATCTCTCTGCCTAGAGTCGCTGCATCAGGAACATTATAATCGCAGATAGCATTATACCATTCTGCTCTGTGATTATGCCTGTCAGCATAACACTCTTCCTCATTAGCATATCCATACTTGTCCTTTAGATCATTGTATATAAATTGTAGACTACAAAACTTTGAACTGCTTTCAAAAGTGTATCCGTAATGGTCACGTAGCATTTCACACACAGTATCTTTACCATGTCGACCGTGTCCAATAACAAGTAATTTGGGGTTGCTCATTAACTTCTCCTAGTAATAACTTATTATAAACTAAGAACTAGTAAATGTCAACCTTAATCGTAATGACCGCCTAAAACAGCAATGGTGTTTATGTCATCTTGGTAAAGTTGTTCTTCGCGTTCTGCATATGCTTCAGCAAATCCTTCTTCGTGAAGATATATTTCGTTGTTGCCCCACAGGCGTTTAAAATATGAATGGTAAGTTTTTTCAACATCTTCATCAGACCAACTTATATCAATAAGTTTACCTTTGACCATCCAATTAAGTCTATTGGCTTGTTTACGCACGTATGGTGAACACATTTGTTTCTCCTACTGTAATTGTATTTACACAGGGTGTAACTTGTTAGCGCAAACTCAGGACCGTATAAGTCATTGATTTTACTAGATTTTTTTCTCTAATGATTTCAATAGGTTAGCCAATTACAAATCCGTAGCCACTACCGCCAGCTACCGCCATTGCTACTTCGTTTTCTAGTTTTTCCATTTCACTTTGTGCTTCTGCTTTTAAACTAGAACCGTTTAAACTTGTTCCGCCTTGTGGTCCTGCAATAGTAGCAAACTTTTCTCTTGCTTCGCCTAGCATATACTTACAGCCAGCAAGTGTATAATCTTTAATCCATTGCACTGCCATATAATCGTTTAATAGTTGACCATCTGGGCGATAATTGTAACAGTATAACATTAATG